>TARA_B100000686_G_C16806948_1_pt1 | contig 110255 bp, 95 predicted proteins | sample TARA_B100000686 | Tara Oceans TARA_B100000686 (sample SAMEA2622733) | marine metagenome | biome: marine biome (ENVO:00000447); feature: marine epipelagic mixed layer (ENVO:xxxxxxxxx); material: "saline water (ENVO:00002010), including plankton (ENVO:xxxxxxxx)" | depth 150 m
TTAAATAACACTGAAAGCGGCTACTTTGGCCATATGTTAACGCTGCCTAAAACTTTTTACAAATTTTTCAATGTGACAATTTCTTTAGCAAAACTGTCACATTTGGGAGGTATAAATAACTCATCGAAATTGAGAAGTAACGGACAGACTTCAAACTTGATAAGAATGGAAAAGGTAGAGAATATGAGTAACATGATGAACATGAGTAACTTATTCACTAGAACAAGTAATACAGTAGCTAAAGGTATCTCCTCAGGATTTACAGGTTCAGTTGATTTATTATCTTCAGCTTTATTCCGTATCCGTTTACTTCTTGTGTCTCAGCCTCAAGCTCGAATCTCTCCTCAGAATTCAGAAGATCTTAGATCTTTTAGTCGAAAACAAAGCATTAATAAAGTTAATGACGGAAAACTTGGACATAATCAAGGTTTTATTGTGCCACGACTAAGTACTGTTGAGCCTAAGCCCCAAGTCTCACGTTTCAATAAAGTTGCGCATCAGGCTTCCTTCATGGCAGAGCGGGGCATTGAAAAGATCTTTGCATAAGACGCAGGCAAAAAAAAGAGCTGTATTAAACAGCTCTTTTTTTTAGATAAGTGCAGGTCATGATATTATTCACTTTGAATACGGAACGATAAATCCGTTGCTTTAATATGCTTTGTAATCCCACCGACTGAAATATAGTCAACGCCTGTTTCAGCAATTGCAACCACTGAATCAGCATCTACATTGCCCGAGGCTTCAAAATCACAGCCAGAGTTTAATTCTTGACGAATCTCCAATGCCTCACGGAGTTGCTCTAAAGTAAAGTTATCAAGAAGAACACGATCAACATCTGCTGTAATGGCTTGGCGTAACTCATCTAGGTTTTCAACTTCAACTTCGAGAAAGCACTCAGCATCAAATTCACGAGCTTTAGCAACTGCTTGAGCAATTCCACCGGCTGCAGCAATATGATTTTCTTTGATAAGGAATGCATCCCAAAGGCCAATACGATGATTGGCACCACCAGCAACTGCAACTGCATATTTTTGTGCAAGACGTAAGCCTGGAATTGTTTTACGAGTATCAAGAATACGAGTAGACGTATGTGCAATAAGGTCTTGAAGAGCTGCTGTTTGGTTTGCTGTTGCCATAAGTAGTTGCAAGAAGTTTAAAGCTGTGCGTTCACCGCTTAATAAAACACCTGTAGGACCTGTAATTTTAAATAAAACTTGATTAGGTTCAACACGATCACCTTCATTAACAAGCCACTCAATTTTAAAGTTATCCCCTAACTGTGCAAAAGTTTCATTCACCCACGGAATGCCACAAACGATAGCTGGTTCGCGAGTAATCACTTGAGCAGTACTTATGCTCGATTCGGGATAAAGAGCTATATGAATATCACCTTGTCCAAGATCTTCTTCAAGTGCTGTGCTTACGTTGCGAGCAAGAGTTCTTCTAAACAGAGGAGTAGAGTAGAGTGTGTTAAGAAACTGTTTATGAGGGTGTAAGTTAGAGCGTGTCTCTTTCATAGTGCAAACCTTTCATTCATACGACCTTATGGTGATTGTGCACATGATACCATCATTTTTTAGACTAAAACCTGAACTTAAGGCACGTCTTTCAGATTATGTAGACGGCTTTCATGACCAACCCAGTGAGATAATATTTCAGCAATTTTATGTGGTGTAATTGGCTTTGAAATCACATCGTCCATGCCGCTTTGCAGGCAAAGTTGAATATCGTCATCAAGCGTATTTGCTGTAACTGCAATAATCGGTAGGGTAGCTTTACGCTCTTGCCTTAACATTTCGACAGCTTCAAAGCCATTCATAACTGGCATTTGGCAATCCATAAAAATAAGGGCTGGTTCCGTCTTATCATAACTTGCAATCGCTTCTTGGCCATTTGTTGCGGTTTTAATTTCAAAACCTAAACGTCTTGCTATAGCGCTTAGAATATTGCGATTAATTTGATTATCATCAACCACTAATATCGGCTTGCTTGTATTTTGAATAAATGGATTGTTAGCTTTGATAGAGCGCTCAGGGCGTAAGTAGAGCGACTGTCTATGAGTTGGGAAACCCATTCTAATCGTTGCGGTTGTCCCTTTTCCAAGCTCAGAGTTTATGTCGAAATGACCTGACATGAGTTTGATCATACGCTGGCATAACATAAGGCTTAAGCCGTCTGATGTATTATCGCCATGAAAAAAGTCAGTGTATTGTGAAAATGGCTCGAATACCTTGTTAAGATGACTTTCTGTCATACCTCGACCAGAATCAATCACTTGAATTTGTAGTGCAACGTTGGCGGGGCCTTCTTCTAAGCAATCTACAACAATTTCAATCGCACCTGTATCTGTGTATTCGACAGCATTAAAAAGCAGAGTATCAAGTATTTTATAAAGCTTATCTTTGTCACCAACCACTGCTGTTAGTTTATCAGCTGGGTAATTCCAGGCTATTTTCATGGCAATATTTGATTTCTGTTTTTCACGTAAATGCTGCTGAGCAAGGATCAGGCGCTGATTTAAAAGCTTAGATAAATTAAATTCAGTTCTATTAACACGAGCGGTATTTGATACATAAGAGTCCAAGGTAACAAGCTGTTCTAACAAGTGATTAATATGTTGCGCTTGATATAGCCCTGTATAGAGCTCTTGCAGTGCCTTTGGGTTTTCAATGAGATCTTGCAGCTCAGTTAAAATATGAAATAATGCATTGGAAGGTGTTTTAAGCTCATGGCTAATATGATGTAGAAAAGCCTGGTGAGCAGATTTAAGGGATTGATTTTCTTGCTTTAATTGTGCTATTTCAGCTTGTAGTTCTTCTAATGTTTTCATCCGTGACCTACTACTATCAAGACATCTTGTCTAAAAATGAATAACGATTTAAAGAGAGAAACTCTAAATACTTATAATATTATGAGTGAGTCCGTTATAATGTTCTTTTGATGGACCCTTATTTAGAGTTTAGTTCATATACGTAATATGTAAATGCTATCGAAAAGGAAATACCTATGAGTAATGGCAGAGGTGCTCACCAAGATCGTAAAGAGCCATCCTTATCATCACTGGCTGATTTAGATGCCATGCCAAGTGAGCAGAGTGATCGAGTTAATAGTCGCTCAACTGCAACACCAGCAAAATCAGTAAAACCTGCTGTAGCTGCTAAGCCTGCAAAAACAGCAGGTCTCTGGTTTTTTATGACGGTTGCTCTAGGTGGGTTAGTAGCAGTTGCTGGTTACGGCTATATGGAATTGCAACGTTTAAAGGGTATGCAACGAAATATGGTTGAGCAGGTGAGTCAGTTGGCCCTAGCATCTGATGAAATCGGCAGTCAATTAAACGCATCAGGTGGTAAGCTGAAAGAGACTCAAACCACCTTAAACTCTCGAGTTGAAAAAATTGAAGCGAATATGGCATCACAACTAAAGTCAGTTAATGATGCAAGTCAAGCGAATAAAAAAGTTATGGGTGACTTAGAGTCGCAATTACAATCAAGTATTGCTGCCCAAGAGAAAAAAGTAGAGCAGCTTGAAAACAGCCTAGCGAAAACCATTGATTCGAAGGTGAGTTCAAGTGTTGCAAGTGTGCAAAAGCAGTCTGATCAACAAGCAAAAAATATTGCAGCAATTGAAGCGAGTATTAAAACGCTTCAAGCCAATATTGATAAAGTGAATAGTCGTATTGCAAGTGAAACTCAAAACCTTCAGCAGTCAATGGCATTGATGGAAGAAGAGTTAATGAATGCGCCCAATCCAACTGTGAAGAAACTGCAAGATCAGTTTGCTACATATATTCAGTCAGTGGATCAGTTTAGACAACAGACAAATTCAAGCTTAAATGAACTAAGCAGTGAAGTGAGACAACTGAGAAACTCTCAATCCCAATCTTCATCAAATAACTCAGGTTATTCAGATCCATATGGTGATTCTGGCTTTGGTGTGCAGCCTGCACGCTAGCAGAGGTTTTCGTTTTAGTCATAAAAAAAGCAGGGTTCTTAAAGAAGCCTGCTTTTTTTACATTGAATGATTAAGGTAAAATTTGAGTGCCGAAACCATCTTCCGTAAAGAGTTCGAGGAGAAGGGCGTGAGGAATACGGCCATCTACGATTTGAACACTCTTAACACCTTCATGAAGTGCATTTAATGCGCATTCAATTTTAGGTAGCATCCCACCAGAAATCGTTCCGTCTGCAATGAGATCATTCACTTGTTGCTTATTAACTCGCTGGATAAGCTCCATTTTCTTATCAAGTACACCACGTGTATTTGTAAGAATAAGAAGCTTAGATGCTTGTAGAGCAGCAGCAATACTTGAAGCTGCAGTATCTGCGTTAATATTAAAGCGCTCACCATTAGGGCCAGAACCAACAGGCGCAATAACTGGAATAATATTATTGTTTAGAAGTTTGGTGATGAGCTTTGTATTAACACCCGTTACTTTACCAACGTAGCCATAATCAATGCCATCAGAACTCTCAAGCTTCTCTGCTTGGATTGTTTGGCCATCAACACCAGTAATACCAATAGCTGTACCTGAGTTATTTTGAATAAGTTGAACAATTTCTTTGTTGACTTTGCCACCGAGAACCATTTCAACAACTTCCATTGTTCTTTTATCAGTGACACGGATGCCATTAATGAACTCTGTTCCAAGATTAAGTGCTTTAAGACAAGCACCAATTTGAGGGCCGCCGCCATGAACAACAACGGGTTGCATGCCAACAAGCTTAAGAAGAACAACATCACGAGCAAAAGAGTTTTTTAACTCTTCTTCTGTCATTGCGTTGCCACCATATTTGACCACGCAGATTTGGCCAGCAAAGCGTTGAATATAAGGCAGGGCCTGTGTCAGGACTTTGGCAACTTCTTGAGAGTCGGGGAGAGGCATAGTTTGATCACTTATCATGTTATATCAAGTTCTTTACTGCTGTTGGATCTGATTTATCAGACATTTAAATAAGCATTCTCTTGTTATAAGAGTAGCACTTCAACAGCAGCACCATTAAGGCCAACGGGTATGTTAGCTTAAACTGACTGTTATTTGACATATTTGTATGTGCCATTGTTGCTTAATTACATCTGATAAAGAGCAAAAATTAATTAAAAAAAGGATAAATAGTTATAAACTGCCACTAGTTTATAATGAAAACACCTAAAAAAGAAGACCTGGTTAATCTACTTATCGGGTTTTCAGGAATAAAGGCATCTTGATTGTAGCGAATTGAAGCTGACTTTAAGCTTAAAAAGGCATAAAAAAACCCTAGCAGTGTGAGTGCTAGGGTTTTGATTTATAAGACTAATTTTTTAGAAATCGATCTTAACGTCTGGTGCTACAGCAAGTAGGTTCTCGCGGAACATACCTTTAATCATCTGAATAACTTCTTCGTTATCAGCTTCAAATCGAGCAACAAGAACAGGCGTAGTATTTGACGCACGAAGTAGGCCCCAGCCTTTTTCGAAATCAACACGAACACCATCGATTTGATTCACAGAGCCATTACCAAATTGGCCTTTCTCTGCTAGATCTGCAACGATCTTGAATTTAGATTCGTCAGTTACATGAACATGAAGCTCTGGCGTAGATACTTTTTCTGGATACTTATCAAGAAGTGTATCAAGGTCATCTGTTGTGCTTGAAAGAATTTCAAGAAGACGAGCTGCTGCATAAATTGCATCATCAAAGCCGTTCCAGCGATCATTGAAGAAGATGTGACCACTCATTTCACCAGCAAGTGGCGCATTTGTTTCTTTAAGTTTCGCTTTGATAAGAGAGTGACCTGTTTTCCACATAAGAGGGCGGCCGCCAGCATTGCGAATAACTTGTGTAAGATCAGAAGAGCATTTCACATCATAGATGATATCTGCGCCTGGGTTTGCAGCAAGTACGTGCTCAGAGAAAAGCATCATCAGTCTGTCTGCGTACACCATTCGACCTGATGGTGTAATAACGCCAACACGGTCACCGTCGCCATCAAATGCAAGACCAATATCAGCGCCTTGTTCTTTAACAACTTCAATCAGTTTAACCATGTTTTTTGGTTGAGAAGGGTCTGGAGAATGGTTAGGGAAAGAGCCATCGACTTCAGTGTAAAGACCTGAAGCTTCAACACCAAGCTGTTCGAACAGCTGAGGCATCATGACACCTGTTACACCGTTACCACAATCAACTGCGATTTTAAGTGCTCTGGAAAGAACAATATCACCAATAAGATCGCCTTGGTAATCATCCATAACGTCTTTTTCAAGAACTTGGCCAGTGCCCTTAGCAAGGTTGCCATCTTGAATACGGTTATAAAGATCTTGAATTGTATCACCGTAAAGTGTTTTACCAGCGATCATAATTTTAAGACCGTTGTAGTTAGATGGGTTATGGCTGCCTGTTAGCATTACACCAGTACCTTGAGTCAGCTTCTTCGCTGCATAGTAAAGAACAGGTGTTGGAACCATACCGATATCAATAACGATAACGCCAGATTTTTTAAGACCTTTACGTAGGGCTTTAATAAGAGCAGGGCCTGATAGACGACCATCGCGAGCAACAGTAACTTCACGTACACCTGCGTCAATTGCAGCGGAACCGATTGCACGGCCGATAGATTCGACAACTGATTCGCTTAGCTCTGTAGGGTAGATACCACGGATGTCGTAAGCACGGAAAATACTTTGAGATATTGGTGTTTCTGTTGATTCTGTTGCAGCTTCAGTTTCTGGCTGCTCAATTTCTTGGACCTCTAACTCTTTAGATTGGTCTAAAGTTTCCATTGCGTAACGCTCCCGGGAATAAGTTGGTTTTTTTGTTTTTACAGATTCTGCGTCAGATTCTTGATTGTTAAATAAGGAATCTGACATCAACTCAGAACTCTGTTGTAAATTCGAACCGCCCGTAATAGTGGCAGTGTTTTTGAGGTTATCATAAATATTCTCGTAAGTGTCAGCGATGTGTTTCAATTGGAATCGCTCTTTTCCAGGATTCTTACCACGGAAAAGATCAATCATTGCATCCCTAACCATTTCGAGATCATGGCTCAAGGCCCTATTATATAGCGAAGCAGCGATGATTAAAGCGACAACATTCAAAATTCCAAGGCCAATTGCAGTAAAAATGATCAAAAATTCATCAAAAAAGCCTTTCTGTACTTTATTTATCCACTGTGCTTTTAAACGGAGTACGTCATGAAATTTCTTATCGTAAGTGATAGCTTTATTAGGCACCCAGCCGGAATACTGGTAAACCACGGTTTCAGACTGGTCGATTGCTTGTAGAACTTGCACTGCAACATGACCTTGAAGAATGGACGCGGATTCGGCGAACGCCTCATCTTTAGTCACTGCTGCGGTTAGCGCACCGAGGACATCTCCTGTATTTGACTTAATTTGAGCAGTCACATAAAGAAGCTCGCCTTCAATTTCGATAGTTGTACTACCAGAGCGTGTCGCATTGAAGGCATTATTGATCATGATAAAAGTAATAGCAGGTGAGAAGTTTGGATTAGGTCTGTGATTACCACGAGGGAATACAATAATGTTCTCAAGGTTTGTTTCACCTGATGCTGATAAAGGCATAGAGTCTGGCTTTTCAAGAGTAGAAACTTTAGCTCTGACGCTATTGAGTTTCGCTAAGCTTTCCACTTCTAAGGCCAAGGCATCAAGATGAGCATCGAGCTGGGTTTTATACTGCTCTAAAACTTGCTCATTCTTTTCATTGAAACTTGCTAAACGCTCTGGCTGAATCTGCTGAGCAAAGATAATGTAAGCCAGTAATACTGGCAGTAAGAAGACGACAACTGCTGTAGGGGTAAAGTAGGCCCAGAAGTTATTACTTTTACCTGAGTTTTTTTTTGTCGTGCTACTTTTGCTACTGGTTTTTGCTGCTTTTGCTTTCTTGCCCTTAGACTTTTTCGGTGCCATAGGTCATTCCTTCGAAGTTAAGATCTTTGAAACATGTATTGAGGTTGAAACTGTTCGATGCGGTCGAATTTGACGCAGTTTTTTTTAGTTTAGTTGATATTACAATAACTTCTAGCTCGTTTTAGAAAGACATTTGCGAGCAATAACGGTACTTTGAATGTATAAAATGAGGAGAGTTTGAAGGTTGTTGTTTTAAGGGAAAAAAGCCCCTTTATTACAAGGGTTATAACAAAGGGGCTGATATAAAATTACAACTGAGCAAGTGCTGCAATAATGGATTGAGCCAATACTGCTTTAGGTGCTTTGGCTAAAGAAAAGATATCACTTGTTCGAGTGCTGATAAGGCTGATTTCATTGTTTGGCGAGTTAAAGCCAATGGATTTATCGCTCACATCATTCGCACAAATCAGATCAAGCCCTTTTTTCACGAGCTTCTTTTGTGCGTAGCTAATCACATCATGAGTTTGAGCAGCGAAACCCACTTTAATTGCTTGAGGGTTAGCATCACTTAAAGCGGCAATAATATCTCTGTTTTCGACCAGCTGAATCGATTGCTCTAAGTCTTGCTTACTCAGCTTTTTATCGCCAGAATTGGCTGGTCTAAAGTCTGATACTGCAGCAGTACCAATAATAATGTCATAACCAGTTTTACTGAGGCATGCTTCAAGCATATCCTGTGCTGATTCCACATATTGACCTTGAACACTCTGGGGCCAAGTGCAATGGCTTGGGCCACTAATTAAAGTAACTGTTGCACCTGCATCTGCTGCAGCTTGTGCGAGGCAATAGCCCATAAGCCCAGAAGAATGGTTGGAAATAAAGCGAACAGGGTCAATTGGCTCACGAGTTGGGCCAGCTGTAATTAAGACTGTTTTACCTGCAAGCACCTGTGGTGTCAGTAGACGTTGTGCATGTTGAAATAAGACTTGAGGTTCTTGTGCGCGGCCTGGACCAACATCGCCACAAGCTTGAGCGCCTTCTGCAGGTTCAATAATATGAACACCATCTTCTTTTAACTGTCGTAGGTTACGTTGAGTTGCAGGGTGCTTCCACATTTGTTGGTTCATGGCAGGTGCAATAACAACAGGTGCAGTTGTGGCCAGTACAAGTGTGCCAAGTAAATCATCAGCAAGACCTTGTGCAAACCGAGCCATTTGATTTGCGGTGCAAGGGGAAACAAAAATAAGGTCAGCCCATTTGGCTAACTCAATATGCCCCATACCAGCTTCAGCGCTGGAGTCTAATAAATGTACATGAGGTTCATGACCTGTTAAAGCTTGAAAAGCCAACGGTTGTATAAAGGCAAGAGCACCTTCTGTCATCACCACACGAACTTGAGCACCGGCTTTTATGAGGAGGCGGCAAAGCTCAAGGCTTTTATAACAGGCAATCCCACCAGTTACGCCAAGTAAAATACGTTTGTTTTGAAGTCGAGATTGACCAGCTTGCAATATAGCTTGGGCATTCCACTGAAAATCTGTTGAACTCATACTTTTGTCCTTCTTTGAGACATCAGTCACAGTATAACGGATTTAAAATCGGCACTATAGCCCTTGTTTTGGGCTTGTGCCCTAAAAGTAGAAAAAGAATCTGAATAATAAAGTTGTAATAAGGGTGATGCATGGCAATTAAAACTTGGCCAATAGAGGAGAGGCCACGAGAAAAATTTTTAAAGCAGGGTGGGCAGAGTTTATCTGATGCTGAGTTGTTGGCTCTGTTTTTACGAGTTGGGGTGCAAGGCTTGGATGCGGTGTCTCTCGCTCGCGAGGTCTTGGCGGACACTGGTGGTCTTGGAGAGCTCATGGCGTTAGATATGACAAGCTTTAATGCGTTACGAGGCATGGGGCCAGCTCGGTTTGTTGAGTTGCAAGCTGCACTTGAATTGAGTCGGCGCTGTTTGGAAGCAAAGTTAAAGCAGGCTTCGTTTTTGAATTCAACCTCTATGGCGCAGCATTTTTTTCAGCTGAACTTGAAAAACGAAGAGCGTGAAGTGTTTGCTGTGGCTTTCTTGAATTCACAATACCAGCTTATCACTTGGGACATTCTCTTTCACGGTACTATTAATGCAGCCCAAGTTTATATTAGAGAAATTGTGAGAGCTGCTCTAAAACATAATGCTGCTGCGGTGGTATTAGCGCACAATCATCCATCTGGGTGTATTGATCCGAGTGATGCTGATCGTCGAATGACGGAGCGAATTATTCAAGGACTTAAGCTTGTAGATATACAGGTTTTAGATCATATCATTATTGGGCAGGGGGCGATGTCTTTCGCTGAGAAAGGCTTTCTGTAAGAAGTGTGCTAAAAGCGCAAAAAAAGTACTAAATAGTAATGAGTTATAGGGAACTATATTCTCATGCTATTTGTCCTATGGTAACATGCGCACTTCTTTATTGATGTGTGTATACACTCTGACGGCAATCATTGTGTGTATCTAAAAATAAAGGCAGCGAACCTGATTTGGACCCTCATCTCAGCGAAGTTCCTGCCTTATATTCTTTTCTTATCTCTTGTCTGAGTTCATACGGAATCTACTATCGAAATATTGAGACTTTTTAACGCTGTTCAAGCTTGATGTGAGCAACTTTGTTCTATTGGCAATGACTTTAAGGGCGTTGTCTAAACTTGAGTGAATTTAATTCAGCATTATTTTTATAGTAAATGACAGACTTTTCACATCATTAAGCTCGATAATAGGTATACAGATAATGTCTTAAGGCATTTAAAAAGTGTAAGAGAATTGAAGCATTAATAAAGTCAAAAATGAATGGATTCATGACGCCTTAATAGGTCAATGTAAGAAGGACTCTTAGGTATATTAACTGAGCTGAGTACAATTAAATCAAGCTCGATTAAGTTTAACCTTAAAAAAGGTAGCAACCACAAGTTGTTTTAATAAAGTAAGAGTAAGTCAATGTTATCCACCACTAGCGTTATCTCAAGTCAATTTAGTTCTGATTATGAAGTTCTATCCCAAAGCAACCAGTCTTTCGAGTTCGTCACCCGCAGCGTTTTAGCGCAATCATTTAAACCTTTACGAGAAATTCCTGAACAGAGTTTGCTTAATAATATTCTTGAAATTAAACCTGAACATCAGACTGCACATAACCTTTTGACAACTCATGAGGGGTTTCAAGAGATCCTATCAGCTTCAGAGCTCTTTAATAAAATGGGAGAGGCGCGAAGTGAAACGCAAGAGTTGCAGATGTATGAGTCTCACGTCAGTATACGAGCACTTGATGGTGATGCAAAAGATGTTGCTATTCAAGAAGCCCTAGACCAGCGAGCTGCAGTCTTAGTCAATGAGCAAGGGCAAGAAGCACCGTTTAAAGCGATTGATGCAAATCAAATTGCCGATGAAATGATTAAGCACATTTTACATGATGGTGTAACCAGCGTTCACCCAGAGCTTGACGAACATTCTCTTGAATCTCTTGTACTCGATTCTGCAGAAATGGCTGCAAGTATTCATAACGAGTTTGCATTGGTTGAAGGTGTGCAAAACTACATCTTAACAAAATTAACGGATATCCATCACGCTCACTTTTTAAATGACGTGCCATGGACTGAAGACGCCCAGAAAAGTGCGGTCGACGCCATGATTGAAGGCTTATCGGCAAAAGGTGCTGAGAGCAGTAGTGATCCAAGTGCGGTCAGCGAATTACAGTCCTTCGTTTCAAATCTGCCTGCAAATTACACAGTATCAAATCAAGGTAGTTATTTTAAAGCACGTAAATCTCAGTCAAATGAAACAGGGCTAGCACGACTTGATGCTACACAAATTAAGACTGCAAAAGGTGATGTGTATGAGTTGTTGAGTACGCTCACGGATCACCAAAAGTTTATGGTTGAGCAATTAACAAAAGCAGAGCTTGTGTATAGTTCTAAGTTTGTGAGAGGCTTTCAGGTTTTGTTGGCTCAATATCAGAATAAAGGCGATCAATCTTCAATTAAGTTTCATGATACGAGCTTGATGAGAAGGCTGATGAGGTCTCTCGATAAAGAGCAAAAAAGCAAACTTGGCACTTTAGATGGTTCATATGAGAAAGATAAACGAGCTGTACAACGTTTACTTCATTCTTTAGATAGCTCACAAATTGAGGCTGTAGAAAAGTTAACACATATTAAAGCAGAAAAAAATAAAGTACTAATAGGGCAAGGCGCATATGGTACTGTGCGCCTTGCTCGTAATGTTGAAACAGGTAAACTTTTTGTTATTAAAAAAATGCTTGACCGTAGTGCTGCTGAGCATGAAATTAAAAGTAATAATCTTGTTGGTGACGGTGCGCATTTTGTTACAGCAATAGATCACGCTCATGTTAAAACATCATGTTTTAATGGTGACTCTGTCGATAAATCCTATTTAATATTCCCGTATTATGATGCTGGTGATGGTGCACACATGATGTACAACCTGCAGCAGTTGAAAAACCAGAATCCTCAATCTGGTGAAATGAAACAAAAATTTATAGCCTATACGCTGTTAAGTGCTGTTGATGATTTGCATCAGCGAGACTTAGTTCATCGTGATATAAAACCAGAAAATTTACTTTTTTCTTCTGAAGGTGCTATTGGACTTTCTGACTTCGGTTTAGCAGAAAATGACCACAACCCATATCGAAACAAAGAAGCTGGAACACCAGGGTATTTGCCACCAGAGTTTGGTACTCAAAATTATACTGGCAAAGGGCATGACCTCTATTCAGCAGGTATGGCGATGTTGGAATTTGCGACAGGCCAATATATTGAAGAAGGTAAGACTATTAACCTCAAAGTGAATGGTCAAGATATCCCTTTATCCTTTAATGGGCCATTAATGCTTTGCAATGGTATAGACCCTAAAGTGCTTAAAAGTAAACTGCATTTTAACTCGTACAATGAAGTTATTGCTGGTCTGCTGGTAACAAATAGCGCTGCGCGTATAGATGCAAAAAAAGCAAAAGCTTCACCTTACTTTGCTGACTTTAACGCCCTCTAATCGTCCCTAGCGACTTTAGGGCGTTGCCAAAAAGTATCCCATATTCTTCTCTTTTTCTCTCAATACTGAAAGGTTACAATGATGGCCTTTTGGTGTTTTTTTTGCCTTTAGGGTATGTTTTTTACTTAAAACAGTTTTTTTCATCACAAAAAGATTTACTTTAACTGTAAAAAAGCGATTCTTTAAAAAAATGTCTTAATGCTTCATGATTGGGTCAAAGCCTTTTTGTTTTCTATATAAAAAGTTATAAGAAGTTGGTTGTATTTTTATTTTGAATGAAATGTTGAGCCCTTTTTTTTAATTTTTATTATTGTTAGTCGGTTTTTTTTGCATTTTTAAAATGTGGTAAAAATTCTTTTGTAATTTTGTGTTGTTCTAAAAAATTGGACTTTGTTAGGATTTAAATCGTTCTTTTGAAAAGAGCTAACAACATAAAATCATACTAAGGATAATGTATGGCTACTTCTTCCGTATCAGCTAAAGGTGCTTTTGATAATACAGCACAGCAATTTTCGAGTGATCATGATCAGTCTCCATTAAGTCAGGTTTCACCGGTTAAAAATGGTCAAGTGAAACTAGATTCAACGAAGCTTGCAGATGCTCGTCAAAATAATAAACCAACAATTAATTTAGAAGAATTAATTGATCGTTGGCCTGAAAATGTAAATGAAGAGCCAGCTTCAATGACTCGCTTGAATGATGGCGAAAGCTTTTTTACTGGTGTTTCTCGTGTAGCAGACAGGATTGGTGAAGCAGATTGTGTACAGTCGCCATCAAAAGGCCCTTCAAAATACGTACCAGGAATGGACGTGAAGCAAGGTCAAGTTGGTATTATTACGGATAAAGGCAGTATTCAATACCGTAAGCCGGGCCACTACGCAACAACTGGAGTTAAGCCATGGAAAAAAGAAATTGGCGTGGTTAATATTCGTTTTGATGATGGCAAAGAATTTAATCCAATCCGCTCTGCATTAAATCAAAACCCAAATCTTGGCAGAGAAAATTTATCGGATCACTTTAGACAAGTTGTTGTTGCAAACCATCAGCTTGCAGTATTCCAAACACAGGGTATTGGTACTCATGTACGTCGCGGTCCAGCAACATATGTTTATGGCCCAGCAACTGAGTTACGCGGTACTGTAGACCGTAATAACCTTGCTAATAAAGTGAATGTGAAGCGCCAAACTGAAGACACCACAAGTGCTTCAAGATCAACTCAAATTGAAACAAATCAATACGGTCAGCGAGTAGCAACACAGCGAGCTCACGGTACTGATATTCAAGTTCAAGATAAAGATCTTCTTGCTGGCAGCTACGAAGAAGTAGGTGGTGTTACTTTTGCAAGCCCAGCATCAGGTTTTAACTGGATTGTGCAAAATAAATCATTTGCTGATGGTTTCTTCACTGGCAATGGTTTAATGATTGGCCGTGATGGCACAACATTCCCTAAAAATGCTGAAGGCCAAATTAAGTTTGCTGATCTTGGACAGTACAGCCGCTCAACACCATTAATGGAGTTTAAGAGCAAAAATAACTACAACGTTATTTGCCGTGCAATGTTGACATGGACACAAACACAGCCTGAGCTTTGGGAGCGTAATTCTGGTGCTTATAGCGATCCATTCGATGCACTTGAAGAGCCGTTAAAGCAAGCGCTACGTGATTGGTTAAACTCTGTTGATCATAAAGATGCCCTTGATGCAAAATCCCAGAAGTTTTCCAATGTAGAAGACCAACTTCTATCTGATCTTAATAAACAAGCATCTCGTTTAGGTATTAGCATTAAAGATCTTCAAATTTCTGATCTTCGCTTCCCTGACCTTGATGTTGAAAATGAAAAACTTGCAGCTGTAAAAGCAGCATCACGTCAAGATATTCAAACAATTCAAAGTAAAGCTGAAACTGAAAAAGCCAAGCTTGAAAGTAATCTACGTGGTAAGCAAGCAGAGCTAGAAACATTCCAAAAGCAAAACGCAATTGAGCAAGAGCGTGTTAACGCTGAAGAAATTCGCAATAAGCGTGAGCTTGATCTTCTTAACCTGAAGCAAGCTCGTGAAAAGAGTGAACTTGCAGCGAAGCAGCAGCTTGAGCTTGCACGTGTTGCTGGTGAAAACGAGATTTCACAAAAGCTTGCTGAAGGTATGTTGCAAAAAGCTGAGCTTGAAGCGAAGACATCTATGGCGATGGAAAAAGCCAAGCTTAAAGCGCTAACTGAAGTATTTGGTAATGATAGAGAGCTTCTCATGGAAGTGCTCAGTCTACAATCACGTGAGCGTAACATGGCTCAGTTGGCTGATGCAGCAAAAGTAAATAACAATGTTTCATTGAACCTTGATAAAGGTGATGAGCAAGAAGTAAGACGTATGAACAAAGGTTTTGCACCTCAAGCTGCTGTTGTAGCGCCTGTTGTGACAGAAACAAAGACATCTAAGTCTTAATGACGATAAGAAGTAGAGGAAAGCCCTTTACTTCGGTCATGCTCTTAATTTAAAGCCTTAACCCTGTTACCATAGTGGTTTTTACGATGGTGATAAGGTTAAGGCTTTTTTATGCAACCAATTTTGTACAGTTTTAGACGTTGTCCATATGCCATTCGAGCACGAATGGCGCTTCTCTTATATGGTGTTGCCTATGAGACCGTCGAAGTTTCCTTAAAAGAAAAACCAGAAGCACTCTTAAAGCTTAATCCAGCTGGAACCGTGCCAGTGCTTGTTATTGATGAAAATACAGTTATTGCTGAAAGTCTTGATATTATTCGTTGGGCTATGGCACAAAATGAAAAGCAGGGGCCACTTATTGCAGGCGAGTCTCAAATGATGCAAGAGCTGATTCAAATCAATGATACGCAGTTTAAGCACTGGCTTGATCGCTATAAATATGCAGATCGTCACCCAGAGCAAACAGAAGAAGACTATCAGTTTGAAGTGCAACGCTTTTTAAATCTCTATGATGCTCATCTGCAAACAAGTCAATTTTTTGCAGGTGTGAAGCCATCTATTGCTGATATAGCCATATTCCCATTTGTACGACAATGTGCCGCTGTAAAACCTGAGTGGTTTGATAGTTTAGCAATGCCTTCATTACAGCGTTGGTTAGACTACTGGCTTAATAATGACGCCTTTAAAGAAGTGATGAAGAAAGTTTAAGTAATCGAAAAAAACGAGTATATTCTTGGTTATTTATTCACTTATTTCGTAAGCAAAGATAGAGAAGTGACTTGAAACTGGTTTAGAGTTATTCGACATGCCACAGGTATACTGATTCAAGGAGTAAATCAATGCCAGTTCAAGCCTCTCAATCTGTTCAAGGTCAATTTAATTCAGCTTTTGCTGCACCTGAATCAACGGATAACTCTAAGCTTGGTGCTATTAGCAAACTTGCCAAAACCACGCTGCCTCTTGTTGATGCAAGTGCACCTATGCCAATGAATACACCTTTTAATAAATCCTCAGAGAGTTTAGTCTTGGCTGAACCAACGCCAGAACAAGTCAAGCTTGCACCAAAGGCGTCTAAGCCAAATTGTTTATATACATTAGCTCGTAAAACATTTAGAGGCATATTTAAGCTCGATAATATTCATTTAGATATTAATGGCTTGGAAAATGTTCGCAACCATAAAGGTGGTGCTGTATTAGTCGCAAACCACCACTCTTTAACCGATGGTTTAATGGTTGGTGCTAAGCTTAAAGAAGAAAAAATACACTTTGTTGCAAAAGCTGAACTCTTTAATAGTCCAATTGGTGGTTTTCTTAAGTCTGTAGGTGCTATTCCTATGGATCGTGCTGGTGGTAAGGGCAGTGCTGATTCTCTTGCAGCTGTTAAAGAAAAGCTAGCTAAAGGCGAAAAAGTTTGCTTCTTCCCTGAAGGCACACTTTCAAAAGATGGTGCAATTCACAAAGGTAAAACAGGCATTGGCCGTTTACTTTTAGAGTCTGGTGCAGATTATATTCCTGTGGGAATTCGTGGTCCATCAATTTCTCTATCTCCAACGACTTCCAAAGACGTTGAAGTTACTTTTGGAAAGCCTGTATCTATTAATGCTCTTGTTGAACGTTCTCAAAAAGGTACAAAATCTGTTGAGGATGTACAGAAGCTTGTTGCAGGTGAGCGGTCTGACGAATCTAAGCAAGCGCTTGAAGATGTGGTGTCAACTGTTATGCATGATATTCAAGATACATTAAATGGTGATCGTAAAGAAGGCAGTACGGGGTTCGTACCTTATGTCGATAATTACAGTATTTCACCAAATGCTAAAAAAGTGTAATTTTTGAATAAATTCGCAACTAATAAAAACCACTCAGATGAGTGGTTTTTATTATGAGTGAGCAGGATGTTCACAGGGTTTATATTCAAACTCAAGTGTCGAGTGATCAATATGAAACTTGTGTTGTAGCATTTTTTTCAATTCAACTTTAATGGTGTCCATATTAAAATCAGGATTAATAACAACATGGGCTTCCATGGCAATTCTATGTTCGTCTATTTGCCATAAGTGAATATGGTGAGTATTTAGAACACCTTCAATATGTTCCATCTCATGTGTAATATCGTTTCTATTAATATGAACAGGACTGCCTTCCATAAGTAAATGAATAACCTGTGGAATTTCAGTAAAACCTTGCTTTAAGACGAAGCCTGCAATTAGAAGTGTCATGAGGGCGTCTGTCCAAACCCAGCCATAAAGAAGAATTAAAGCACCAGAAATAATAACTGCAATAGATGCCATTGCATCTGTGATGTTATGCAAAAATGCTGCTCGCATATTCATGCTATTTTTTGATTGAGAGTAGGTGAGAGCTGCTGTGAAGATATCTACAATTAATGCAACACTAGCAATGATAACAACAGTCCAACCAGCGATAGGCTCTGGGTTAATAAAACGAAGAATTGCTTCATAGCAAAGATAGAAGCCGATAATAATTAAAGATGTCAGATTCATCAGTGCTGCAATGGTTTCAGCTCGCTTGTAGCCAAAAGTCTTATTGGCATCGGCAGGTTTGCGACCGATACGAATTGCGATTAAGGCAATAAACAATGATGCTGCATCGCTTAAATTGTGCAGTGCATCTGCTACAAGTGACAATGAGCCTGATAAGATACCACCAACCACTTGTGCCAAAGTAAGGAGGCCATTGGCTGCTACAGCCCACCAGAGCTTTTGTTCACTCATGGTACTTGGGTCTATATGGTGGTGATGACCATGATGATGTCCATGCCCATGATGTTCATGATTGTGATGATGTATACTCATAAAGCGTCCTGCTTATTGATCTAGAGGGACATACCGCCCTATATCTATAGTATACACCTCACTGTGAAAGAAGCTTCTTTTCAATATCTTTAAAAAATGGTGTATTCAAAGCTTCTTTGACAGAGAGCCGTGTTTCAGAGTTTTCATCGAGTAAACCAATAATGACTTGATCGAGTGTTGTAAAACTTAAATTGCTAAATAATGGTTTAAGTCGACTAGCCCCTAGGCAATTATTTTCTTTATCAAATAAGAGTGATGTTTCAAAGCCCATCACTTTGATGTGAGCCTCTTTATGACAGTGAGGTACTTTACCGAGCTTTAATTCCAGCAGCGTTAAACCTAATGCAAAAGCATCATGCCCCTTACCTGTGTAGGTGGCTTTTTTCCATTCTGGTGGGAAATAGCCAGGTGTACCTGCCATTCGAGATTTATAGTGCGTAAAGTCATTGCCTTTTTCACTTATACCATAGTCTGCCAATACAATCTGACCATCAACAGAGTGCATAAAGTTTTCCGGCTTTATATCACGGTGGATAAAGCCTTTATCATGTAGGGTTGCTACATTCTTAATATATTCAAGGCTAATATTCTCAATTAAGTCTTGTGCTGCGACTGCATCTGTATTTCTTAATTCAGCAATATTTTTTGAAATTTTTCGACCATGCCCTGCATCATAGAGGGGTAGAACAATAAATGAATCTGTTGATGAAATTTCATCGCTCTTTTGTTCTATTGATATATAGTCAATCATATGAATAAGACCATGTGCACGACCAATTTCTTTGTATTTTTCAACTTCACGAATTGCATTTTCAGAATCTTTCATATGCTTTATAGCAACAAGCTCAGGTTCACCTGGTTCTGGGTTTATTACTTTTGCTAAAGCCACTATGCCATAGGCGCCTTGGCCTAAAATTGTTTTTTTCGATGTGAAATGCAGATGTGTAGAGCTGTTAATCGCATCAATAATATCTTGATCAGGTTTTTCAATGAGTTCATAAATAGTGCTTTTTGTTGATTTTATTTGGGTCGCTTGGTGTTGTACAAAACCTGTAGTACTCCTTGTTTGTAGCCTAAAAAGGCTTCCAGATGTACTCTGTGTGTAATTATTGATATTTTGACGGAAGAGAGTATCAAGGGTAGGCTTTAATTCATTTTCTTTTTGAGCTGCAAATAATGGGTTAGCGTAAATTGCATCACTGATTTCTTTCTTCGAATTTGACTGAGTTTGTGTATTCCATGGGGTGTTTTGGCTAAATAAACGATATTGAATTTGATTGATAAGCTTTTGAACCGCAGCTTCGAGCAACTGTGGCGAGAATTTTGGAGCTGTAATGTCTAGCTTTGTTTTAATAGAAGGAGAGCTAATACCTAAGTGTTTAAAAATAAAAGATGGAATATGAGTATTAGGTTTAATAATACCTGTAAAGCTTCTTTGTTGTGGTGGTAGAACCAGTGCGCTTTGAAATATGTGGTGTAGCCGTGCTGGAACTCTTGTCACTTCAAGTGGAATGAACTGGCTTGCCAGCTTTTGACTGGCAGTCTTTGTTATAAGCTGCCTTTGAGTAGTAGACAGTATATGTGGAGTTTGTTGAAGTGTTCTAACAGGTGCCGATGCCATTACTTTGTCCTAAATTCTTTAGATTTAGGGGCATTCTCTTGAAAAAAGAAGCTTTGTGCAATTATTTGTTGCACAAAGCCAGTTATTCTGGTTGGACTTTAGTTTTAGGTAAGCCTGTTACTCGGCTGCTGGGTTTGTAAAATGAGGCTCATCTCGCGCAGGTGAGTTAATACTTGGCTGGTTAAAGTCTGGGTTGTCTGAATTGACATTTTGAGGTTCTGATGTTCGATCTGAAGGATGGTAAACAGGTGTTTCTATCACATGAGGTGGGCCATCTATTCGGCGCTCAGCGGTGGAGTTATTGATTTCTGGCTGGTCGAAGTTAGGGCCATTTAAACCTGGATTCTCAAATTGCGGTTGACCTCTGGTTTTATCAACATGTTCAGGGCCTTCAGTGACTGGCTGCGTAAACTCAGCACCTTCTGAAAAGGATTCATTATTTGTATCTTGAGTAAAAGCTGGGCCAGTGGTTGCAGGTTGAGAAAACTGTGAATCACTTTGATTGATAAAGGGCAGTCCTGCAACTTTAAAAGCTTGCGCCTCTGGTTCAGCGCTCGGATAAAAAGGGGACTGGTTGTAAACATTATCAGCTGAACTCATGTAAGCATCCTGTGCGCTGGTTTGAGCTTGTAAATAGGTGGCACTGCCTGCTAATAGAATTAAACTTAGAATAATGTTTTGATTCACGTTAATGTCCTCGTACTTTAATATTATTAAAAGGGAATATAAGAACTATAAAGAATTGCCTGTGTGGCTGCCGTGAAAGATTTTTTAAATGAACGATTTGTATTTTTTAGATACAGGTTATTACCCAATGACAACATCTTATGCTTTATTCTCTTAGGCAAATTCCTAAATGTCATCGTTATTTAATTCAGGAGCATCTCATGAAAAAAACACTGATTGCACTCTCAATAATGGCTTGTATACAGCCCGTTTTCGCGGATGAACCTGTTTTTTCTGTAGGTGAGGAGACACCTGTTGAGGCGCAAGTACAAGAAGCAACACAAGATCAGCCCTTACCGCCTCAAGAGCAAAATTTACAGTCAACTGAGCCAACAACCGCGTCTGAAGAGTATGTGTTTGACCCGAATGCAGAGCCACAAGAGCCTCAGCCAGCTGCACCAATATCAAGACCGATGGAAAAGCCATTAAAGCCTGCAAAAGGTGTCAGTAAAGCGATTAAAGTGCCGATGTATGAATCAACTTCTGCAGGGCAAGGCAAATTACTTGGCTATATCAAACTTATGCAAACTGATTATGGTGTTGAGTTCAAACCCGACCTGGAAGGTGTAAGAGCAGGTCAGCATGGCTTTCATATGCATGAGAATCCAAACTGTAAGCCTTTAGTTGATAATGGTGCACCAGCTGCGGCCATTGCTGCAGGCGGCCATTATGATCCAGACAATACTGGTAAGCATGAAGGTCCATGGGGGCATGGTCATTTAGGTGATCTACCAACCCTTGTGGCTGATGATAAAGGTCGAGTTGAAACACCTGTATTAGCGCCACGTCTTACTATGGATGATGTGCATATGCGCTCTTTAATCATTCATGAAGAAGGAGATAACTATTCTGATCAGCCACAACGATTAGGCGGTGGTGGTGCCAGAATAGCTTGTGGCGTTATTCGTTAATGCGCAATTTTTGATTGCAGCCATGCAAGTGGTTTTATCTTTTGCATAAACCCATCGTTTGCTGGCTGTTGTTGATTGATCCAGTTAACAAATGCTTGAGGCCTATCTGTAATAATACTTGTTGCGCCACGACGGACCATTTTATCTGCTAGTTTTGCATCATTTACTGTCCAGAGTGACACAGGCATATTTGCTTTTTTACAGGCTTTTGCCATAGATTTACTGTAAAGCGCATGATCGAGTGCAAGGAGTTTACAGCCAATCGATTGAGCTGTTTCTAATGGTCTTTTTTCTGGTTCCCACGCAATTAAGCCATGTGGCATTGCATTTACTTTTATAGACTCTCTTAAGAAGTCTGGATCACTTGAAGTAATAAAAGCATGCTTTGATTGGAGGTTTAATTCGTCGCAATTTTTTTTAAGCTCTTGGGCCATGGCAACACGAGCTTCAGTTGTTTCCATTGGTTTCACTTCAATTTGAATATGCTCAAGTTTGTCCCAATCACTTAAAACTTCTTTAAGTTCAGGTGTTGGCTCTATTTGTGGCCATGGTTTTTTAAAATCTGCAGTTGCATTAAGTTTTTTTGATCAGTACTTGGGGTTTTTCCTATTTCTCCAGCAACACCAGTTGTGCGCAATGTATTGTCATCGTGCATGACCATAAGTTTATGATCAGCACTATGATGAATATCTAATTCAGCTTTATTAATCCCGAGATCACGTAAAAATCGAAAGCCACCAAGTGTATTTTCAGGTGCTTCTGCTCGAGCACCACGGTGTCCAATAATATGAGATTGATTTAAAACTGTCATGGGAACATCCTTGTCTGAACTTGTTACTTAATGGTCGGCAACCCATTGAAATAACAATGTTTTAGCGTCTTGCTGTTTATTAAAATCCCATATAAATGTTACGCACATGTTACATTTATTCGGCTAATATACCCAATAAGTGTAGAAATGAATTTGATGTTTTTTTTATAAAAATGTCATAAAAAAGTGGTTTGCAAGTTCAAAAACAATGACTCATAAGTTTTAAGCAGCCTCTAAATTGAGTATGATTTAAAGCATTTAGATTTGGAACGTGAAACCTTCTTAACTTACGTTAATGAGCTATTGGGAGATGGGTATAGCTGAACTAGGGCAGGTTGTGTATGTGTTGTTGGTTTTCGTTTGAAAGAGTTTTTTTATGGGAACCCATGTATATGGTTGAGGACCTAGTGCTATCGGAGAAGGTTCGCTCGACTGGTCATGGACATTTTTTAAAAGGCCTAAACACAATAGAGGCTATCAATATTAGTTCAGCTGTTTTAATGATTTCAGTCATAAAACATTAAGTAAGTTGTTGATTAAATATAAATAATAGCTGAGTGCTCTGGTTTTTATGTGGTTATAAACTAATATCATCTATTAGGGACTGATCTTTTGGTGTTTTAATATGGCTGGGATTATGCTGTTCGCTTTTTCTTTTAATATCTTTTGGGCGATATGGTCAAAAAAAATTAAATTAGGTATGATCATTTTTGATCTTGCCTTTTTTGCGCTGGTCGTACTGCTTGTACTCATTAGACCTCCATTTCCAGTGGTAATGGTTGTTTGTTTTAGTGTGTTGGCTGCTTTTATGTACTTGGTGCATTCACGAGATAAATTTGCATTTTTTGAAGATCTACAAGTTTTTGATGCAAAGATTACAAAATCACTTAAAGGTTTTGGTCGTGCTGCTGCATTAACAGGCTTTGTCTCTATTGGTATGGGACCAAAAGCTAAAATGAAAAAGCAGGGGTACGAATCTAAAGGTGAAGAATTATTAGACCTTATATACGATGCCCAATACGCCAAAGCAACCAAGCTTATTGATAGAATTCCATTAGCACGAAGGGCAGAGCTTTTTGCATCAACCATGAGTTATTGTAAAGAGTATGAATTTCCAGAAGACGCCCTTGAGGATTGGAAGCATTATTATGTAGTGCTGTTATGGGCGCAATATAATATTTCACAAGCACTTTTTTATAAAAGCCATGCAACTGCATTAAATACCGCCTGTTCGCAACGATTTTATGATTATCTCAAAGATGCCCAAGCTGATTTGCAAGCAATGATTAAACAAAGCCCAGATATTGCAGAAGCATATCCACTTATGTTGCAGGTGGTTAAAGCTGGATATTACTCATTACCAAATGTCATGGACCCACTCGATATTTATAAAGCTTACATGAAGTTTTCCCCAGAAGATTTAAACTTTAGAGTTCAAATGATTCAATGCTTATCGCCACGATGCTCTGGTGGTAGCGCTCAAAGCATGATGACGATTGCACAGCAGTCGTTGGAAGAGGCTGAAATATCAAAAAATGATTATCTCTCATGTTTAATTGTTGTTGCTCATTTTGAAAACTGGCTTTATGAGTATGAACAAGCTGGTGCCATTGAGGATATGGAAGATAGCTTGGCAGATTATTTTTTAAATACATCTCATAATGATGATGTTAAGTTTTCTTTTCGGCAGTTTCTGAGCGCAAAGCCTGAAATGAAAGTGCATGAAAGCCAAGTTGCTTTAAATTATTTTGCAATGGCTCTCTATTATGCAGAGTGTGATAAAGCCGCTGATCGCGCATTTAAACTCTTAAAAGGACGTTACTACGATGAGCCTTGGAATATGCTTAAACTCGGTTTTAAGTCTCAGGTCGATGTACGTTTCACTATTGATTCCATTAAATCCAGTTTGAAATACAGGGTAAGTCATCTTGATGGCTAGCTCTACATGAGTGTTAAAAGAGTGTGAATGAGAGCCTTTTTTTCACAAAAGAAAGTTGAAAAAAAGTGCTGAATTGAGGGATAAACTGCTTCTGGAGAATGTCCAAAGTTACTCAACAGGTCAAGAATCTTAAGTTTATCTTGACCAGTATTTTATGAGTCTTTTGACGAAGGTGAATACCATGTCCAGTTTAACAGTTGTGCAGTTTGACAAATCTTCTCAGGATCAGCAGATCCTTGAAACCATGCTCGATCTGAACTTCTACGCATCAAAGTTCTATCAGTTTATCCAGCAGCAAGTGCAGGTGCCAAGGCTGAAAGGGCGCTTCGGTGCCTTGGCGATGGTCCATCAAAAAATACTTCAAAACTTAAAAGTGTATGTTGCACAAAAGAATTTAAATCTTAAAGCGCCACAAGACAGCTCTAAGTCTTTACAGACTCGCTTTATTTCGAAAGCTTGCGCAGTTTTACGAGGCCGAGTGGACCAATCATTTACTAATAAAGTAGCTACTGCGGAAATGAAATGCCTTGATTTCATGATTGAAGAGACAAAACATTCAGGTGCGTCAAGGCAAACGAAGTGGATGTTGGCGCATCAGTTAAACTATTTGCATAATTCTCATGACTATCTAAGATCACTCAACTAGAGGCAGTTGCTTTAATGCCTGCTTCATGTCTTCTTCATTAAGGCCATCTTCAAGTAGAATTGAGAGATTCTGCACACCTTTACTGGTTTGCATGACCGCCTTTATACAGCCTTGTAGTGTGTTTTGCAGTTTTACAGTCCCATCAGTGGCTTGGTGTAAGCCTTTACCGCCCACAGAAGGGCCTATAATCACTGTTTTAACGCCTGGCACCTTCTTAAGCGCATCAATGGCTTTTTTGCCTTTCTTACATGTGCTTTGGTGTCGACCGCGCATTTGAAGTATCCTGATGGTGAATGAGAAGAGGTTGATATGATGCCACAGCTTGAGCTGATATCAAAGAACGTGGAGTCAAAACCCTTCACAAGAAACCAATGATCTACCGTTTAGTGTATCAAGGTAACCAGTTGGTCAACATGGATTAATATTTGAGGGACTCATGAGTTTAAGACAAGTTAAAAAATACGCAGCGGTCTTTTTTGGGCTTGCGAGCACAACATTGGCAGGCCATGCATTTGCAGTGGATGGTCTTGTTGAACAGGCGGCGCCAGCATTTGAGCTTAAAAGTGAAGGTGGTGGTAAGCCAGGAGCCACAATTAAGCTGAGTGATTATAAAGGTCGCATTGTGCTTATGAACTTCTGGGCTTCATGGTGCGGGCCATGTCGTGAAGAGATGCCCTTACTTGAAGACCTTTACAATAAATACAAAGACCAAGGATTAGTTGTATTAGGCATTAATGTGGATAGCGAAGTAGCTCAAGCCATGAAGTTTCTTGATAAAGAGCCTGTGACTTTTCCAATTCTTTTAGATTCTGAAAGCGCTGTATCAGAAAAGTACCAAGTTGATGCGATGCCAACAACTTATATTATTGATAGAGATGGTACTGTGAAGGCGCATCATCGAGGCTACCGCGAAGGCTTTATGGATAAGTACGATCAAGAAATCCAAGAGCTTCTTAATCCTGAGCCATTATAAAGATATTTCTGTTACTTAAAGCTGAGCTTGTATTCTTGCAAGCTCTTTTTTAAGGTTTAATTTTTCAGGGACAACTAAGCTTCTATCATCTGCTAGCAATAATTTTGCAAGGCCCAGCATGCCTTTAACGTAAGGTGTGATTGGCATGTTATTAAAGGTGCTTGGCAAGACCTTTAATTCTTCTTTTTTAAAGCCTTTTTGAATAAGTTTATTTTCTGCCTTTAAACTTAAACTACTTGGTATTTTATCTGATGTAGGATAATGACCATAGAGGGTGCTAATAATAAGTGAGCCTAAACTAAAACGATTATATGTTTTCTGTTCTATATCAGTTAAGGTGCCTCGTCTTGCGACTCTTGGCATAGTTACAGGCGTTGACCAGCCTCTTTCAGGAAAGGTTTTTGAGTCAACCATCATATCGCCAATATCTGACATTTTACTGCCAAGAATATTCAATAAATGAAGATCGGGATGATTCATTTTATGTGACTCTAAAAAAAGAACCATATCTATAATTTCAGAAACTTGTTTAAAGTTTTCTTGTTGGAATTCTTTTATTTTCCCTTGTTCTAGTAGCTCTAAATTATTTTCAAGACGATCAGCACCATCATCTTCATACACAAGTTCGGAAATGGTGTAGGCTTTTTCGCGAATTTGTTTTTTACCCTCAGTTGAATGTGAGTCGTAAAATTCCAAATAGTGCTGCGGAATAACGCAAAACTTTTCAATACCTGGGAACTGTTTTTGTAAGGCTTGGCCTTTTTCAAATTCAAGTTGAGCATTTAAAGTACGAATGTTTTTCTTAGCTGCATAAAAGTGTTGATTTGCGATTTTCATGAGAGGCACAACTTTACCAAAAGCACCTTCACCTAAAAGAGCACTCAGGGTTTCCTCACCTTCCACCTTGTATCTGGCCTTGCCTTTAGGGGCTAGAAAATCATTATGTAAGTCTGCTACAAGTCGGTTATCACGCATATTGCCAGTGGGGTTGTAGCTTTTAAAGGATTCAAACCAATGGCCATCATCCGACTGGACTAGGGTATGGTCAAGATGAGTAAAACGCTTATCCAGACGATTTGTCTGCAAGACAATAAAGGTTGTATCTAAATCTGCTCGCTTAAAAGAGTCTGCATGAAATTGATCGAGGTACTCTTTAGCTTCATGTGTTTTAATAAAAGACACTTGCTCAGGGTGTTGAGAGAGGTGGTCTACTAAAGTTAATAGCCTCTCTTGATATGCATCTTCCTCTTTTTGATCTTGGAGAAATTCTCTGACAGAGGCATGGGCTTCAAAAAGGGACTGATCTTCGTTTAAAAATACTTTAAGCAATGTGAAAAGGGCATAGTCTTGATGCACTTGCGCTTTGAAGCCCTCAAGCTCTAATGTTGACATGCTATCGCTTCGCGGCAGTGATTGTGCTGCGCTTGTTGTGTTAGTCAGATAGTCGGAGTCAGCCGGTGTTGTTATATCTTGCGCATAGCTCTGAGTCGTTTGCGGCAACCGTGTAAGAGTTAAGCCCGCGAGGCGATTTTCAAGAGGTGCCTGCGGCTTTATAAACCCTTTGGTCTGTTGAACTGAAGAAGTGGCTACCATGATCGTCTCGCCTGTGCTGTTGTAAGCTTAAATGCTCACAGCATACTACTACAGTCCATTTTATGGTATCAAGGTGCCTGTACCTTTCCTTGGTTATTGTCTCTTTCTTGAGTCTTGGTACCTAACTTGCGCCCTAAAGCTTGATAAGTTTCATCGTATTGGTCAAAAAGCTAGCGTCTACGTACTTGCTTAGCTTCATCACTTCTGACTGAAGATTTAGCTTTTGTGGTGTAACAAGGCTTCGGTCATCGGCCATGAGGCGCTTGGATAGCTTTAATACGTCCTTTTGATAATCAGTAGCTTGTTGGCCAAGTATTGTGTCTGGCACAGTATCAAAGCTGTCTTTGGAATAGCCTTTTTGAATTCGCTGATTTTCCATAGGCAGGCGTAGCTCTGCAGGTGTATCATCCGCTGCTGGTGGCTTGCCAGTATTGCTGATAATCATGCTTGAGCCAATACTAAAACGATGAAATGTATCAAATTCTTCGTTTGTTAACTTTTCTTTATCAACGACTTTTGGCATGGTGTACTGAGGTGTCCAAGAGCTTTCAGGTATTTTCTGGCCAGGGCCAATCAGGTCTGCAAGATCACCAGCTTGGTGCCCCATAATATTTTCCAGCTTAAAGTCTGGATGAAGTTTATGGGCTTTACTTAACACTTGCTCAAGTTTTGCCAGTGCGAATAAGAGTGCAAAGTTATTATTGATAAACTCTTGAATTTGGCCTCTTTTAAGCTGTTGCAAGTTATCATATGCAGCATAAAACTGATTTCGTTCCTGCGCTAAAGGTATAAAGCCATATCCTTTGAAGAAATTTGCTTGTTTATCGTTTTTCTGACTGCCAACTGTTTCAGAAAAATGTTCCATCATAAGAAATTTATCGTGGTCTTCTTCTGGTAGGTCAGCTTTTAAGTTTTGTGCTTCTGTGTGTTCACGTAGAAGCGAGGCTATATCCCAAGATTTTTTATCAGCCCAAAATGATTCATCAGCCATATCCCGAGCAAGAATAACAATACCGCGTCCGCCAGAGCCTAAGATAGCTTGGTATTTATTTGAAGTTTCTTCAACAGCTTTTGCCCAGCCTTTTGGCAGGAGCTCTTTTTCATGAATATGACGCATTGCTTTATTATCATAGGCGTTATCTAAATCATAGGATTTAAATTGCTCGAACCATTTACCACTGGTTGATTTTACGAGAGTGTGATGAAAGTGGGTGTCTCTCTTATCTAAGCGTCTTGGTGCAGAAATGACTTGTTCCATTGGGATTTTATAGGTTTCAACCGCTTTTTGATTAAGCATTCGTGTTGCTTCTAAAACACCCTTTGTGCGAAGGTCTGTTAACACTTTTGGGTTTTTTTGAATTTTTGCCGCAAGTGAGTCTAAAAATTCTGTTGTAATACGATCGCTTTTATTCTCAATAATAAAGTTACGAACTTTTTCAAAGGCTTCATCTGCATGGGCTTTTTTAAATGTTTTGTGTTGATCAAGATGCATTTTAACAAGTGCCATAACTGCATAGGTATTTTTCACCTGAGTCACTGTGTTTTTATAGCCTTCGGTCAGTCTCTTTATTTCTGATGACTCTGTTCTTTGCAGTTTTACGCTTGAGCTACTGCTGCTTCTTACGTGAGTGCGATGACTTGAGGCGTGAATTGCTTTTACTTTGCGAGCCTTATTTGGCGATAGCGGCTTTAAATTGTTTAAATGTGAATTCGAATTTGTAATTGGTTGTTTTGAGTTCTCTGCAAAGTTTTGTGGTGTTTCATGGAGAACTGAAAGTTGTTGCAGCTGTGGACTCATAAGTGATCCTTAGGGTATTCGAATTCAAAAGTAGTGCAAATAACTTTGATTAAAAATCAAGCTAGTGGCTAAGTGGTATGAGAGTTTACTATAGAGTTTGATAATGCAACAAGGTGTCAATGATTTATGCTTAAGTCGTTGAAATGTGTAGGTGTTTATGCACTTTTTTAGCACTTTTTATTTTAAAAAGGTGCATAGTTAAAGCGGGAATTAACAGAATGCAAATTCGGTTTTATAGCGGATAGCCTTAGTTATTATTTGTATGATGTCCAAGAAATGCAGCTGCTTTCTTGAATATTTTCTCTTTACGCTCAGGGTTCATTTTATCCAGCTGTCGAACCATCATTGATAAGCGGTATTGTGAAGCAAAGAACTCTCGGTGTTTATCAATAAAGCGCCAGTAGAGGCCGTCTAAAGTCTCTTGCCAATCGCCTTTACTGGAATAACCCATCTTAATCATGTAATTCGAGCCACAAATATATGGTTTGGTTGCAAAGATGCCACCATCAGAAAAGAGGCACATGCCGTAGACGTTTGGCCCCATAACCCAGTCAGCTGAATCGATAAACATTTCCATAAACCATTTAAATGCTTCTTTAGGGTGTATTTCACAAAGGAGCATAATATTGCCAACAACCATTAAGCGCTCAATATGGTGGTTATATCCATAGTGCACCGCTTTGGTGATCGCATCATCAAGTGGCTTTATTCCTGTTGTGCCTTTGTACCAGTCATCTGTGAGTTTACGCTCGTGATTAAAGAAATTGCTTTGGGCTTCATCTTCACCAAAGTGCTGGTCAATACCGAAGACAAACTCTCGCCACCCTATAAGCTGACGAATAAAACCCTCAAGAGAGTTCATTGGCACTTTATTTTTTTCAGCATAGGCAAGGGTTATATTGACTACTTCTTCAACTGGTAATAAGCCTGCATTGATATATGGGCTTAAGAGGCTGTGAAATAAAAAAGGAGTTTTATGGCTCAGTGCATCTTGGTAATCACCAAATTCTTCGAAACGTTCTTTTAAAAAAAGTTGTAGTGCTTCACGAGCTTCTTCTGTTGTTGTCGCATACCACTGTTGATCTGATTCACCTGGATGATCTTGAAAATAAACATCAATAACTTTATCAATTTCTTGATGCTGTATCGTTTGTTTCCAACGTGTTTTAACATCAGGTACAGGGTGCTTTTGTGGTAGCTTTTTACGGTTTTCATCATCAAAGCTGTAGCGACCACCTTGAGGCTCGTCTGGGCCATTCATCAAAATACGACGGTCTTGACGTTGCTGCTCATAAAACGTCTTAAGAAAAGGCTTTTTAACCGAATCTAAATAATCTCGAAACTCTTCAGGTGTGTTTAAAAAGAGAGGTGAGCGTAAGAGTTTAAGCTCAAGATTTTCTTGATCGCAAAAGCGCTCAAGCTTTTCTTTAAAGAATCGGTCTTCAGGGTAAAAACAGGAAATACTTGATGTTTTATGCTTTTTAATATGGGCTTCAAGACAATCAAAAAAGGTTTGGTCTTTTTCTGCCGTGGATTCATAGTCGTAATAATGCACCGGCCACTCTAATTGGAGTTGCAAGTTATAGCGACGCATACTTGTCAAAAAGAAATGAATTTTTAATTTATGATATTTAAAGTGTTTGGCAAGGTCTTTCGACTCGCACATGAAAATGCTATCGCACTTTATTTTGGATTTAATTAATTCAACAGGGAATAAATGGCTACCAAGTGTAAGATGAAGACATGGCATAAAATCTCCTGATAGAGTTTATTGTTGTACATCAATCAGGGTAGGCGAAACTCATTGTGTAGTTAACGCCATCTTTCCCCGGCGATGGAAGCGTAAATGTTATATGTGCACTTGTTTTTGATGGGAATTCATCAATTCGTGCAAGCTCACCTTGACGGTATTCGTCAGGGAATATTTCAAATTCGGCCACGAGTTTATCATTAAGGTCTGTGAACTTCATGATAAGAGTAGGGAATGGCATGTCAAAATTTTGATTGGTATTAAAGATAACAGCATTCACTTCAACTTGATCATCTTTTGCTGTTGTTGTTAGGCTCGTTACTTTTAAGTATTTCACCGAATGTGTCGGTGGTAACTCGCATGGTGCAATACCGCAAATTGTTGCAAGGCGAGGGCGCCATTTGGGATCTTGGCTCAGGGCTTCGAATTGCGTTACAACATAGCCTATTGAGCCCACGAGAATAATAAACAACACCATAAGCACGCCTGGTAATGCCCAGTTTTTGCCTGGCTGTTTTTCTTCGTCATCATCAAAGTGCAGTGGGTCATCAATACGAAGAGAGTCGAGGGATTGTTTCTTTTGTTGGCCGCTAAAACCTGCTTCTTCAGTAGGGCGAAGTGAGCCCGCGCCAGAACCATTGTGTTGAATACGATCACTATCAGCAAAAAATTCATTGATGTCATCTTCAAGCTTGCTACGCTTCTTTTGCGCAGCAGTTTTTTGCGCTGTAGCACTCATGCTCGAAGTAGAGCCAACCATGAGATCGTCATGATCAGTCTCTTCTTCTTTAATTTCAGTATTAAGTTGGTTGGAGGTTGAGGTGTTTAGGGATGACTCAACACGAGTTTCTTCTTCTGCCCAACTATCAACATGGAAATCTTGGGATGATTCAAAGTGTTCTGGTTTGCCTTTTGTGATATCAAATGTGTCAATATCATCAGCCATGCCTTTGATAGGCGATGTTGTATCATCTTGGAAAAGTTTGGCAAAATCTTCAATGTCGGCATCTAATGACTTTGACGGCTTGCTCACTGTTCTTTGTTTTGTGAGTGCTTGAATTTGCGCTTCAATTGCTTCTAATTCTTCATCAATACCAGAGAATTGTTTGACTGCTTGAGCCTGCTCAGGCTCCGCAGTTAGGTGTTCACGGCCATTAAAGACGTGCAAACAAGCACCGCAACGAACAAGGCCGTTCGCAGCGGTAAGTTGCACCTCATCTATTTCAAAAGTGCTCTTGCAATTGGGGCATTTTGAAAGCACGCCAGTGAATCCTTTTAATGGTTAGAAATCATACACCTATAGAGTATAACCTAAACTCACAGATTTACAGGAAAATCAATAAGAAGCTTATGATTTTCTTCGTGCTACCACGCGAGACCAACCATCAAGGTTCTTCACTTCGAAAGATTCAAAGAAAGGCGTGTAGTTTTCGATAATACCTGCATCGTGGCGTTCAAGTAGGCCGCTCATACAAATCCAGCCGCCAGGTTTCACAAGACTTGCGAGCTGTGGCGCCAATTCCATTAATGGTTCTGCAAGAATATTAGCGAGTAACACGTCAAAATGATCTTCAAAATCTGCGTTTCGATGTAGGTCTTGTGGCTTAATTGTATGAATTGCATCAGCAACTTCATTTTTCTCAGCGTTCATGCGTGTTGCTAAAAGGGCTTGAGCATCAATATCTGTGGCTTGGATATTACGAGCACCATAAAGTGCTGCACCAATACCTAGAATACCAGAACCACAGCCATAATCGATAACGTTTTGGCCTTCTTTGAAGAGTTCAGGATTTTCGGCGATCCACTCAAGGCACAAGAATGTTGTTGCGTGCGTACCTGTACCAAAAGCCAAGCCTGGATCAAGTTTCAGTGCAATTTTAGCTTCTTCAGGTGTTTTAAGCCATGAAGGCACGATCCACAAGTCATTACCACAATGAATAGGCTGGAAATCTTGAAGACATGTTCGAACCCATTCTTGATCTTCAAGAACGCTATAGACCACTTCACGGTTAAGTTCTGCCTCTAGGCGGTCGCGAATTCTTTTCTTTTGGCGTCTTTTCTTTTGTTTATTTGTTGAAAGCTCAAACAGGGCTGAAATTGTAAGAGAAGGCCAAAGTGGTGTTTTACCTGGGAGAGGTTCAAAAATAGGTGTGTCTTCGCCATCGGCAAGGGTAATACACACGGAGCCATTCTTTTCAAATGCTGCTTCTACAGCTTTACGTTGCTGTGGCGTCGCATTAATTGTGGCTTGAAGCCATGCTACAGGCTCTTCTTCCTTGCTCGCTGGAAGGCCGATTTCAAATGTAGCTGTTTCATGTGGCTCTTTGTTGTGCTTATCTTGCGACATAACGAGATAGTCTCCAGGTTTATGCATTTCTGTAAAGGAGGGTAGTTTACTGGATTTTCTGCTTTCATAACAGTATTGAAATGTGTATCCACAATACTTAACCAATTTAAAAAACAAAGCCCCAGATTTATGGTCTGGGGCTTTGCAGGTCTCTCTTAAGAAACAAAGGATTAATTAATATGGTATTAATCCATTTTCTCAAGTAGATGCTCTAAGTGATGGATATTATGCTCAGCCTGACGGAATGTTTCGTCAGTCATGATTGTATCCTTCAATAGAGGTGTATTTGTTTTGATACCTTCAAGCAGCAACTCTTCAAGAGCTGTTTTCATGATTTCAATTGCTTCATCACGATCGCGACCTTTAGTAATAAGCTTACCAATCATCGCATCGTAATATGGCGGTACTTTGTAGTTTGCATAGATATGAGTATCCATACGAACGCCACGGCCACCTGGAGCGTGGAAGAAATTAATGGTGCCTGGGCTTGGCATAAACGTGCGTGGGTCTTCAGCATTGATACGACATTCAATAGCATGACCTTCACATACGATATCTTTTTGCTTCAGTTTAAGGCCTTGACCACCAGCAATCAAAATTTGCTGTTCGATCAAATCCACACCAGTAATTTCTTCAGTAACGCAATGCTCTACCTGAATACGTGTGTTCATCTCGATAAAGTAGAACTTGTCATCTTCATAAAGAAATTCGAACGTCCCTGCACCACGGTATTTGAGCTGTTCGCAAGCACGAATACATGCTTTGAATGCGTGCTTTTGAGAAGAACTATCAATATTTGGAGCAGGAGCTTCTTCAACAACTTTTTGGTGACGTCTTTGAAGAGAACAGTCACGGTCAAAAAGATGAATAGCCTTACCTTCACCATCACCTAGCACCTGAACTTCAACGTGACGTGGACGTGTGAGGAATTTTTCCATGTATACACGGTCGTCGCCAAATGCAGCGCCAGCTTCAGATTGAGTGAGCTGTAGTGCTTTTGGCAGAGAGAACTCGTCATGAACAACGCGCATACCACGACCACCGCCACCAGCAGCTGCCTTGATAATGATTGGGAAGCCGATTTTACGAGCAAATTCAAGTGCTTCTTGTGGATCACCACTCAGAGCGCCTTCAGAACCTGGGATTGTAGGTACTTTAGCAGCACGCATTGCATCTAGAGCTGCAACTTTGTCTCCCATTGTGCGGATGTTTTCAGGTCTTGGACCGATGAAAATAAAGCCACTGTCTTCAACTGCTTCAGCAAATGCTGCATTTTCTGCAAGAAAGCCATAGCCAGGGTGGATTGCATCTGCATCAGTGACTTCTGCGGCGCTGATGATTGCAGCGATATTAAGGTAGGAATCACGAGAGCTCGCAGGGCCGATACATACTGCCTCATCCGCAAGTTTAACGTGCATCAGATCTTTATCAGCAGTTGAGTAAACTGCAACAGTCTTGATGCCCATTTTCTTACAGGTTCTAAGGATACGCAGAGCGATCTCACCGCGGTTCGCTATCAAGATTTTTTCAATCATGCTGAGAAACCTCTTTTAAGGGCTTGAGTGATCTGACTGGCAGGTCACTCGAATTCAATGCCTACACTTATTCCGCTTAGTCTTTTCAGAAAAGTCTGGTGCGAAATAAGGGGAACAGAGAGTAGGCACATTCTGAGTACAGGGCAATAATTGATTGCCGTTGTTACTCTTACTGAGAATTACTGAATAACGAAAAGTGGTTGGTCGTATTCGATTGGAGTACCGTCTTCAACAAGAATCGCAGCGATAGTACCAGCTTTGTCAGCTTCGATTTGGTTCATCATCTTCATCGCTTCAACGATACAAAGAACGTCACCTTTAGCTACAGTTTTACCAACTTCAACGAAGTTAGCAGCGCCTGGAGCTGGTTTACGGTAGAAAGTACCAACCATTGGAGACTTAACTTGGTGACCAGTTGGTGCAGCAGCTTCAGCTGGAGCAGCAGCGGCTGGTGCAGCAGCTTCAGCAGGTGCCTGAACTGGAGCTGGAGCAGCTTGTGGTGCTAAGTAGTATTGTTGCTCAGCAACAACGTTTTGATTACGTTTAACTTTTACTGAAAAATCGCCTTCCGTTACTTCGATTTCATCAGCATCCGAGTTTGCAAGTAATTCCAGCAGGGTTTTTACCTTGTCTAAGCTCATAGGTTATCTCTCTGTTGACCATAGTGTTGCTTGCGAACAGTGCATGCTCTCCTCATGAGGACTTCTAAAGCACTGATTGCACAGTTATTTTTGGTGGTGCTAGGCACAGTTATACCTGTGTTAGTGCCACATCTAATGCGTAATCATACCCTAGAGGACCAAAACCGACTAGTCTTGATAACGCAATATCTGCAAAGAAAGAGGTGTGTCTGAAGGTTTCACGTTGAAAAACCGCACTGATATGGACCTCAATCATTGGAATCTTGCTGCCTGTGACAGCATCCCTGAGTGCAACACTTGTATGTGTAAATGCGCCAGGGTTAAAAATAATACATTTTACGTTTTCGTGAATTGCTTGATGAATGCGGTCAATCAAATGGCCTTCGTGATTGCTTTGAAAGCAATGGAGGGTGACTTGCGCTAGCTGCGCTTTATCTGTGAGTCTCTTCTCAATATCAGCAAGAGTCGTACTTCCATAGATACCCGGTTCGCGAGTGCCTAATAAATTCAAATTAGGGCCATTTAATAGAAGGATTTTCGCTTGCTTGCTGCTCATTAAGTCAATATCCATTTGTTTGGAGGCTTCACGTTAAACAGTTTTTTGTAATCAGGGATTGATTTCTAAAGAAAACCAACACTTTAGAATGACTTGTGCATAAAAACATAGAAGAGAGGGCAGCGTCAAGCGTTAAAGGAATGTTAGAAGTCGAAACTCGAATTAACGCTCTAAAAAAGGACACTTGACGCTTAAGATGTAAGCGTCAAGTGTCCCTGAATAGAGAGTAAGAAATTAGCCTTCGTCTGGTGTCATGTCATTTGCTTTTTTCTGAATATCTTCCATTGCAGCGCGAGATGAATCTTTCATATTATCAACACCTTGGTTGAATTCACCTGCAGCAGCATCACCATAGGCAGCAGCTTTGTCACCATATTCTGTTGCTTTTGATTCAATATTGTCACCCATGGATTCCATTTCTGTACCAAATGCATCTACACCTTCTTGTACATTCTCGTAAGAATCTTTCGCTGTATGCTCAACATTTTCTTGTGTTTCTTGGCTGCAACCAGAAAGTGCAGCACCTAGAACAAAAGTAGCAGCCAGTGTTGAAAGTGTTTTCATATTAATAGTTCTCATCATTTAGAGCCTCTGTGTTGTTGTACATGAATCGATTTGGAAAAGCGCCAACTTTATCGACTACTAAGAATAGAGACTCAGCTGTGAAAAAATAGTTCATAACATAAGATTACTGTTCACTTATATCCGAATACTAATATTGAACAAATGACTAAAACGAAAAGATGATGATTCTTATACAATTATTAAATATATAAAATACCTTCGTGTAACCATGCCATTGAGGGCTTATTTAGTACTGTGTTAGCTTTAGTTTCGTAAGACAAAGTCTATTGGCATCGTCAAAGGTATGAATGAGAGGAAGTACATAATAATGAAAATTGATAATAGCCAGCAAGCACAGCAACTACCCAGTTTGCACACTGATGATAATATTGAAGGTAAGTTAGCGCAAGTTCAGAACGCACCTGCAGTATTACCAACAGCATCATCATCAACTTCTGCTGCATATATGGAGCAAGCTTCAAATTCAAGCCATTTATCAAAAGCTATTTTAGCTAATGACCTAAACCTCTTAGACAAAGCCGTACTTGAACCGCTTTTACAAACTACAAATGCTGATGAGCGTAAAGCAACTCTCAGAGCTTTAAAAGAACAGCTTGCTTCAACAAAAGAAGCATTACATCCGCGACAGGGGGTTATGCCCTTGCTTCTAAAAAGCAGCGATGCAGAGCTTAAGGGAATTGGCGTTCAAGCTATGAGTCAGTTTATGCAAACTGGTAAAGTTAAACTTGCTTCATTAAGATCACCTGCATATCGAACGCCGGTAGAGCTACGTGAGGCTGCAAGTCATCAATGGATTAATCAGGTTAAAGATTTGATTAAAAAATCAAAAAACACTCTTGCTTACCATGATTTTTATAATATTCACAATGATGCTAACGAGCTGGATTTTGTAAAAGCGTTTTCTTACAATATGTTGGTGGATATTCGCCCAGACTTGCATGAGAAGCAATTAGAACCTGTAGTTGAATTTACTCTCTTTAAGCTAACCTCAGCACAAGGTGACTCTTTTGCAACTGCAAATAAAGCGGCGCTCGATAAAATAATTCACTTACCTTCTATGAGTAATGCCGAATTGAGACAAGCATTGATAAAAGAAGGCTTTACACTCAAAGTTGTTGCAGGTTTTGACAGCCATAGCCAGTTTGTGAATATAGCAAAATCATTTGAGAAAGGTTATCAATCTTTTGCTCAAGATATACAAGCTGATGCTAAACGAGTGCCTGTTAAAGCGACTGATGCAGAAATTGCAAAAGAATTAGCTTCGAAAAAAATTGAGATGCGATCAAAATACACTAAAGAAGAAATTACAAAAAATATTAAAGACACCAAGATAGCGGTCCGAGTCTTTAAGCGTTGTATTTCAATTGCTGGTGATGAACTACATCCAAATCATGCATATGCCAAAAAATACCTCGCTGTAGCTGCAAAAAATGATTTGCTCTTCAAAGCCTTTACAGATATGCAAAAACTGCCATTAGATTTAACCGGACTTGTTTTATTGAAGCAATTGAGTTCTGCTCTGGATTCAAAGGAAGTCGCTAGCCCTTATGCTCGCCCATTCGAGCAAAGCTATAAGCAAGTTCTTTCAATTATGCCAAATGATGACTTAATTGGTTATGCAAAAAATCCTGGCGAGCACCAAGATTTTAAACCTGACTTTGTGAAGCAGTTGGCTGACAATATGAATAAAGGCACATTTGCAATTATGCAGGGGAGTGCTGCAGGTAAAGCTCTAGAGCTTGGTCAGCAATTCCCTGAGTTAAAAGAACCTTCTTTAACATTTGTGAAAGGCCGTCTTGAAGCATTTGCATTTGCAAAACAGCCAAACCTTCAACCAGCACAGATGTTTGCTCAGCAAGCCGGGCATCCATTGCAGGGGTTTGCATTAGATTTAATACAAAGAGCACAGTCCTCTGCACCTAAGGCAAGCTGATCATGATAAATCCTGCTTCTTCAATAACGCCTACTCTGAAACATGAAACGTTAGCGCTTTCTGCTCAGAACCAGTTTGTGTCAAAAATTACACCAATTCAACATAAGCAATTTATTGATTCAATGGCACCACATATTATGGCCTTTATCAATAAAACATTTAAAGGTGATTTAAATGAAACTGCTCATGAAGAAAGTAGGCTTGCAGGTATTTGCGATACAAATATTTTCGACTTGTTTCCAAAGGGTATCAAAGAGTATTCGAATTCCTTCATTGGTTTTACGAAAGTTTATGAAAGTTTTGTCAGAGACACTAAGTCAAAAATCTTAAATATGGATTTATCTCACTTTGAGTCAGCTGCAGCCAATGATGAAGATCTTCAGGCTGTTGAGTTTAATTATGGCATCTCATCAGGTGATTGCATGTTAAATCATATGTTGAGTGCAGCTGGGCAGCTTACTCATCCAGATCACCTTGTTGCAAAGAACTTTTTAATTCGGCTTGTTGTAGAAGAGCCTGATATTGCTCGTAGAACACTTGGGCAGAAAATTACCATTCTTAATGATGTGCAGCCATTGGTCGATGGTGTATCCGATAAAAGCAAAGAAGACTTAAGTGCTGGCTTGCAGTTTAATTCTGGCAAGCATCACATCGCTGATTTTATCAAAGAAACTATTGCTACGGCGCCAAGCAATGGTAGCACGCTTATAGGTGGTACCTTGGAGGCGTATTGTCATTCACTCGTCAATTTACAAGATAAGATTCAAATTAAAGCTGGGGAGGTTGTGAATGCCGATAAAGCCCTAGAAGAGCCTCGCAAAATTAACCCTGCCACAGGTGTAGAGTATCCACCACAACCTACTCATATGATGGAAACAGAAGGTATGGTGATGGATAAATATGGCATGTATGTGTACGAATAAGAGCGCCTTACATTATTTCTTTTTGATGATAGCGCGCACGTGCTGCCCGCCATTCTTGAATTTGAAAATCTGGTGAGAATAAAGTTTCGTCTATATCATCGAGCAATAGTATTAATCTAAAGATAAAACTAGTTTCATTTATGCTTTCTAGGATTTCCTTTGAAAGTTCTGTATTTTCACTTTTTCTAGCTTTATCAAGTTTTATGCATTGCTCTAATCTTGTTTCTGTTAGGTTGAAATAGTATTCCTTTGGACGAAGTAGATGTGTGTTGAAGCAATTCTCCAAAGAGCTCATGCCATATACAGGGTCTGATGCTTGAAAAAAGTTATCTAAAATGCTTGTTTTTCGTAAAGATAAAAGCAGTAAAAATATTTTGTCTTGTTTGAATCTTGGAATGTCTTTTCTCAATAATTTTTCTTGAATATAAAGAGCCAGTTTTACCCATTCAATTGTAATTTCTTTATTTTGTTTTTTTAACCCGACTTGCATGTTTGTATATTCGCTTAGAACAAGCCAGTCCCAAGAGCCTGGAATTAGTATTTTATTGGCAACTGCGAGATCAAATTCAATTTTAATTTGATCTAATGGTAATTTCCATAATTCTTTGATAAACATTTTAATAGCCCTTTGTATTATCATAAAACTCTAAAGCATTACTGAAATCAAAACCATAGCGTTGAAAGGCAGTCTGGGCAATATCCAAAGACTCACTTGGAACTTTATAGTGACCAGTGTGATTACTCAGCTTTAAGCCATATCTATAATCATTAAATACGCCTATTTCTACTTCACCAGCTGCATATACAGGACGGCCACCACTTAGCACTGCATGACTAATAGTCTTATCTCCAATATAAACAGTTGGGGCAACGATAAGTTCACCTTTTTCTGTTACTACAAACTTTAATGGCAAGGCATCTGGATGTGGCGATTGCAGGTAATCACTCATCCTTTGGGGTTCAACACCAATTTTTTGTGCTAATAGAATTTCATCTTTAAGGTTTTCAGGCATGCCATTCTCATACAAAGCCCGATTTTCTAAAAGCGACTCAGGTACATCAGCATCTGGCACCAAGTCAGGTTTTTCTTTAATAGAAAAGTTCGGCTTATCTGTAGCTCGCTTCGCAACAAGAATCGCTTTCGCAATACCTGCAGCCTTGGTCGCCATCGCAGCAGGGGAGACATTTTCCCCAGCAACCTTACCTTGATCCCATAATGTACCAGAAACAAGGGCCTGAGCGTCTTCTAAAAGATCAGCTCCCAGCGCTTTCAATGTGCCTATAGGGTCTTGCACCAATGATTCACTTAAAGACTTAAGTGCTTTCAAGGTTTCAATAGGGTGGCGAATCACATAGCTTAAGTTATCAACTTGAGATTCTAACCCCGCAATAAAGCCCTGGCCAAATTCTAAAGCTTTTGCCATAAGAGAAGGTGATGCAGCTTGTGTTAGGGTTTCCTCTAGAGGCGTATATCCACCAATCTCAGCGGTACTTGTGGCTACTTGCTGCTGAACAGGCTTTGCAAGTCCTTGAAAGCTTGCAATAACCACCATCATTAGAAGAATGCTTATTGAGGCATATTCAGTCAGCCCATAGCCATGTTGAAGTTTGAAAGTTCTCATCTGCACATATCTATCTTGTTATTCTTGTTTGAAAGCAGGCAGAGTACTGAAATATTGAAGTTAAAACTGTGTAGTACGTCACAGGTTTGTCAGAAACTTGGATAATGATTGATTGGCGATTTAAACTAACCTATGCTGGAGTGCTCTCTTATGCTTTTTTCAGCGTATCAAGAGGGGCTTAGAGACAGGACAAAAGGTTGCCAACACAATGAATGAAAAGAAGTTAACCTATGGGCTGCCGCTTCATGATATGAAGCGACTGGTAGTCTTAGCTGCGCCAATTATTGCAGCGCAGGTCATGCAAAGCCTGAATGGCTTTATAGATACAGTGATGGCGGGGCGTCATTCACCTGATACCTTATCGCAAGTGGCAATGGGCAGTGCTATCTGGTTGCCAATGTTAATCCTCAGTGCCGGGGTGTTTAACGGTGTCAGTGCACTTACATCTCATGCCTTTGGTGCTGGTGATAAGAAAGGGGTGAGCCAATTGTTTGCCTCTTCAGTGCTTTTATCAGTCTTGTTGAGTGCCTTACTTGTCTTTTGCTTGCGGAACTCCGCAGTTGTGTTCCCTTTGTTCGATGTACCCCAAGAACTTGGTGGCGGTATTGTTGATTATGTGGATATGGTCTCTCTTGGGTTTCCTTTATTACTAATCTTTTGGGCTTTTCGTGGCTGGGTTGAAGGCTTGCATCACACCAAACCAGCGATGATTGCATCTCTTGCCTCTGTTTTATTGAATATCCCATTAAATTATATTTTTATTCATGGCTGGTGGGTTGTGCCTGAGATGGGGGCAAAAGGTTGCGGTATAGCAACAGCTATTTCCATGAGTACTATGCCATTCTGGATGATTTATCTGTTTAAAAAGCAGGGCATCATGCAAGAAGCTGGGGTTCGCTTGCGAGCAATTTTTAAAGATTGGGATTTAGGCATCGTTAAGCGCATTGTTAAAGTAGGTGGCCCAGTTGGTGTGTCAGGCTTTATTGAAGGCTCTTTCTTTTGTGTGATTGCAATTATGTTAGCGCCACTCGGTGCAACAAGCGTAGCTGCTCATCAGATTACGATTAATATTTCTGGCACATTATTTATGGTACCTTTAGGGTTTAACTTTGCTTTAACAGTTGCTGTTGGTAAAGCTTATGGTGAAAATGCACCTGTCGAAGAAATTAAGCGTTTGGTTTTAAGCGGTTTATATATTGCTTTTGCATTTGCGATTTGTTCATGCATATTGCTGCTCACCTGCCGTGAATTAATACCAATGCTGTATTCGAATGATGCACCTGTTGTTGCATTGGCAAGTCAATTATTAATTTTTGCCGCTATTTTCCAAATACCAGATGGTATGCAAGTTTCCCTCTATGGTGTGTTAAAAGGCTTACAAGATACAGTGGTACCAATGATTATTGCTGTATTTGCTTACTGGATTATTGGTGCCATGCTTGGCTACAGCTTTACTTATTTTGAAGTGTTTGGTGCTATGGGCGCGAAGGGTGCTTGGATCGGTCTAAATATTGGTTTAGTGCTTGCAAGTGTGGCTTATGGTCTTCGAATGCTCTCTATCTTTAAACAACGTACAGGTGTAGGCTTTTTTGAAGCGAATAAAGCTTAAAAGAGAGTATTGAAAAATGAAAGCTGAGCTGAATAATCTGGTGATTTACGATGGTGTTTGCCACTTTTGCAATTATTCCGTGAACTTTATTATTCAGCATGATCCTCATGCTCTTTTTACTTTTGTGCCTATACAGTCTCAAACAGCACAATGTATTTTACAGACATATGGTTCTCAACAAACCGCCGATAATTTCGATACCATTGTGCTGATAAAAAATAGGCGGTGTTTTGAACGTTCAAATGCTGCATTAGAAATTGCGCGATCTTTGCAAAAGCCATGGCCTGTATTCTATGGCTTGAAAATTATACCTACTCTTCTGCGAGATTGGTGCTATAACCTGATTGCTCGCAATCGATACAGGTTATTTGGGCAAAGCCAAGTGTGTTTAATGCCAACACCAGCGCTTAAGGCTCGTTTTATAGGCTTGGATGAGGTTGCTGCTAAAAGACATGATTGAGCACATTTGTCGATACACTATTGGTTTAAGTTGGATATACCAAGGTATTGTACCAAAACTTTGGCATATTGCGCCGCTTGAAAGGCTCATGACGGCAAACTTTGGTTTTAATGCTGAAATATCAGACCTTATTACCCGCGGTGCAGGCGTGGGGGAAGTTATTTTTGGTATGGCTTTTATTGTATGGTATCGCTCAATGCTGCTCAACATCGCACACTGCTTAGCAATGGTTGGATTACTGTTATTTGTCTTGGTCATGGAGCCCAGCGTTATGCTGGAAGCTTTTAATCCAGTCACAACCAACTTACCACTTCTAGCATTAAGCCTTATTCTGATTGCTCAGCTTAAAACTCATGTTAAACCAGCTTAATCGCTTGAACTGGTTTAACACTGACTTATTAGTTAAGAAATATACACATTGCTCGTGTCTGATAGTTCGAACATATCAACCAAGTGTTTATCTTTAGATGACAAATAAAGATCACCTTGCACAAAAGGTTTATTGTGGTTATCTGCTTTAATGTTTGGGCAATTCACAATCACAAGATCTTTTGGAAAATAACTTGGCAGTGTTATGAGTTCAGGCAAGTGCCTTAGAGTAACTCGACCATTGATAGAAGAATCACCTCCTATGGTAAAAGACTCGAGCTTTGGGCAAGACTCTATACGAAGGTCATCATAAAAATTGCCAGAATTGATTGCTTTAATGCCGCAGTTCACAATTCTCACTTGGCCATCCACATCAAAGTTTTGTGGTAATGATTCTAATGACGGGTTATCAAGAAGCCCTACATTATTAAGGGAGTAGATGTCTGGTAATGAAGTTGTGCTTTGGCCTTTAACACGAACCTCAGCTCTGTTGCCTCGCTTATCGAGGTTATCGAAGTAAAAACCATTTTCGTTCACACCATGTTGTGAGCGAAGAGATGTTGTCAGCTTTTTAATGGCTGCTGCGTCAGCAGATAATGGCTTAGGCTTTAAAAGAGAGTTAAGAGACTGACTCAGTTGTTTATAGTGTTGAGTTATTGTGTTTGTGACTAGGTTAAACAATTTAGCAAAACACGCTTGAATTGGCTTGGTGTTTATTTTAGAAAAACAGATGTTGTTACTTTCAACTGATGAAAAGGAAAATCGGGAAACTTGGTTTTCCCTTGATGTTTCAATTACACTTAAGCGGCCTGATAGGTTAGTTTGGTTTTTAGGTAAAAAGAAGTGGAAATAAGGCGTTATTGTATTTGTCATTTTTTTATACTCATCTTTAAGATTTTTTAATTGTTGTCAAAGTATCACTTGTTTTCTTTTTTTGTAATTCCTATGTTACTTAAAATATGCTTTTTTAATTCTATAAATTAATTTTGTTGTTGTTTATATTTTTATCAGAAAAAGCTCGTTTTTAGTGGTTCTGGCTGGTATTCTTGAAGAAGCTTTTTTTTAGGTTTTTTATCTGTAAGAGGTGTTTGCTATGACAAGACAATTAATTTCCAGTGGTTCAGAGTTCGAAACAAAGATCGGTTATTCCCGAGCCGTTGTTGATGGCGATTTTGTGTTTGTTTCAGGTACGACTGGTTATAACTATGACACTATGTCCATCAGCGATGATGTAGTAGAACAAGCAGATCAATGTTTTAAAAATATTGATAATGTTCTTAAAGAAGCTGGCAGCTCTATTCAAGATATTGTTCGTGTGACATATGTTCTACCAAAGCGTGAAGATTTCGAGCCATGCTGGCCCGTGCTGAACAAGTGGTTAGGTGAAGTGCGTCCTGCATGTATGGTGTTTGTAGCTGGTCTTCTTTCTGATGATATGAAAATTGAAGTTGAAGTCACTGCTCGTAAAAGCAAATAAGGCTTATTGCAAATTACCGTTGAGCTAAGTCTTTCAAATATGCCTTTTTTGTAAGAGATTCATATTAATGTCAGCGAACTATGAAAAGCTATGAGCTTATTGCTGCGTAATGTTTGAAGCTCACAGAAGAGGCTTCTTTTTAATACCACTAGATGTTTATGGATGAACAGGTTGAGATATAAAGACCGAGTATCATCATGCCTCACATTTATTGTCATCAATGCTTTCCGAATGCACCTTTAGAGCAAACCCCCTTAAACCCCGTTAATTCACTACATACCATTAACTTACAAAATCTGATTTGCAATGGAAATCATAACTTTGCCGCACAACGCGTTTCATCTGTTCGCTCTACAATAAATAGTGTTGCGCCAACTTCATATTTGGTTAATCAAACACCTGCGCATGCGGCTTTGCGTCAATGGGTCGAGAAGGGAACCGCAACTGATAGAGACAGCCGCTCATCAGTTGCGACACAGTTGTTAGATTCAGGTGCCTTTATCAATAGCTCTGGAGCTCTAGAAGTACAGGGGCCTTGCCGTATTGCAAACACCCTTATCGAGTCTTTACCTGATAACCTCGTGGTGGTTGGGGATTTGTTTCTTTCATCTTGCCCTAATCTCAAGGCATTACCTGATTTTATGCAAGTGACAGGTAAGCTTGCATTAAGTGATTGTCAGTCAATTACTGAGGTGCCTGAGTTAATCAATGCAGGCTCATTAGCCTTGATAAACCTTCGTAATTTACAAAAGATAGCAGGTTCTTGTGCTCAATATGCTGGAGATGTGTTCATTGATTCATGCCGTCGATTAGATCAGATGCCGGTTAGCTTTGAGGTTGGTGGCAAGCTTACTATCAATAACTGTCCTAGTTTGCCAGAATTGCCGCTTAATTTATCAGTGCATGGTGATTGTAAAATTTCTGAGTGTGAGGACTTAAGACGATTACCTCCGAAAGCTGAGTTTTATCAACATCTTGAAGTTGTTTGGTGCTCTCAATTTAATTTGATTCCCGATACTACGCTTATACGTGGCAATATTAATGTGTCGAATAATCAGAGCTTAAATCGCTTGCCAAGTGCTCTTTTGCAACAGGTTTCTATTAATCACCTGGGTAACGAGCGTGAAATTAATATTGCGCAGTCTGGTTTTAGCGACCGATTTTTAGATCAGGTCGAAAGCTCTCCATTAGCACGAATTTTTTATACCGGAAATAGCACATTTAGTGATATGGAATTTTCTGACTCTGAAAGTGTAGATACGCGCTTGCATATTGTAACTAAGCCTGGGAATGAGTATGAGGATATTAGTCAAGAACTCTTTCATGAGCCTGATGCTCATACCTTTATCCAATATGCTGGCAATAAGGCGGTTGATGATGGTGGTGTAAGTCGACAAGCTTTTACTGAAGGTTTAAAGCAATTGATTGTGCAAAATCCAATCTTTGTTAAATCTTCGACTCGACAAGCTTTTATTAATTCTTTTGATATCTCAAATCAAAAAGAAGGTCATCAACTAAAGCGTGATGCCTATTTGGCTGGTGTGTTTTTAGGTGGCTTTAATCAATTAAACCTTGGTACGGCCAAATATTTTGATGAGGTTTTCTATAAGTCGCTTCATGATGTTGTCACTAATATGAAAGATGTGACGGTTATCTATGATGCGCAACAGGTTGCAGATTTTTTAGAAAACCCACAAACAGGTATTAATGACGTTTTACAGTTGGTTAAAACCTTAAGACCAAGCATGTTAAAGCCAAGTATGTTTGAGCATTATCGTCAAGATTATGCGCAAGAAGAGCTTCGTGAGCTTAGAGGGGAAACACTTTTATATTTAAATCTTGCGCAAGGTTTAGAAAATGCTGGCTTTCATTTTGAAAATGACTACATGGCGTTTTATAAAAGCCTAGTTGGTGTGGTTGATTTAAAGCAAGAGCTTATAAGCCATATGAAGTATTTACAAAATGAGCATACGCATGTTTCTTCAACAGAGGCCAAACAGGTATTAGACTGGGTAAAGCATGCAATTCATGAAGCTGATGATGATCGTATGCCTAAACTCATGCAAGATTTAACAGGTGCTGAAAATATCCGCTTAACAAAACCTTTCTTTGTGACACTAGCAACATTTAATAAAAAGGATGTTGTGTTTAATTCACATACTTGCAGTTTTTCACTAGACGTCAATATTGAAACCTTTAGAGATTTGGTGAAAACCAATAATTTTGAATACTTTAGGGATAATTTTTTAATAGGTGCAAGTAAGGTTTTGAACGGGGCTTAATGTTGTAATCTGCTGTTATAGATAAAAGCGTGATCCATTAGCTGTTAAATGGTTAAGTTGTTGAAATATATAGTATTAATTTTGCGCAAAATTCCAGTTATGAGTATTTAAACACCAATTCTGAAGTGCTACATTACGCTTTTTAATCTACAAGGAGCCTAAGAATGGTAGTACGTTTTCCTAGCGCCGCTGAAATTGTGAAAACCCTCGAAAGTGATGCAAAACTTGGGGCACAGTATAAAGATCAAAAGCTGTTGCAAAAAATAGGTAATACATTTGCTTTTAAAGATACTGTAGTGTCAAAACAGTCGCAGACAGCTTCATTAATGACGGATGTTCCAAGTAGCTCTAAGCGAAACTCAAGCTTGATGAAAGAGCTACTTGCAGCCCTTGATCGAGTACCCAGAGAAACTGTGACAGTTTCAACGTGCCATGCGGACAAAGACACGCTATTACAAGCACTTAAAAGTGACCCTAAACTGAAGAAGCAGCTTAAAAATGAAAAGCTTCTTGAAGCCTTGGCTGAAAATTTTTCACATAAAGAAGTGGCCGAAGCTTGGCGTCCAAAGCAGTATGCGGTAGCGCAAGTGCTTCATAGTCTTAAAGTATTGAACGGTAACCTAGGCAATAATTTTGATGCTATTCAAGAGTGTGCCGATGCGCTAGATCGTATTCCGAGTGTGACACTGACACAAGTTATGCGCTAATTTTTTTGCAAAATTTTTATCAACATGGATGTTGATGTCCTCACATTTTATTGCTTATGCCTGAATATTGACTCGTGGCTGACGAGCTGCGCCTTGCAAATCCATTAATTTATTTAAACTACGTTGAGCACGATCTAGAGCGCTTATATTCGCAGCACTGGGTGGCTGAGCTTTATAGTGTTTAATTGTATTTTCATAATGTTCTATATAATTTATTTTTTCATCAAAGGCTGAGTCCATTTGTGCTTTCATTTCATTGGTGAGCTTTAAGCCTTCTTTTGAAGTGACAGTGGGTGGTAACTCAATACCAAGCTCACCGTTGTTCCACATTTCGTCATACTCACTTCGAGACATGCTTGTGAAGTCATAATGCCGTTGCGCAATATCTTGTTGTGGAAGGGCATAGAGTGGTTGTGAGTTGGAAGCTTCTGTTGAAATAACGCCTTGAGGTGCTGACCTTATTAAGCCTTCCTGTGCTGTAGCCTGCTCTGAAAGGTTCGCGATATTGGTGTATGCACTTGCTAATACCTGCATCTCTTCATCCTTCTTTTAATACCTGAACTGGTAATGGCAAGATATATGCCAGTGTCGAGAAGTTAAAATGATTTCAGCGGTTTACCTTTCTTTCTGATCTATTCCTGTATTAGTAAGTAAAACTGACAAGAAAAAGGATTTTATATGCGCTTCACAATCTCTAAAAAAATATCTAAAACAATACCTACTTTTATTGCACTCTTTCTTTTAGCTGGTTGCAGTAGTGATACGCCAGCTCAGCCTAAAGTTAAAACTCAATCTCTCGAAGTGACAGCATCTGCTTATAATTCTGTGACAAGCCAAACTAAAAAAGGCAACCCTGCATTAACAGCATGGGGCGATACTTTAAAGCCTGGCATGAAAGCGATTGCAGTTTCTCGGGATTTAATTCCCCTTGGTTTAACCCATGGTACTCAGGTTCGTATAGAAGGCTTGGACGATATCTATACGGTGCGAGATAAAATGAATAAGCGCTGGACTAAAAAAATTGATATTTACATGGGGACAGATATCAAAGCTGCACGAGAGTGGGGTGCTCAGAAAGTCACAATTACTTGGATACCTCCACAGTAGGGTTGTTGCTTAATACACAATTTTTACTGAACTTCTTTGCTATTCGTCTTGCTGTAAAGTAATCTTGTCTACTTCTATAGCTGTAGCATAAAGCGTTGATACCAAGGAATTCAGTGATATGTCTCTTTCTCGTTTAGTTGGCTTAGGCCTCCTTGTTGCTCCTGCAAGCCTTATGGCTCAAGAGGCGCAAGAATCTCATGAGTGTGTTGTTAGTCAGCTTGAAGAGGGGTTGACTTGGCCTGAAGGCACGGAAATTACAGATATTGATATCAATGTCGATCCTATTTTTGGTGATCCAGACTCTGGTGCTTTTCCATGGCTTTACCACCTCGCCAACACACTCCACATCAGTACGCGAGATTCTGTGGTTGAGCGAGATTTACTGTTTAAAGAAGGGGATAAGCTCGACCCTTTACGTCTGCAAGAGACAGAACGTTTATTACGCAGCCGACGTTATTACAGCCAAGCCAAAGTCACTCTAGATGAAAACTGTGCTGATGGTGCCAAAGTTAATGTCGATGTGCATGATGTTTGGACATTAGAGCCTCATGTTGAATTTGATAAATCCGGCACAGAATCAACCTATGGTTATGGTTTTGAAGAAACAAACCTGTTTGGCTTTGGTAAAACACTGCTATTTTCCAAATATTCCAATGATCAACGTGAAGGTCATTTAATAAAGTATCATGATCCAAACACTGGCTTTTACAGAAGCACTTTAACCTTGCTTGCTGCTGATAATGACGATGGCCATGCTTACTCTGGAAGTTTGATTAAGCCTTTTGAATCCCTTGAATCCACTTGGTCTGCTGGATTAAACGGCTATGATGTGCGTCAACAACGTTATTTGTATGATGCATCTATTGAGTATGATCGCTTTGGTGAGTCTGATAATTTTGCAGAAGGTTTTATTGGCTGGCGTTTAGGTGATGTTGTCGATAATAGTGTGACACGCTTATTTGTTGGTGCTTCTTTTAGAAATCAATTTTATTATCCACTAGGTATCACGCAATACGATACCTCTGTGCCAGAGCATCAGCATGGCACAACTTATTGGGCTGAACTTCAATGGTTGAAGCATGACTATAAAGAAATGGTGAACCTTGAAGCCATGAACAGAATTGAAGATATCAACTTTGGTTTAGTGTCTAATTTCAGGCTTGGTTTTTATAAGGCGCAAACGGGAAGTGTCGATACAGGTGTTCGTGCTCAAGGTGGATTATCGAAATACTTCCAGTTAAGTGACAACCAGTTTATTCAAGCAAGCCTTTCGTCAACAGGTTTATTTGATGGTGGTACGCTTTATGATGCTGCAACAGCTGGCCGCATTGCTTATTTCCATAAACAAAAAATTGCTGGTGAAAATGCGCAGTTTTTTGCTGAATATAAAGAAGCAAGTTTAGTTCGTCCATTTGGTCATCATTACCTTGAGCTTGGCCCAACTCAAGGGGCGCGCGGTTATGAAGCACGTTACCAAACAGGTGAACATCGTCAGGTTATTACGCTTGAAGAACGTTGGTACGGTCAACATGAGTGGTTCTCACTGTTTTATTTAGGGGCTGCTTTGTTTTATGATGCAGCTCATGTCTGGGGGGATTCCCCAGTTGATCTGTCACAAGAAGGCTGGTTACACTCGGCGGGCTTTGGTTTTCGTATAATGACGAATCGTTTAGGTGGTCGTGAAGGCGGTGGTGTCAGTGTGCTGCATATTGATTTTGCAGGCCCTGTAGGACCAGATCGTCCAGTTGATTCAGGCCAAGTGCTTGTGACAGTGAAGCAAGGTTTTTAATGAAAATGCGTTTATAAATGTCCATGGTCTATCTTATTAAGTAGAACAGTAAATAAAAACGCGAATTGAATAAACAAGTCTCTTCATGTTATCTATAACGAAACACATTGAAGAGACAAGCTCTTTAAAGGGCATACAGTCGATATTAAAGTCATCATGAGAGGTTAGAGTGACAGACTACGGTGCAAAGGATATTGAAGTATTAAGTGGTTTGGATCCCGTACGTAAGCGTCCTGGGATGTATACGGATACACAGCGCCCAAACCATCTTGTTCAAGAAGTTGTCGATAACTCAGTGGATGAGGCACTAGCAGGCCATGCGAATCATATTCGCGTGACATTGCATAAAGACCATTCCGTATCTGTTGAAGATAACGGTCGTGGTATGCCAGTTGATAAGCATCCAGTTGAAAAAGTATCAGGTGTTGAGTTGATCTTAACTCGTCTGCATGCTGGTGGTAAGTTCTCCGATAAAAACTATGCATTCTCTGGTGGTTTGCACGGTGTTGGTGTTTCTGTTGTAAACGCCCTGAGTCATCAACTTGAAGTCACAATTCAGCGTGGTGGTAAGCGTTATCGCATGGCTTTTGTTGATGGTCATAAACACACTGAACTTGAAACCATCGGTACTTGCTTAAAGCGTGAAACAGGCACAAGCATTCGCTTCTTACCTGATGAGAAGTATTTCGACAGCCATAAAATTTCTGTACCAAGACTAACTCATCTTTTAAGAGCAAAAGCGATTTTATGCCCAGGCTTAACAATTGAGTTTGTTGAAGAAGGTAAAGAAGAGAATGACACAATCACTTGGTACTATGAAGATGGTCTGATTGATTATGTGAAAGAATACTCGCAAGAGATCGCTTTACCAGCTGAGCCATTTTCTGGTCACTTCAAAGGTGGTACAGAAGAAGCACAGTGGGCTGTGCAATGGTGGCCAGAAGCATCTGATTACCTCAGCGAAAGCTACGTTAACTTGATCCCAACGGCACAAGGGGGTACTCACGTTAATGGTTTACGTTCAGGTCTTTTAGATGCACTTCGTGAGTTCTGCGAAATTCGTAACCTACTACCGAGAGGCGTAAAGCTAACACCAGACGACGTTTGGTCTCATGTGGCTTATGTACTTTCAGTCAAAATGAAAGACCCACAATTCGCAGGTCAAACAAAAGAGCGTTTATCTTCTCGTGAAGTTGCAGCCTTTGTTTCTGGTGTTGTCAAAGATTCTTTCAGCCTTTGGTTGAACCAGCACGTACAAGAAGCAGAGCAGATCGCTCAGCATTGTATTATGCGTGCTCAATCTCGTATGCGTACAAGTGCAAAAGTCGCACGTAAGAAAGTTGTAGCAGGCCCAGCGTTACCAGGTAAGCTTGCAGATTGTGCGTCTTCCGATCCATCCATTGGTGAACTCTTCCTCGTGGAGGGTGATTCTGCAGGTGGTTCTGCAAAACAGGCCCGTGATCGTGAATACCAAGCGGTAATGCCGCTGCGTGGTAAGATTCTGAATACCTGGGAAGTGAATGGCGCTGATATCCAAAGCTCGCAAGAAGTTCATGATATTGCGACAGCAATTGGTGTTCAGCCTGGGCTTAATGGTGAGTGTGATATCTCGAGCTTGCGTTACCATAAAATCTGTATCCTTGCTGATGCTGACTCTGATGGTCTGCATATCGCAACACTTCTTTGCGCACTGTTCGTGAAGCATTTCCGCTCATTAGTTGAAGGTGGTTATGTCTACGTTGCGATGCCACCATTATTCCGTATCGATATTGGTAAAGAAGTCTATTACGCTCTTGATGAATCTGAACTGCAAGGCACTCTTGACCGTCTTGAAGCAGAGAAGAAACGCGGTAAAGTGCAGGTCACACGCTTTAAAGGTCTCGGTGAGATGAACCCTGACCAGCTTCGTGTAACAACTATGTCTGCTGATACTCGTAGATTAGTGCAGTTAACCATTGAAGAAGACTCTGGTGCTGATGAGATGCTTGATATGCTTCTAGCGAAGAAGCGTTCTGGTGATCGTAAAGCATGGTTAGAAGAGAAGGGTGATCTGGCGGATGCAGTAGTTTAATTTCATGCCTATAGTCTATATAACCACTGAAAAGCCGAACCTTGTGTTCGGCTTTTTCGTTATTGTTTTTGTTATTATTGTCATCAAAAAGTCGTAGTGCTGTTTTAGTATGGCGGTCACTCACATTTTCGAGTAGAAAGTGTCTTTAGACTGTGTTTTTTGAGAAAACTAAGAACAGGGGGCGGTGGTGCCAAGACTACAAAAAATGATTCACCAAGTGTTAAAGAGCAAGCAAGATGAGTATAAACCTGGTGTTATTCAACCACTTCAGCCATCGAACTCCTTAAATAAAGCCAAGCCGACACGGGCTGAGTCTATAGTGCCTGAAACAACCGATACTTTGAAAAAAAGTGCTTCCTCAACATTTTTAAGTCGAATTAAGTTGGAGAGAACGCATTCAAGTTCAACACTAAGCACATCAACTAGTGCTGCACCTGCAAAACGTTTTCAAACGTATCGATTAGCAAATATTGACCCTAAGTCTGACTATAAAACATTAAAGCCTGCTTTAAATTATAAATTGATTCAGCAAGTAAGAGCAGATGGGTATTGTGGTTGGCGCGCTGCATGGGTCGCCATGTTATTTAATGCGGACCCAAAGCAGCTCAATGCTCGCTTAAAAGAGCTCGGTATTAGTCGAACAGTTGCGGATAGAGCTGCTGAAGCTTCTATTGAAGCAAAAAAATCGCTATATAGTATTTTGACTCACTCAGCTACACCTGAGCAAATGGCGAAGGGGTCTATTTTGGATTCGCCAGTTCAAGTGAGGTACCCAAACGAGCAGGCGCATTCAACGCTTTATACTGATGCAGAATATGATCTTTATAAAATACTCAAAGTGCTGCTGCCTAAGCTTGATATTGATATTCCATCAAAGCGTATTGATGCATTAATTGGCAGAGCTTTTGCTGACTCTGAAGAAGTGTTGTCATTTGCTCGCTTACTTAATCAAGAGTTGATCGTGAATGCGAAGCAGCAAGTGCATACTGCTGCTGATCCAAGCTCAAGATTAGGGCAAGCTCTCGATGCTCAATCTGGCGAAATGTTGCCAATGGATCAGGTCAATGGGGATGTAACACTGCTTTATGTCAATGGGGACCACTTTAATATTCAGATTCCTGATCCAAAAGGTGATGATTTAACGACAGTGCAAAAAGATCAGCAAGCCTTTTCAGTGCAAACTTTAACATAGGCGCAGTATTTGCATTTACGCTTTTCTGGAATTGCTTTAAGAGGTTCACCTTGGTGGGCTTTTTGTGCCAATTCTATATAGTATTTAATATCTTGGTAGAGCTGTTCGTCAGACATGTTCAGGGGGATTAGCTCTTCTGTTGATTTTGTTTGAATCAGTATTTCTGTGATTTTATATTTACTGCCACCGCGGGCTGCAAGTGCCGCAGCCTTTGCCTGTACTCGATCGCTTTCATAAATACCACTTTTGCGGCTTTTAAACTCGACAAGACGATACCCATCTGCAAGTTTGTAAATGCAATCAGGTTTGCCTGAAACACCGTAGGCTTTATTGCGAAAGGCTTTTGTTTTTCTGCTCTTATCCACCCAAACCAGTCGAGGCCGTTTAACTGGCGTGCCGCGGAGCAAGAAGATGTAAATCACAATCGCAATAATTGTGATGATATACATGATGTAGGATTGGAGTGCCATAGACTCCACAACATCAAAGAACGTCATGAGTCACCTTTGTTTTTATTATTATTGAGATCTTTGATCTTGGTCATAAAGCCGTTGATTGCAGTGTTTAAAAGTTTATTGATCATAGATGATTTTTGAGCAAGTGTAATAATAAATGGTGATGTTCGATAATAGGCCGATACAAAAAAACGGCCTGCTTTATGTGGTAAGAGTTTTTTGTCTCTAAACTGCCTTAAACTTTCTGTGCGTGGGTCATCAATACCATAGAGGTATGACGCAATATAGCAGCGCTTGTCTTTTGATTTAGCTCTGGTGATTGATTGGTTGAAATCTGCATGAGCTTGACTGCCTTGCTTCATTAAGTATTGTGCTTGCTTACTCGGTGTATGCCCTTGCTGTTTAAGTTCGAGAAAGTGAGGGCAAAATGCAGCTCTGCCAACATCGCTTGCAGCAACTGGGGGCGTTTTTTTTGAGCTGTTCTTGTTCACTGAAACCTCGCTTTACTTTGGCTGCTTTTCTTTTATATTCTATTCGAAAAAATAGCAAGAAACCGTTCGTTTTAAAAAAGATTTTAGGGATGTTGTTTAAATGATAGGCTGTCAGCACCAAATTAAACAGTGGCATCAAGCTGCAACCTATGGCTTAGAAGGTGAAGCTAAATTTGATACTTCAGGTGCCTTAATGCACCTGAACGATATTGAAGCCCTTAAGCCGGAGTCTGGTGCTCATCAACAATTACCGAAGCTCGCAGCTGGCGAGAAGATTTATGGCTCATCCTTGCTGACTGATCCTGCAAAGCATAATCATCTTCATTTCTGTTATTTTGTTCATGCTGTAGGAACGGCTGCCAATGCCGTAATCAGTCGCGATGTACCTCAAAAAGAGCAACATGCTCGAGAAGAATATCTTCGTCATCGAAGCATTCGCTTCTTTCATCCTGAAGCTTGTGGTGATACAAATGCCTTATGCATGTCTTTAGTCAATCAAGACACAAAGCAGGGTATTTATGGAAATGTGGGTTATATCTTTGCACCAGCAGAAGGACGTATTGCTTATGCTGCCAAAGAAGACATGAAAACCAAAAACTGGGATGAAAACTCTATTCTTCGGACTATTGCTGCTATGTCATCCGAAGGGCGCACACCTGTAATGCCTGCTGAAAAGCTACTAGAGAAAGGGCTATCTCAGCAGAATTCGGCGGAACAGCATAATGAAGTGTTAGTTTGGGGGAATCATTCTAAAGCAGGGCATTTCCAATCTCATGATGAGAGCTTAATACCTATAGGTACATTCTCAGTGCTTAATAGTAAAGGGCAAGATAGATGCCCAGAACAAGCAGCTTGGATGCGCAAGCATAGCCAAGACTTCAATATTCCTCACGTACAGTTAGCTGCGAGCTTAGGGCAGCCAGAGATTTTGACGCTCAATCATTCGGATGCAGATCTTGTTTCAAAATTTGCAGTGCTCAAAGATATGCGGGTATGTCAAAAGTAAGATTGTATCGATTTACATTTAGTTGATGTCGATTTGAAGTATCATGCTGGCTCCAGTGACCGACCAACGAGGTAAGAGCATGCCACGGCTCCCGTCTATAATTCAAAGAGTTATCCATCATAATCAGCAAAAAGACATGCAAAAGCAGGTTATTTCAACCATGCAAAGCTCTATGCAGAAAGCGAACTCTCCTAGTCCATCTCTATCAACAACATCAGTGCAAACCATGGCTTCAGCAGCAACCAGTTGGGTTTTAGCGGATATTCAAGATTCAAGCCAACAGGGGCACGCTGGGCATAAAGCTGCTTTGCAAGATTACTTTGTTTTAGACACGCACGCTCGTATAGGTCAAGGGTTGCGCTGGACTGCAGTGCAGAATGTATTTGGTGATGGTAAGTGCGGTTGGCGTGCTGCTTGGCTCGCCTTATTGCAAAACACAGCACCGGAAGAGCTTGGCAATAAATTACGCGAGCTTGGTGTGAAAGAACCACTTGTTAATAAAATGATTCAAGCAGGGCATGATGCTCAACATTCTTTGCAAAATGTTTTAGCACTCATGAAAGACCAGGAATCACAAACGTTATCCTATAAAGATTTGCGTATGAGCCCTATGAAATTCCGTTATGCTTCTGAACCACGCTTTGTCGATGGGTATACGCAAGCTGAAAAAGATTTAACACATATATTAGAAGTGCTTTTACCAAAACTGGATGCCAATATTGATCCAAATCGCATTCAAGGTTTATTAAAATCTGAGTATGCTGAAACTCATGAAATTCTTTCTTTTGCTCGATTGCTTGATCAGGAGTTATTAGTCAATACTACAAACTATGCAGAGATGAATGCGAAAGAAGGTTCTGGTTTGCACTCGTATACGGATGAATCCACAAAGCCAAAAACAATGGCTTTGTCTGATATTGTATCTGTTCGTTATGAAGAGTCGGAAAAAAGTGAAGATCCAACCAGTGGTCATTACAATATGAATGTACCTATAGTAACCCCGAGATCTCAAACAGCACAGAGCAAAGTAAGCCGATCAGAATCTGTTGGGGCGGTTATAAATACTGCTTAAAATAGAATGTGCCTATTCTAGTGAACAGGCATCATAACCATAACAGATGAAATACCAATTAAAGCCAGCCCTATATAGTCTGTAGTGCTGGTTTTTTTGCTCATGGCAACCTTCGCCAAGATAATGGTAAATAACACTTCAATTTGACCTAATGTTTTGACATAGGCCACGTCCATTAAAGCCATAGCGCTGAACCAACCGATTGACCCCAGTGCACTTGTTAAGCTGACCATCATTGTCTTTTTCCAGTTTTTAAAAAGAGTAGGGACAGTTTTTGGTTCTTTAAATTTGAGAAATATACATAGAGAAATAACTTGCATAGTAATGACAATGAGAAGAGTCCATGCCGCGCTTAGTGGAAAATCTAACCCAGAGTTGATTGAGGCTTCTCGTACCATGAGCGAGCCAATAGCAAAAGAAGTACCACAACTGACGCCAAGTAACACTGTTTTAGCAGAAGGGCGACCAGATTTGCCTTTAATACTCATAATAAACACTGCAATAAAACCAAGAAATACACCAAGAGCACCAAGAAGGCTTAATTGCGACCCAAAGAAAAAGAAACCAAGAATAGCTGCGGCTAAAGCTTCGCTTTTTGCTAGCCCTGCACCAACTGCATAGTTTTGCTGTTGGAACAGCTTCACCATTAAAACTGTAGCCATTATTTGAAAGACAGCAGTTGTTGCAGCATATGGCAGCATTTTTACAGAGGGTAAAATAAACTCATAGCCAAGCCCGATATATAAAAAAAGCATGTAGAGCACAACAATTGGGCCTGCAAAAATAAAGCGGGCAAGAGTCGTACCAGTTGAGCTTACGTTCGCGCTCATTTTGCTTTGAAGTGCATTACGAAAGGTCTGCATAAATGCAGCGAAAATGGTAAGAGAAATCCACATAGCTATTCTGCCAATTTAATAATCAAAGATTAATCATGGGCATTAATGAAAGGCTTGGCAAGGCTATTAACATTAAATTCTATTTAAAAGAATTATTAGACAGGTTTTGATATATAAAAAAGGCCAAATAAAAATTTGGCCTTTGTTTAAACTGCTGTGTCGATCTTAACGATCAGACTCATAGCTGAGTTCAGTCGTCTTTCCTCTAAAGACACGATAAATAAAGATCGTATAGGCAAAAATGCAAGGCACTGCAATCACTGTACCGTAGAAAGCAAATTGCATTGCATCTTTAGATGATGCTGCTTCCCAAATAGTCAGTTTATCAATCACGATATCTGGATAGAGGCTGTAGCCTAGTCCAATACCACACATAATACAGATAGCAATAAGTGCAACATATACAATCCAGCCTTTATCATTATTCAGCATACTTTTGCTGCTAAGAACACCAATAATCGCACCATAGGCAATCATTGATGCTAATGGAATAGGCATAAGGCCAATAGCTTCTGGCAATCTAAACCATTTAGCTGCAATTGTTTCACTCACGAGTGGTGTAGCAATGGAAATTAGAAGTAGACCAAGACCAAGTGGTAATACTGCTATTCGAGCCCAGCGGACTGCCTTCCAATAAACGTCACCTTCTGTTTTGTAAAGCAACCAACCACAGCCCATCATAATGTAGAGCACTGGTAGCATAATTGTAATTGCAAGCGTGAAAAACATGCTGAGGCTTGAATGAGTTAAGCCCATCACATAATTGCCGAGCATCCAACCTTGTGCCATAGAGGCGATAAGTGAGCCTATAGAAAAGAGGTTATTCCAAAGCTTCTTATGGTCTGTTTTTGCTTTAACGCGAAAATCAAAAGACACACCACGAAGGATTAAACCTAAAAGCATAATTGCCACAGGAAGGTACAGGGACGTAAGCACCATACTGTGCGCAAATGGAAATGCCATAAGCATGATCCCAACGCCCAAAACAATCCATGTTTCATTAGCATCCCAAAAAGGCCCAATGGTGGAAATCATTAAGTCTTTTTCTTCATCATTGGCAAAAGGAATTAACATCCCAATGCCAAGATCATAACCATCTAAAATGATGTACATAAAGAGGGCAAAGCCCATCGCAGCTGCGAAGAAAAGTGGTAACCATTCCATCGTTATAGCTCCTTCTCTGTATCGTCTTGCGCTTTTTCTTGAAGCAGTTCAAGAGAGCGAGCAGGTTTTGTAGACATATAACGAAGAGTGGCAATGTAAGACACAAGTAAGAATGCATAAAGAATAATGTATCCAATAAGTGTTGTTAATACTGTGCCCGCAGCATGATCTGCAACAACATCGCTTGTTCTGAGTAAGCCGTACACAACATATGGTTGACGACCAATTTCAGTCACATACCAGCCAGCAAGAACTGCTACCCAGCCAGAGAATGTCATTGCGGATAAAAGAGTGTATTGGAATTTGCTGAAGTCTTTTTTACGAATAATTGTAAATGCGCAGAACCAGGAGACAGCAAGCATTAACATGCCAATACCAACCATAACGCGGAATGACCAAAAAACTGGTGCAACGGGAGGGTGCTCATTCTCAAATTCATTGAGACCCTTTAACTCTGCATCAATGTCATGCGCTAAAATTAAGCTGGCAAGTTTAGGTATTTTGATAGCATAGTCTGTGCGCTGCTCTTCTTCATTTGGAATACCAAAGAGCGTGAGTGGCGCGCCTTTTTCTGTATGCCAAATACCTTCAATTGCAGCAATTTTTGCTGGTTGGTGTTCAAGTGTATTAAGACCATGCATATCGCCAACAAAGATTTGTACTGGTGTAAGAATAGCGGCCAAAATAACACCTGTTTTCATGACTTTAATTGTGCCAGGGCCATGAACACCAGATCTAGCACGCCATGCACTGACACCTGCAATAAGGAATGACACAGTTAAAAGAGATGCGATAAGCATATGAGCGAGACGGTATGGGAAGGATGGGTTGAAGATAATATCAATCCAGTTTTCAATATGAATAACGCCATCTTTCATGACATAGCCGTCAGGTGTTTGCATCCAAGAGTTTAAGCTCAGAATCCAGAAGGCAGACATACTTGTGCCAAGGGCCACGATAAGTGTAGAAATTAAGTGAACACGGTTAGAGACGCGGTTTTTACCGAAGAGCATAATGGCAAGGAAAGACGCTTCAAGGAAGAATGCTGTAAGCACTTCATAGCCAAGGAGTGGGCCAGCGACATTACCTGCTTTTTCCATAAATCCGGGCCAGTTAGTGCCGAATTGGAAGCTCATTACGATACCTGATACAACACCAATCGCAAATGTAAGGGCAAAGATTTTAACCCAAAAATAGTAGGCGTATTCCCATTTAATGTTTTGTGTTTGGGTAAACCTCAGTCTGAAAAACATGAGTACCCAACAAAGACCAATGGAAATGGTTGGAAAGAGAATATGGAAGCTTATGTTAAGTGCAAATTGTATTCTTGCCAGAATAATTGGATCGAATTCCATAACGCGTTACGCCCTGTTTCTTTTTTTCAGAACCGTAAGCGATTGATGATGTGCTGTGGAAAGTAAGCGCAGCACTTCTTCAAGGGCTTACTTGTGGTGATACATACTACCGATTTCCTGTGTAAAGTTTGAGTAATATTCATCAATTTTTGCTTTGTAAGCATCGTAATGACTTAGGTATAAGGAATTATTAGGTTGTGTAAGTCATAAGGTGTTTACATTATATCCACGGCGTTAATGTAGTTGTAAAAGCATCTCATGTGGTGAGAGAGTCTTATAACTCAAATGCCGTGGACATAAACAGTCTAAATTAAGTTCCCTAACTTTTGAGTGAACGTTTGATGAAACTACAAAAAGAATTATAAGAATCCAAGTGGGGTGAGTGTAAAGTGCTTTAACCTGTTGATGGTCTATAACTTAAACCATCAGGTAAATACTTCATTAACAAAGTAAATATCAACGGTGGATTGCTGCTATGACGAAGCTTGAACTTAAAATGCCGCCCTTGCTCCAAGTTCTTATTGCGGCGGGGATAATGCAAGTTATTGATCACACATTGGCTTTTGGGCAAATTCAGATGCCCTTTCATATAATGACTTCAGGACTTATAGCTGCCGCTGGCTTACTTTGCATCTCATTATCCCTTTTGACTTTTAAAAAATACAAAACCACAGTAGACCCTCTTCATTTAGAAAAAAATAACACACTTATTACACAAGGTATTTTTAAGAAAACCCGTAATCCAATTTACTTGGCTTTTGTGTTATTTCTTCTTGCTTATTTTTATTTTTTAGGGCAGGTGCTCAACATAGCAGTCATTCTCGGTTTTATTATTTACATGACACGTTTTCAAATAATACCTGAAGAGCGCTTCTTATTGAAAAGATATGGACAGGAATATATCGATTATATGAGCTTAACCAAGCGTTGGATTTAAGAAAATACGACCAACATGCCTGGCTCGTTTCATAACGCTAACTAAAAATAGGGTTTTGGATCTGTGTTAGGTCGCATAAATACTGTTTTTCAAATCCATCGATAGCGGCTTCTACATCATGCTCTCGAATATATTGGCCTAAGCCTTGATTTTTAATGTTATCAAGACCCTCAATAATAGCGCCTGACTCAAGCTCAGGTTGCATACATTGAGCAAAGATATTCGACATGATTCGAGCAGGGGAAACAAAAAACTTATCGGCACCATTGATCTTTCGGCCTGCTTCCATGCCAAAAAAATGCAAAATCATCGACATTTTAATATTTCGCTGATCTTGAGTTGTGATCTGTGCATTCTGATTATTTAAGGTTGCAACTGTTGTCTTGAAAATACCGCGATGCTCGACACAGCCATCCTTAATACCAGAACTCACAGCCATGGAGATATGTGAAGCCATATGAAGATAAGATTCCATCTTCATCAGGTTATCATCGTAGCTGCTGTTCAAACGGTCTAGATGATCAAATGCAAAATTATTAACAGGGCGGCTGGATATATAGACTGCATAACGCTTTTCGCCAGCCATTCTTGTATCGCCATCAAACTCTGCTGAACCTGTGTAGGTGTTATCAAGTTGGGTTGCCAGTTTTTCAGCTTTTAATGGTGACAATCGATGTTGTTGAACAATGGTATCGATTACCTGTGACTCATTAAACGAGCTAAAAAATTTATCTTCATCTGAATAGCCAGGGTCCAGAGGTTCTTGCTGTAAGTCATATTTCATATCTAATGCAGATCGGAAGCAGCGAGCTGCGTTTGCATTGACATCAATATAGTCGAGCCAGTGTTCAAAACGAGCTGGTGTAAGCTCTTCGCGTACAAGCCACATAGCCTTATTATCTTTATCAGTAATTTGGCTCACTACAAGCCCAGGTTTAACCTCTTGAACAAGCCCTAGATTAATCATTGAGCCTGGCCTTACTGGCACAAGGTTGGTAAATAAGCGTTGCATTATTATTTGTGCGGCATTAAGGCGACGAACAGCAGGCGTATCATTCATTTGCTGTGAATACATCGCTGCTCTGGATTGTGCCGCAGCTTGGGGATTAAAATGATTGTTTTGAGTCACTTGCTGAGCAGGTTGGGCAGATGTTTGGTTTTGATTAAAACTATAAGGCTGTAAAGGGGTAGGCATGCTCTTGTCCAATTTTTGATGTCAAAGAGCATTACTATAAGTGGTTTTCTTTAAAGAAAGGCTTAATAGTGACAAAGATGATATTGGTAATCCAAGTATGATTATTCACTTAGAGCGAATGCCATACTTGGATTAAGCAGTCATTAGGCTTAAAGCTCAATAATCGGACTAACGTAAGTGAATGACATTATGATCAGCCGTCAGTGTTTCACCTTTTTGATCTGTATCAGTCACGATCATTGCATTAATTGTTTTTAGGTGCTCAAAAGACTTGAAGAGATTGACTTCAAGGTGAGTAAGCCCTGTTGGGTTTGAGCAGCTGTACGTGTAATGTGCTGTAATATCTGAATGACCTTCGTGATGCTCGTCATGATTTTCGTGATCTTCGTCGTGGTCATGATGTTCATCGTGATCTTCATGATGCTCATCATGGTCGTGATCTTCGTGACCAAGAATGCCAGGCATATCAACATCTGCATCTTCAAGCTTGCAATCTGCACCATAAAAAGCAAACAGTACTTCAGGTGTTTTTAGAGACGCTTCAGCTTTATGTGCTATGTCTTTTTCTGCTTGCGTTTGAGCTTCATGCTCAAAGCCAATAAAGCTTTCTGCAGGAGATTTAATTTCAACTTCTAGTTTTGAACCTTCCAGTACCATAGCAAGTTCTGCAACTCCATGTACATGCGCTTTTTGTTTATGGTGATCATGGTCGTGATCTGCAGCAAGAAGAAGCTGTGGTAGCGAAAGTGCTGCTAAAGCACAAAGCATTGTTTTTTTCATCGTGAATAATCCTTAAAATTGTCAGTTAACCCCAAGCTGGGAATGGATCGTTAAGCTGTTCCCAATAGGCTCGGCCTTGTAAAACTTCTGCTTCTGATAATAAACACTGATTTAAAGCATGGGTCAAATCATCTTTCTTTAAATTTTGACCAATAAATACAAGCTCTTGTCTCATATCGCCAAATGGCTCAACCCATTGTTGTTGGATTGAGTCAAGATACTCTCGGTCTGTTGGCCAGTTTGCTTTTGGAACAGAATGCCAAAACATGCCTGCGAAACCATAGTGAGCAATACCTCCAGCCTGGTTCCACTGGCCGGCAAACTCTGGGCGGGATGCTAACCAGAAAAAGCCATTTGATCTGAGAAGCTTGCCATAGGTTTTCATATTATGAATCAGAGTGTAGAACTTTTCTGGGTGAAAGGGGCGTCGAGCTTCATAACAAAAGCTTGAAATGCCGTATTCTTCAGTTTCTGGTTGATGCTCACCTCGCATTTCTTTTAACCAGCAAGGTGCTTTTTGTGCTTCTTCAAAATTAAAAAGATTTGTATTTAAAATATGTTTAAGCTCGACTTGCCCTTGAACAATTGGGATTAATTGAGCTCGAGTATTTAATGCTTTTAGGATTGATTCTAATCGTAAGAGCTCCTCTTGAGTAACAAGGTCTGTTTTACTGATGAGAATAACGTCAGCAAATTCAACCTGTTCAATAAGTAGGTCAGCAACACTGCGTTCATCATCTTTATCTGTAGATTCATCTCGATCTTGCAAAGCATCTGCTGCATCATAATCTTTTAAGAAATGCACAGCATCAACCACTGTTACCATGGTGTCTAATCGGGCGATATCCGAAAGAGATATGCCATTTTCATCGGTAAAGGTAAATGTTTCAGCCACAGGTAATGGCTCTGATATACCTGTAGATTCAATGACTAAGTAATCAAAGCGACCAGCTTCTGCTAGTTTGGTGACTTCCAATAACAAGTCTTCTCGTAATGTGCAGCAGATACAGCCATTGCTCATTTCTACGAGCTTTTCTTCTTGTCTGTTAAGTTCAACTTCCCGTTGAACGCTATGGGCATCGATATTGATTTCGCTCATGTCATTGACAATCACAGCCACCTTTAAGCCTTGCCGATTATGAAGAATATGATTTAAAACTGTTGTTTTACCAGCGCCTAAGAAGCCGGAGAGAACGGTCACTGGAAGCTTTTGATGAGACATAATGTGCTCGCTTGTTATGGTTGATATTGTGTATCATTTATAAAATGTTACACCGTATCATGCAGTGCTTACAAGTTTTTAACTTAAATTTTACGGTAGTGGATAAAACTGATCGTTATTTAGACTGGCTTGAGTGTTCAGCAAGAAGGGTAAGTGGTATAAAAATAAGCATCCTTTACAAGAATGATAGAAGCGAGGATCTGAACGAATGGAATTCTCTCAGTTAACATCCCCTCAAATTAAAGTTCAAGATGAACAGACTGCACACCAAGATTTACTCAAAAGCAATTTGCCAAAATCTAAACTATTTGCAGCTATGTTAGATGGCGCAAATCAACACTTTAAACATCATGCGTATAAAAATATTTGGCTTGGTATCAATAAATTAGCACTAATTCATAATGCACAATTTTTAAAAAAAAGAAGCCCGCAGCAAAAGCTTTGCGCTGTTCTTAAATCAGATGCTTATGGACATGGTATCGATATCGTCACGCCAATTCTTGAGCCTTTAGTGGATTGCTACGCTATTACCGAAACACATGAAGCATCTCTCATTCGACAAATAAGCCAAAAAACTATTATTCGAATTCGACCAGCAACTGCTCTCGAAGTGATTCAGGGGTTAAAAGAGGGGCTTGATATTCAGGAAACTGTTGGCAGTAATGACCAAGCATTAATGCTGGGGCAGCTTGCAGTCGAGCATAAGACACGTATCAAAATTCATTTAAATATTGATTCGACTGGTATGGGGCGTGATGGCTATTCATCTAACTTAAAAGCCTGGGAAATAACCTTAAATCAAATTGAGCAGCTTTTAATGCATCCTGGTTTAGACATTGTCGGTATTATGGGGCATCTTCCAAAATCTGGTGATGTTGATACTCAAGCAGCACTTTGCAAGGTGTATGATTTTGTAGAAAAAGCTTTTATTATTAAAGAAAAATTTAATTTAAAAAATATTGAGACACATATTTTTTCTTCTGCTGGTTTGTTACGTTCTCACGAAATTCCTCTTGAAATTCGCTGTCATTTAACAATGAATAGAGTCGGGGCTGCTTTATTTGGGCAAAAGTCATTTCACTGTGAAGATGTTTCGTCTCTTAGACATGTCATGAATGCCTGTACCTTTATTGCTGATGTTTACACTCGTTATGCCGGAGAGCAATCTGGTTATGGTGGTTATTACACTGTAGTAAGAGAAAAAGAACAGCATGCGCTTACAGCTGGTGGTTGGACTATTATGCCTCGCGAAGCCTTAAGAGGTGATAGTAATGATCGAGGTATAGCCCCTATTAAGCTTGTGAACGAGCAGGGGCATTATCATGACGTTCTTGGGAATCCATCTATGAACTCCCTTGCCTGTAATGCCTTATCTTGTAATGGCGATTATCTTCTTTCAAGAAATGATCCTGTGTTTATCATGGCTGATCCTGCTTTTGTACCAGGGCAAACATCAAACACAATATCTCATTATGTGCAAAGCCCGCCATCAAGGATTACCACAACTTTAGGTAATCCTTATTATGCTGCTCGCTTTATCATTGAGTATCATGAATAAGATTTCTTATGAGTAAGGGCAGTGTAGCCATCATATAAATTTAGATATAATCGGCCGTACTGTTCTTCAAAAAAGTCTGTTTGGGTAAGCTGTTTTTGTAGCGGTGTTTTCAAATCTGATAAATGAAATTGCACATTTGCATTTTGCAAAGTGGTGTTAATTTTAAAGAGCAATTCCATGCCGCTGTAATCAATAGTATTAACCGCACCACAGTGAATAATAATGTGCTTTACTTCTGGCCTTTTATCAATGAGCTGTTCGATATATTCTTCAATGAAATTCACGTTTGAAAATATAAAGCTTTCATCGAATCGCAGGCAGACAACACTTGGTTGTGTTTCAACGTTAAAGTGTAAAATATTTCTAAAGTGTCTTGTATTGGGTATTAACCCAAGTTCTGCAACATAGGGGCGTGATGTGTGGTATAGGTGCAGCAGTATGGAAACAACAATGCCTGTTCCAACACCTGCTTCAACGCCAAAAGATAACGTGAATAAAATTGTGAGTAAAGCTGCGTAAAAGTCTTTTTTAGAAAATTTCCAAGTTTTTTTCAGTATTGAAAAATCAATAAGCGATGATGCAGAAACAATAATAGTCGCTGCCAGCATAACAATAGGTAAGTAGTAAAAATAGCTGGTTAAAAAGAGCGAAATCAGTGCAATGTTTATTGCGGTAAATATGCCTGATATTGCTGTTGCAGCGCCTGCATCATAATTAATGACTGATCGTGTGAATCCACCACTAATAGGAAAGGCGCTGACTAATCCAGCAGCAATATTTGATCCACCCAAAGCAATCAGTTCTTGGTCTGGCGCTACTTTTTCAAGTCGTTTAGAGGCGAGGGTTCGGCTTACTGAAATAGACGCGATATAACCAATAATCGAAATAAAAATGGCTGGTAATGCAAGAGCTTTGATGGCTTCAAAAGACCATTTTGGAATTCCAAATTCACCAATGCCTTGAGGTATTGTACCAACAATCGCAACACCTTCTGTGTCAAGATGCCAGCGATAGACGATAAAGCTCGTTGCAACAACGCCAAGCACAGGTGCAATACGTGCAACGCTTTTGGCTATGGCATCTTTTACACCAATTTTCTTTAGGACTGGTACGACAAGTGTTTTGCTCATAATTAAAAAAGCAAGACAGCTTAACCCCAGTAAAAGCGTTTTTGGGTTTATTTGATCTATTGAGTGATAGAGTTGATACCCAATAGAAAAAAACTGGTTGCTATCGAGTTCTACACCAAAAAGATGCTTAATTTGACTGAGGGCAATAATAAAGCCAGAGGCTGTCACGAATGCAGTAACAACTGGGTGGGATAAAAAGTGCGAGATAAAACCAAATCGGAATAAACCTAAAAAGAAAAGGAAAAACCCAGACATTAAGGATAAGAGAATTGAGCCGTCAATGTATGAAATGCCAAGGTTTTCAACATTGCTCAAAGCAGATGCCGTCATAATCGATGCAATAGCCACAGGGCCAACAGCCATTGTCGAACTTGTTCCCAGTAAGGCATATACCAGTGTTGGTACAATACTCGCATAAAGGCCGTGCTCTGGTGGAAGGCCAGCAAGCATGGCATAAGCAAGAGATTGAGGGATAACCATAATTGAGACAATCAATCCAGCTATGAAATCCTGGGTTAGTTTTGTCGCTGAATACTGCTGGAGTGTACCAATAAATGGAAACACTGCTTTGATGGACATTATGGGCTTCCTTTCGTGATGTGTTAAATTGAACTCTCATCCATGGAGTTTAGGATAATTACAGCTCTAAAGTCGTTGGTTCTAAAAGCGCTGGTGTTTGTGCCAGAAGTGTATTTAAAAGGTGAGGTGAGTCTGGTGTTGATGCTGCTTGTCTGATCTTTAAAGACATTTCACCTTTATAGCTGCTAAGTTGGCGTTTGTGTGCTATTTCGTTTTTCATTTGGTCATTACTTGCGTTGCTAGGTGAACGAAAGCCAAGTTTATAGTGAAATAGACTTGCAATTTGTATGGCTTTTAAATGCACTGTATCATTATTATTGCTTAAGGCAAGCCTGCAAACAGCTTCCATTAGCGCCTTTCCAATATATTTGTATTTGGCTTCATCTAAGTTTTCAATAAAATCCACATGCTGTGTATTTTCATTGAAGAGAACGCTACCAATTTCTTTTTGACCAAACTCAAGCGCCATCATATAGTTCTTGTTGGATGTCATATAAATAAAAGGTAGCCCAGAAACTCTGGCGGCTTGTAAGTTGCTTGTAAGCTGAACATCAAGATATTTATTATTTTCTTTATCCCAGAGTTGTGTATTTAAATTAACAGCTGGGTGGGTTGTATTCGGTATTAAATTTATTGGCATAGGTTAAACCATATTTAAATTGATGAGGTTTCAATAGGCTGGGACATAACCTTCGCCATCATTCGCGGTGAGTCTGGTTTTGTTTCAGGGATACTAAAATCAAGATACATATCACCATAGCCGACTCTATCTTTATTAATGTGCTTTAGTGAATCGTTGCGAATATGGCTTTTGATATAGTCATTTTTAGTATTACTCGCAAAGCGGAACCCCATTTTAAAATGAAATAGAGTTGCATTCAGTTCGGAGTAAAGATCAACCTCTGTTGATTTGCAGAGTGATTTTGTAAGCCTGCAGGTCATTTCCTCCATCGCTTGCCCAACACCTTTAAATTGGTCTTGAGCATGATTGTCAACACGGTTTAAGCGTCCCATATCTGCAATAGCAACAAATCGAAGTGAGCCAATTCGTTGGCCGTCAGCGTATAAGCTAAAACCATTCAGTTTATCAGGTGAGTCCATCTTGATATAAGCAGTATTTGCAGTACGAGGTACTGGTGAATCAGCTTTTGGTAATACATGGATAGAGTAGAGTTGCCCTGAAGATTTGAGCTTGGATACAAGTTTGATATTTTGAAGTTCTTGTGGAAGCTGAACTCGTGGCATGGTTTATTCCCTTGGTTTTACTACAGATGGAAGAATTGTATAAAACTAAGAGCAATAAAAGGGAGGTTATTCACAAAATAGGCTCTCCGCAGCAAAAGTAAAGCGCAGGAGCCTTTTATTGGAATACTATTGGATTTGTGTCCAGTGCACATCTCTTTCCCCTTGAGATGATGCAACATAGACTGACTGCCCAGTAATCGTCATGGTGAGATCCATGCTTCGTTCAACCATGCCTGCAAGTGCTTCCGCATCTGCCCATTGAAATTGATAAATCTCTGCAGGTAACTGAGACATTTTCTTTTGCTCAGATGCATACCATGTGTCTGACTTCTCATTAAATGTATAGACTTTGACGAGGTCAGCTTTGCGAGTGGCTTTTTTAATACGCTCAGCGCTTGGCTCGCCAATATCAACCCAAAGGGTCGTTGTATCATCAAGTGCATTGACAATAATATCTGGCTCGTCCGGTGTGCTTAAGCCTTTTGTAAAAGTAATAAACTCTTGAAAGTTCAGACAATAGGCAAGTAAGCGAATCATCATTCTTTCAAGGGTTTCTGATGGGTGAAGTGCAAGCGTTACGCTAATCGATTCATATTTATCATGATCAATATCATTGAGTGATACGCGCGCTCTGTAAATAGTTGGTTTCAGTGCCATTTGAGACTCCCTGTGCTTTGAATGCACGTATTGTAGCTGAAGTCTATTTTAAATTGATAACATTATTTGCTGTCTTACTTTAATCATAGCAACTTGGATTTTATTTATGTTGTTCTTGTTAGAGTTAAAAGTGCGCTAACAATGCGATTTTAATACTTTTTTTATAATAATAGTTTTCTAAAGAGTCCTTACACTATTATTTTGCCGCTGACTAGGGTAAAATTTTGATCTGCTCCTCTCGCATCTCAGCATTCTGGCTTGTGTGTGCGGTGATGGTAACTCAGTGATTCAAGGAGACTTTCGATGTTTAACACTCCCTTAAACCAGGTTGATCCAGATATTCAAGCAGCAATCGAGAAAGAAAATGAGCGTCAAGAAGCTCATCTTGAATTGATTGCTTCTGAAAACTACACAAGCCGCGCTGTTATCGAAGCACAAGGTACACAGCTGACAAACAAATACGCTGAAGGTTACCCTCATAAGCGTTACTACGGTGGTTGTGAGCACGTTGACATTGTTGAAGAGCTTGCTATCGAAAGAGCTAAAGCACTTTTCAATGCTGGTTATGCAAACGTTCAACCACACTCTGGTTCTTCCGCTAACGCTGCTGTATTCCTAGCTCTTGTTAAGCCAGGCGACACAATTCTTGGTATGAGCCTTGCTCACGGTGGTCACCTTACTCACGGTGCTAAGCCAAGCTTCTCTGGTAAGCATTTCGACGCTCATTACTATGGTGTTGATAAAGAAACTGGTCTAATTGACTATGATGAAGTTCGTCGTATTGCTCTAGAGTGCAAGCCAAAGATGATTATCGCTGGTTTCTCTGCATACTCTCGCGTTATGGATTGGGCTAAGTTCCGTGAAATCGCTGATGAAGTAGGTGCATACCTTCTTGTAGATATGGCTCACGTTGCTGGTCTAGTTGCAACTGGTGCATACCCATCTCCAATTCCATTTGCTGATGTTGTTACAACAACAACTCACAAAACTCTACGTGGTCCACGTGGCGGTATGATCCTTTCTAAAGGTGGTAACCCAGACCTAGAGAAGAAGCTTAACTCAGCTGTATTCCCAGGTAGCCAAGGTGGCCCTCTAATGCACGTTATCGCTGGTAAAGCTGTTTGCTTTAAAGAAGCAATGGAGCCAGGTTTCAAAACGTACCAAGAGCAAGTAATCAAAAACGCACAAGCAATGGCTGCAGTTCTTCAAGAGCGTGGTCTTGACGTTGTTTCTGGTGGTACTGATAACCATCTTCTTCTTGTTGACCTTACTAAGTGGGATATCACTGGTAAAGATGCAGCTGCACGTCTTGGCGATGCGCACATCACTGTTAACATGAACACAGTTCCAAACGAAACTCGTTCACCAATGATTACTTCTGGTATTCGTATTGGTACTCCAGCTCTTACAACTCGTGGTATCAACGAGCAAGAAGCTGCTGATGTTGCATCTTGGATTTGTGACCTTCTTGAAAGCCCAGAGAGCGCTGAAGTTCTTGAAGCTGTTAAAGAGAAAGTTGCTGCACTATGTGCATCACGTCCTGTTTATACAAAATAAACCCCAATTATCAATATATTGAGGTATAACCTTGAACTGTAGTTTTTGTGGACATACAGACACCAGAGTAGTCGACTCTCGGCTCATCTCTGGTGGCACTCAAATACGCCGACGAAGGCTGTGCAGTCAATGTGGTGAGCGTATGACGACAATTGAAACTGTCTGTCATACATTGCCACGGGTTATTAAGCAAACTGGCGAACGTGAAACTTTCTCGGAAGAGAAGTTGCGAACAGGTGTTATTCGTGCTTTAGATAAGCGTGCGGTAGCAGCTGATGACGTTGAAGCCATGTTTGCTGCCATTATGTCTGAGCTGAGTCGTATGGGGGAGCGTGAAATTCCAAGTGCTCGTCTAGGCGATATGGTGATGGACAAACTTAAATTACTCGATCCTGTTGCTTATGTTCGTTTTGCTTCGGTATACCGTTGCTTCCAGGATGTCGCAGACTTTCATGCTGCTATCGAAAGCCTTGAGCGTTTTTCTCGGTCAGAAACTGAAACAAAAGAAGTAAGTGAAGAAGATCATGAAAACTCAGGGGGACAGCATGTTCACGGGACTTGTTGAAACACTCGGCACCATTCAAAGCCTTCAACCAATGGGTGAAGACCTTCGTCTTATTATTTCTGCACCAGGCATTCCTTGGAGTGATGTAGAACTTGGTGACTCTATCGCCGTTAACGGTGTTTGTCTTACTGTTGTTTCTTTTGTTGAGCAGGGCTTTGCTGCTGATGCTTCGACAGAAACAATCAATTGCACAACGCTTAAACTTCTTAAAGCAGGTTCAATTGTCAATATTGAGCGCGCGCTCACACTCCAAAAGCCTCTTGGTGGACACTTAGTTTCAGGTCATGTTGATGGCTTGGTTAAACTTGTTAAACGTCAGCCAGATGCTAGATCAATTCGTTTTTATTTTGAAGTACCAAAAGAGTTAATGCATTATGTTGCAGCAAAAGGCTCTGTATGCCTTGATGGTGTAAGCCTGACAGTAAATCATGTTGATGGTCAAATTTTTGATGTCAATATCATTCCTCATACACAAGAAATAACAAACATAAAGGCATGGACTGTAGGGCAAGAAGTAAATCTTGAGATAGACATCATTGCTCGTTATCTTGAGCGCTTTATTCAAGTTAAGTCGCAAGGTGATGCAAAGCAAGGTGTGACTATGCAGACTCTTATTGATAATGGTTTTGCTTAAATTACGAATGCGAATGGTTTATTCTTGTCAACGATAAGAATTTATAAGGAATATTCAGAGTTTAATCATTCTTAATGTCATATCCTTTTATCTATTCAATATGTTTGCTCACAATGTCATTCTCGAAAAGTGCAGCGATCCTGCTTTTTAAAGGTTAAAAGAGAGAGGGTATAATGACTCTAGATAACCATCCAATAGTCGAAACTAGTCCAGTAGAAACATTAATAGAAGAAGTGCGCCAAGGGCGTATGGTTATTCTAATGGATGATGAAGATCGCGAGAACGAAGGCGATCTTATTATGGCTGCATCCATGGTTAACGCAGAAAGCATTAACTTTATGGCAAAAGAAGGCCGAGGCTTAATTTGTCTTACGCTAACTCAAGAGCGTTGCGATCAATTGAACCTAGGTTTGATGGTAAGTCAAAACGGTTCGCAAAATCACACAAACTTTACTCACTCAATCGAAGCAGCTGAAGGTGTATCAACAGGTATTTCTGCTGCTGATCGCGCTCATACTGTTTTAACTGCTGTTGCACCGCATTCAAAGCCAACAGATATTGTTTCCCCTGGTCATATTTTCCCAATCCGTGCTGTTCCTGGTGGTGTGCTTCGCCGTGCTGGTCATACAGAAGCAGGTTGCGACTTAATGCGTCTTGCTGGTCTTGATCCAAGCGCTGTTATTGTTGAAATTATGAATGAAGACGGCACAATGGCTCGTCGAGCAGACCTTGAAAAGTTTGCCACCAAGTTTAATTTAAAGCTTGGCACTATTGCTGACCTTATTCATTACAGACGTCTTCATGAAGCAACAGTTGAGAGAAAAGAAGAGCTCAAATTGCACACACGTTTTGGTGAATTTGATGCAGTTTTCTATAACGACCTTGTGACTGGCGAACAGCATGTGGCATTGACGAAAGGTAATTTAGAAGAAACTGATGCACCTCTTGTTCGTGTTCATCTTGCGGACTTTGCTCGTGATTTACTTCAAGTATTAGCAACCCCAGAAGAAGGTGAGCAAGTAGAAGATGATCAGTGGCGTTTATCAACTGCACTTGAAGCAATTCAAAAAGAGAACGCAGGTGCTGTTGTATTAATCGGTCGATCAATGAACTCTCAAAAGCTGTTTGCTGACACGGTTAAATCTGCCAAAGGGCACGATAAGACTGAAGTGAAGCAAGACCAAGCTGATGTTCATTACGCCAACATTGGTACCGGTGCTCAAATTCTAAAAGACTTAGGCATTAATAAAATGCGTGTACTGAGCTCCAAAATGAAGTTTAGTGCCATCTCAGGCTTTGGTTTGGAAATTACTGAGTATATTGAAAAACCACAAGCTTAAAGGCTTATTGCTAAGAGCTTTGCTAAATAGTGACTTTTACTTTTAAAACATGTCATTTTCATGTAAAGTCGCACTCAAAGATTTTTTACCATTGAATTCAAGGAATTTAATATGGCTCAAGACCAAGTACAAGTGATTGAAGGTCACTTTCAAAACGCTCAAGGTAAATATGTTCTTGTAGTTTCAAGATTTAACAGCTTCGTAGTAGAGCCACTTCTTGAAGGTGCTCTAGATACGTTACGTCGTCACGGTATCCCAAGCAGCGATATTAAAGTTGTTAAAGTACCAGGCGCTTATGAGCTTCCACTTGCATGTCAGCAAGTTGTTCAAACTGCTAAGCCAGATGCGGTTATCGCTCTAGGTGCAGTTATCCGTGGTAGCACGCCACATTTTGACTATGTAGCTGGTGAAGCTGCAAAAGGTCTTGCACAAGTATCTCTTGCTGCAAATATTCCAGTTTGTTTTGGTGTTATTACAACAGACACAATTGAACAAGCTATTGAACGTTCTGGCTGTAAAGCAGGTAACAAAGGTTCCGAAGCAGCTCTGACTGCAATCGAAATGGTAAGCCTACAGAACGAAATGAAGAGCCTTTAAGCTTTTCTCATAGAGATCAAGAGTCATTTATGGCTCTCAAAAGATGTAGTACCACGAGCAGTTTATAGCTCATGGCCGCTGCATCTTTTTTTATTCTTTAATTGTGATTCATAAATAGGTATCAAGATGAGTGGTAACCACAAGGCTGTAATAGCGCAGCGTAAAAAAGCAAGATTCATCGCTGTTCAGGCGCTATATCAGTGGCTTATTGCCGAAACACCTTTAAATGAACTGCTCGCTCAGTCTCGCATGGATAATGTGAAAAAAGCGGGTGATTGGTCTTTCTTCGATACACTTGTTGCTGGTGTTGTTCGTTCTTCTGACGCTTTAGATGAGCGTTATGTGAAGTCTCTTGATCGTCCATTCGATCAAATTTCACCAATCGAAAAATCAATCATCAGACTTGGTGTATTTGAGCTTTTAAACTGCCCAGAAACACCATATGTAGTTGTTGTAAACGAATATGTTGAGCTTGCAAAAATGTTCGGCGCAACTGACAGCTATAAATACGTAAACTCAATTCTTCACGCTGTTGGTACAGAAACTCGTGAACTTGAGATTGCAGCTTATGAGGCACAAAAAGGCACTCAATAATGGTTAATGCTGAAACAAAGACAGCGAAAGAATTCGACATCATTCAACAACACTTTTCAAATATTAATTTTGATTCAAGTGGCTCCACTGAAATTGGCATAGGGGATGATGCGGCAGTTTTGTCTTTGTCTCAGCTACAACAAGACTCATCTAAACTTCTTGTTTCTGCCGATATGCTGTGTGAGGGAACACATTTTCTCTCCACAACAGATCCTTCTACGCTGGGTTATAAAAGTCTAGCTGTTAATATTAGCGACATTCTTGCAATGGGTGGTGACCCAAAGCTTTTCACCTTGTGTATTTCACTACCAGAGCCAAATAATCTTTGGTTGGAAGCTTTTGCTCACGGCTTAACACAAGCAGCAAAGCAGTATGGCTTAAGCTTAATTGGTGGCGATACAACTCGTGGCCCTCTCAGTATCTCAATTCAGATTTTTGGCACAACAGATAAACCAATTTTACGCTCAGGTGCTCAAGTTGGAGATTTAGTCGTTGTGACTGGTACTTTAGGTGATGCTGCTGGTGGGCTTGATTTCATTCTTGATCCTGCTCTAGCTGCAAACTTTGCAGATGACTTTCAAATTCACGTGCAATACCTTCAAGATCGTCATGAGTGTCCAACACCTCGTGCAGGCTTAACGCAAGGCTTTGATATTCATGCTGCCATTGATATATCTGATGGATTAATTCCTGATCTTACTCATATTTGCAATGCTTCAGGTGTTGCTGCAGCGTTAAATGTCGATGCGCTTCCTATTTCTGGTTCGCTGCTTGGGGCTAATGACCATGCAGTTGCTAAGGCGCTTGTCGGTGGTGAGGATTATGAGCTTTGCTTAGCTATACCACCAAGTATCTGGCCTGAATTGCAAGCAAGAGCAAAAGAGCTGGGCATATTGATTACTCATGTTGGTGATATTATTCCAAGTACTGATAGAACAGTAACTGTAAGAGGGTGGAGTGAGCAGAAGCTTGATGGTGTTATTAATCAAGGATTTGTTCATTTTAAGTGAGGGATAATGTCTCAATTACGCCAGCTTCTTTTTAAACACCCAGCTCATTTTTGCTCATTAGGTTTTGGCTCAGGCTTAGCGCCTAAAGCGCCTGGTACCTTTGGTACAATTGCTGGTTTGCCACTTCTGTGGGGAATGTGGGAACTTTCGATATCTGTTGCTGTCCCACTTATAGTTCTTGGTTTTATTTGGGGTGTCTGGTGTACTGACAAAACCTCTAAAGCCATGGGGTATGATGACCCTGGTGCCATAGTTTGGGATGAAATTATAGGCGTCTTAGTTGCTGGATTACCCCTTATGTTCTTTGAAATCCCCATGTCTTCTCGGTTACAGCTGATATGTCTATTGGTTGTTTTTGGTCTGTTCAGACTGTTCGATATTGCCAAGCCATTTCCTGTTTCTTGGGCTGATCGACGCTATCACGGTGGCTTCGGAATCATGCTCGATGACCTCTTAGCTGGTGTTTTAGCTAGTTTGGCCTTTACATTGTTTCTATTTTTCCTGTAGTGCCTAATTTTTTTTCATTTGTAACATATTGATTAATATAGCTTTTTAGCTTTTTGGTTTAAAAAAGCCTTTTTTTAGAAAAAAATCGTTTTTTGACTTCCGAAAACTTAGCTATTCTAAATATAACGATTGGACAAAATATGGACGTTTTAAGACCTGTCGTTCTTTTGATCGCAGACAAAGCGAAGGAGAAGGGAAGTAACTCCATTATTCTGTGATGTAGAACTTTGCACAACTGCATAATCCTAAATATCGGATTGTGACATGAGCAAGTAGTAGTTTTAGTATCGAATAAGGGGGTTTGCTTTGAAAAACTTGCGACAATCGAAACAAAAACAAATTGAATTAACACGGACGTACAGACATTTTTTGTTGTTACTTTGAGGGAAAGGAAGCACTATGAAAATTTCAGCAACTGAACTAAAAAACAGACTTGGTCGTTACTTAGATGCAGCAGAGCAAGAGCCAGTTTCAATCCAGAAATCTGGTCGTGAGAAGGCAGTTCTAATGTCATACTCGCATTATCAAGCTCTACTGAAGGCAAGCATGCACCAGCCACCACAGCAGCCTTCAACGCCATCTATGTCTTCTCCAGAGCGTTTCCTGTAAGACTCTGATAGAAAGCCCTAAAGGCCCAGCATTCAATTGAATGCTGGGCCTTTTTGTTTAAAAGTGTGGTGTAGTTCACATAAATATATTCCTAATGGCCTAATGATTCATTTACACTCTTTATTATTTTTAACTTGGCATTAATGAGAATATAAAAATGAAGAGCTTTTTTATATTAAATGTTGTGTTGCTTCTTGCTGGTTGTCAGCTAAATACAACTTCTAATAACTTGCAAGAAAACAGAATAGTTGCTCAATATGAAGAGTTTAAATTCAATGTACCACCCAGTCCTCAAGCTGTTGCATCAATAATGGATGGGCAGCTTATCTTAAGGTACGGTAAGCGCCAAGGTGAGCGCTATATTGCGATAAGTCAATTTAATCAAGACGAGTACAATTTATTAGGTTGTACGCCTGAAGCTTTTTTTACAGCGCTTGAAGGCACGAGAGAGCAGCACGGTTGTAATCAAGATTTTTTGGAAAGCTTTAAATGGACTTTTATAAAAGAAAAGGATTATGGTATCTGGGCTGGGGATGATTATAAAATCTTTTATTCTGTTGAAAATAATTCTTTAAACACCTCTTTTTTATTTGCCCTAACTCAAGATGGTCGTGTTATTAAGCTTGAAAGTGATTTTTTAAACAAAGAAGAACTTGAGCAACTTTTTTGGTGATTTTGATAAATGCCTTTAGTCGAAAAAAGTGATGCTAATTTTACCAAAATGTTTATGAGATAGCGCATAAAAAAACCGATCAAGTGATCGGTCTTTTTATTGGGGTTGTACTCTTTAGAGCCAGTAGACAACAAAGAAGAGGAAAATCCAAACCACATCTACAAAGTGCCAGTACCAAGCAGCAGCTTCAAATGCAAAATGATTCTCAGGTGTAAAATGGCCTTTAGCAGTTCTTACCCACATAACAGTAAGCATGATTGCACCAATAGTAACATGCAGACCATGAAAACCTGTTAAAAGAAAGAAGAGTGAGCCATATATACCGGAATTAAGTGTTAGGCCCATTTCAACATATGCATGATGGTATTCATAGGCTTGAACACCCATAAAGATAAAGCCAAGAATAATAGCAATGGCTAAATTTTTAAGGACTTTTGCGTTATCACCAACTTTAATTGCATGGTGAGCAATCGTTAAAAATACACCACTTGTTACTAGTAAAAGTGTGTTAATTGCTGGCAGGCCCCATGGCGACATCACTTCAAAAGTTCTGCCATCTGGTGTGAGTGTTAAAGGCCAAAATGCTTGGAATTGCGGCCACAATAATTCATGGGTCATCGCATTATTGCCAGCACCACCTAACCAAGGAATTGTGAGAAGCCTTGTGTAGAAAAGCGCACCGAAAAATGCCGCAAAGAACATGACTTCAGAGAAAATAAACCAGCCCATGCCCATACGGTAAGAGATACTTAATTGTGTCGAGTTTTTACCACCTAAGCTTTCTACAACTGTTTCTCTAAACCAGCCCCACATACAAACAAGAAGAGCAAAAAGGCCAACAGCAAAAGTAGCACCACCTAAAGTGCCTTCGTTGGCAACTTTATCTGTACTTTGCTGAATAAAGTTAGCACCACCAATTGCAATAATTAAAAGAGCAATTGCTGTGTAAATAGGCCAAACACTTTGTGCTGGCACATAATAGAGAGGCGTTTTGCCCGGTTCAGTTTGTGCTGCCATTCTTCTTCTCCATGTTATAAAGGGTGTAGCTGAGGGTCACTTCCTTGATGTCCTCAGGGAGTTCTTCAGTAAAGTAGAACTGAAGAGGCATCAGCTTTGTTTGTCCTGCTTCTAAGTGTTGTTCTTGGAAGCAAAAACATTCCATTTTTCTCAAATAGGGTGTTGCTTGTGCTGGTGTTACTGATGGTACAGCTCGTCCAGTCATCCCTGTTTTTGTCAAATTAGTTACTTCAAACTGAATATTGCTTGCTTTACCTGGAACCACATTAATGCTGTTATTCACTGGTTTAAAATCCCAAGGAATAGAGCGATCCGCTTTTGCAATAAATTGAACACGAACTTCACGGGCAGCAATTGCTGGTGCTGTCTCATCCAATGCCGCTTGTGCCTCGGCAGTTTCAGTCGAAACAAGATAAGGGTTGTCTGACTTCACTTCTGGAGCTGCTGCTGATTTCAGTTCAACCTTGCCGTTAAGGCCAGTCCAATCGCAGAAAGCATCGTAAAGTGGCGGCATGATAAGAGTTGCAAAAGCAAACATACCAATAACCACTGCAATGAGTGTCCATATAAGCTTGGTGTTCTTTTGCTGGAGGGTGTTATCCATAATATCAACCTAGTCTTTAAAACTCTATTTTGAGACCTAAGGTGCTTAATCTGCTTTAAATACTGATTTAATTTCAAAGGCTTTGATATTAAGTGTAGGTCAAAAAAATAATTTAATTTATTAAGAAAAGGCAGGCCTAGCCTGCCTTTATTGGACCTCTTGCAAATTACTTCACAGTTGGAGGTACTTCAAAAGTATGTAGAGGTGCAGGGGATGGAATAGTCCATTCTAGACCTTCTGGGTTTTCCCATACTTCTGATGTTGCTTTTTCGCCACCTTTCACACACTTATAAAGCACTACGAGGAAGATGATTTGGCTTAAGCCAAATGCAAAGCCACCAATACTAATCCAGAAGTTCATATCTGCAAATTGCAGAGGGTAGTCAGGAATACGTCTTGGCATACTGCCTAGGCCAACAAAATGCATTGGGAAGAACAGCACGTTTACAGAAATAAGAGATGCCCAGAAATGGAATTTAGCTAAGCCTGTGTGGAACATATTACCGGTCCACTTTGGCAGCCAGTAGTAAGCTGCTGCATATACCGAGAAGATTGCACCAGTTACAAGTACATAATGGAAGTGAGCTACAACAAAGTAGGTGTCATGGTATTGCTGATCAGCAGGTGTAATTGCAAGCATTAGACCTGATAGACCACCAATCGTAAATAGCACTACGAATGCAATTGAAAACAACATTGGTACTTCAAATGTCATTGCACCGCGCCACATTGTCGCAATCCAGTTAAAGACTTTAACCCCTGTTGGAACAGAGATCAGCATCGTCATGTACATGAAGAAAAGGTTACCTTGAAGTGGTAGACCTACAGTAAACATATGGTGAGCCCATACGATGAATGATAAGAATGCGATTGATGCTGTTGCATAGACCATTGACGCATAGCCAAACAGTGGCTTGCGGGCAAAAGTAGGAATGATTGTTGAGATAATACCAAAGGCTGGCAAGATCATAATATACACTTCTGGATGCCCAAAGAACCAGAATATATGCTGGAACATAACAGGGTCACCACCACCAGCTGCATCAAAGAAACTTGTGCCAAAGTGACGGTCGAAGAGCATCATTGTTACTGCGCCTGCAAGTACTGGAATTACAGCAATCAGAAGGAATGCTGTGATTAACCATGTCCATACGAAAAGAGGCATTTTCATCATTGTCATGCCAGGTGCACGCATATTGATGATTGTGACGATAACGTTTACAGCACCCATGATGGATGAAATACCCATAATATGAACAGATAAAATAAAGAAATCTGTACTTGGTGGGCCGTATGAAGTAGATAGCGGTGCATAAAAAGTCCAACCAAAGTTTGGTGCAGCGCCCAAGCCTAAAAAGCTTTTAATAATCGCAAAAATAAGAATACCAAAAGCAACTGGTAGCAACCAGAAACTCCAGTTATTCAAGCGAGGCAGCGCCATATCTGGCGCACCAATCATGAGTGGAATCATCCAGTTGGCAAGGCCCACGAAGGAGGGCATTACTGCGCCGAATACCATGATAAGACCATGAGTAGTCGTCATTTGGTTAAAAAAGTCAGGCTGAACAAGTTGTAGCCCTGGGTACATTAACTCTGCTCGGATAACCATTGCCATAAAACCGCCAACGAAAAACATCGCCAGACTGAATAGCAGGTACATTGAGCCAATTTCTTTATGGTTTGTGGTTAAAAGCCAACGCTTAAAACCAGTTGGGTTTGCATGATGTGCCATGATTCAATTCCTCGTTATGCTGGTCTTATGGGTTTTCAGCAATTTCTTTTGGTTGAACAACGTCGCCTGTATCGTTACCCCAAGCATTACGCTCATATGTGATAACCGCTGCGCGTTCTTTCGGGCTTAGCTGAGCGCCAAACGCAGGCATTGCATTCTTACCTCGGTTCACGATAAGAATATGTTCAATACGATGTTCAGCCATTGTTGCGATGTCGCTACCTGCAAGGGCAGGGAATGCAGGAGGCATACCTTGGCCATTAGCTTGGTGACAAGCTACACAGCGTGTGTTGTAAACCTTTTCGCCTAGCTCCATAAGCTCTTCTTTCGAGAATTCGATGTTTGTTTCATCAGCAGCAGCAAGTTCACGAGCTTCTTGTTCTGCTTGAGCATCTGCCAGCCATTGCTTGAAGTCTTCTTGGCTTACAGCGTGAACTTCGATAGGCATGAAACCGTGGTAAGCACCACAAAGCTCAGTACATTGGCCGCGATAAATACCTTCTTTACCTTCAGGGATTTCAAACCATGTTTCATTTGTAAAGCCAGGAATAGCGTCTTTTTTCACTGCAGCATCAGGTAGGAACCATGAGTGAATAACATCAGCTGATGTTGTTAAAATACGTACTTTTTGACCTGTAGGAACATAAACAGGATTATCAACTTCCAGAAGATAGTTTTCATTTTTTGTTGGTGCATCTATTACAGCTTGATCCGTTGCTGGATCAGAACCCCATGGTGTAGGGAATAAACCCGTATCACGAGAAGGTGTTTTGAACTCTTCTTCTGGTGTTGAAAGGTTGGAGAAGAAGTTTAATTTGAGATTTGCATCATCTTCATATTGAAGATACTCGTATTCCCACTTCCATTGGTGACCAGTTGCTTTAATTGTTAAAGCAGAGGCATCTGTATCAGTCATCGCAATTAATGTTTTTGTAGCAGGGAATGCCATTGCAATCAAAATAATAAAAGGAATAACTGTCCAAAGTATTTCAACTGCTGTGCTTTCATGGAAATTTGCTGGTTTATGGCCTTTTGATTTTCTATGTTTTACGATGGAGTAAAACATGATTGAAAAAACAACAATTGCAATAACTGTACAAATAGTCAGCATGTATTGATGGAGGCTATACACCTCTTTACTTATTTCAGTGACACCTTCTCTTAAATTCAGTTGCTCGGCTAGAGCAAGGCTTGAAAGTGAAAAGCCTAAGCAGGCGGTAAAAAATTGCGATGCAACTTTTTTTATGTGCCATGTCGGTTTTATCTGCGAAAAAGCAGACTTTGTACGAAAAAGCATGTCCATAGGATTACTCCCGATTTGCAGCGTTAAAATCCATTCTTTTAGTTTTGGTCATCACCAATAAGATGAAGTGCAACAATGACAAGCAAAACTAAATGAGCTGTCTATACCCAAAATGTATAAAAAAGTTCTTTTTATGCGAATAACTATATATGTAGTCGTTGCCTAACTCTTTGTCGAATGTAAGGCATTAATAGTCATTAGTTTTTAAAAAGTGGATAGTTAAAACATGAGGATTAATATTTTTTGATATTAAAATAAGACTGCAGGACAAATTTATGTATCATGTTTTTTTACTATTATGCTTTTATCTATTTTAGACAAAGTTTTAAGTTCATTCTGTTTTTTAAAATAATTTAAAGCATATGTAAACATAGTGGCCTTATGCACTTTAGTAGTAAGGAGGCTGGTTTTTTTTCTTAAGTGATGAATTACTGGGCTTTGTGAGTGGTATTTTAGTTTGTAAGAGTTAAAACAATGTAAAATAAAATTTATATGTTCTTGCTCATCTTCTGTTGCAGCTCTATGGGGCACAATAATATTGGTATAGAATGAACATCTTTAAATATACATTATTGTTAAAGGATTAATTCACGGGGGTGCGTTGTGGCTAAAGGAACACTTTACAGAGTTTCATTTATTAATAAAGGTGAAGTCTACGAGGTTTACGCTAAAGAGATTTTTCAAAGCGATCTTTATGGTTTTATAGAAATAGAAGAGCTTGTGTTTGGAAATAGAGCGCAGATGCTTGTAGACCCTTCGGAGGAAAAGCTTAAAACAGAATTTGAGGGTGTCACAAGATCATATGTGCCAACTCATGCAGTTATTCGTATAGATGAGGTTGAGAGTGTAGGTACTGCTAAAATTTCACCTGTACAAGGCAATGGTAATGTAGCACCTTTTCCAGGGATGCCTCCAAAAGCACCAAAACCTATGAGTTAGAGTATTACTTTTAGTTTGCTATAAGGCTTAACCTATTGATACTGCTTAGTGAACTTTACTCGTGGCTTTGGCGTGAGCTGTTTTTTCTCTAAGACTCATGAAAAGATTGTCTTTTTATTTCAATTGAGTATAATTGATGGGCTTCTACCCTTGTCCTACTCGAATACCCGGGAGGACTTATTGCCAAAAGGAGAGTTCAATGAGGCATTATGAGGTTGTGGTCCTAATCCACCCAGATCAATCCGACCAAGCTAAAGTTATGATGGATCGCTACACAGCGACTGTTAAAGACGCTGGTGGTTCTATCCACCGTTTCGAAGACTGGGGTCGCAGACAACTTGCATACCCAATCAAGAAGCTTCACAAAGCTCATTACGTTCTTCTAAACATCGAATGTGACCAAGCTACTCTAAGTGAACTTAACAATTCTTTCCGTTACAACGATGCTGTTCTTCGTTCTATGTTCCTTCAGTTAGACGAAGCTGTTACTGAGCCTTCCTTCATTGCTAAAGAAGAAAGCCAAGGTAACCGCAAAAGAGCTCCACAAAACGAGTTTTAATCTAACGTAGCCTCGGTAGAACCTTATGAACTTTATGCCACAAAGCGAGCAAACAAAAGCTCGACTTGCAGCAGAAAGGAAAGCGCTGATAGATAGAAGCGAGCGTTTTTCAAGGCAGCTGGGCAGAAGTCCATATAACAAGGTCTTACTCGAAGGTTTTGTAGGTGTTCGAGACGAGCGACGCTACACAGCAGCTGGTTTACCAGTTGTGAAAATGCAGCTTCGCTATATTGGTCAGCAGAGCATGGCTCACACTGGCAAGCCAGGACTTCACGCCGAACGAATGGTGATGTGCGAAATCAGTGTTCTTTTTATAGGGTCTGATTTATGCAGCGCGGTCGACCGCATTGCGGAAAACAGCCTTGTAAGAGTAAAGGGTTTCCTCACTCGCAACGCTTATAAAGACGAATTGTCCTGGGTTATTCTCGAGGCGATGGGCATCGAAATTATTGAAGATGCGCCAGATAAAAACGCTAGTAGTGATGAGTAATTCAGACAGAACAAAGAAAAGAAGCATCCTAGAGCTTAGCTCGAGAGATGCGAAGACAAGTATTCATATTTAAGGTAACTCAGTTATGTCTAAGTTTTTTCGTAGAAGAAAGTTTTGCCGTTTCACTGCAGATGGCGTAAAGCAAATCGATTATAAAGATCTTCAAACTCTTAAAGCCTATATCACGGAAACTGGTAAAATCGTACCAAGCCGTATTACAGGTACTTCTGCTAAGTATCAGCGTCAGCTAGCTACAGCTATCAAGCGTGCTCGTTATATCGCTCTACTTCCATACACAGATCAACACGAATAAGAATCTGTCGTTCTTTAGCAGATTATTTAATATTTTGGGGATTTAATCATGAAAGTTATTTTGTTAGAAAAAGTTGGTCGCCGCGGTAAGCTTGGTGATCAAATCGTAGTAAAGAAAGGTTTTGCTCGTAATTTCCTTTTCCCTACTGGTAAAGCTGTTCCTGCAACTGCTGCTAACCTAGCTAAGTTTGAAGAGCGTCGTGCAGAACTTGAAGCTAAAGCTGCTGCTGCTCTAGAAGCTGCTGAAGCTCGTAAAGCTGCTATCGAAGCTGTAGAAGTTACAATTTCTATGAAAGCTGGCGACGAAGGCAAGCTATTCGGTTCTGTTGGTGCACAAGATCTAGTTGACGCTGCTGCAGCTCAAGGTCTAGAAATCCAACGCGCTGAAGTTCGTCTACCTACTGGCCCAATCCGTAACGTTGGTGAGTACACTGTAGAAATACACGTACTAGAAGACGTTGACGCTGGCCTTAAGGTTTTCGTTGTTGCTGAAAGTTAATCTGCTGGAATCGATGACTCGTCATTGATTCCGCAATTGCTTAAAGCAAAAAACCGCACTTTTAAGTGCGGTTTTTTTTTGCCCAATTTTTTTCCATTCACACCAGCTTTACGGTAAAATGAGTTCGACCATTATCTTGTGATGGTGCATAATGAATTCTCAAATAGAATTAAAGGAAGTGACATGAGTGACGATACAACCATTGAAAACCAGCACTTTACATCAGATGACGAATTTAATTCAGATTTTGGTAACGCTGATTTTAGTGATGAAGGGTTTTCATCTGTTTTCAATGAGCACGAGCAATTAGAAGACAAGGAAGTAGCTCAAGTTAAGTCTATTCCACATAGTGTTGCTGCTGAGCAAGCCGTAATCGGTGGCCTGTGTTTAAATAACAATGCATGGGATGATGCTTCTGAAGTCGTTTCAGCAAACGACTTTTTCCTTAAAGAGCATAGAGATATTTTCCAAGTCATGGAGCAAATGGCTCGTGAATCTGATCCTTTCGATGTTCTGACTATTCCTACAGCGCTTGAAGGGCTTGGTCTAGGTGGCGATGATATTACCGCTTACCTTACTGAGCTTGTGAATAACACACCAAGTGCCGCTAACATTAAAGCCTACGCTCGAATTGTTCGCGAAAGAGCAGTGCTCCGTGAAATGATTGGCATGGGCCAAAAAATTGCAGACTTAGGTTATAACCCGGGCGGGCGGGAATCTGCTGAGCTTGTTGATGAAGCAGAGCGTATGGTCTTCCAGCTTGCTGAAGGTCGTCAAGCTGCTGGTGGCCCACAAGATATGAAAACCCTCTTGAAAAAGTCTGTGGTTAAGCTTGATGAGCTCTTTAACTCGGGTACTGGCTTAACAGGTGTTTCAACTGGTTTTACAGATTTAGATGCAATGACAAACGGCTTGCAACCATCAGATATGGTTGTTATCGCTGGTCGTCCTTCCATGGGTAAAACAACATTCTCCATGAATATTGCAGAAGATATCGTACTGCGAACAAGCAAGCCTGTTATTGTATTCTCCATGGAGATGCCTGCAGAACAGCTGATGCTTCGTATGATTTCATCAATGGGGCGTATTGACCAAACACGTATGCGTTCAGGTAAATTATCAGAAGATGATTGGCCTCGTATTAACTCTGCTATTCAGATGTTTAATGATAAAAAACTTTATATTGATGATAACCCTGCATTGTCACCAACTGAAGTTCGTGCAAGGGCAAGACGTATTCACCGAGAGCATGGTGAAATGGGCTTAATCCTGATTGATTACCTTCAGTTAATGCGTGTACCTGGTGCTGAAAGCAGGGTAGCTGAGATTTCTGAAATTTCGCGATCCATGAAAGCATTAGCAAAAGAACTTAACTGTCCTGTTATTGCGCTTTCCCAGCTTAACCGAAGTCTGGAACAACGCCCAAACAAGCGTCCAGTAATGTCTGACTTGAGGGAATCTGGAGCGATCGAGCAGGATGCCGATTTAATCATGTTTATTTATCGTGACGAGGTTTATCACGAAGACTCCATGGATAAAGGTATCGCTGAAATTATCATTGGTAAGCAGCGTAACGGTCCAATTGGTACTTGTCGTTTAGCATTCCTTGGTAAATACACTCGCTTTGAAGATTTATCACCTGATTATGTTCATCATGGAGGAGGCGACGAGTAATGCCTGCACAACACCCTGCAGTTGCTGAAATATCAAAGTCCGCTTTAGAACATAACTTGAAAGTGATACGCCAACATGCTGGGGCAAGCCCAGTGTGGGGTGTTATTAAAGCGAATGCTTATGGGCATCGCGTTGAAATAGTCCTCCCAATTATTGCACCTCATGTTGATGGGGTCGCCTGTGCTCGATTTAATGAAGCACTAGAAATTCAAACCCTCATGCAGCAGCATCAAATAAACTTGCCCATTCTTATTTTGGGTGGCACCTATGCGCTTGATGAAATGCAGTATGCTCAAGAGCATGGTTTTCAGTTGGCATGCCACTCCCAAGAGCAAATCCAAATGCTTAAACAACTTAAGGGTAAGCCTCTTAAGGTATGGGTTGAGTTAAATTCCAGAATGAACCGTCTTGGTTTTTTGCCGAGTACAATTAAAGCAGCCTTTGAAGAATTGCATGCTGCTGAAGCTGTTGATCCAATAGGTGTAATGGCTCATCTTGGTACGGCAGACGAGCCGCAAGGTGAAGAAGCGAAGTTGCAAGTAGAGCGTTGTCAGCAAGTCTTTGCTGACTTAAGACAAAAGTACCCAGCGCTACTGACAAGTCTTTCTAATTCTGCACATCTATTATCACGTGATGAGCTGGACTCTTACAGCTTCCAAAAACAAGCGACAGACTGGGTAAGGCCAGGCATTTGTTTGTATGGTTCCACACCTTTTGCTGATAAAACTGCTATTGATTTAAATTTAAAACCAGTCATGACTTTAAAATCGCGAATAGTGTCGCACTATAAAATTAAAAAAGGTGAAACTGTTGGTTATGGCGCAACTTGGTCTGCTCCAAGTGATGGTGAGCTCTTTATCATCGCCTTTGGTTATGGCGATGGATACCCACGACACATGCAAGAAGCGTATGTGATATCTAAGGATGTACAATTACAAAAAGCTGGTCGTGTCTCTATGGATTTGTCCGCTTATTTTTACCAAGGTCATTTAGATAATGGCCCAAGTGTTGGTGACTATGTTGAGCTTTGGGGTAATCAAATTTCAGTTGATGATGTTGCTGCATGGAGTAGTAGTATTGGTTATGAGCGCTTAACACAAATCAAAGGTCGTGTTGAATATAGTGTTATCGAATAAGCTATTCGGTAAAAACAAACTTAAAATGCCCCTCTGTTCTCGTAAATTGCATCTCTTTGAATGGTACTATTTTAAAATTACCGTATAACGATTTAAAAATAAGTGAAGTGGTGCAATGTCATATTCAAGTCAGTTAAACACAGTTCAAATCACAAAATCTAATTTCACTCACGAGCCTTATGATGCTTCTGGCTTTTATCGGTCAAAGTTGCACATGATCATGAATGGTCAGATTTCTTTTAAGGTTGGGCGTAAAGTTCACGATATTCAATTTAAGGATATGAAAGTGGATACAAGCGATACCTTTCATATTTATTCTAATCGTGCTTTTGGTACGCAAGAAATAAGTTTTGATATTTCATCCTTGAGTGTTTCAAGCAGTAATAACCCAAAGATTAATTCTTGGTCAAGTATGATTAATACTGGTTATATTTCTGTTTCTTCACTTCATATTATTAAAACAGCGATTGCAAATAGTATCCGCCAAGCCGACCTGGGTACTACAGAATAAGAGTTGATTGAAAATCAATCAGATCTGTAGTTGCTAGTTGTTATTACGTGTTTTGCCTTTTACACTCGCCCAATATCAATAAAACAATAAAGAGAAGGGTTCTCATATGAAGATTCAAGGTGTACAAAGGCAGGATTCGTTTCGAGATGTTCTAAAAGACTCAATAAGACATAAAGTCTCTCCAATTAAGACCTCATTACAGGTAAGAGTTAATACTGCCCTTGATTCAATGCATTCAGCGTCATCAAGTCACCATCTTAAAAGCCCAAAGGAGCCACTCCCTCAATTAGAGTTTGAAGCAAAGCTCCGCGATGCGATTTATCAAAATGATAAAGATGCAATTCATTCTTTGTTTAAAACCCAGAAAGTCTCGCCTGACTCGCTTAAAATTGATGGAATACCTTTAGTGCACTTTGTTGCTCAGGCGCAGAAGTCTGAAAGTTTAGGTGCTCTAGTTGAAGAAGGTATAGATATTAATGTTCAATTTGATGGTAAATCATTACTTCAAATAACCATTGAAAATAAGGATTCTCAATCTACAGCTGCACTTCTAAAAGCACGTACACTTGACGTTAATGTGAAAGACCAAAACGGTTCTACGATGTTACAGCTTGCGCTCTTTAATAATCTTGATGAGAAAGTCGTTGAAGATATTCTGGGTAAATCTCATGATTTATGGAACGAATCGTCGCATCACTTTGAGCCGCTTGTATTAGCAAGCCATGCTGACGAGCAAAGAGTCATGGCAAAGCTATTGAGAGAAGGTGCAAGCCCTAATGTGAGTTTATACAATAATGGTCAGAAGCCTGATATCAACTATGATCACCCACTCATCAATCTTATATCCAAATCTGACAAAACAACACACTTTGACTTGGCTCTTATCAAGTTAATGCTTAAGAAAAAAGCTGATGTTTCAGTCACGTCAACGCAATCAGGTTTAACACCACTTGCTTTAGCTGTATCAAAGCAGAATCTCGCATTAATTAAATTATTACTTAGTTCAGGTGCTCATCCACAAGAGCTGATGCGTCATAAGCAAAGTAATGCACTCATTACACCTTTATCTATTGCTCAGTACCACAAGCTGGGTGAGGTAATTGAATTAATGAATAAAAATATGTCTATATAAGTACGATAAGCAATTGTACTGCGTTGTTTTAGACTTAGCTGTAAATAACAGCTCTACCGGTCCATAGTAAGGCGAACTCATCTAGGGGCATTTTAAAAGATAATCCTCTACCTGGGCATCGAATTGTGAAAGATTCATGTTCAGGTGAATAACGATCGACGATAACAAAGTGTCCACCGCCTATGCAGTTATGCATTGAGCTAACCCAAGGTTTTTTTAGCGTATTAAAATGCATGGCCATATTATGTATATCAAGCCTACAAATAGCCTCACATACCTTGGATGTTGCTGTCCATTTGTTTTGACCAGCTGGGTCGAAATGGTTGAGTGTTTCAGCTAACTCTTTGCAGTAAAGAGCATTGGTTTTTCCTAGGTGTTTACATATAGTATCCTGAGATACAGTATTATTTAAAAGTATGCTGATGCAGGCTTGGCCGCAACTTTCTTTGTATAATTGTTTTTGTACATGTGGCTCCGTACTTTCTTCAAAAATACGCCAGCTGCTGCCAAAGGTTTTTGACTCGCCAACTGGTTGCAAGTCTTTTAAAGAGAGCTTTGTTTTTTGTATAGGTGCAAAACTTGATATTTTTCGTATTGTAATACTGTCTTCTTGTATTTCTTTTAAAAGAATAATTTGTGTTGATTTATTTGCATTGAGTTTGCTTTGTGGAATACGGTATTCAACAGGTGTGAGGAGGTCTCCATCTAAACTGTTGTCATGTGGTAGTTTAAGAGATATGAATGGTTTATTTGATGGAATTATTCTTGCTTCAATTTGATAGGTGTTATTTCTAAAGTTAATTTTAAATGCAGTGAGACTATCATTGTTTTCAGTAAGAATGCTTAAAATTCTGTTGGTGTGTTTGCTGTTCTGTATCACTTTAATGTATCTTAAAACTGTAGTTTTTTGCTGTAGGACAAATTATATGCCCAGTCCATAGCTTTTTCATTTGTCCTGCAACAGCATTCAACAACTTTATTATTGTTGTTTGATTTATCTGAGGCATTTTTTTTCTTTATTAAAAGTTATGATGTTGCTGAATTATTTGTTGAATGCTTGGTAGGTTACTTTTATTAAAAGCACCATTGTTAACAAGGTTTAATAAGTCATCGTGATTTAAGTACATGCTTAATACATGTTGATGCTGTTCTTGAAGAAGAGGGCGCTGGTCAATCTTAGGAACTCGGATGATCTTTCCTGAAACATCTCTAGTATTGTCGTAGAGCGTTAGTGCAAACTTTGCCATTGTCTCTTGTACGTGGGTTAACGTAATAGAATACCCTTGTTGGTCCAGTTTGTTTTTCAGTTTTCTTGAACCAATACCAGGGTTTTCTAATGCCGCTTTAAAAACACTAATCTCCTCGGCCTTTTTAAATGCAAAAGGGTCATTTTTATCAAAAGGGTTATGTCTTGTGGCATTAAACTGCTTTGAACTTAAAGACTCTATATTTAATAATACTCGAGTATCTTCAAGTGTTGAGTCTCTATCTTGTACTTCTAGATCGTTTGGATCAATCGTAGCATTATCTGGTTGCGTAGGTGGCACCCCGAAGAGTGTGTTGATTGCAATTGTTTTTGCCGGGTCATTATCTCCAAGATTATAAGTGTTATAGAGATTGACTTGATTGAAGTAGTTTTGATTTTCTGGCGCTATTTGTTGAGGTTGCGAGGCATTGAGCAATGCTTGGTAGATACCACCTTCACTTGCAGGAAATAGTGTGTTTTCAATTCTGGCTTGCAACTGTTGCGCCGTTTCAAATTGATCAATATCAGCAATATGGTCTGTAGAAGGTAGCTCCATTAGATCAAGCATACAGGAATCCACTCTTGGAGACTCAATAGTGTTTGGCGGAGAGTCAATCATTATTAGGTCATCATCAAGATTCTGTTGTTGAGCCATATTGATGTTCTGATTTAATGAGGGATTTGTAGTACTTGAACCTGATATTGGCATGAGTTTTCCTCTTGTTGAACATCCAGGTTCAGTGCACATTATCCATAATGTGATAGTTCGCCGAGTTTAATTAGAGTGCTTATTAAATCATAATCAATATGTGAATTTATAAGTTGGTTACAAGTTCTAGGGCGCTATCCTAAATGTAATTCTATTGCTTTTAGTCTATTTTATAGTCTATTTGGTAATCTGATTGTTTTGTTTTGAAGGTGGTGGTCGTTATAATACGCCAGATTATTTAGGCACTATACATTATAAAACCACGGAGCTAGAAATGCCTCTTCAGAACGTAACGCAATCAGGACAGAAGCTTGATCAGGCTTACACTACTACAGCAAGTGAAGGGGTGTTAGCAGCAATTACTTCTACACCATCATCACCTACGCCGAGCATCGATTCACAAACACGCTCAATGAATGTGCCTAGTAGCCAATTAGTGCATCTACCAAAGGTTCAGTCTGCTGACCCTGAAATGCAAATGGTAGAGCATATTCGCTCCAATAATGTACAAGGTGTACGAGATCTTATTAAGCAAGGCTTTAAGTTTGAGACAGCAAAGAAAACACTGTTTCGATTTGCTTTGCATAAAGCCTCAAGAGAAGTAATGCAGGCGATAGCAGAGTCTGGTCCAAAATTAGATCATATGAACGCTGTTATAAACCCTAACGGTAGTCTTTCTAATCAACGTATTACTTATCTCCAAATGGCTTTTAAAGAGTCTCAATCACTTGAGACCTTTAAAGGCTTTATTGATGGTTTGCCAAATTTAAATCAAAAGGTGAATGGTGCTTCAATTTTAGGAAGAGCCATAATTCATGGAAGTGATGAACAGTTTCAATATCTCCTCGATAAAAAAGTCAGTCCGAACTCCTATGCAACGTGTAATGGTTTGATGCCGTTGTATCTCGCTTTGAAGTATGGGAGTCAAAATAAGATTTCCCAATTGCTAAAGGCTGGAGCTTCTTTAAATGTGCCTGTACAACCAATAGAAGGGCGTATATCCACCTTGGAAGACTTTATACTTGCTGCTAATGAGCCTAAAGTATGCCATTCAGCGGTTAATAATAAACTTTTTGAATTTAACCAAGAGACTTTAAGTGCGATCATTAAAAATGATGCTGCGCAAATGTTTAATAGACTAATGCTAAAGCCCGAAGCAAGACAGGCTTTTGTTGCTGACTTAAACTCCTATCCTGATATTTTAACAATGGCAATTGACCGTGAAAAAAATAAAGTTCTAAGCAGTATGCTTAAGTTCGAATTTGATCAGCGTAAATGTGATCGCTATGGTGATATGCCGATTCATGCTGCAGCAAAAAAAGGTAATTTCGAAGTGGTTAAAACTTTACTTTTATCTGATGCCAGTCTTATTAACGAAGAAAATAGTGATAAGCAAACATTGCTTGAACTTGCTTTAAAGAGACCGGTGGTTGATTTACCTTTATTTTTATTAAAACATAAAGATATTGATGTGGATAGAATTATAGAAAGTGATAAAAGTATATTGCTTAAAATTGCAATAATGGCAAATGATAGTGAAGCCATTAATAAGCTTTTTAATGCTGGTTTAGATCATATGGGTTCCCGTGGGCAGCTTAATGCGCTTGAATGTGCCATTGATAAGAGACAATTTGATGCAGCAAAAAGTATTTTAAATAACTATGTTAAAAAGAGTGATAAGGTGGGTGAGTCTATATTTAACGGTGCAACACCATTGCATCTCGCTGCAAATTTAAATTCAGTGGATACGGTTAAATCTATTTTAGCAAAAGACCCTCAAGCAGTATTTTATAAAGATGATAAAGGTTTAACTGCCTCTCAGGTTGCGATGAAATATGGAAAAGATGAAGTTGTTGATGCAATTAAGCAAGTGTCTGCACAAAATGGTGTTTTGCTCGAGCTGATGAGAAAAGCGGTTTAGACAATAAAAAAGCCGTTATATTTTTTTAACATAACGGCTTTTTAAAACAGTTTAACTGTTTTAGAGGCTGAAGCTTATTCTTGTGGAAGAATAGGGCCTGCAGCTACAAGGCTTTGGCCATGATCGTTATCAGTAAACTGATCAAAGTTTTTCACGAACATGCCAGCAAGTTCACGAGCTTTATCACCCCAAGCGTCAGCAGATGCATGGCTTGTACGTGGGTCTAGTACGTCTGCTTGAATACCTTCAATTGCAGTTGGGATATTCAGGTTGAAGTATGGAAGCTCAGCTTTAGGTGCATTATCAAGTTCACCATTTAAGATTGCTTGAATAATGCGACGTGTATCTTTAATAGAGATACGCTTACCATTACCGTTCCAGCCAGTGTTTACAAGGTATGCTTGTGCGCCAGCAGCTTTCATTCGCTTCAAGAGTACTTGTGCGTACTGTGTTGGGTGAAGCGTTAAGAACGCAGCGCCAAAGCAAGAAGAGAATGTAGGTGTTGGGCTATCAATACCACGCTCAGTACCAGCAAGCTTCGATGTAAAGCCTGACAGGAAGTAGTATTCAGTTTGTGCTTCATTGAGTGTTGAAACAGGTGGTAGTACACCAAATGCATCAGCAGTTAAGAAGATTACTTTTTGAGCGTGACCAGCTTTAGAAACTGGCTTCACAATGTTCTCGATGTGATCAATTGGGTAAGATACACGAGTGTTTTGTGTTTTAGCATCGGAAGCAAAATCAATAACGCCTTCATCGCTGATAACAACGTTCTCTAGCAGTGCATTCTTACGAATTGCCTGGAAAATTTCTGGCTCGTCTTCAGCTGAAAGATTGATTGTTTTTGCGTAGCAACCACCTTCAAAGTTAAAGATACCAGTATCGTCCCAGCCGTGCTCGTCATCACCAATTAACTGACGGTTAGGGTCAGTTGAAAGTGTTGTTTTACCTGTGCCTGAAAGACCGAAGAAGATTGCAACATCGCCATCGTCACCAACGTTAGCAGAGCAGTGCATGGATGCAATGCCTTTTTGTGGAAGAAGGTAGTTCATCACAGAGAACATGCCTTTCTTCATCTCGCCGCCGTACCAAGTGCCACCAATAAGCTGCATTTTCTCAGTCATGTTGAAAGCAACAAAGTTCTCAGAGTTAAGGCCTTGCTCTTCCCATTTTTCGTTAACAGTTTTAGCTCCGTTAAGAACCCAGAAGTCTGGCTTGAAGTTTTCAAGTTCTTCAGCTGTTGCTTCAATAAACATGTTCTTAACAAAGTGAGCTTGCCATGCAACTTCTGTCACGAAACGAACGCCAAGGCGTGTTTCTTTGCTAGCGCCACAGAAGACGTCAACAACAAATAGAGGCTGGCCACTTAATCGAGAAGTTACAGTTGACTTAAGGGAGTTCCAAGTGTCTTGTGACAATGCTTTATTGTCATTTTTACCTTGGTCTGACCACCAAAGAGTATCTTGAGTAGTCTCATCGCGAACAATGTATTTGTCTTTTGGAGAGCGGCCTGTGAAAATCCCTGTGTCTACAGTGACTGCTCCAAGATTAGTGATGTAGCCTTTTTCATATCCTTCTAAAGACTCTGAAGTTTCTGCAGCAAACAGATACTCATAGCTTGGGTTATAGATGACTTCCTGAGGATTTTGAATGCCAATGTCCTGAAGTTCAGCTACAAGCTGTGAGATTTGTTTATCTGAGGTCATTTGAATTACTCCTGAGTCGCGAGTATTTATATGTGTATTAATACTCGAGTTTATTAACCTTGTCGGACAAGGTAGGGTTTAAAACTATGCTTATAAACCTTCATCAATTAATACAAGCTGAAATTCAATTTCATGTGCTTATAAAGTGCTAAAGTTTTAAGCTCGATAAACCTTATTTCTTGTCCAAATAAAAACTTATTTATTAACAAGGGGCTAATAGCCACTTATTAACGCCGACGGGCAGCCCTACGAGCAGCGCCTCGACTCTGTGCATTTGACAGGACGCTAGTATCGCTTGCTTCGCTTTCTGATGAAAGGTGTTTCACTAATTTTCTTACCATTGGAAAGCGAAATAAATCGATTAATTTAATTTGTTTTTCGAATAATGGCCTTACGCGGGTCATTACGTCAACAACTAAAAGTGAATGTCCACCATGATCAAAGAAATTATCATCTAAACCAAATTGGTCTGTGCCTAAAATATCTCGCCAAATTTCTAATACTTTTAATTCTATATCAGAAGCATTTTCAAAATTTTCTTGAGAATTAACTGGCTCTGTAGTCTGTTTTGGTAAAGGTAAAGCCTTACGATCAATTTTAGCATTTGGTGTTAAAGGGAAGGCACTTAATTCAACAAATACATTAGGGACCATAAAACTTGGCAGTTCTGCTGCAAGTGCCTGTTTTAATTGATTTGAATTTATTGGCTGAATTTCAGCTGAATTTTTTAATGTGTAATAACCCACTAAACGTGGTTCAGCACCTGAATAAACAACAGGATGCACAACTGCTTCAGCAATACCAGGGTGCTTTAATAAAAGCGTTTCAATTTCACCAAGCTCAATTCTGTAGCCGCGAACTTTCACCTGGAAGTCGTTTCGACCTAGAAATAATAAGCGACCATCTGGTAGATACCTAGCTAAATCGCCTGTTGCGTAGACCTTTTCACAACTTGAGTAGGCAGGGTAGCCAGTTAAAAACTTTTCAGCTGTAAGGTCTTCACGTTGCCAATAGCCGCGTACGACACCAGCACCGCCAATAAATAATTCCCCAATAGCACCAATTGGCATTGGTTGTTTGCGAGAATCAACAATTGAGATTTGCGTATTGGCGATTGCATGGCCTAAAGAAATGGTCTCAGGTGCTGTGTTCATTGTTGAAACGCTAGACCATATTGTGGTTTCTGTTGGGCCATACATATTTAATAAAGGACCTTGAATAATGCCTTTTAATGTCCGAGCTAAATCTAATGGTAAGGCTTCTCCACCAACAAGCATTGCCTGTAAATTTTTCATAGCTGCTGCAATGTGTGGGTCGCTTAAAAATAAACGCGCCATCGAAGGTGTTACTTGTAGGTGGGTCACTTTGTGTCTTTCGATTAATGCAGCAACACCAAATGCTGCAATAGCATCTGCATTTATTAGCGATTTTTCTTGAGCATGGTTTAACACATTTTTTAATAATGGAAGGTGGTTTAAAACTGTCTCTGTGCCAATTCCAAAATCAATTAAGCAACCAATTTCATTGACACCAATGTGGTATAGCTTTTGTGCAAAGGCAATGCAATCTTGTTCATTACCAAATAAGCCTGATGTTTTAAAGTAGCGCTCAAAGGCAAAGTCGAGCAGGGCATCCATATCTTCATTTGAGATGTTCTCAAAAAACTCATCAAGGTTTTGGCTTTGCGATTCAGAAAGCTTTTTAAATAATGGCCAATCCCATGCTGCTGCTTTCACTAGAAATAAAGCTGTTTTTAAATAGTTTTTCATTGGCTCCCGTACAATTTCACGTGCTTGCTCTTGTGTTTCACCAACAAAAGTATGCAGCATCACTGTAATTGTACCTTCACCTGGGTGGCCTGCTTTTGCCCAAGCATCTCGATAAATTTTAATTTTATTAGTCAGTTCTTCAACTGTTTGGCCAAGAAGGTGAGTAAGAAGGTGTACACCCATTTCACCTGCAATTCTAAAGTTTTCTGGGTTACCACCAGTGGTGATCCACACAGGTAATTCTTTTTGTACTGGTCGAGGCAGTGTTGTGACTTCAACAGTACCTTTAGGGCCATCAAATGAAACCTTATCCCCACGCCATAGTTTGCGAACAGTTTCAAGGTTCTCAAACATTTTGTCTTTCGCATTACTGTAATTTTCCGGCATGATGACAAAGTCGTTTGGCATCCACCCTGGTGCTGCAGAGAGACCAACGCGGCCATTGGAGATGTTATCGATCATTGACCAGTCTTCAGCAACACGCACTGGGTGGTGCAATGGGAATACGCAGCTTCCTGCCCGAATATGGATATTCTCAGTACGAGCTGCAACAGCCGCTGAGGTGATTGCAGGGTTTGGATAAAGACCGCCAAAATCCCCAAAGTGACGTTCAGGTGTCCAAACAGAGCTGAATCCATTTTTATCGCCATACTCAGAGGCTTTTAATAGCAGTTCGTATTGATGTGGACCTGGTTGGTCGTGTTCGTTTGATATGTTCCAGAAGAACAAACCAAAATCCATTGCTTTTTTATCGGATGCATCTTGGGTTTTTGTTGGCGTTTCGAGCGTATCTTTGGATGTTTGGATGTCTTGACCGTCGTAGAGAACTACTGTAATACCTCGAGTAAGAGTCCATAGTAATTCAAGCAAGGAAATATCAAAGGAAATGCTTGTTACCGCAAGCCAGACACTTTTCTCATCAAGTGGGATCTTTTGATCCATTGCGATAAAGAAGTTGGCAAGATTACCGTGCTCAACCATAACCCCTTTAGGTTTGCCACTGGAACCGGATGTATAGAGCATGTATGCCAAGTCTGAAGCTGAGATCGGTTGATTTTCATCAAGGGGGGCAAACTGCGATATCTCAGACCATGTAATCTGGCGTGCTTGCTCTGAAACTTGAGAGGGTTCTAGACATAAAATCACCTTGAGTTGACTGTTTTCTATAACGTAGTCTAAGCGATCTTGCGGGTAGAGCGGGTCCATAGGAACGCAGGCAGCACCATAGGCCATTGTGCCTAGTAAACAAGGCAATAGTGGTAAGGCGCGCGGCATCATAATGCCGACGAAGTCACCTGGCTTTACCCCTGCATCTTTTAGGCATGCTTTAACTTGGTTTATTTGAGTTTGAAGATCTTGATAGCTCAATGTATGTGATCGATGTGATACTGCTGTTTTGCTTGGGTTACTTTTAATTGCTTGTGATAAGCGATCAAAGAGTAACTCATTGATTGCAACTTCAGGGCCAACAGACCAGTCCAGTAAAAGTGCTTGCTCTTCGGGGGTTACAAGAGATAATTCACCAAGTGTGAGTTCTGCATATTGCTGAGCTTGTATTGCTAGGTGCTCTATTTCGTGGGCGATTTGTGCAAGAGATTTGATAATACTACCGTTACTTATGAGGCGGATCGATGATGATCTAGGGCTGACCACAATACCTAATGATTGTGCATTAAAGCATTTAAATTTTTGCTTTAATGTTTCATCGCTTTCATCCGAAATGAACATAGCATAAGGTTGATCAACAGCTGCTTGCCATTGATGCAATTCAGGTGAGCGCTTAACGAAGTCAGCACTAAAATTTCCTGCTGATAAAAGCTGTTGCCACAATTCCGTAAAGGTGACTAATTGCGCCTCAAGCGTTTCTTCAAATGTAAATTCATGGCTAAACGCTTGTCTCGCTGAGCCTAGTACGTCAAGTGCACTTGCGATGTCCGTTGGACCAGCATAATTCTCATCTAGTATGAGTGGTGTCGAAAATAAAGCTTGATCACAAAGCCGGCTAAAATAGGCAGCCACTAGCATTACTTGCTTCGAGAGGTCGCCTTCCAATTGCAGTGATTGGGATTGGAATTGTGGCTGGCTTAAAAGTTGGGCATCGATATAAGGAATGCTGAGTGCAGAAAAGCGAGACAGCTGTTCCTGCCAGTAAAATTCATGCTGACCAAAGTGCTGTGAAATAGCAGCAAGCTGCTCGGGGTATGGAAGGCTTAAGCTTTGAAGTGGGCTTTGAGTGAGCTGTAGTTCAGGTCTTAAGATTGATAAAGCAGCAAGTTCAACTTCGAGTACACCATCTATACATTGCACTTGGATTAAGCTGTTCACACAACCTATGATGGCGCCGATGCTATTATTTATCTCATCGCTGATGTGGCGAGCATTGATAACATGGTATGCGTTGTTATCGATCCATGCTTTTGCAAGGCAGAGCGGATTTTGGTGATGCCCAAAGTCGAGGCCTCTAGTGATAGCAATATTGCTCTCTACACCGTTGTGAGGGTTTAGAAAGCCATAGTCCAAGGGTTTTTGCTGACGTTTAAAAATGTGTTGCTGTTCATCTGTGATAGATAACTGGTCTTTAAGTGCTATGCCTGTTTCAAGGTCATCCAAAAGTTGGTCAAGGCTGTTTAAAGCAGCAGTGAAGCATTTTGCATTAAGTGTCATTGCCGTTTCGTCAGGATCGATTGAAATGGGGCATGAGCTGATCACTTCGCCATGGTAAAGGTCACTGGTCATTAAATGCCAGTTTACTTGATGCGATTGTTGCTGATCGATGAGAGCCCAAGCGGGTGTGTTAAAGCCTAAATAATGATTCATAGGACCATCATGAATATTAAGAGCGATACAATTGTTAAAACTTAGGACTTGCTCTGGAACTTTATGTAGATTTCCTGCACTTATGACTAAACTATACTCTGTATCAATGTCTTTGATCAGGTCTTTATCTTGGCCATACCAAGTGATTGTTCGAATATTTTGTGAGGCTGCCCAGTGGGTTAAAAGAGGGTCTCCGGAGATAAGTGCTGAGATTTCAAAATGTTTTTTTTGTAGAAGCTCAAGACAAAAGCGAGCAATTGAGCCTTCACCGATAAGAATACATTTTTTGTTTGATATTTTAAGCGTGCGCATGATGTTGTGCCCCAGCAAAAAGGGTGGAAAGGTGGTGTAAGCGTTTTGAAAAAAATCGCTTAGAGTGGTGCATATTTTACCAAATAAGCTGAAATTCTCATAACTTATAATAACAAAAAATGACCAGTTTATCGTTGCTGCTTAGCAGCTGCTTTGTAACAAAACTGCTCTTTTTTTCAGCAGAATTTATAACACAAATGCTGTGAAATTATTAGATAATGTCGCACTAATGTCTTTAGAAGGAATTAGAGCAACTTCTGATGAATCAGTCCTGATGACTTGAAGGCTTGTGTGAGAAATTAAAGCGTGGTTTGAGCAATCTTGTAAAAGTTGAGCGTTACTTTGTTTTTTAGAGGGATAGCAATATCGGTTTTTCCCTTATAGCGAAAACAGTAAGCTCTGTGGTAGATTACGCTCGACTTTTTAGGTTCTTATTTTTATTGATAAGTTCCTGTAATTAAATGTTTTTATTGTAAAAGAATGTGCTAATAGCTTTTAAGTGATTTATATGTGTAGTGCTTTCGATTTTATTGAATAGAGAAGGCATAATCGCAATAATACCAATGAAGAGTTAGCCATAAAAGGATCAAGAAATAAATGCTGACAACTGAAACCTTACCAGAAGACTTTGAATACAACGGTGATGAAATTGCAGTTGTTGGTCTATCCCTTCGGGTGCCTGGTGCAAATGATCCTTGGACTTTTTGGCAGAACCTTCAAGAAGGCCGAGAAAGTTTTGATCAGCTAACAGATGAAGAACTTGAAAAAAACGGTGTTGATAATTCAATTTCAAGCTTAGCTCGCTATGTCAAAATAAGAGCAGCTCTCAATAAAATAGGCGACTTTGATCCACGTTTTTTTGGTTTAAGTCCTTTTGATGCAAGCTTAATGGACCCTCAATATCGTCATTTTTTAGAAATGGTCTGGGAAACTTTAGAGTCTGCAGGTGAAGACCCATTTAATTTTGATGGTAACATTGGCGTGTATGCTGGATCAGGTCAAAATACCTATCTTATGCATCACTTGATGACCAATCCAAAGCTTATTGATAACCCAGGCCCTTGGTACTTGCGCCATGTTGGGAATGATAAAGACTTTATGTCAACGTTAGCTTCCTATCACTTTGATTTAAAAGGGCCAAGTATTAATGTTCAAACAGCCTGTTCAACATCTCTAGTTGCTGTTCATTTAGCGGCGCAAGCTTTAATTTCCCGAGAATGTGATATGGCCGTTGCTGGTGGTGTCACCATCGACTTCCCACAAGGTAAAGGCTATCTTGCACCAGAAAATGGTATTGAAGATCCAACAGGCCATTGCAAGTCATTTGATGCTCAATCTCAAGGTACAGTGTTCAGTTCAGGGGGCGGTGCTGTTCTTCTTAAACGTTATGAAGATGCCATTGCCAGTGGAAATCAGATTTACGCTGTCATTAAAGCGTCTGCAGTTTCAAACGACGGCGCCCAAAAAGCTGGTTTTACTGCACCTAGTGTTGATGGACAGGCGAGTGCTATTACTGAAGCTTTAGAGCTTGGTGAAATTAACCCTGAAACTATTGGGTATGTTGAGGGCCATGGGACAGCCACTCCTATTGGTGACCCTATTGAAGTGCAGGCATTAACAACTGCATGGCGCAGTCAAACTCAGAAAAAACAATTTGCAGCTATTAGCTCTGTAAAATCAAATGTGGGTCACATGGATACAGGGGCTGGTGTTGTCAGTTTAATTAAAGCGATTGGTGCTGTATCTCAAGGGATTAAATACCCAACAGTACATTTTGAAAAACCAAATCCAGCTTTAGATATTGAGAACACACCTTTTTATGTTTCTGCTCAAGCTGAGAAATGGCAATCATCTCATCCCCGTCGCGCAGCCATATCGTCTCTTGGTGTTGGTGGCACCAATGCCCATATTATTATTGAAGAAGTTCGTGTAAAAGCTGCTGCACAAAAAGAGCAACAACTCTATGTGCCTTTTAGTGCAAAAACACCAACTGCGTTAAAAGCTTATTTAGATAAATTAAAAGCATTTTTAGCTCGCGATGATCAGCAACATATTCGTTTTGATTCTTTAGTTAAAACACTGGAAAGTCGTCGTGCTTTTGATTATAGAGCTGTTATTTCAGCAGCCAATCTTCAAGAATTGCGAGACAGGCTAGCTCGAGCTGATGATATTGCCTTTGGTTTGCATGCTGCAGTAGATAGCGTGCCTCAAAAAATTGCCTTCGCTTTTACAGGGCAGGGTACACAGTATTTTAATATGGGCCGTGATCTGTATGAAAAGAATGGTGCCTATAAAAAAGCCTTTGATGAATGTGCTGAGCTTCTACTTGAACTCTTTGGTCAAGATATTCGAAACATTGTGTTTAACAACTCACCGACGGATGAAGAGCAAGCTTATTTAGATCGTATTGATGTTACTCATCCTATTTTATTTTCGATAGCTTATTCGCTTGCTCAAGCTTGGATTGCAAAAGGCATTAAACCTGATGTCATGATTGGTCACAGTCTGGGTGAGTATGTTGCTGCAACAATTGCTGGTGTTTTCCAGTTGCCTGATGTTTTAAAGCTTGTTTGTGAGCGCGGTCGGTTAATGCAGTCAACACCGGAAGGGGTTATGTTGTCTGTAGCTGCAGATGAAGCAGATTTGATACCAATTTTAGAAAAGCCTGAATTTGCTCAAACGCTCTCAATTGCTGGTGTTAATGTTCGTGGTATGTCTGTGGTTGCTGGAGATCCTTTATCAGGGGCTGCGTTTATTAAAGCCTGTGAAGATCAAGGGATCAGCGTTAAAGCATTGCGTATCCCAAGAGCGAGTCATTCTGTTTTAATGGATGGTATTCTCGATGAGTACGAAGCTGCGGTTGCTACATGTGAGCGCAAACCTGCGCGTATTCCCATTGTGTCTAATTTAAATGGTCAATGGTTAAAACCAGAGCAAAGTACGGAGCCTCGCTATTGGCGTCAGCATCTTCGTTCAGCTGTCCGCTTTGCTGATGGTGCCGATACTTTAATGCAAGATAAGGCTGGTTATTTATTTATAGAAATTGGGCCAGGGGCTCAGCTCTCTCGATTACTTGAAGCTCATCCAAGTCGTGGCACAAAGCACGCAGTGATTACATCTTTGCCAGGGCCTAAAGATACTTTAGGGTCAGATATTTGGTTTGAAAGTGGCCTAGCAAGAGCTTGGGCTGTAGGTGCAAAAGCAAATGTTGGGAATAAAGGCTTGGAGCAGGTGCAAAAAATGCATCTGCCAACATACGCTTGGGATCATCAAACATTACTGATAGAGCCTGTTGCTCAGCAGCTAAAAACAGAAAGTAATCGTATTGAAAAATTACCATTTCAACAATGGTTTACAACGCCTGGTTGGAAATCAGAGTCATTAGCACTGCAAAGTGCCTCTGTTGAAAAGCCTCTTATCATTGTTATGGCCGATTATTTAAGTCCGGCTCTTTATGACTGTATATCTCAGTTGAGGTCCAAAGCCGATATTATTCCAGTTTTTCGGGCAGACACAAATGAAGCCTTTGAATTAAAATCAGGTGTAGCCTATCGAATTAATGGCCTTGAAGAAAAATCTTACCAATGGCTTTTAGAGCAGTTAGATCAAACCTATCCAAAACTTCATGATCAGCTCCGAGCTGTTGTGGAGTGGGTTGATCCGCAAAGTATATCAGTCCATGAACCTTTCTATTTAAGACAGCGCCAATACTTCCATCAGTCCTTTTATTGCATGAAGGCACTCAGTACACATGTGTGGACAAACTTAACAGTTGCTGCAGTGGGTTACGGCCTACTAAGTGTGAGCTCAACCGACATTGATAATCCAATGAAAGTAATGGTACAAGGTCCATTACGCTCTTTTGCTGCAGAACAAGCTGGTGTTCGTAGTTTATTTGTGGATTTTGATGCGTCAGCACTTAAAGCTAAACAGTTTTACTCAAGACTCCTCAATGAATTAATCCAGCAAGAAACAAAGCATTGGGGGGAGGTGGCTTACCGAGGCTCAGAACGTTTGGTTCGCCACTATCAGCAGCAAGAAATGCCGATTATCAATTCAAAAGATTCTTTGCCTGTAGCTAGTTTAATGCGCAAAAATGGTGTTTATTTTATTGCTGGGTTTGGTGATTTAGCGCTTGTTGTTGCAGATTATATTGTGAATCAATGGCAGGGTACGCCCGTGTTCATTGGTCGTAGTGCTTTACCTGCGCCAAGTCTGTGGGCAGGCATTGCAGCCTCAGCTCGTATTGATGCTCAAGCCCAACGTATTCGACATTTAGTTGCGCTACAATCAAAAGCACCTCAATTGCGAGTATTCCAAGGGGATGTGTCAAATCCTAAATTAGTATTAAGCGCTTTAGAGTCTGTTCATTCAAATCTTGGGGCTGTGCATGGAATTTTCCATACAGCCGGTATCTTGAATGACCAGTTATTAAGCTTGAAAAAGATTCAGCAGGCTGAGCAGGTGCTTGCACCTAAGGTTGCTGGGGTTGAAGCTTATGAGCGTTGGTTTGCAACTGAGCAAGCTGAAAACCTTGATTTTATGTTGATGTTTTCATCCATCTCTTCTTTTACAGGTCAGCCTGGTCAAACAGATTATGCATCTGCAAATGGCTTTTTAGGAACCTGGGCTCGTAAGATGAATCAACAGTATGGCTTGCCTGTGAATGCACTTCATTGGGGTATTTGGGCTGATGTAGGTATGGCTGCTCAAGCCGGTGTTGCTCAAGGTATTCATCAGCAAGTGCATGAATTTAAGATCAACAAATTAATAGCGTGCCATCATGTTCGCGGGCCTCAAGGTGCTCAATATCAATGCTATGGCTTATTCGATTCCAAGCATTGGGTTTTAGATAACCATCGAACTGATCAGGATATGGCGTTATGTCCAGGTACTGGTTATATCGACTTATTTGCGAATAGCTTTAAACACCTAACAGGTGCTACAGCTGTTGAATTAACCAATTTAAGTTTCCAGTCACCGCTTGCCGTTAGAGATGGTGATCATGTGTTAGTTGGTGTCATTGTTGATACTCAAGATGGCGAGTATCAATTAAAAATAACCACTGGCGCTTCAGTGCAAGAGATGCAGCAGCAAGTTTTCCTTGATGTGCATACAACCACTCAGGCAAAAGCTATTGAGGTAAAGCAAGCGAACGGGGTTAACATTGATCGATTTAAGCAGACTGCATTAACCCATGAAGTGTATGAGTCAAATACGCATGACCACATTCACTTTGGTCCAATGTGGCAAGTGTTAAATGAGGCTTGGTTTAGTCAAAGGCAAGCTTTACTTAAGCTTTCGCTAGCTGCATCTGACTCAGCTGAGACATTAATTGATTACCCATGGCATCCAGGTTTACTTGACCTTGCTATTGGTGCACAGTCATTAATGAACTTCGATCCTGCAACCACTTTTTATGTACCAATGTACTATGAATCAATCAAGCTCTATAAGCCGTTGGAAGCAGATATTTATAGCTTTGTGCAGGTTAAGTCAGAAGTTAATGCACCAGATGTAGGCGTTTTTGATGTTCAAATTATGAATGCAGCTGGTGATATTCTTGTAGAGGTAACAGGTTTCCATTTAAAGAAATCCAGCCATTCGATCTTTAGTATTGAGCCGGTGCAAGCTGTTGCTATTCATGAATTAAACTTACTTGAAGCTCAACCTGTACCTACTGCTGATGAAAGCGATATGTTCGCTAAAACTTTATCGAAAGGGATTAAGACAAAAGAGGGGCAAATGGCAATTGATCGAGTATTACAGCTTGATCCGTTACCATCGCAAGTAAATATTTCATCTATTCCATTAGGTGCTTATACAGCTAAGCAAGAGATTAAAGAGGCTGATACAGGGCAACGTCTAGCTCGCCCACATATGTCAGTATCATATGAAGAACCACAAAATGACGTTGAAATTTTAATTGCTGATATTTGGGCAGAGGCACTTGGTATCGATAAAGTTGGCCGACAAGACCAGTTCTTTGAACTTGGGGGACATTCTCTTTTATTAATTCAAATCATTGCGAAGCTCAAACGTAAAATTGCTGTTAGCGTTCCTATGTCAAAGCTATTTGATGCTTCAACAATAGCGCAATGGGCTGATATCATTGGTCAAGATGCATTGGTGGCATTAACAGCAGAAACGTCTACCATGGAAGACAGCACATCAGACACCGATGTTGAAAAGGACATTCAAAAAACAAGCTCGCAGAGTTTTGTTTCCAGAATAAATAGAAGTCAGTATCTAAATAGGTCAACCAATGCCGAATAACAATAGAATTACATTGTCTCAACAACAGTCCAGTGATGAGGCATTGGTGGAGTTATCCAAAGATAATCGCTGGTCTCAGTTAAAACCTGAAGAGACAATTGCTGTTCCAGGCACCTACGCACAGCAAGCATTACATTTTGTTCAAAGCTTTCAACCAGAGAGTGTTGCTTATCACATTCCATTTGATTTTCGCTTTGATAAAGAATTAAGCCCTGATGCACTCGAAAAAGCACTCTATGCACTTGTTCAGCGCCATGATATTTTGCGCACAGGTTTTGAACAAGGTGAAAATGGCCTACAACAAATTGTGCATGGGGTTGTTAACCTGCCTCATGAGCTTGTTGAAGCTGGGCAGTGGACTGAGCAAAATATTCGAGCTTATACACAGCAGTGGGCTCGTGAACCATTCGACTTAACTCAGCCCCCTTTATTTAAAAGTAAATTACTACGATTAAAAAATGGTTGGGCTTGGTATTTATGTTTCCACCATATTGCTTTTGATCATATGTCAATTGTTCAATTTGCTGCGGATATTAATGCTGCTTACCAGCGAGCATTAATAAATCCTGATTCAGTCAGCCTTGCACCAATGCCTCTTAGCGTTGTTGATTATGCTGTGTGGCAAGAAAAACATCAGCGTATTGAATATATGCGGGATAAAATCACTTATTGGCAAGAAGCTGTTCCTGATGCCAGTGTCCATTTAGATTTACCAACTGATTTTCCTAGGCCTGCAGTTATGACAGGCAAAGGCCAAGATTATTGGTTTGAAATGGATGAGGCTACTTCAAACCTTGCAAGGCAAACAGCAAAACAATGCCGTGTATCACGTTATCTTTTAACCATGACGCAGCTGGCAGTGGTACTTCATCGATATTCGAAAGCAGAGCAATTTTTACTTGGAACACCATTTGCCAACCGTTCAGATCAAGCTGAATTACAAAATGTGCTTGGCTGTTTTATGAACACCTTGCCTTTGCCTTTTGATTTTTCTGATAAACCAACCTTCAGAACATTATTAAATCGCACACAGCAGCATTTCTTGAAAATTTTTGAGCGTCAGGATGTGCCATTTCAGCAGTTAATCGAAACATTAAAACCACCTCGTGATACAAGTCATCATCCTTTGTATCAAGTCGCATTTATGTATCAAGACCCACCTATGCAAATTAATCTTGGTGGTGCTGAAGGTGTTAATCAGCATTTGCACAGCGGCTCAAGCAAGTTTGATATGACATTTTGGCTGTGGGATGAACCTAATGGTCAGATTAAAGGCAATATTGAGTTTTCAACGGAAGTCTATGAACTTTCGTCAATTCAAACATTATTAGATGTCTATTCTAAGGTGATTCGAGCGACCTGTTTAAATTTGGATGCACCAATTGCTGAGTTACCATTAGTCGATTTAAATGATCCGTTTGCTTTGGCGCTCAAAGGGCCTGAGCATGCATTTGATGCTTCCATTGGTTTACATGGTTTAGTGGCTGCGCAAGTTAAGACTAACCCTAATGCGCTTGCTGTAGCATCTGATGATGGCGAGTTAACCTACCAAGAACTTTGGGCTAAAGTCTCTGCTGTTGCCTCTTTTATTAGAGAGAAAGGTGTTGAGCCTGGCTCTTATATCGGCGTGAGTTTAAATCGCTCAACTCAGTTATTGGTGGCGACACTTGGTATATTGCAAGCAGGCTGTGCTTATGTGCCCTTAGACCCGGAATACCCACAAGATCGTTTAGCTTACATGGTTGAGCATTCACAAATGCCGCTGGTGTTAACAGAAGATGCGTGTGCTGGAGTTATTGAACTATTAGATGTACCGCAAGCGCCTGTGCTGTTAAAAATGGAGCAGGTTGAGCCACAATCAGAGCTTTCAGATGCAGTGTCGATTAATCCAGAGCAGCCTGCCTATGTGATTTATACATCAGGCTCTACTGGTTTACCTAAGGGTGTGGTTGTGCCACATCGCAGTGTTGTTAACTTTATGCAGAGCATCGCTGACCAACCTGGGTTTAAATCCAGTGATCGACTCTTGGCTGTAACAACACTTTCATTTGATATTTCAGTACTAGAGCTTTTCTTACCATTAACTCAGGGTGGTGCCGTCTATGTTGCGCCAGCTGATGTCGCCAAAGACCCAGTGTTATTAGATCAGTGCTTTAAAGCCTTTAAGCCAAGTGTGATGCAGGCAACACCAGCCACATGGCGCATGCTTGTGATTGCTGGTTGGCAGGGCAGTGATGATCTTAAATTACTGGTTGGGGGCGAAGCTTTACCAGAAGACTTGGTTGATGAGTTACTTCTTCACTCTGGTCAGGTTTGGAATATGTATGGGCCTACTGAAACAACAATTTGGTCCACTTGCTTTAACGTAGTATCTGCAGATGAGCCAGTTGTGATTGGTAGTCCTTTACAAAATACAGATTGCTATATTCTTGATGATCAGCTCCAGCCACTACCACCAGGTGTACCAGGTGAACTTATGATTGGCGGTGCTGGTGTTGCTCTTGGGTATCTGCATCGTGAAGACTTAACTCAAGAGCGCTTTATTCCAAACCCAGTAACTGGTGCAGGGCTGCTTTATCGCACGGGTGACTTAGTGACCCGTTTATCAAATGGACAGCTTAAATACCATAACCGTCTTGATAACCAAGTTAAAATTCGAGGCTTCCGTATTGAGCTTGGTGAAATTGAGCAAGTCCTTTTAAAGCAAGAACAAGTGCAGGGCGGTGCTGTTGTTGTTCAAGGGCAAGGTTTTGATAAGCGCTTAGTGGCTTTTTACCAAATTAAAGATGGTGAAAAGCTTTCTATTATGAAGCTCAAAAGAGCCTTATCTGATGCGTTACCAAAGCATATGGTGCCAGAATTATTGGTGAGCCTTGATGCTATGCCTCTCACACCAAGTGGTAAGATTGATCGTAAATCTCTCGCGCAATACAAAGTGCAAACCGCAGAAGATGTATCAGCTGCGCAGCAACCAACAACATATTCAGAACTTTATTATGCTGAGGTCTGGAAGAAGATTCTCAAACGTGATGTTGGTGTTAATGATAATTTCTTTGATATTGGTGGGCACTCACTGGCTTCCTTAAGTGTTGTTGCAGCTGCTAAGAAAAACCATGGTGTGATTATCCCGGCCAATGCCTTGGTTATGAATACTCTAGGACAACTTGCTGCTATTTATCCGATTCCAGAGCCTGAGAAGGTTATAGAGCCAGAGCAAGAAAAAGCTGCTGAACCAGTAGTCGAGGCAGCTGCAGTACAGGTAGAAAATACGAATAGTGTTAGTAGTGAAATAAAAGAGACGGAAGGCGATAAAAAGCCTTGGTGGAAACGCCTCTTTTAGATTTTAATTTATCAAAAAAAAGCCCCCAAAAATTTGTACAAAGTTATGGGGGCTTTTTTTATAATGATTTCTGATTGACTCGTTTCATTAATTCTTCTGCACTCTCAACTCGCTCAGAGTAGCGGTCAACTAAATAATCACTATTATCTCGTGTTAACAGCGTAAACTTCATGAGTTCTTCCATCACATCAACAATACGGTTGTAATAGCTGGAAGGCTTCATACGATTGTTGTCATCAAATTCCAAAAAGGCTTTAGCTACAGATGATTGGTAAGCGGCCTTAAATGACCCTTTACCCCATCTACATTAAAACAGGTA
>TARA_B100000686_G_scaffold278697_1_pt1 | contig 108251 bp, 84 predicted proteins | sample TARA_B100000686 | Tara Oceans TARA_B100000686 (sample SAMEA2622733) | marine metagenome | biome: marine biome (ENVO:00000447); feature: marine epipelagic mixed layer (ENVO:xxxxxxxxx); material: "saline water (ENVO:00002010), including plankton (ENVO:xxxxxxxx)" | depth 150 m
GGTCAAGAGATGGCGATTGTTTAAAATTTACTCCGAATTGACGTTGACTAATGATATTAACTTTGCAGCCGCTTATGCAGATCGAATTCTTGCATTAAAACAAGGCAAGCTTATTTGTCATGATTGCCCAAAAACCATCATGAACAGTAAAACACTAGAGCTAATTTTTGATACGCCAGTGAAGGTTGAAGAGCATGATGGACGGCCGCTTGCTGTGTACTATCGATAGCAACTAACAACATACACTAGCCTTATATCAAATAACCTGGGGCGATTATTTACCGATACAGAAGCTACTAAAAATATGACCGAGCAAATCATCCGAGCTGACTTGGCCAGTGATTTCACCGAGAGAACGATGACCAAGTTTCAAGTCTTCAGCAAAAAGCTCACCTGAACCAGTCATCATGAGTTGCTGATAACCATTATCACAATATTGGTAAGCTTCATTTAGTGCAGCAATATGACGTTGACGAGCCGTAAACTGACTTTCGTCAGCCCTACCACCAAGTTGCTCAATAACGATGTTTTCTAGGTCACTGAGGCCTTGTCCAGTTTTCGCTGACATGAGTATTTGATGAGACTCTAAACCGCTCTGAAGGGCTTCTAATTGCTCAGATGAAAGGGTATCTAATTTATTGACGATAACAGTCAATTGGTGAGCAGGTATATCTAAAGACTCTAAAAGCGAACTTTGAATTTTCATATCAGGCGCTAAGTCTTGCGCATCGATAAGGAAAAACACGTGCTGTGCTTGCTGTGCAGCTACTTGTGCGCGACGAATACCTTCTTGCTCCACAGGATTGTCTGTTTCACGAAGGCCAGCAGTATCTGAAATATTAAGAGGATAGCCAGCAAGTGTAATATCACACTTCAGTACATCACGAGTTGTACCTGCAATATCAGTTACAATTGCTGTCTCTTCTCCACTGAGAAGATTTAATAAACTGGATTTACCAGCATTAGGCGCCCCCAGAATAGCAACACTTAATCCATCACGAAGTGCTACACCTCGTTTAGATGCATCAAGCATATCTCGCATTTCTGCCAGGAACCCTTCTACTTTTGCTCTCAAGGCTGAATCTTCAAGAAAGTCGATTTCTTCTTCAGGGAAATCCATTGCAGCTTCAACGTAAATTCTAATATTGAGAATGAGCTGTGCAAAAGTATCAATTCGTTTTGAAAATTCACCTTGCAGTGATGCCATAGCACAATGTGCCGCCTGTTCGGACTGAGCATCAATTAAATCTGCAATTGCTTCAGCTTGCGCAAGGTCAATTTTATCATTCAAAAAAGCACGCAAACTAAATTCGCCAGGATTTGCACGACGTGCACCTAGTTCACAACAGCGGTTTACGAGCTTTTGAACAACATATGGGCCACCATGACCTTGTATTTCTACAACGTCTTCTCCAGTAAAAGAGTTTGGCCCAGGGAAGGATAATAAAATACCTTGGTCTATGCACTGCCCTTCACTGTCATAAAACGAACGCAGCAATGCATAGCGAGGCTTAAACATTGACTTCTCAGGGATAGAATCCTGTTGGCCAGCAAAACAAATACGATAGCCAATCTCTTGCGCTAATGGCCCTGAGATTCTTACGATAGCAACGCCACCACGACCAGGCGGTGTTGCTTGAGCTACGATTGTTTCCTGACTCAACATCAGCTATGCCCCTTTTTGAACTTTCTTCGTAATGTATGCTTGTTGCGCAATAGACAGCACGTTGTTCGTAAACCAGTAAAGCACAAGACCTGACGGGAAGAACAAGAATAAGAACGTCATAGCGATAGGCATAAACTTCATCACTTTTGCTTGCATAGGATCTGGTGGCTCAGGATTTAAGCGTTGCTGGAAATACATTGAGGCACCCATCAGCAATGGAAGAATAAAATATGGGTCCATTATCGATAAATCTTGAATCCATAAAATAAACGGTGCCTGTCTTAACTCAACGCTTTCTAATAAAGCCCAGTAAAGCGCTAAGAAGATAGGCATCTGAAGAAGCATTGGTAAACAGCCACCAAGAGGGTTAACACCTTCTTTTTGATAAAGTTTCATCAACTCTTGTGACATCTTCTGGCGATCTTCACCATGCTTTTTCTTCAACTCAACCATTTTCGGTTGCATTTCTCTCATCTTTGCCATAGAGCGGTAGCCCTTAGCTGCCAGAGGGAATAAAAGTGCCTTGATGAAAAGTGTTAACAAAATAATTGAGAAACCCCAGTTACCAATGAATTTGTGAATAGTCTTCATAACAGCCATCAGTAAATCAGAGATAAAGAATAATGGGCCATAATCTACAGATAGATTCAAACCGTGAGCTGCTTCTTTTAGACGTTCCTGCAGTTTTGGACCTGCATACATTGATTGAGAAGTAGTTACTGTCTCACCTGGTTTTACCGTAATTTGTTGTTGGACAGCATCTGCAATATATTCTTGACCACCTGGAACTTTCATATTTTCGTTATAAGAAGCTCTGTATAGGTTCGTTTCATTTTCAGCAGGTGTCCATGCAACAACAAAGTAATGCTGAAGGATACCAATCCAGCCACCTTCCATTGTTGTATTCAGATATGCAGAACGAGTGCCTTTATCTTCAAGGTCAGAGAATTTGACTTTCGTAAACTTTTCTTCAGGATCCCAATAAGCAACCCCCAAGAACGTCGGTAAACCAAAACCACCGCCAGTTGAAGGATCTTTAAAACCAGTTCTTCTTAAACGACTATACGGACGACCCAGCCAGTTGCTATTACCATCATTTGTGATCTCATATTCAACTTGAATTTGATAAGAGTCTTTATTGAAGATATAGCGTTTTTCAAAAGTAACACCTGCAGCATTTGTATACTCAAGAGGAATAACTAATGAATTATCAGACATTGTGTAAGAATCTTGAGCTGCTTTAAATACAGGTCTTCCCTGCTCTGCAGATGCATCAAGATCAAAAGAAGAAGCGCCAATAATACCGCTTTCAGCGATGTACTTAGCATTTGAATTATTCACCAGCATGACAAATGGATCATCTGGATTTTCAACAGAACGTGGATATTGCTTCAGTGCAAGGCGTACTAAATCACCACCGTTAAGATCAATTTCGATATCATAAATATCAGTTGAAACCTGAATAATTTTTGGTTCATTCTGAGTTACAACAGGCGCAGATACTTCGGTTTTTTCGCTTTGAGGTACCAGACTTGAATTAATAGAGTCAGCAACCTGTGGCTTTAAAGCATCATTATGGCCTACTTGAATATCCTGTGGATTATTTACTTCCGAAGCTGTAGCATCATTCGATTGTCCATAGTCCTGGTTCCACTGGAAAATAATATTCCATCCCAAAACAGCTACCGCGACGATTAAGAGTGTACGGAACCAATCCATATTATCCTCATCTTTGGGTTTAACCCTTCTTGCGCTTAGGTGGGCGAGAAGAATAGCGATCTAATTTCTGAAAAACTTGCTGAATACTTACGGCCATAGAATCTGAATACAGAAGTTGTGGGTCTATTTTCTGTTTGAGAGAAATTACAACATCACAAGGGACTGGTGATTTCCATTGACGGAATGCTTCACGCACAAGTCTCTTGAGTCGATTACGATGTACAGCTCTTTTAAGCATTTTTTTTGGTACAACGAGACCGAGTCTAGATATATCGTGTTGATGTGTCAAAGCTATGAGCTGCAGGCTATCTTGACGGATACGATGGTTACCAGTTTTAAAAACTCGGCCAAATTCATCGCTTTTAAGAATTCGTTTCTCTGGAGGAAAAGTACACACTTCTGACGGGAGGGATTCCTCAGAATAGCTATTTGCAGAAGACTTTTGGTTTAACATCGATGCACATTCCATGCTTTGTGATCTGTGCTGAACGATTTAAAGTGCAGTTCCTGAAAATGGGATTTACAGAGCCTACACTAAATCTTGAACTAGCTATCCTGTGGATAACTTTCAGATAATATTGACTGTAAAATCAAGTATTAAGCTGAAAGTACTTTACGGCCTTTAGCTCTACGACGAGCAATTACTGCGCGACCATTTTTAGTAGCCATGCGAGCACGAAAACCATGAGTACGCTTACGCTTTATGTTACTTGGTTGAAAAGTTCTTTTCATATCAAACACTTCCGTTAATCAGTTACACATCAAATCTAACACAACTAAAGTTATCCACAATTGCCTGTGTATAGATAAAGACTTCAAAACTTGGCGAACCGTTATTTGGACACAACATATCAGTGCGATATCAAAAAGACACCTTTAATTATGTCAAACACATGCCCTGCCAGAAAAATAACCTCACTCAAACGAGCAAAAACAGCATTTTTCACACTGCTTGAGATAATACCATCCGGAGCACATGTATAGCAAAAAGCCACAGGCTTTAAAATGCATTCAAAAGAGGTTCGAGACCGAAAGTATACCCTATTAGTATAAAAAAAAAAGTCTTTTATCTGAATAATCTTAAAATCAAGCTTAATTCGCTGCTAGATTCTTGATTTTTAGTGCATATTTTTTAAGTTCTAAAGGCTTATTCAATCAAAAAAAGCGTTAAACATCAATAGATGTCATTTTAACACCTTGCTGTCTTGTGGATAAATCACTTGTTTATCCACACCCTCGAAAACTCACATTATCAAACACGATATCTGTATCACGTTATAGCACCTATCTCTTAAAACCAATTTTTTAAACCTCATTTTGGTTATGCAAATTTTGCATAACCCTCAATTTGTCAGAAAACGAAAACACGCTGCGACATAATAAAAATATAAGTATTTATATAAAAAAGATATTTGTTATTATATTTAGTGTGGATAATATTTGTGGATAAGTACTTATAAGCCTCTAATATCAATGGTTTAGGGTGTTATTAACCTCGTGGGTAAAAAAGCATGTTTTTGTCCACAGCTTGTGGACGGTTGTGGATAAAATTGGCCTTAAAGTTATCCACAGGTTTGGGGGGGAATTTACGCACAAGGTTGTACATCTGGTTATTAACAGGTTATACATTCAGGGTTTTGGTTAAAAAATGTTCAATAGGCCATGGTTTTTTTTACGTTAGCTGTGGATAAGTTGAATGAAAGTCTGTAGAATTTCTTTTCCGCGCGGATCATCAAGAAGAAGAAAAAGTGCTTTCTTTTTGTCCTAAACAGTAGGATCCGTTTCCGTTGTTAATCACTTTGTGGGTACCTGCGTGAGCCAAATCTGGTCTAAATGTGTAGAAAAACTGGAAGCAGAATTGCCATCTCAGCAATTCAACATGTGGATAAGGCCTTTACAGGCAGAGCAGTCTGGTTCCAGCATTATTCTTTTTGCACCAAATCGCTTTGTTCGTGATTGGGTAAATGAGAAGTTTGTAAACCGAATTCAGGATGTTATTAGAGAAATTGACCCTGATGTCAGGTATGAGATTCAAGTAAATATAGGTAGTGCAAATGCTAAGCCAGCAGCACCACCAAAGCCTAAAGAGCCTTCGGCACCGGCAAACACTGTCTCTAATTCCAATGAACCTCGAATCGTGACTGTTGATGCGCTTGGTGATCAAAATCCAATTAAACCGGATTCTGCTCCGGACGTTGAAGGTCGCATTCAGCATAAGTCGAGCTTGAATCCGAATTTTACTTTTACGAGCTTTGTAGAAGGTAAATCGAACCAACTTGCAAGGGCTGCTGCGTCTCAGGTTGCAGCTAACCCCGGTGGTTCTTACAATCCACTGTTTATTTATGGTGGAGTAGGCCTTGGTAAAACTCACTTAATGCATGCGGTGGGTAACCATCTTCTTGAAAAGAACTCATCTGCAAAAATTGTGTATCTTCACAGTGAGCGATTTGTTGCAGATATGGTTAAAGCGCTACAAATCAATGCCATTAATGAATTTAAGCGTTACTACAGATCTGTTTCTGCTCTATTAATTGATGACATTCAGTTTTTTGCTGGTAAAGAACGCTCTCAGGAAGAGTTTTTCCATACGTTTAACGCCTTATTAGAAGGCGGGCAGCAAATGATCCTTACGAGTGATCGATACCCGAAGGAAATTTCGGGCGTTGAAGAGCGTTTAAAGAGTCGCTTTGGTTGGGGCTTAACTGTCGCTATTGAGCCGCCAGAGCTTGAAACACGAGTTGCTATTTTAATGAAAAAAGCAGAGGAGTCTCGTGTTGACCTGCCTCATGACGTAGCATTTTTTGTTGCACAAAAAATTCGCTCAAACGTCCGTGAGCTTGAAGGTGCATTAAAGCGTGTGGTTGCTAATTCACACTTTACTGGAAAGCCTATTACAATAGATTTTGTTAAAGAAACATTGAAAGATCTTCTTGCAGTTCAAGATCGTCAGGTCAGTGTGGAAAATATTCAAAAAGTTGTAGCAGAATATTATAAAATTAAGGTTGCAGACTTACATTCAAAACGTCGTTCTCGCTCAGTTGCGAGACCAAGACAGGTTGCTATGGCAATTGCTAAAGAGCTTACAAGCCACAGTTTACCTGAGATTGGTGATGCTTTTGGTGGGCGTGACCATACGACAGTGCTACATGCCTGTCGCAAAGTTGAGGAATTGAGTCAGAGTGATCCTGATATTTCCGAAGACTATTCAAATTTAATGAGATTATTGACAAACTAACGTTGTTTTAAGTGAAAGGAGTTTGGAAGGAGGGCTGTAGCCTTGTTTTCATGAAGTCACAAGAACATCCAAGCTAACAGAAGGGCGGAGTTGCCATGCGATTTGCGGTTCAACAAAGTGCAATTTTAAGAGTTTTACAGCAGGTAGTAAATGCTGTAGAGCGCAAACAAATCATGCAGATTCTAGGTAATCTTTTATTTGATGTGCAGGGAAATTGTCTAACACTTACAGGTGGTGATGGCGAAATAGAAGTATCAACTCAATTAATGCTGGATACTGTGTACGAAGAAGGGAAAACAACTCTTCCTGCGCGTAAGCTTTTTGACGTTGTGAAGTCATTACCTGAAAACACAGTTATGGAGTTCGTGAAAGAAGCGAGCCATTGCCAAGTATTAGCAGGTTCAAGCCGTTTTGCATTAGCAACTCGCGATGCAGCTGACTACCCTAAGCTTCAAGATCTAAATGCGCCTCATGTGGTTACTTTTGAGAGCCAGAAGAAGCTTAAGCGTATGTTGGACCGTACATCCTTCTCAATGGGCGTACAAGACGTCAGAACGTTCCTTAACGGCCTTCTGTTAGAGTTCGATGAGGGTACTGCAGTAGCTGTTGCTACAGACGGCCACAGGCTCTCTCTGAACCGTCAGGACGTGAACGGTCTAGGTCCTGATCTGAAGCAGCAAGTGATTCTGCCTCGAAAAGCCGTTTCTGAACTCATTCGTTTACTTGGTGATGGCGATTCGCCAGCACGTATGAGTTTTGGTGAAAGTCACCTTATTGTTGAAGTTGGAACTCTAACATTCACAACAAAGCTGATTAATGCAAGATTCCCTGATTATCAAAAGGTTATACCTAAAAACCTTGAAACTTCTTGTGTTATTCAAGTTGATTTCTTAAAGCAAGCATTAGCGCGATCTGCCATCATGTCGAATGACAAGTACAAGGGCGTTCGATTTGCTCTGGAGCAAAGTAAGCTAACACTTTTAGCTCGAAACCAAGAGCAAGAAGAGTCTCGCGATGAGATGTCGGTTGATTACAGTGGTGATCCATTGACAGTAAGCTTTAACATCTCTTATATGCTTGATATCCTCAATTCTGTAGATGATGAATGGATTCGTATTACTTTTGCGAACCTTAACTCAAGTGCACTTGTTGAAGAAGTAAGTGCAAATGACTCTCTCTATGTTGTAATGCCAATGAAGTTGTAATGAGTGGCTTCTATTACGACTGATCAATATTTCGATAACGTAGATGTCTTAGAAGTAAGACATCTACGAAATATTGACTATGCTTTTTTAAATTTATCCTCTTCTGTCAATGTCATTCTTGGGCTTAATGGTGCTGGTAAATCAACACTCTGCGAAGCTTTTTCTATATTGTTCCACGCTCGTTCTTACAGACCGTCAAGTGCATTTGCTACTTTAACCAAAGAAAATTCTCATGGTTTTCAGGTGAATGCCCGTTTATCCACAAGTTATTCATCTACGCGTATTAAAATGTCGAAACCTTTAGGTTCTTCATGGGAAGTGACTCGTGATGATGAAGACGTTAATCGATTGCAGTCGATCACGGTTTTAACGCCATTGTTAATCATGAGCCCTGATGTGGATAACATTGTGGATACTGACCCTGCTGGTCGAAGAAAGGTTATGGATTGGTTAATGTTCCACGTGGAACATTCTTATGCAGATACACACAAGCGGTATTCTTATGCCCTAAAGCAGCGTAATCAGCTTCTAAAATCAAGGGATGCATCTGCAGAGGAGATGAATAGTTGGACGCAAGAGTTATGTAATGCTGCTGAGGATTTAAATACTAAACGTGTAGAAATACTGAAGAAAGTGAATGACTTTTTCCATAAATCTCTCTTTGGTACACCTTTTAATGGTGCTCAGTTGGTTTTGGACTCTGGTTGGGATCAAAGCAAAGCACTTTCAGAATGTTTAGAAGAAAAGCGTTTCGTCGAGCGTCAACGTAAAACAACTTTGTCAGGTCCTCATAGAGCAGATTTAATCATTCAAAAACAAGATGGAACACTTGTAAAATCTTATCTTTCTCGCGGTGAAAAGAAGAGATTAAGTCTATTAATAAACCTTTCGTTTGTTGCTTATTTGCGTGAAGTACTTGGTAAAAAGACAATTCTGATTATCGATGACTGGCATGCTGAGCTTGATGTGCAGGGTAGACAGATGGTTGTTGATTTAGTTCAGGATCTTGGTTTGCAGGTCATTTTAACAACTACTGATGTCGATCCTGAGATAAATATGCCTTCTGGGTCGAAAATGTTCCACGTGGAACATGGTGAGATTAAGAGTGAGACTGCTTATTAATGAATGTTCCACGTGGAACATCTATTAATAAGTGATGTTACTAGAAAGAAGTTGTTTATCAATTTATGAGGAGGTTATCTCCTACACACATAGTAATGTTCCACGTGGAACATTACTTAAGATGAACTGTATTAATGACGTATATGTTTGAGCAATTGTTCCACGTGGAACAATTCAAATTCACAAAATAATACGATTTATAGTTAAACAGTTTAATGAACAATATTACATTGCATAAGTTAAGTTTTAAGCTGCTGAGATGATGTAGTACTCGGTAGATGTAGGGAGGTATGCGAGGCATATAAACATCCTGCAAGAGTCTCAGAATCAGTGTAGAATAGGCACATTAGATAATAAATACGAAATGCCCAAAGTCATCAATGATGAGATGAGTTGCAGCTGGTAGTAGCACCCAAAAGGTCATGATAGACATATCAATAGAGGGCCTTGGGGTATTGAAAGAAATTTTTGGAAGTTTCGCTAATATATGGAGAGCACTATGTCGAGTGAAAAAGTATATGATTCCAGTAGCATCAAGGTCTTAAAAGGTCTTGATGCAGTACGTAAGCGTCCTGGAATGTATATAGGTGACACGGATGACGGTACTGGCCTGCATCATATGGTTTTCGAATTGGTTGATAACTCAATCGATGAAGCCCTTGCAGGTCACTGTTCTGAAATTAAAGTTATTATTCATCCGGATGAATCAATCACGACTTCTGATAACGGTCGCGGTATTCCAGTAGATATACATGAGACAGAAGGTGTTTCTGCTGCTGAAGTTATCATGTGTACACTTCATGCTGGTGGTAAATTTGATGATAATACTTATAAAGTGTCAGGTGGCCTTCACGGGGTAGGTGTTTCGGTTGTAAACGCGCTTTCTGAAAAGCTAACACTGACAATTCGTCGTGATGGTAAAGTACATGAGCAGGTATATCACCATGGTGTTCCACAAGCACCACTAGGTATTGTTGGTGATGCAACGACAACAGGTACTGAGTGTCACTTTAAGCCAAGTGCAGAAACATTTAACGATATTTCGTTTAAGTTTGATATTCTTGCTAAGCGTCTTCGTGAGCTTTCATTCTTGAACTCTGGTGTTCGTATTGTTCTTATCGATGAGCGCACAAGTCAAGAAGAAGTCTTCGAGTACGAGGGTGGTCTTAAAGCTTTTGTTGAGCATCTATGCCGTAATAAAACACCAATTAATGCGCCAATCTACTTTTCTCAAGAGCGCGAAGATGGTATTTCCGTTGAAGTTGCAATGCAGTGGAATGACTCATATCAAGAATCTATTTTCTGTTATACAAACAACATTCCTCAGAAAGATGGTGGTACTCATTTAGCTGGTTTCAGAGCTTCTTTAACACGTTCTCTTAACACCTATATCGAGCAAGAAAGTCTTGCCAAAAAAGAGAAAGTATCTACGACTGGTGATGATGCACGTGAAGGTCTTACTGCTGTAATCTCAGTTAAACTTCCTGATCCAAAGTTCTCCTCACAGACTAAAGATAAGCTTGTTTCTTCTGAAGCAAAGCCAGCTGTTGAACAAGCGATGGGACAATATTTCTCTGAATACTTACAGGAGAACCCACAAGAAGCGAAGCAGCTTGTGATGAAGATGATTGATGCTGCTCGCGCACGTGAAGCTGCTCGTAAAGCTCGTGAAATGACTCGTCGTAAAGGTGCGTTAGATATTGCAGGCCTTCCTGGTAAGCTTGCTGACTGCCAAGAAAAAGACCCAGCACTTTCTGAACTCTACATAGTGGAAGGGGACTCTGCGGGTGGATCTGCTAAGCAGGCACGTGATCGCAGACTACAAGCTGTATTACCATTGAAAGGGAAAATCCTTAACGTAGAAAAAGCACGCTTTGATAAGATGATTTCATCTGCAGAAGTTGGCACTCTTATTCAGGCGCTAGGCTGCGGTATTGGTCGTGAAGAGTATAATATCGATAAACTACGTTATCACCACATCATTATCATGACGGATGCTGACGTTGATGGTAGCCATATTCGTACGCTTCTTCTGACATTCTTCTTCAGACAAATGCCTGAGATCATTGAGCGCGGTTATGTCTATATTGCTCAGCCACCTCTCTTTAAAGTGAAGAAGGGCAAGCAAGAGCAATACCTAAAAGATGAACAAGCTTTAGATGAATACCTTCTTTCTCTAGCGCTTGAGTCTGCTGCTCTTCACCCTGAAGCGGATGCGCCACCAATCTCTGGAGAAGCGTTTGAAAAGTTTATCCGTGAGTACAAAAAAGTTGATACAATCATTAATCAGTTGTCTGCACGTATGCCTCAGATCTTCTTAGAGCAATTGCTGACATTACCAGTGATTTCAACTGAAGATCTTAAAGATAAAGAGAAAACACAATCTTGGACACAGACGATGGGTGAGGCGATTAATAAGTTCGCACTTGAGTCTAGAACGTATCAGGTTTCTGTTGATTATAACGAAGAGCGAAAAGTCTATACACCTGTGATTGAGATGCTAGAGCATGGCCTTTCACGCAAGTACCCATTGAAGTATGACTTCTTCAGATCAGAAGAGTATGCGAAGATTGTTACTATGAATAACCAGCTTCAATCCATGTGCGGTGAAGGTGCTTATGTGCAGCGCGGTGAGAAGTCTTACCAAGTTGATACATTTGGTAATGCACTTAATTGGATGCTTGATGAGTCCAAGAAAGGTCAATACATTCAGCGCTACAAAGGTCTTGGTGAGATGAACCCAGAGCAGCTTTGGGAAACAACTCTTGATCCAGCAAACAGACGTATGCTTCGTGTTTCTATCGAAGATGCTGTTGCAGCTGATGAGATCTTCTCCGTACTCATGGGCGACCAGGTTGAGCCTCGTCGAGCGTTTATTGAAAACAATGCGCTTAAAGTAGCAAACCTTGATGTCTAGTTAATTTTTTTGCTGCTTTACTTAAAAGTAGCTTACACATTTAAAGTGAGATGTTGATCACCGAGCAAGCGAAAGTTTTCTCGGTTTTCAATTATAAGAAGGACGTAAATAATGTTGACCTTTCAGGAAATTATTTTAAAACTGCAGGAGTTCTGGTCAGAGCAGGGTTGTGTTGTTATGCAGCCGCTTGATATTGAAGTTGGTGCAGGTACATTCCATCCAGCGACTTTTCTTAAAGCCATTGGTCCAGAAAGCTGGAATAGTGCATACGCTCAACCATGTCGTCGTCCTACTGATGGTCGTTATGGTGAGAACCCAAACAGACTTCAGCACTACTACCAATTTCAGGTTGTAATGAAGCCTTCTCCAGATAATATTCAAGAGCTTTACCTACAGTCTCTTGAAGCCCTTGGTCTTGATCGTAAAGTGCATGATATTCGCTTCGTTGAAGATAACTGGGAGTCTCCAACATTAGGTGCATGGGGTCTTGGTTGGGAGGTTTGGTTGAACGGTATGGAAGTGACTCAGTTCACTTATTTCCAGCAAGTAGGGGGCCTAGAATGCTTCCCAGTCACTGGTGAGATTACTTATGGCTTAGAGCGTATTGCAATGTACCTACAGGGCGTAGAGAGCATCTACGACATCGTATGGACTGATAGCTTAGATCACCTTGTCACTTATGGTGATGTATTCATGCAAAATGAAGTTGAAATGTCCGCATTTAACTTTGAACACGCTAATGTAGATTCACTACTAGGCTATTTCGCTGATTGTGAAAAAGAATGTACACACCTGCTTGAAGTTGAGAAAGTATTGCCTGCATATGAGTATGCACTGAAAGCATCTCATTACTTCAACCTTCTTGATGCCCGTGGTGCTATTTCTGTGACGGAGCGACAAGGGTATATCCTTCGCGTTCGAAACATGGTTAAAGGCGTTGCGCAGATGTATCTACAGTCTCGTGAGAAGCTTGGATTCCCACTTGCCGTGAAAGAGAATCTAGAGAAGTTTGCTGAGCATTTCTCAGGTAAGAAATAAGCACCTGGATAAGGTTTATAACGGAGTTATTCATATGAGTCAGAAACACTCATTCTTATTAGAGATCGGTGTCGAAGAGCTGCCAGCACAGGCCTTGCTTCGTATGCGCGATACACTTAAAAAAACACTGGTTCAACAGCTTGAAGACAAGCAATTGAACTATGGTGATATGCAAGTTTTTGCTACACCACGTCGTCTTGCTATTCTTGTAAAGAATCTCGACAGCAAGCAGAAAGATGAGACTATGACTGTGCGTGGTCCAGCTGTTGCACATGCATTCGATGCTGATGGTAATCCTAAGGGTGCAGCAAAAGGTTTTGCAGGCTCTTGTGGTGTTGATGTAAGTGAACTAACTCGTATTGATTCAGGTAAGGGTGAATACCTTGCTTACGAGAAGTTTGTAAAAGGCCAAGAAGTTTCAGCATTAATCCCAGAATTTGTTGAGAATATTGTTAAGCAACTAGCTTCTGCGAAAACAATGAGATGGGGGGCTTATACGCATCGCTTCTTAAGACCAGTTCGTTGGTTAACAGTACTTCTTGATACGGATGTTATCCCATGTGAAGTTTACGGTGTAAGCTCTCAGCGTGAAACTTTTGGACATCGTATCCATTGCCCAGAAGCAATTTCGTTAACTCATGCAGAAGAGTATGAACCACGCCTTCAATCTGTTGGTTATGTCATCCCGAAGTTTGAAACTCGTCGTCAAACAATTCTTGATCAAGTGAACTCAATTGCAATCAGCAAGAAATTGACAGTATCTCCAGATGATGACCTTGTTAATGAGATTACAGGTCTTGTTGAATGGCCTGTCACACTTTGCGGTACATTTGATGAAAGCTTCCTAGAAGTACCACATGAGTGTTTGATTTCAACAATGGAGCAAAACCAAAAGTATCTCGCAACTAAAGCAGCTAATGGCGTTTTGACTAATACATTCTTATTCGTTGCGAACCTTGAGAGTACTGATCCAGAAATGGTTATCACAGGTAATGAGCGTGTGATTCGCCCCCGTTTTGCTGATGCTAAATTCTTTTTTGAAACTGACAAGCAAAAGCAGCTTAAAGATCTTCGTCAAGGTCTTGCCCGTGTGATCTATCAAAAAGAACTGGGTTCGACATTTGAGAAGACTGAGCGTTTAGCTAAAACAGCTGTTGAATTTGCTCAGATCCTAAAAGTAGATGCTGATGAAGCGAAGCTTGCAGGTGAGTTAAGTAAGGTTGATCTACTAACGTCTATGGTTGGTGAGTTCCCAGAGCTTCAAGGTACCATGGGTCGTTATTATGCTAAAGCGCAAGGCTATTCAGACAGTCTTGCCCAAGCTCTTGAAGAGCAATACCTTCCAAGAGGGCAGGGCGATGGTCTTCCAAATTCATCGCTTGGTATTTTGCTCTCTCTTGCAGATAAGTTCGATGCCCTTGTAGGTTTTTTCTCAATAGGTCAAGAGCCAAAAGCAGACAAGGATCCATTTGCACTTCGTCGTATGGCACTTGGTATTGTTCGTATGTGTATTGAGCTTGAGCTTGATCTTGATGTTTGTCATCTTGCGAAGCTGGCAGCACAAGTATATGGCTTCGAGAACCAAGGTGAGATTGCAGAGAAGGTAGCGATCTTTATCATGCAGCGCCTACCAACGCTTTATAAAGACTCTGGCATCGATATGCGTCTTGTACGTGCGGTTGAAGCAAGTAAGGTGTATAACCCTTCAGATTTCAATAAGCGTCTTGTAGTGCTTCAAAGCTTCTACAAAGGCAATGACGCAGCTGCACTTGCTGAAGTGCATAAACGTGCGAACAATATCCTTAAAAAGAATGCAATGACCGAAGGACACCAACTTCAAGCAGAAGCACTCTCAGAACCTGCAGAAAAGGCCCTCTACGAAGCGCTAGCTGCTGCTGAAGGTGATATTGCCTCTGCTCGTGCAAAAGGCGATTACGTGGCTCTATTGCAGCTTGGTGCATCTCTTCGTGAAATCGTTGATGCATTCTTCTTGGATGTAAAAGTGATGAGTGATAATCCAGTGGAGAAAGACAACCGTCTATACATGTTGACTCAGCTTCAAGCACTCTTTGCTGAAGTAGGCGATCTATCATACCTCGCTTAATCTTCTGAAAAGACACGTCAGGGCGCAAATAAGCGCCCTGATGCGTTTTAAGCCCCTATAGTAATATATTTACCCATAGCGACTGAATTTTAGGTGTCTCTCTCACCACATGAAGTTGTTTAGCTGTGTTGCTCCGCCTTACATAGAATAGCTATGCTGCGTTGTCGCGCCTTGCTAAGCAACTTCATGAGGCGCTTTTTACACCTAAAACTCAGTCGCTATGGGTATAATTTCCTTCCTCTCTTATTTCGTATAATCTAAGGCCTTAAAAGAGCGTATTCTAATTCAAACTGGTGTGAGTACCAAAAGTTAAACAGAGGTTTTATGCAGAAGATCGTTATCCTAGATCGTGATGGTGTTATTAACTTTGATTCGGAAGCTTATGTTAAAAGCGCCGAAGAATGGATTCCAATTCCAGGCAGCATTGAAGCTATTGCTCAACTGAAAAAAGCAGGATTTAAAGTTTTTATCGCAACCAATCAATCTGGTATTGGTCGTGGGTATTATGGACTTGAAGAGCTTAATGCTATGCATCAAAAGTGTTCTGATTTGCTTGCAGAGTATCAAGTCTCTCTTGATGGAATTTATTTTTGTCCACATTTGCCTGATGCTCAATGCCGATGTCGTAAGCCTGCGCCAGGTATGATAGAGTCCATTGCGCAAGAGCATGACCTTGATGTGACTCAGGCATATTTTGTTGGTGATTCAAAACGTGACCTCGATGCTGGTCTTGCTGCTGGTGCAAAACCTGTTCTTGTCTTAACAGGGAATGGCCAGAAAACTGTTTCTCAGATTGACTCCGATATTCCAGTGTTTGACGACTTATCGGCATTTGTTTCATTTGTACTTAGGTAAAAAGTATCTTTCATGAAAAATAACAAGCTTTCTTTTTTGCAAATTTTATTCTATGGCACTCGATCGTTTTTGTTTTATGCTGGCTATAACATCAGTGCAATTATCTATGCGCCAATAGTGCTCGCTATAGGTCCACTTTTATCATTTGAAAAACGCTCATGGTTAGTCAGCCGCTGGTGCTGGTTTATTATGAAATGGTTGCGTATTACTTGTGGTATATCAGTGCAAACTGAATACCTTGTTGACTTGAAATCAATAAAACCATGTATTGTTTTAAGCAATCATCAAAGCTCTTGGGAGGCACTTTTCCTCCAGTTACTTTTCAACCCGTCTGCAACCGTCCTTAAAAAAGAACTTCTCAATATTCCATTTTTTGGTTGGGGTTTACGCTTAATGGAGCCGATCACGATTGATCGTAAAAAACCAAGACTTGCTGGTAAAGCTTTTTTGGAGCAGGGCACTCAAGCCGTTAATAAGGGCCGTTGGATTGTATTATTTCCTGAAGGTACTCGTGTAGCACCTGGCGAAACTGCACCGCTCAATATTGGTGGATTTAAGCTTGCAGCAAACACAAATACACCAGTTGTACCTGTGTATCACAACGCTGGCGAATGTTGGCCGCCACGTAAGTTTATTAAGTTTCCTGGTGTGATTAAATGTACTGTTGGTAGGCCTTTACAACCCGAGGGTTTACCAAGGGATATTATGCAGAACTATGAAAAAGTGATGGGCGCCATGTCTGGTTATGGCGCTACAGAAGCTGAAACTCCTAAGGAAAGTACAAACTCACAATAGCGCCACCAAGGCGGCCGCCATTTGCCAATGTGCAGCTGCCTTGGAGCGATTCATTCGTATGCAATGCTAAAATTTTCCGTGCAAAGAATAGCCCCAACCCAAAGCCACTCTCTGTAAGCCCTTCCGACATACCTTCTTCACGATTAAAGTTTTGGATCATTGCCTCTGGTATACCAGGCCCATTATCTTCAACCGTAATTTTCACCGCATCTGTTTCTTGTACGGCTGAGATAAGTATTTGGCGAGCGCCAGCGTTATAGGCGTTATAAATAAGTGTGTCGAGGACATTGACAATGAACTTATCGTCCATAAATGCAAGCAGGTCTATTTCGCATTCTGTGCTTACTTGCAGATCCTGGAAGCTTTGATGTCTTGCTCTGGTCTCTTTAAAAAGTTGGCTTACCTGCACTTCTTCGATCACTGGCATGTACCCATCTTGATATTCTTTGTAGAGTATTAAGACTTGGCTCAGTTGGTTGGAGATATATCTAATTTCAGAGTTAACTTTATCTTGAAGCTTCGTTGCTTTTTCATCTGGCAACTCATCTAATGCATCAGTAATAGCAAAAACGAGCTTGCCAAAATTATTTTTAACTTCATGAATCGAAGACGCCAGTAAGAGAGATAAAGACTCATCATTACCTTGAGCTGCTGGATGATCAGTATTTAGGGGGGAATGTGTCATGTGCTCCAAGTCTCCTCTAATTTATTAAAAAGCGCTTCTAAGCGTTTTTTACGAGCTTGTCTACGATCTGTAGGCGGCATTTCATTTAATCGATTCATGAGATCGCCACAAGCTGACATGCTGGTTTGGTCCTTTCCATGTTGCTCTAAATATGCAATATGGGCTTGCATCGCATTAAGAAGTACAGAGAAGCTTGCTGTCGCATGCTCTGTCGCTTTCTCAAACATTTGGATAGCTTCAGCTAGAGCACCCCTCTCAAAGAACTCAACGCCTTTATTATTGTACTTATCGATTTTTTCTTGGTTATCCTTAGTCGCTTTTTCTTGCGCTTTATTGTCAATATAAGTTTTAGCTTGAGTAGATAGGTTTTTGCAAAGCTCAGAATCAATGAACACTTGAATTGTTTCTGGGTCACAGGTGAGTGAGAGACGATTAGATATCAGCTCTAGAGCTTCTTCTTTAAGTTCATAATGGTGAGTATCCATAAGGTTGGTTGCCATATTAAGATACTTTTCTTGCTCTCGTTCTTGTCCCATTTGCTTATGAGTAGAGGATTCAATGAAATATGCTGATACCTGTACAGTTGTATCTTCAGGGAAATCCTTTTTAAAGTGATCCATCGTTTTCAGAATTTCAGCGGATGCAGAGCGTCGATCAGATAGAGACTCGCTGTAAAGCTGAGGTTGAAGAGATGCTGTTAAGTGAATATAGTTTTCTGGCGTTTTAAAAATTGAGTGGCGGCCAAGCTCAACGCTTTTGCGTGCTGCTGGCAGTGCTGCTGTCCAATCTTGGTTTTCAGTTGCAATACGAGATAAAAAAGTTTGACGTCTTACAGCTCTTGGCGAGTAGCTCACCGCTGATTGCAGGGCCTTTTGTGCACCTACTTTATCCCCTTGGAGCTCTTTGATCTGTGCAAGAAGATCGTATGCTGTTATGTAGTTTTGGTGTTCAGCAATAAGACTCTCAAGAATTTGACTTGCCTGCTTGTATTTTTTTTGAAAAAAATAGGCTTTAGCAAGGCCAAAAAAAGCCCATGGCAGTTTTCGTATTTGCAGGACTTCTGTGTAAATGGCTTCAGCCTTATCATATTGTTCTTGCTTGAAGTAGATTTTTGCTTTGAATTTTAGAACTGAAAGGCTGAGTTTGGGGCGAGCTTTTGTCAGTTGTTCACAGGCAGATAGAGCCGCATTGTATTGCTTTAGATCGATATTATGAAAGATGTTGTAATAGGTGTCTTTAATATTGAGGGTCCGCTCAAGTCGTAAGCGAATATCATCGAAGGTGATTGGCTTTATGATATAGGCATCTGGTTGATGCTCTATAGCACCAATAACCATATCATTGCTTTGAATAGCTGTAATCATAATAAAACAGCTGGTGTTCAAAATAATTTCTCTGTGTTTGCCTTCTTCTAACACTTGTAAACCATCTTTGCCGCGTCCAAGGTCATAATCACAAAGAATCACGTCAAACTTTGATTTTGACATGGCTTCTATTGCTTTATCACCTGTATGACAAACGGCTATGCGGCGTAAACCAATACGCTCAAGCATTGTATAAAGCTGCTTACACATCTCTGGCTGATCATCAATGATGAGACCGCTCAGGCTGTGAATGGGAAATCCTGACATCGATTAAACCTTGAATTCATTTCAATGTTTTTATGATTGTCTTCAACATTATTCGTAATTGAAATAGCTGCTTTAGACGTGTTAGACATCTTTGAATAAAGCATATGGCTTTTGATGTTCTTAATTAAAGAATAGACAGGAAGTTGGTAATCGTCATTAAGAGAGTAACCGCCCTCGGTGAAGAGGGCGGCTTTGAGGAAGGAAAGGAAGTACTAGTTAATATAGCTAAGGTTTTTTCATTTAGCGAACTGAACTTGAAAGATAACCTTCTTTTTCAAAGCGCCAAGTACGAATGATCTCTAAAATATCCGTGTGTTTACGAATAGACTCAGGAAAAGGATCGAAAGGCGCTGCTTGGCGAACAATTCGCTTAGCCGCCTCGTCTAGGGATCTGTAGCCAGATGAACGTCGAATTTCAACCTTCTCAATCGTGCCATTTGCTCTTACTGCAACAAGCAGTGTAAGTTCGCCGTAAATATTTAAATCTGGATAATTTAAGTTACCAACATTTTCAATTTTTTGACGCCATTGATGCAGATAAGCTGCATCGGCAGCAGCTTTAGTTGCAACGGCTGTGAGTTGACGGCGACGAGGTCGCTTTGCATAGGCTTGTCGTTCATTACGCAGCTCCGCTTCAAGGCTAGCAATTTCTGTGGACAATTGTTGGTCTTCCGACATGTCTTGCCCTTGAGATTGCTCTTCTAGCTTTTTGCTGTCCTCTTGCTCATTTTCAGACCAAGAGTCTTGCACACTCGTAATAAGCTTTTGATTCACCACTTCCTGGTTTTGTTGTTGCATCACTTGCTGTGATTGCTGCACCTGATTAATTTCATTGGCACGGAACTGCGCCTGCTCAACTGTTGAGAGCTCTGCCTTTTCTTCCAAAGTCCCACTGCCTTGCTGATTTGCTTGGGCAAGGAAGTCTGCTTGATCAGGCTGAGTTTCGCTTTTAAACTGCGCAAGCGTGATCTCAAGAGTAGAAGCTGGTGGGGCAGGGTCAAGTGTGCTCCAGTGCACACCGAAGATCAAAGCAACATGTGCTAATACTGATCCCACCAATATTAAATTGAAACGTTGAATTTCTGACACAATGGACCTCAGGTCTGATTTATTTTCTCAAGCGCATCAAAGAGTTGACCGCTAATATTGAGATTATAGATCTTGTCGAGCTCTCTGACACAGGTTGGGCTTGTTACATTTACTTCAGTAAGGTAGTCACCAATGACATCAAGGCCTGCAAAGTAGATGTTATGGGCTTTTAACCATGGTCCAACAATTTCACAAATTTCTCTGTCGCGGGCTGATAGCTCTTTACCAACACCTTGGCCACCAGCAGCTAGATTGCCTCTTAAAGCGCCTTTTTGTGGTACACGTGCAAGTGCATAAGGCACTGGCTCGCCGTTAATCATAAGAATGCGTTTATCACCATCAACAATTTCCGGGATGTACTGCTGCGCCATAATTTGGATTTGACCATTGAATGTTAAAGTCTCAATGACTGAATCGAGGTTTTGATCACCTTCTTTAATTCTGAAGATACCTTGGCCACCCATGCCATCAAGAGGTTTAATCACGATGTCTTTTTTATCAGCTAAAAAATCTCTAAATTGTTCTTTTTGACTTGAAATGACTGTTGATGGTGCGCAGCTTGGAAATTGCATTGCTGTGAGCTTTTCATTGGCACCACGAACTTGGCTTGGATGATTTATCACCATAATGCCTTCGTTCTCTAGAATATCTAAAATGAATGTAGACGTGATGTATTCAATGGTCACAGGTGGATCTTGTCGCATAAAAACAAACTGCCCATCGTGCATAGATTGTTGATTTTGTTTACTCAATTCAAAATTTTCGATATCATTTTGGAAGTTTATTTCCTGGCATAAAGCATGCACTTCTGCTTTTTGGTTTAAGTCTCTTTTTATCCAAAGGTGTCTTGGTTCAGTTGTAAAGACCTTGTAGCCTCGTTTGAAGGCTTCATACATAAATGCAAGCGTTGTGTCTTTTTTACGATTTATTTTTTCGACGGGGTCCATGACAAAGTAAACGGTTTTACTCATATTCTGCTCCATGTTGAGATGTGCTTTCTTAGAAGAAAGAGTTTTAGAACTTCTGCTTAAGCACCTTAAGGATTTTCTTTATCTGTTGTATTCGAAAATAGGTAAGCTTGTCCATTAAAAAATAAAGTGTCCATTTTGATCTTTTATTCAGTTCCACAAATTACAGGCAAAAGGTGTTCTGTTCAAAAAGGACAAAATAAATTAGGAAGTATAACTATTGTGCCTGAAACGCCCTGATTTTTAATTACATTTTTTGTCAAAATACAGTAGTTTTACGATTATTTGGACCTTGATCCTGTCTATACTTTCTGTAACGTGGTCAGGAAATGGCCATAGCTGACTTTTGCTGCTAACGGCATTCAAAAAAGAAATAGGCTGCAAAAAGTATGAAGGATTTCGTCTTTCAATTCTGCTTGAAGCAAATTGCTTTTTTGACAAGGTATTGTGTACTAGAAGGTAAACTCAATGGAAAACCAGAAGTTTGAAAATCTTAAAGTTATGGTGATTGACGATAGTAAGACTATTCGTCGAACCGCCGAAACACTCCTGTCAAAAGTCGGATGTGTTGTTATAACTGCAATAGATGGCTTTGATGCCCTCGCAAAAATTGCAGACTCCAGACCTGATATTATTTTCGTGGATATTATGATGCCACGACTTGATGGCTATCAAACCTGTGCTCTTATTAAAAACAACTCCCACTTTAGTTCAACCCCTGTGATCATGCTGTCGAGTAAAGATGGTCTTTTTGACAAAGCGAAAGGTCGTATTGTTGGCTCAGACCAATATCTTACAAAACCTTTTTCTAAAGACGAGCTTTTAGGTGCTATTGAAGCACAACTTGGTAATGTAGGAGCAGAGAGTTAATCTGATGTCTAAATCGCTACACGTATTAATTATTGATGACTCACCGGCAGAGGTGGTTCGTTTTGAATCTATTCTGCATGCCAATGACTTTGTCACAACTGCTGTTAATACTGGTGAAGAAGGCATAGAAGTTGCTGCACGTTTAAAGCCAGATATTATTTTGATGGATGTTGTGATGGGGGGCATGAATGGTTTTCAGGCAACTCGTAAAATTACTAGCCAAGAAGCAACACAACACATCCCAATTATTATGGTGACAACGAAAGACCAAACAACCGACCGTGTTTGGGCTCAGCGTCAAGGTGCTAAAGGGTACTTGACCAAGCCAGTTGACGAAGATTTACTACTTTCAACAATTTCAGAATTGCTTGATTTGAAAAAAGATTCTTAAATAAATAAAGAGCCCTAATCAATTGATAGGGAATTAGGCCTGCAACTGAATGAAATGAAGTTTCATGCCTAAGCAGGGCACAAGAGTAATAAGGACAAAATTCAACGGAATGAATGAAAGGAATATGCCTGAAACACCATTCGATTTGCTTACTCACTATTCAGTGAGGAGTCGTGCCTGCGCGCTTTCTGCGCCAACTCTTGCCCCATTACAGCAACAATGGACTGGTATCGGTTTTAGTTTAGGTGCTGATACGTTTCTTGTTTCAATGGATGATATTTCTGAAATTATTAATCTCCCAACTTGCACTAAGATTCCACGCACAAAAAGTTTTGTTCGCGGTGTTGCTAATGTAAGAGGGTCGATTATTCCAGTTGTAGATTTGAATCATTTTTTTCAAAAAGGATCGTCGCGAGTAACCCGTCTACGTCGATTACTTGTCATTGAGTATGGTGAATCTTATACAGGTTTAGTGGTTGACGATATTTTGGGGATGCAGCATTTCCCCTTAGATGGCTTTAAAGGTTCTATCGAAAACCATATCGATGAAGTTTATAAACCATTCTTAAGTGGGACTTATACACGTGTTCCACAGGACACATTGGAAGAAGAAAGGTGGCCCGTATTTGATTTAGGCACGCTTTTAGCCGATGAACGATTAGAGAATTTATCAATGTAGTGCCTTGTACGATTGGTACATCACAGGGTCAATGACTTGCCTTGTGAGAGTTAGGTTTATCTCTACATAAAGTTGAATCTAACAAGGTGAAGCAAAGCGCTTAGGAGACTAAAAATGGCAACAAGTCAGAAAAAAAATGCGAAAATATCGCCAAGATCAAGTTTGAACTTGATGTACGTTATTGCGATGATTTTCTTCATTGTCGTGGCCTTGATCCTTTTTATACTCTCAAGCCTAAGGTCTGATGTTGCTAAAACATTCCTTGAGCATGGCGCTTCGCTGCAACTTTTATCTCAGCAAATAGCAAGTAATGCTGAAGAAGCTGCTGATGGGAATCAATATGGCTATAGCTCTTTAAATGATACAAAAGGACAGTTCTCCAATATTTGGCAAAAAGTATCTAAAGCTGAAATCAATACATTCTTGATGGGGCAGAGCTTTATCAATGATGCAGCGAAAGAAATTAACGCTGTTGAAAATGTCTGGAGTTCCGTGCGCCGTAATGTTGATGTGATTTTGCAGCAACAAAAAGCTGTTAATGATTTAAATGAAGTTGCGAGTCTTATCGAACGTAAAATTCCAACTATGAGTAATGATATTAACCGTATTGTTGATACCCTTGTGAGAACAAATGCCTCAACTCGCGAGGTAAGAGATGCACAAGAACTTGAAACATTAGCTGAAAAAATTCTACGTGGTATCGATAGCATCTTAAAAGGTGAAACTGGAAATAAAGACGAAGCTAAAAATTTCTACTCAAATGTGAAATCATTTGCTGATAACTTGAATGCCCTTGAATCTAATGCTGTTGTTCGCGCTCAAAACAGACAAGAGCTTCAAAGCCTCAAAGATGAATTCAAATCTATTAAAGACAGAGATGATCTTGTTCTTAATCAATATGAAGCTTATGCCGGTGTTAAAACTGCTGCAGCAAATATTGCTCAAAACTCAAATACTTTCTTAACTAGCATTAGTGAGTTAACAAATAAAATTGATGAAGAGAAATCTGGTCCATTTAGTTTTGTAGTGGGTGGTGCTATTTCATCACTTCTTGCTGTTGTATTTATGTTTTTAATGTCGTTTGATTCTTCTCGTCAAGCAAAAGCACGACTTGTTTCTGAAGAACGTGTTCGTCGTGAACAAGAAGAAACCAATAGAAGAAACCAAGAAGCTATTCTTCGACTCCTTGATGAACTTTCCGCACTTGCTGATGGTGACCTTACAATCCAAACCACAGTAACCGGTGAATTTACAGGCGCAATTTGTGACTCGATTAACTTTACTATCGAACAGCTGAGAAGCCTAGTATCCACGATTAACGATACAGCTGTAAAAGTATCTGGTGCTGCACAAGAAACTCAAGCCACTGCAATGCAGTTGGCTGAAGCCTCTGAGCATCAAGCGCAAGAAATTTCTGGTGCATCTGCTGCGATCACTGAAATGGCCGCCTCGATTGACCAAGTATCAGCTAACGCTTCTGAATCGACGCTTGTTGCGGAGAGATCGGTAACGATTGCAAATAAAGGATCGCAAGTTGTACATAACACAACAAAAGGCATGGATACGATTCGTGAGCAGATCCAAGAAACTGCAAAAAGAATTAAACGTCTTGGTGAATCTTCACAGGAAATCGGTGATATCGTTTCCCTGATTACTGACATCGCAGATCAAACAAACATTCTTGCATTGAATGCTGCAATCCAGGCTTCCATGGCTGGTGATGCAGGTCGAGGTTTCGCGGTTGTTGCGGATGAGGTTCAGCGTCTCGCTGAAAGATCTTCCGCTGCAACAAAACAGATTGAAGCTATTGTAAGAACAATCCAAACAGATACAAATGAAGCTGTGACTTCAATGGAGCATACAACAGCAGAGGTTGTTCGTGGAACACGTCTTGCTCAAGATGCTGGTATTGCTCTTGAAGAGATTGAGAACGTATCAAGAAACCTTGCAGATTTAATTCAGAATATTTCCAATGCAGCACGTCAACAGTCGGCTTCTGCTGGTCATATTTCTAACACAATGAACGTTATTCAGGAAATTACATCGCAAACATCAAGCGGTACTATTGCGACAGCGAAGTCCATCGGTAACCTTGCAAGTCTTGCTGTTGAAATGCGTAAAACTGTAGCTGGTTTTAAGCTTCCTGAAAATTAATATTTGGATCTAAGCATGTCAGATAAGCCTATTGATCCAGCGTCTATACAATGGATTAGAGACGAAATAGAGAAAAATGCTGAGCAGGCGATATTAGCTCTGGAAGGATACTTTGAGCACAATGATCAAGAATTCCTGCAAACAGCAAAAGACTCTCTTCATCAGATCTATGGGACTTTGCAGATAGTTGAACTCTATCCACCTTCGACATTAGCTCAAGAGTTGGAAAAGACTTTAGACTACCTCATGAGTGCAGGTGTAGAGCTGAGTGATGAATACATCTCAAAAGTGATTCAGTGTATTTCCCTGATTGTTCGCTATATTGATGGTGTGCTTCGTCATGATGATGCTTTAACTGCTCAAGAGCTTATTCCGCCCCTCAATATCCTGCGTGCTATACGAAATGAGCCTGCTGTTGACTCAGTGTCTGATAGCCGTAAGTACTTTGAAGACCAAAGCTTTAATAACGTCGATAACCGTAAAAATATACAAGCGTTGTCCGTAAAACTGTTAAAGTTATTCCAGTTCTCCTATCTTAAATTTGCTGAAGGTGAAGAGCAAGACACAAATCTATCTTACATGACTCAGTCACTTGAGCGCTTTTCGCGGCTCTTTCCGCAGAAAAACTTATCACCTTTATGGGGTGTGATTATTGGTGCGTGCCAATCACTCCTTATCAATCAACAATACAAGACAGCGCCATCTTTAAATGAGTTTTTCGGCAAGCTCATGCATCTGTTGAAAATCTTCGCTTCTTCAAAGTCCACAGAAGTTGAAAGCCGTATTTTAACGAACTTATTTATTCAAGGCTTAGAAATTCTAAGTGCATTAGATGACATTAATGAATCAAGTCAGATGATGCTTGAGCATCATAAAGATAAGCTAGAGCAAGCGCCTTCACCTTCGTCTAGCATTTTGGATAAAAAGTCAGTTAATGCTGCAACACTAGGTGCTCTAGGGGATGCGCTTGTAGAAGAAATCAGTTACATCAAAGACGCACTGGATATTTTTTCTCGCTCCAAAGAAACAGAATCCACAGATCTGCAAGGACTGCTTAATAAGCTGAAGCAGCTGTCTGATTCCATGGCACTTATTCAGCAACTTGAAATTCCACGTCAATCTTTAGAACAGCAAATACTACGGCTTGATAAGATTATTACGACATCGAAGCCACCAAGTGAAGATTGGCTTATTGATTTAGCGACATCCTTGTTATTTGTCGAATCAAGTGCCATGAGCATTAAGCAGACATCGCAAAAGCAGGGTTATACTGAAACTCAAAATGCAGAAGATATTTTAATTGATGCTCGTAAGGCGCTACTTCGAGAGATTCTTATTGACCTTGCCAAAGTAAAGTCTCTTTTTGTTGAGTGTGTAAGTGCTGCTTGGGATATTGATAGTATTAAAAACATCAAGCAAATTCTCAATCAAGTTGAGTTTCGCTTACTCTATATTGATGAAAATCAAGCAATGGCGCTGCTTGAAAAAATCAATGAATACATTACTTATGATTTATTGCTGAGATCAAGTGCACCAGAGTGGCACGATATTGAGGAGTTTGCTGATATTATTGCTGCACTCGATCAGTATTTATATCTCAGAATTAACACCAAAACTCAGACGACAAAGCTCCTTGATCAAGCCTCAGTTCGCTTATCTACGCTTTATTCCATTACCGATGAGCAGCGTGCAAGCCAGATTGAAGATGACAATATCCAGCCTTCAGAAGAGATCGAAAAACCAGCAATGTTTCACGTGGAACATTCGGAAGAAAAATTATCGCCGTCAGCCGAAGCCGCATTGGCTTATGAAGAATCAGATGTTGCTGATGATGAAATACGAGAAATCTTCAGAGAAGAGCTTGAAGAAATTGAGCAAGAACTTAAGCCATTGATGCAGAACCTTGCGCAAAACCTTTCTGATATTCAGATCCTATCCAGCCTAAGACGCCTCGTTCATACAGTGAAGGGCAGTGGCAGAATGGCGCAGCTGCCATTAATTTCTGAACCTGCATTGGCTTTGGAAAACCTGCTCAATGATTTAATCGAAAAGAATCATTATCCAGGTATTCAGCTACTTCATCATATTACAGATTTTGTAGAGCAAATGAGAGCTCTAGCTGAAACTGCAAATGATGATACTAAGTCTGCATCTTCGCGATTTATTAGTATTTTTGAACAGCAGCTTCATGACTCAGGCAAGCCATTGGCATCAGAGCCTGAGTACATGTCAGATGAATCCAGTGCTGATCCTATTGATATTGATCAGGCTGAAGTAGCAGAGAGCTCAACGGATCCAGAGCTGTTTACTGATATGCAGCGCCAAGAGATTAATAGTCATTACTTGGTGATTCATCATTACTATAAAACAAACCATGAGTTCATTGAACAAGCGCCGCAAGATGAGTCTTTATTGCGAGCAATGCATACGCTCAAGGCAATTTTTAGATGCAGTGAAAATGAAGGTCTAGGTGAAGCCTTTATTTGGTTTGAAGAAATGATTCGTTTGATCATGAAGCGTGAGCAGCATCGCCAGACTTTGTTTTTTAAAGGCTTGGATGTCTGTTGCCAACTTGTTTCAGCGATTCTGGAACAAGAAGCTGATCTTGACCCATTAACTCAAGAGCTTGAGATTATTAATGCGAAGCTCAAGGAGTTTGTTGAAACTGAAGCCCCAGAGGAGTCTCCATATGAGGCTTGGCTAGAAGATAATTCAAATATATTTGACTACTTGATGAAAAGCACTTGGCTTAAACAAGAACAAGATCAATTTATATTGGATTTGAAAAAGTTCACAACAGCTGCTGATGCTGCGCAGAAGCATGGACTTACCGAACTTTCAGAGCTATTGCATTGCTTTATCCAATACGTTGGGCTCTTTAGACAGCTTCCAGCAGACACAATGTCATCATATGAAGATGATGTTATGAGCCTTCAAGATAAAATTCTAGGTCTTGGTGATCAAATTGCGCTTGGTCAAACAAGTGTTAATCCAGAGCCAGTTGTTGAGTTTGCTTATTCGTTACTTGATCGCCTAAAAGATCATTTGCATGAAATTGAGGAAGCAAAGCAAGCTGCGTTAGCTCGTGAAGCGGAGCTTCAAGCACAGGTAGTAAAGCCTGAAGTTATTGAGTTAGATGCTCCTGTCGAAGAGATTGAAGTTGAAGAGATTGATGAATCGCCAGAGGCTCAAGCAGAGATACTCGGTATTTTTAAAGATGAAACTCGAGATATCTTAGATAGTATCGATGCTCAGTTAAAAAAACTATCAGAGCAACAGTCCTCACTCACTCACTTACGGGAATTACAGCGGGACTACCACACCATGAAAGGTGGGGCGAACTTTATTAGTGAAGAGTTTCTTGCTGCTTTAGCATGCGAGGCTGATTTGATTTGTGAGCGCTTCCTTGATGCTCATCAGCTTTTAACGCCTCATGGGGTTTCAATTTTAACCTTGACGCAAAACCTCTTCAGGGATCGCTTAAATAAACTGCCCAATATAGAACCGCTGTCAGATATTGAAGAGCAGGTTATTCGTGACCTTAAAGCAACACTTCCTATTGCCTATGTGCCAGAAGAGGCAAAGGAAACGCCATATGAGTTGCCTGAGGTTAAAGAAGTTGAGCCTTTGCTTGATGAAGAAGAAATTCATTTAGAAGTCGAGCAGGGTGCTGATCAGGTTCTAGAGACAGAGCCAGAACCTGCTCTAGAACCAGAAACATTTTCAGGTCTACTTGATCAAATTAAAGTACCAAAGTTGTCTCACGATGCTTTAAGAGCATACCTTGAGGCAAACGATCATGAGATTGTTGAAATCTTTATTGAGGAAGCTTATGAGCTTTTAGATGATCTTGATGGTATTACTCAGGGCATTAAAAATGGCGGTCAATTTGATGAGCCAATTGAAGAAATTCATCTTCAGTCCCTTAGGATTGCGCATACGTTAAAAGGTGGCTCTCGCCTTGCAGGTTTGGGTGCAATAGGTGATGCTGCTCAAGCTCTTGAAAAGCATATTGAGCATATCCCTAAGGACTCTATTGTTAATGTTGGACCCGAGTTAGAAGTTTTTGCTGCTGATACTCGCCAATTTATAGATGATGTTAATCAATGGTTAACGCAGGGTGAGCCAGCAGATACTACTGATGATCATCATCAGGTTGTAGAGCCTAATACTGATCCTACTGAAGACGACGATATTATTAAGGTTGTAGCAACACCAAATCGACCTATTGCTGACTTTGTTGAAGAAGAGACTTCACCGAGTGCTCTTCAAGATGAAGATCCAATTAACTTCGATGTCGGTGAACAACCAGCAGAAGAGTCTGATACCGATTCAGTAGAAGCAGCGATTAGGCTTCAATCTGAGCTTAATTCTTCCCCAGAGCCTACGGAAGAATCAGTGGCTTTAACTGTTGCTGAGGTGCGCCCTGAAAGTGAAATGATTGCGATCAAGGATGATGAAGTAGCATCTTCCGAGAAGAAAGAGGCTCTTCAAAGTGAGCATAATCCAAATGCACTTTCACCGGAGACGAGCTCAGATGACTCTTTGGATGATTACGATCAAGAAATTTTAGAAATATTCTATGAAGAATCAAAAGAGCTTGTTGAAGAGTTAGAAAAATGCGTAGGCTCTATAGAAGACGACTCTATTGATGAGTCTCGTATGGACTTACTAAAACGTATCTTGCACACGATTAAAGGCAGTGCACGACTTGCTGGCTTTGCTGCATTTGGTAACCAAGCCCATTTATTTGAAAGTCACTTAGAGACCCTTAAGACACCTACAAGCACAGAAGAAACTCGTAAAGTTATTGCGCTTAATGATGATTTATTCCGTTCATTACAAGATATTCTAGAGCGTATACAAAATCATTTAACGCCGGATGAACCAACATCTCAGCTGCCTCAAGAGTCCATGAGTCAGCCTGCAGAAGTGCAGCAGTTTAAAAAGGCAAGAGATGCTCAGAAACAAGCGAAGCGTCGTAAAAATACTGAAGTTGTTCGTATTGGCGCAGAGCTTTTAGAGCGGCTTGAAAACTTAGCAGGTGAGACTGTAATTGCGCGTAGTAGTGTTGAGCAGGAGCTTCTCGGTTTTAACAGAATTTTCTATGATTTTGGCACTACCTTAGACCGTATTCATGACAATATCCGCTCTTTCGAAAACGAAACAGAAAATCGTATGATTTCTGCGAGCTATATTCGTCAAATGCAATTGCATGGCGGCCAAGGCAGTGATGAAGGTCAAGACTTTGATACTTTGGAAATGGACCGTTTTTCTTCATTTCATCAGTTAGCACGTTCTTTATCTGAGGCTGCAAGTGACTTGATTGATATGCGTGACACCATGATGGACAAGGTTAGAACCACTGAAGGCCTTGTCATGCAGCAGTCTCGTGTGCAGAAAGAACTGCACGAAGGGCTGATGCTATCTCGAATGGTGCCGTTTTCGCGTCTAGCACCTCGACTGACTCGCATGGTGAGACAGGTTGCTGAAGAGCTTGGTAAGCAAGCTGAGCTTGAAATTATTAATGCTGAAGGTCAAATGGATCGCTCTGTGTTGGAGCGTATGATTCCACCTTTAGAGCATATGCTACGAAATGCGCTTGATCATGGTATTGAGATGCCTGATATTCGTCAGCAGCAAGGCAAACCTGTTGTGGGTAAGATTACCCTTCACCTCTTTAGAGAAGGCAATGAAATTGTATTGCGTCTTTCCGATGATGGTGCGGGTATAGACGTTAATAAAGTTAAAGAAAAAGCGATTAATAATGGATTGCTTGCGCCAGATTCGCCACTGTCTGAAAAAGAGATACTACAGTTTATCTTTAAGCCGGGTTTTTCGACTGCAAGTAAAGTCACTCAGATCTCCGGCCGTGGCGTCGGTATGGATGTTGTATTTAGTGAAATTAAGCAACTCAATGGTAGCTTAAAGCTTCATGCAGCCCCTCAAGTGGGTACTCAGTTTACAATTCGATTGCCATTTACAGTTTCTATGAGTCGTGCACTTATGGTACGTGTTGGCGATGAAACCTATGCAATTCCTTTAACCTATATTGAAGGTGTTGTAAGGGTTTCACCTTATGAGTTGTCAGCGATTTACGATAGTGAGCGAAATACCTTCTCATATGCCGGCAAAGAGTATGAAGTAAATTACCTTGGTGACTATTTGCAGTCGAAGCGTGCGGATAGCCAAGTCACTGGTTCGGTCCCGCTTTTACTGGCCAGAAGTACTGAAAGAGCTATAGCAATTCAAGTTGATACTCTTGTTGGTTCAAAAGAAATTATTATGAAGAACCCAGGATCGCAGTTAAGCCAGGTTGTTGGCTTATCAGGTGCAACAATTATGGGTGATGGTAGCGTTGTCTTAATCTTGGATTTAAATGCATTAATTCGTGATGATATGGCAAATACACGTAAAAAATCCATAACCTACGATAACGATGGGAATCAAAGTACTGATGCAAGTACTAACCCTATGATTATGGTTGTTGATGATTCGGTTACTGTACGCAAAGTCACTTCTCGACTACTTGAGCGCCATGGTATGGATGTACTCACTGCAAAAGATGGTATTGATGCTGTCACTCAGCTGCGTGATAAAAAGCCAGATCTTATTCTTCTTGATATTGAAATGCCAAGAATGGATGGTTTTGAAGTAGCGTCGCATATTCGTCATGATCCACGTTTATTAGACACGCCAATTATTATGATCAGTTCAAGAACTGGTGAAAAGCATCGACAGCGAGCAGAGGCTTTAGGTGTGAATGCGTTTTTAGGCAAACCATATCAAGAAGTAGATCTTATTGATCATATCAATGATTATTTAAGTATTAAGAAATAGGATTATTTGAATGAGTGCAAATAAACGAGATGAAATTCTAGGTATTATGTTACCTGATCAGAATAATGCCTATTTGCTACCAAATGTGTCAATTGCTGAAATATTTACCCTTGATGAAGTTGGCCTTTTCGAAGAGAAATCACCAACTCATCCAGGTGTAATAGGTCAGGTAGAATGGCGTCAGTCTTTTATCACGCTATTACATTTAAACGAGTTTATCTCTAAAGAGCATTTGATTTATAACCCTAAGTCTTTAGAAAAGGCAAGGGTAGCTGTGATAAACCCTATTTCCAAACCTGAGCTGCCATTCTATGCAGTGCTAACAACAAAAACGCCACGTTTAACTCGTATTAATCCAAGCGACTTTAATGAAAGTAAATCAAGTGCGCTGGATATCGTTTCTCTTGAAGTAAAACTTAAAAACGAGAAGTGCTTTATACCAGATTTAAAATATTTAGAGTCAATTGCAAGAGAGAACCAAAAAATTATGAAAGGTGGATGATAAAGGCAGTAGTTGTGCTGACTCGAAAATGAATAATTTGAAAGAGAAATTTGTAATACAAGTTTCTCTTTTTTATTTGAAAAGCAAAATAAAATACTCTTAATCATCTGAAAGCCCCATTTAGAGCTTATTGTAAAGCAATTTTATTTTAGGTAGTATTGAGTCAGCATCAATAAATACAGTCAAAAAGATCAAAATTAAATCAAATTATCTTTTGTCACAGAGCCTTTTATTTCCCCTTCTGTGAGCACATCAGTGCAGATAACGGTTGTTGTTTATTTGATCAAAAGCTATTCTTCTTTTATCAAAAGAGGGTACTTTAATTCTGTTTAAAAAGCAGTAACAAGATAGGATCTTGTTCTGTGTAATCGGAGCACATCATATTTCGTGCTTTGCTTGCACTTCAAAACTCAAGGAGAACTCATGATTTCCCTTTCAAGCAGTTCAATGCTGAATCTAGAGCCGCTAGGACAGCCACCAAGTCATGTTGATGACAAGGTAAGTCAAGCGCTGGACTCATTAAAAGGCCGTGACATTGAGGTGTTAGACTCAAGTCCTTTTCGTTCTTATGCATCACATGCAACGCTCTTCGTTTTACCTCAAGAGTTGGATAAAGTAAGGTCTCTTAAACCTGCCCAAATCTAGTTTATATTCATCAAGCTATTTTTTGTAGTAGTGATTATACTAATAGCTTGATGTGACAATTATTTTACAGGAAGCAAAATATTAAAATGATTTTGATCATGCACAATAATTGGCATCGATCTTAACTTTGCACTGGCACTATCAGCTCGATCAGCTTTATCAAATGCAACCATTTTATCGATTAAGTCTTGATTTGAGTCAAGAATCTGTAAGCTTCTGCTGGTATGTTTTGTTGCTTTATTGAATAAAACACTAGGCACATTCATAGCATCTGCTAAGAGAAAAATGATGTCATCACTTCCAAATACATCCTTTTGAACTGGATCAAGCAAAAGCGCTTTTTCTTTGTCTGTTTTGCAATTTTTATAAGTTTGAGAGTGGATGATAATATCCTGTGTGAGTTCTTTAATAAGGCTTTCCGCTTGAGAAGATTTGAGTAGAATCTTGTCGTCAGGAAGTTTGAGCTCTGCTGGTAATTCAAATGGTGAAAGAGGGCAGTGTCCCGTAAGTACCTGGTTGTATTGCGCACTTTGAGTCGCTTTAATCAGTGGAAGAAGAGTCTTGTATTTGTCTCCATCAATTCCCAACCCTTTTAAGCGCTGTAAAAAGGCTTCGGGTTGAATTTGGGAAAATATTGAGAGCCAAGCTGTTCTCATCCAGCATTTGTTTCCAGCTGCAGAAATAGTCACTGACTGATGATCGGGTTTTGCTTTACTCGTGTTCATAATATTCAATTCAAATCGAGACATACGTATATTTCGACTTGTCATGACAGTTATAGGTGTTGTCATACCTGGATGTGTATATAAGTAAGGTGGTATCAGGGGCGAAGGTTTTTTAGGCTGAGCACGATACAGTGCGGCATCTCTAAATTGATCAGAAAGCATTAAATGCAATGCTATTTCCTCGTCTTTTCGATAGAGCAATGAGTCTTGTTTGTTCTTATCAAAGGTGAGAGGGGCTTTCACTTCATATAAATAATTTGCTGTATTGCAGTGGCTCTTAAAGTAAGCAATTTTATGTTGCAGTTGTTTTCCTGGAATACCTGCATTTTGAATGCTTTTTAGAAAATCTAATGGCTTCGTGCTTTTAATTGACAATGATCTTGCAGGCACAATTTTTGATGTTGCGGTAGATGGTTGCACTTTATTGAGACTGCTTGAAAACGCTGTAGGTTGCTTTGCTGTAATTTGTTGTCTTACTAAAGAAGGTTGTACTCTTGGCATAACGTAAATCTCAACTTCAAATAACCCTTTGCAGGATTGAAATGTAGGTTAAAAACTGATCATTGTTTGTAAGGTTTGAACTAAATAGCTTTTTAGTAGTAGTGCATTATACATTTAACATATTGATTTATATGCTTATTTTTTAATCTAAACGCTTTTTGAAAGGCGTGTGCATAGGTTCTATGCTATTGAAAAACCTATTACTTTTTTAATGAAAAGGTGTTGATAATTGTTTTACAGTTGGAGAGACTAGAAGTTCAAATTATTTAACCCAAGGATCTTGCATCAATAATGAAAATTCACTCAATGAATCATCTTAACAATACGTTTTTGGTTGCAATGCCATCTATGCATGAAACCTGGTTCAATCAGTCTGTCATTCTAATATGTGATCATGAACCTGATTCAACAATGGGTATTGTGCTGAATAAACCAATGGGCATGCAGCTTGGAGAGCTATTTGAACAGCTTGATATTCCTTGTGATGATATGAACTTAAAAGGTATTCCTGTCTATAAAGGTGGGCCAGTACAAGTTGAGAGAGGTTTTGTACTTCACTCAAGTTATCGAGATGCTGCTGGTACGACAAAAATAGGTGAAGACTTGTACTTATCCACATCAAGAGAGGTCTTGGTGGATATTGCACAGGGCAATGGGCCAGATCGTTTTTTTGTTGCTCTTGGTTATGCTGGCTGGGGTGAGAATCAGCTTGCTGATGAGATATGCGCTAATGCATGGCTGAATGCGTCTTCAAATAATGATTTAATATTTGATCTACCAATTCATTACCGTTGGGAAGAAGCTGTTAAAGAAATAGGGTTTGATATTAAACATATTTCAAGTGCAGTTGGGCATGCGTAAATAAATATTGAATGGCAATACGCTGAGGGATTGCCATTCATGTTTGAAATTAGCCTTTTTCACGCATACGGTTTGGCCAACGCTCAATTGTTTTTTCAATATAGGCAATAATACTGGAAGCAACATCTTTACCTGTTGTTGTTTCAATCCCTTCAAGGCCAGGAGATGAGTTTACCTCCAATACAAGCGGGCCTCTCTCAGAACGAATAATATCAACACCTGCGACTTCTAAGCCCATCACTTTTGCAGCTTTTACTGCAAGCTGGCGTTCTTCTGGCTTGAGCTTAACTTCAGTTGCTTTACCGCCAAGGTGAAGGTTTGATCTGAATTCACCTTCTTGAGCTGTACGCTCCATTGCAGCAACAACTTTATCATCAACAACGAAGCAGCGAATATCAGAGCCTTTGGCTTCACGAATAAACTCTTGCACTAAAAAGTCTGCATCAAGGTTTCTAAACGCATTGATGACGCCTGCTGCCATTTTTGTGTTTTCTGCCAGAACAACACCTTTACCATGAGTTGATTTAATTGTTTTAACAATCAGTGGAGCGCCACCAACAAACTCGATCAGCTCATCAGTTGCATTTGCAGCATGTGCATAACTTGTTAAAGGAATTTCAACACCTTTGCGAGCAAGAATTTGGTGTGCACGAAGCTTATCTCTTGAGCGAGTAATAGCAACAGACTGGTTCAGTGTATAAGTCTCACCAACTTCAAACTGTCGTAAAACAGAACAGCCGTACTCTGTAATAGAGGCACCAATACGTGGAATAACGGCATCAAACTTGAGTTGTGTTGGCTTTTTCTTAAGGGACTTGTAGTGAACTGTTGGCTCATTTGCTGTGATATTGATAAAACATTTAAGGCAATCAATAATTTCAACGGTATGGCCTCTGCTTAGAGCAGCTTCTTTAAGTCGTCTTGTGGAATAAAGTCTTGGGTTTCGAGAAAGTATGCCAATATGCATTCTTAAAATCCTTGTAGTTCTGTGAAATAAATTCAGGCGAGCCTTGGAATCATGGCGTAGCGCCAACTTGGTGCTTTTGCTAACGAAACCTCGGGCATATCAGCCCTGTCACGCTGTACAACAGGTGATTCTTCCATGATACAGATCTGGCTATTCGTCTTAGAAAGACACTTTCTGCTTGCTTTTTAGTCGTAACTTATAACGAGTCAGCGTCACTATCATATACCGCAAATTCACTGATGCGCTAGCGATATTGCCTAAATTAAAGTCAGCTTTTTTGCAAGTCCAAATTGCATCTTTTAAGCATTTTTTTAATAAGTCTTTCTGCTTTGCCACCAATATTATATGAAAAGTGGTAAGCTTGTCAGATTATACTCAAGGCCAATGGGGGAGTACCCCCAAAGTTCTAATTTGATTGAGTCATTTTTTGTTGAGGAGTATCGCATCATTGGAGCCTAACCTTAAAACACAGATATCTGTCATATCCGTCGTCGATTATTATGAGCTTTATCAAGCTGGCTTAAAGGACGCTATTGTTCTTGATCTTGGCCAGGCTCAAACATATTCCCGAGGCCATTTGCCTGGTGCGGTACATTTACCAGTGACACGTATTGTCCGTCAGGATGGTTATGCAACGGGATTGATGCCATCGAAGGCTGCATTGATAGAGCTTGCCCGTGAGTATGGTCTTTGCTCAGGTAAGACTATCTACCTTTATGATGATGAAGGTGGTGGCTGGGCAGGCCGTATGGCTTGGATCCTCGATATTCTTGGCGTTGAAAAAGTTGTCTATATTGATGGTGGCTTACGTGCTTGGATGTATGCAGGTTATCCATTAAGCTCGCAGCGCGAAGTGCCTGAAGCCTCTGATGCACCTGAAGAGTTAAACACTTATCCGTGTATTCAGCTTGAAGAGCTTCAAAAAGTATTAGAAGAAAATCAACCTCTAAACTTAATCGATGCTCGATCTGCTGGTGAATACAATGGTGTACGTCAGTTCGCTCAGCGTGCAGGTCGTATCCCTGGTGCTCAGCACTATGAATGGACACGTGCGATGCGTCTTGATAGTGACTACACTTTGCGCTCATTAGATGTGATTCGTTCAGAGCTTCAAACGCTTTATAGTGATATGAGCAATCAATTTGTTGTTTACTGTCAAACACATCATAGAAGCGGACTCAGTTACCTTATGTGCCGATTACTAGGCCTTAATGTTCGAGCTTATGCTGGATCTTGGTCTGAGTGGGGCAATAATGCTGATGTGCCAATTCAGAATGATTAGAGTTGGCGTTCTTAAAGCCGCTTATCAATAACCATATACATGGAGAGAATGAAGTTCATGGTTTCAAAAGCTCAGCTGTTTGCTGCATTACAGGCCATTGTGCCACAACGACTTTTATCCACAATGATTGGTAAGCTTGCAGCTTCTAAAGTACCATTTGTGAAAAATGGGTTTATTAGTGTCTTCAAATCAAGCTTTCCAAAAATTAATATGAGTGAAGCTTTACAAGAAGATCCTCATAGCTTTGAAAGCTTTAATGCTTTTTTTACTCGTGAGCTGAAGCCAGATGCCAGACCAATGGTTGAAGATCCTAAGGTTGTCGTTTCTCCTGCTGATGGCGCTGTGAGTGAAGCTGGCCCTATTAGTGCTGGTCGAATTATGCAGGCGAAGAATCATGACTATCGTTTAGATGAGTTATTACCAGTTGCTAAAGAAGACTGGGAGCCATATGTAAATGGTGATTTTGCAACAATCTATTTAGCACCAAGTGATTATCACCGAGTGCATATGCCAATGGCTGGCCGTCTTGTTAAAACTGTATATGTACCAGGCAAACTTTATTCAGTTAATGGTGCTACAGCTGCAACTATTCCGCGCTTGTTTGCAAAGAATGAGCGTTTAATTGCATTCTTTGAAGGTGAGAATGGCCCATTCTGTATGGTACTCGTAGGTGCGATGATTGTGTCTGGCATTGAAACTGTTTTCAATGGTTTATATCGCACAAGACCAGGTGAGATTCTTTGGAACTATAGCCCTCTAAACCAACAAGGTGAAGAAGTTGTATTTGAGAAGGGTGATGAGTTTGGTCGATTCCTGCTTGGGTCAACAGTGATTTTACTGACACCTCCAGATGCAGTGAAATATGAAGGGCTTGTGCCTGGTAAAGTTGTGCGATGTAAAGCACCGATCGGTGAAAAGCAATAAGTTAAAGCTTTTTTAGGTTCGTACGTAGCTGGCTGGGGTTGATTACTAGTACAAGCGATTTGAATGATGAAAAAGAAATTTGGTTTTGGGGTGTGAACTCGATGAAACTAAGAGTTATGACTGCGGTACTTACTTTATTGAATATTGCAATTAATATTTTTGTGGTAAGAAGTCTTCTTGTTTATCAAAGTGAAATGTTCGAATTTTCTGATGAAACAGACACGCTCATATCAATTTTCTTTTTTGAAAAAACAATACCTAGCTTGGCAGTTATATCCATAGCAACATCGATATTGTTATACCTTGTGATTAAAAAGCGTAAATCTTCCAATGAGTCATAAAACAAAAAAGAGCGACCTAGGTCGCTCTTTTTTGTTGGCTTTGCATTAGGTCATACACCTAAAGAAATTAACCCTTGCTCGCGCGAGATACGTAGTCACCAGTACGAGTATCAACGCGGATCACTTCACCGATTTCGATGAAGAGAGGAACTCTTACAACTGCACCAGTGACAAGAGTTGCAGGCTTAGTACCGCCTTGCGCTGTATCACCTTTAAGGCCTGGATCAGTTTCTGTGATCTCAAGCTCAACAAAGTTTGGAGGCGTAATAGAGATAATGTCACCGTTCCAAAGTGTTACAGTACATGTGTCTTCTTCTTTCAACCACTTGATGGAATCAGAAACAACAGCAGCTGTTGCACCTAGTTGTTCAAATGTATTTGGATCCATGAAGTTGTAGAACTCACCATCAGAGTAAAGGTACTGCATATCAGTATCCATAATGTCTGCAGCTTCAAGAGTTTCACCTGATCTGAATGTCTTATCTAGAACACGGCCAGTTTTAAGGTTACGGATTTTAACGCGGTTGAAAGCTTGGCCTTTACCAGGTTTAACGAATTCATTTTCAACGATGGAGCATGGATCGCCATCAAGCATTACTTTAACGCCAGATCTGAACTCACTTGTAGAAATAGAAGCCATTGTGGATTCCTTATGTAGTCGGATAATCACACTCACAACTCTATTAAAATAAAATAGGTTGGTGATGAGTATGCTATGTTGATTAAGAATAGCCGTGAGAACAGAGGCTTGGATATCTGAAAGGAGAATAAGCCTTAGTCGTGACGACCGTTTGTCCTGTATAATATACCGATGAAGTGAATGACCGCAAGGAGTGCGCATGCAGCAGGAATTGAATGACTTTTATCGATATCATCAAGAGGTCATGGTAGGCGGTGTATTAACTCGTTATTACGACTCAGATTTAGACTCAACACCAGGTCGATATAACCCAAATCCTTCCTCGAAGCCCATTGTTGTAGCGCTGCATGGTGTTGCAACTTCAAGCTACTTATTTCGTAATCTCATTGCTGAATTTGATAGCTCTGTCAGACTGGTTGTACCTGATTTGCCAGGTTTTGGCCGATCAAGTAAGCAATTACCTTGGGGGGCGAAATATAAGCATTATCTTGAGTGGCTTGAAGGTTTTATTCGCAGTGTGTTGCCTTATTCAAGTCAGCCAGTGAAAGCGCATTTTATTGGACATGACTTTGGAGCTTTGCTTGCGATGGCGTGGGCAGTGGAGCATCCTCACGAAGTTGCATCTTTATTTTGCATGAATACCTGCGTGCATTTTGAAAATATCAGCCCAACCCCTTATACAGGTCTCTCTTTAGCGCCAGTTTTAGGGCGATCAATTGGGAGAGTAATGGCTCGTGAGCCAGTGATCTCAATGATTTTTAAGAAAGTCTTTAAGACGCTGCCTGAAAAAAGCGTAATTGATGCTTATATGAATATGTATCGTGATCCTGCTGCACGCACAGTCTTGGCTGGGTTTATGCATTACTTACCCAGCGTTTCTCAGTTAATGTGGACCATAAGGCGCGACCTCAAGAATCTTACTTGCCCGAGTATGTTTGTGTTTGGCGAAGACGATATTTTGGTTAAGCCTCAAGAGGCTCGACGATTAGCAGAGTCAATGCCCCATGGTGCTTTTAGGTGTTTACCTGGAGTGGGTCACTTCCCAACAGAAGAGGTACCTGCAGCTATCAATGCTGAAATTGGTGCCCACTTGTCTCTTTTAGGAGTAGAGTGCTAACATCCGGCCATGAATATGAAACTTCCTGGCCTTGATATATCCAACGAGTCTGATTGGCGTACTGATTTTGCCCAAGGGATTCGTTCGGCTGAAGATTTGCTCAAGCATGTCAATTTAGCCCCTGAGGATGTTGATTTAGTGGAGGGTGCCGATTTAGGTGCGTTTCCTCTAAGAGTGCCTCAAAGTTATGTTGCTAAGATTGAGAAGGGCAACCCTCGTGATCCTTTGCTCTTACAAGTCTTACCGTTAAAGCAAGAGTTTCAGTCCCAGCCTGGCTATGTGAAAGACCCTTTGCACGAAGAAGAGTACAACACAGCGCCTGGTGTAATTCATAAATACCAGAACCGAGCTTTATTCGTGGCAACTCAAGCTTGCGCAATTCACTGTCGATATTGCTTTCGACGTCACTTCCCTTATTCCGATAACGCAATGACAGCAGATAAGCTGAAAGCAGCTTTGGATTATATTGCATCAAGGCAGGAGCTAGATGAAGTTATTCTCAGTGGGGGCGACCCTTTATCTTTAAGTGATCCAAAGTTATTTCAGGTGCTCGAAGGTTTAAATTCGATTCAGCATTTAAAGCGTATTCGTATTCATACACGCCTTTTAGCAATTATGCCGAATCGTGCGACTGACGCGTTTCTAACAGGGCTTAAAGCACTACAAAAGCACCTTGTCATTGTTGTACATATCAATCATCCAAATGAAATTGATGATGAGTTTATTCAAGCGGCTGGGCTATTAAGACAAGCAGGAGTGCATCTGCTGAACCAAACTGTATTACTTGCTGGTATCAATGATAATGTGCAGACATTAAATCAGTTAAGCCATCGCTTAATGGATGCAGGTGTTCTTCCTTATTATTTGCATTTACTTGACCCCGTTGAGGGGGCAAGTCATTTCAATATTTCCGATGCTCAAGCAATTCAATTTGTGCGCGAGTTACTTGAACAGCTTCCTGGTTATTTAGTGCCTAAATTAGTCAGAGAAGTTGCTGGTTTTAAAAATAAATTACCAGTGGATTTAGGGCTTTATACGCAAAAATAGACTTTTAAATAAGTATTTTTAGCGAATAAGCCTAATTTGTTCGTTCTCTTTAATCACTTCAATACAGTGTATCTTTTCATCTGTCATCAACACTTAGGTGTTTCCTAAATTACTGCTAGACTTTTAATATTGATATTAGGAATGTTGTCTAATTTGATGCTCCAAAACACATTAAAGGAATAGGGTGCTTATGGCTCTGAGTCAGTCCGATTCGAGACAGGCTGAAAATGCAGATATTATTTTAGCTGGGCTACCTGCGCGTGAGAGAACACATTTAAGTTGTATTCACTCCTTGCATTCAAAGAAGCTAAGAGATTGGTGTGAACAACTTAATGTATTGAATATAGATGTTGCTATTCCACAAATGGTTAACCTCTATCGAGAGTTAGCTGAAGTTGATTTAAACGCTGAAGATGTATTTCAACTGTATTTAATTGCAAAGCCAGCAACAGATCGCATATTTGATGGCGTTAAAGCTGTGTACCAGCAAAAAAAACTGCAAATGACCACGCAATCGAAGCGTGCGATGGAGTATGCCCATAGTTTGGATCGAGCGATTATTTTAATGTTTCGATCACTCTTAGCAGAAATGAATACCTATACAAACGATGAGCGACAAAAGCATTTCACAGCGCTTCTTGGCAGCTCGTTTTATGTGTATATGGCAAATATTTTTTTACGCTTAAACGAATTTTGTTTAGATATACCTACAGGTTTTTGGCGAGAGTGTCATGGCGTTTACTGGTATTTAAAGAAGCGTGGGTGTAACTCGATTTTAATGGATCAAGTGAATTACCCTGATTTCCCAGATAAAGTTTCACCGAAACGTTTGTATTTAGGGTTAGTGCTTTACTCGATTATTGAGCCGTGTAGATATGATAGGGCGCTGCAAAAAGATTTAATGAAGGCAATGCAAGTGTTTGGAAGCATGGCAGATTTGAAAGAGAGCCCAGCACCGAACACTTTGTTTTCTATTGTTTTAAATGATGACATTAGCCATGTACCAACGAGGGCATTGACACTTGTTGAATTACCAGACCAAGTTTTACATTTGAATTTAGCGCCAGTCGTCAGCTTTTTGCAGAATCCATTATCAGACCCTGCAGCTGTCACTAAAAGTGAGAGGGTGGAGCGATGTTTTGATGAATTCTACTCATTATTTACAGTAGAACGTTATCGTAAGCAAGCTCGTCGAGAGCTGGATATTCAAGTGAAGGGCTACTTTGGTTTGTTGCATGTGTTTAATCAGCTTGTGCAAGAAGCTAGTGCAGATTTGGACTCTGATGAAGAAATACATTATGACGCACCAGTGCAGGCCAGTATACGCAGTGAATCTCTACATATGCGTGATGAAAGCGATGGTGGCTTTTGTTTAGAGACAACAGAAAAAAATAGATTAGCCTATGATTCTGGCGATTTAGTTTGGCTCTCCAGTGTACAGCTTGAGTATTTGTGTATTATTCGTTGGACAAAAATGCTGGTATCTGGACATTATCTGATAGGATTAGAGAAATTAACAAATCAAGTCCAGGCTGTTGAATTTACAGTTATTGATGATCAGCAAACTGGAGATATTGAAAAAGCATTATTGTTTGAACAACAAGGGCGAACTGTCCTTCTTTCTCGTGTAATGGCGACACAAGGGCAAGAGCTCAATGTTCAATTAGGTGACAAGCAAGTGTCTTACACTGTTGAGGAAGTGCACTGGCTCGTATCGGGATATGTACAAAAAATATTGGAGCCATTGAGGTGAATATGGATGGAGAACTAAAGACCATTCGAGTCTTGCTGGTTGATAATCATGCAGATGTCGCAGAGCAGTACGTCAATGTATTGCGTAACAAAGGAATGGCAACTCGAGGTCAGCTTGTTGAGTCTTTTGAGGATTTCGAATCTAATTTAGAGAAGAAAACCTGGGATTTAATTCTGTTGAAGGATGGGCTGGAAGAGTATCCTGTGCCACGCATGATGGAATCGATCAACCGATTTGTAAAAGATGTGCCACTTATTGTGATCACGGAAAACTATGCCTTTGAAAAAACTGTGAGCTACATGAGTGTGGGCGTAAAAGAAGTGGTTCATGAGTCTGAAATGGATCACTATGTGCTGGTTGTGCGTCGCGAACTTGATAACTTATTCACTCGTCGAGATAAGCGCTCTTTAAGTATGTCACTACTTGAAGCAGAAAAGCGTTGTAATCAGCTTATTGAATCCTCTCGCGATGCTGTTGCTTATGTTGCTGCTGGTATGCATGTTTATGCGAACAGCCGCTATTTAGCACTATTCGGATATGATGAGTTTGATGAGTTAGAAGGTATTCCGATTCTTGATTTGGTTGCATCTAAAGATCAGTCAGATATGAAGGCTTTCCTCAAGCAATATAATGTTGGATTAGGCCAAGAAAGCAGTATTTCAGTGCTTGCAAACATGCCCGATGAAACTCACTCCCGTGTGACCATGAACTTTTCGCAAGCGACATATGATGGAGAGCTCTGCACACAGCTTTTAATTCGTCTTGATGAAGAAGATGCTGATTTACAAGATCAGCTGAAGAAAGTCAGTAACCAAGATATCTTAACGGGGCTCTATAACCGTTCATTTATTATGGAAACCCTTCGGGAAGTGATTACAAGTTCGCAAGAAGAAGATAACAATGCAGCCTTTATGTTTCTCAAAATTAAAGGTTATACAGCTATGCAAGCTGAGCTTGGTATCTCTAACTGTGATCTGGTGATTAATGATGCTGCTAGTAATCTTCAAAAACTATTACCACAAGGTGGTACTCTAGGTCATTTTAGTGATGATTCTTTTGCCATTATTTTAACGAAGAGCGACTTGGCTCATTCGGAAGCCTTTATTAAGCAAGTGAATGATTTCTTCCATTCTTATCTTGCAGAAGTGCAGGGCAGAACTGTGCCGGTTGAGTTTTCAATTGGTGCGGCTGTATTAAATGATTCTTCTGAAAATCCTCAGAGTGTCATTATGCAAACCTACACGGCATTAGAAAATGCTTTAGATAATACTGAAGATAATTATGCCTTCTTTGTGCCGAGCGAGAAGCCTGTCAGCATTGAAACTGTTGATACAGGTATTTCTGTTCAGTTGCAGCAAGCGATTGAAAGCGGCATGTTCAGAGTATTATTCCAACCAATTATCAGCTTGAGAGCTCAGAATCAGCCATTCTACGAGGTTTTGCTTCGAATGCTTTCTCCTGAAGGTGAAGAAGTATCGCCGAACCAATTTATCGAAGAGGCCGCATCACAAAAAGTGGCAGAAAAAATTGATAGATGGGTTGTCGTACAGTCGATTAAAGCCCTTGCCCGAGAATACCAGGAAGGCAGACCAACACGCTTAATTATTAACTTAACATCACAGACGCTGATGGATGAATCTTTTGTGCCTTGGTTAGGAATGGCATTAAAAGCATCTCGCTTACCTCATGATGCGCTTGTATTCCAGCTGGCTGAAAACGAAGCTTATCGTTATTTGAAAGAAGCGAAGAGCACATGTAATGCATTGGCTGCATTGCACTGTAAGGTTTCGATTTCTCGATTTGGCGCTATGGCTAACTCTTTTAATCTTTTCAGGCATGTACATGTTGATTATGTCAAAATTGATGGTAGTTATACGAAAGATTTGGCAAATGATGGTGAAAAAGCGCTTGTTGAGCTTATCGAGCAAGTCCATGCTGTTGGCAAAATGACTATCGCTACCTTTGTTGAAGAAGTAAAAGTGCTTTCTTCTCTCTATGGCATTGGTGTGCATTACATCCAGGGTTATTATCTACAGCCTCCAGCACCAACGATGGATTATGACTTTAGTGGTGATGATGACGAAGAAGAAGAGATTATGTACTAAAATTTGTACAATAATGTAACTTTTTTAAAGTTAAGTATTTGATTGTATTAACTTATTTTAAGTTTTTATTACTTAATGTATAAGGTTAATACTATGGGATCTTCTTCAACAACGAGCTCCAGCTCCTATCAAGATTATTATGCGCTTCAACCTATCCAAAATGGAGGTAGAGGCGCTCGGCAGTTAAGCAGTCAGCACAATAGAGCCGCTGGAAACGTGTCGAGAGTTCAATCATTAGCCCGTTCAATATTTGATGATATGAGGGCGGCAGAAAGTAATGGACAGCCTTATACCGCTTTAGATACTCAAATGGCAATTAAAGATGGTATTAGCGCACGCTTTTCAAGTCTTCCAAGTAAAACTCAAAGAGCTATGCGAACACAGGTGCTGGACGAGATTACGTATCTTGCTTCAGCCCGTTAAAGGCTCGACCTTTTAAAGGGTGATTAACGTATTACTATACTGAGACTAAAGTTCGATTTTTTCAGAAGTTTTGTCTCAGCTTTTAAATCTTCCAAAATAAGTGGGTTGCTCATAAGCCACTTTTCATCAATCTTCAGCGTTAAGCTAGTAGCATCACTTTTATCTTGAATAACTTCAATATGCTTGGCTAAAGAGCCAGGCGTTTGGCTTCTGGCATGGTGTAGCAACACTGAAAGACGAAGAATAATAGCAAGACTTCGAACTATAGGCTTGATATCATCTGTCAGTTCTTCACAGGCTTCTAATGCAAACTTGCGACGATGGAGTCTTACAAGGCTACCAAGGATGGATTGTTCTTGCCTTGAGAAGCCAGCCAAGTCCGCATAGGTCAGAATATAGGCACCGTGTTTGTGGAACTGCGAGTGAGAGACACAAAGGCCAATTTCGTGCAACTCTGCGGCAACACTTAGTATATCTTTGTAGTGTTCTGAGTGAATATCAGGCCATGTGCTGCACAAGCTTTCGTGTAAGTGCTGCGAGGTCTTTAGTACACGTTGCGCTTGTGGAATATCGATTGAAAAACGTTGTTGAAGCGCTGTTACTGTACGCTGTCTTACATTTTCTGGCTCATGGCGGCCAAGTAAGTCGTAAATTAAGCCTTCACGCAGAGCGCCTTCAGAATAATAGAGCTTATCAATATTAAGCTGTTTCATGGCACCGTATAAAATGCACAGCCCTGATGGGAATATAGGATTTCTTTCTGGTTTTAGATTAGGAATATTAATTTCAGAAATCGTATCAAATTTTAATAGGTATTCTACAAGCCATTGAAGGTCATCTTGGGTGATATACTCTCGAGCTTTATCAAGGCCCTTTAGTGCGTTAAATATACTTTTGACGGAACCTGACGCACCCATGGCATGAGTCCAGCCTTCGCTTTGATATTGCTGAGTAATATGTTGTACTTCTTGCTGAGATGCTGAGATAGCATGTTTGAAGTTACTTTTTGAGAGCTTCTCATCACTAAAAAAGCGTTTTTTGTAAGAGACACACCCCATATGAAGGCTTTCGGTCAGAAGAGGCTGGAAGTGCTGACCAATAATAAACTCGGTACTACCACCACCAATATCGATAACGAGCTTCGATTCTTTGTTTTCAGGGCTTGTCTGGGATACGCCCAAGTAAATAAGACGTGCTTCTTCTCGGCCAGAAATAACGTCAACACGCTGCTTGAAAATACCTTCAATTGTTTTGAGCAAGCTGGTGCTATTACGAATAACTCGAAGCGCATTGGTACCAACAATACGGATATTTTCAGGCTTTATATAAGCAATTCTCTTGTGGAAACGTTTTAAACACTTCAGTGCTCGATCTTCGGTTTCAGTATTGAGGCAATTAAATTCATCCATGCCAGATGCAAGCTGCACTTTCTCTGACATTTTAGATTGCCAACGGAGCTCGCCTTGATGAACTTGGCCGATAGCCAAGTGGAAGCTGTTGCTACCAAGGTCAATTGCTGCGTAGGTATTAGATATGATCTTTTGTTCTAAAGGCATTTAGATTTTCCAACTAATATACTTCTCAATAGGGGGTAGATCAGGCTCGATTTTACTCAGTTATATTGCCCTATTGGTTATTGTTTTGATCGTTGAGCGTACTAATATTGTGAATAGTTGCGCAATAATGCCTGATTTAGCCAGCTGCAACCTGTGAAGTGTTCAATTTAGCTTATGAACACATGCTCCCTATTGATTTTCTCACTTTTGACATCATATTAGATCTATTACTGCATGTTTCACGTTTTTGTGAGCACATTGCTGTTAAAAAACATATAATAAAGACATGTAAGTAAAACATTGATTAAGAATGATGAATGTCAAATCAGCTGTTATTCTTCAAATGTATTCCACCTTTTCAGAGCTGTCCACTGGCGAGGGGCGAAGGTCCCAAAACTTGGCAAACTCTCTAAAGAGATGTATAACATCTCGAAAGGTTTCTTTTAAATAATTATAGATGCTCAGAAGAGCTCTTAACCAAAAGAGCGTGCGATACCATAATTGCACAACTCTTGAGGACGAGGCTAATCTGGCCAAGCACATTAAGGTGATGTTATGAGTGATAAGATTTTACATCTTAACGACGGCAATTTTGATTCCACTATTGCTGAAGCTAAAGTACCAGTTCTTGTAGATTTCTGGGCAGAGTGGTGTGGTCCATGTAAAATGCTTGCACCAATCCTTGATCAAATTGCTGAAGAATACGACAGCAAAATCCAGATCGCTAAAGTAAATGTTGAAGAGAGTGCTGAAGTGCCTCGTAAATTCAACGTTCGCGGCATCCCAACTCTTGTTCTTTTCAAGGGCGGCGAAGCTGTAGCAACTAAAGTTGGAGCTCTAGATAAAGCGCAACTGATTGCATTTTTAGATCAAAATATTTAGTGAGTGTCTAATTACTTCTTGTAATTTGAATCGACTTCGCTATAATTCTTTTAACCTCCTCCGTCATCAAATGACTTTGCCAGCTAAATCAATCAGTAATCAGCTGGACTTTGGGGAGGTTAAAAACCCTTTTTACACTCATCGTAAAACTTTTTTCTTGAACCCGCTCTATTTGAATGCCATGTCTATATCTATGTTCTTTCTGTAATTTGTTGGCATATCGAATGATTTATTAGGTTGTCTCAATGCTATCAAGCTATATTACGCCTTGAATTATTGCGGTTTCGAAATCTTAATCTTCCACTAGTTAGAAGCTCCGGATATTTATGAACTTATCAGAACTTAAAACCAAACCAATAGCTGAACTCATCTCTATTGCAAGCGAAATGGGTCTAGAGAATATTGCTCGCACACGTAAGCAAGACATGATCTTCACGATTCTTAAGCGTCACGCTAAAAGCGGCGAAGACATCTACGGTGACGGCGTTCTTGAAATCCTTCAAGATGGTTTCGGTTTCCTACGCTCTGCAGAAGGTTCATACCTTGCTGGTCCAGATGATATCTACGTTTCGCCAAGTCAGATTCGTCGTTTTAACTTAAGAACTGGTGACACAATCGCTGGTAAAATTCGCCCACCTAAAGATGGTGAGCGTTATTTCGCACTTCTTAAAGTGAACGAAATCAACCACGATCGTCCAGAAAATGCTAAAAACAAAGTTCTTTTCGAAAACTTAACACCTTTATTCCCTGCAGATCGTCTTGTAATGGAGCGTGGTAACGGTTCTACAGAAGACATCACTGGCCGTATTATTGATATGGTTGCGCCAATCGGTAAGGGCCAGCGTGGTCTTATCGTTGCGCCACCTAAAGCTGGTAAGACATTGATGCTTCAAAACATTGCATCTTCAATTACTCGCAACAATCCAGAATGTCATCTTATCGTTCTTCTTATCGACGAACGTCCTGAAGAAGTAACAGAAATGCGCCGCTCTGTGCGTGGTGAAGTTGTTGCTTCTACATTCGATGAGCCACCAGCACGTCACGTACAAGTTGCTGAAATGGTTATCGAAAAAGCAAAACGTCTTGTAGAGCATAAGAAAGATGTTGTTATCCTTCTTGACGGTATTACACGTCTTGCTCGTGCATATAACACGGTAGTACCTTCCTCTGGTAAGGTTCTAACAGGTGGTGTTGATGCTCATGCGCTTGAAAGACCAAAGCGTTTCTTCGGTGCTGCGCGTAACATTGAAGAAGGTGGCAGCTTAACAATTCTTGCAACTGCTCTTGTTGATACAGGTTCTAAGATGGACGAAGTTATCTTTGAAGAATTCAAAGGTACAGGTAACCAAGAACTTCACCTTGATCGTCGTGTTGCTGAAAAACGTATTTACCCAGCAATTAACATCAACAAGTCCAGTACTCGTCGTGAAGAACTTCTAACGACAGAAGAAGAGCTGAAGAAACTTTGGATTCTTCGTCGTATTCTTAACCCAATGGATGATGTTGCAGCTGCAGAATTCCTTATCGACAAGATGAAGGATTCTAAAACTAACGAAGAATTCTTCGAGAGCATGAAGCGAAAGTAATGTCTTCAACAGTAGGTCGCTCCTTTCAAGCGCACGTACATCAAATAGAGCAGACGCCTTCTGGCGTTCTGTTCGTTTGGTTGAAGCCAGATGATGGTTTTGATCATATCCACCGAGCAGGCCAATATTTAAGCCTGACCATGAATGGTGAACCAAGTTTCTTTTCTATTGCCTCAATGCCTGTTGCTAACAGCCTTATTGAGCTGCATATTCAAGCTTTAGATGAAGCTAAAACCGAATTTCTTTTAAATGCTTTTACCAATAAAACTCAAGTCACAATCGGTTATCCATACGGTATTGTTGATTGGCCTGCAGATAAGCCAGAAGGCATCTTTATTTGCCGAAATACAGGGTTTGCACCTATCAAAGCACTGATTGAGACTGCTTTAAGTCGCAACACCGACCGCCCTGTGCATTTGTATTGGGAAGGTGATTTCATTAAAGACTTGTACTTTGAGAAGTGGTTATCCACAGCACTTAAAGATCATGCACATTTCCAAGCGCATTTATTCTTTGCTTTAGAAGATGCTATTGATGCTTCCAGTTTTGCAATTCAAAGCTCACAGTGCCACATAAAAACCGGCTCGCTTCACCAAGTGATAGAGCAGGGCACCATGGACTTAAGCTCAAAAGAGTCGTGGTATTACCTCTGCGGCTCGCCACAACGTGTGTATCACTGGGTTGATTGCTTAGAAGCCAAAGGCCTTTCAATTGATGCAATGGCTTCAGATGTGTTTGAGTATGCGCCAAGGGGCTAATTTACTTTTTCTGGTAAGTAAGCTCATTACATTTTTATGCGCATAAAAATGCGAAATCCCACACTTTTGTGCGCATAAAAGTGTGGTTTTGATCAAAAATTACTCAGACTTCAACATCGCCGACAAATCACCAATCGCATCTTCAACTTCTTTCACATAAGCCTGCATCGCATCTTCCTTGCTCATGCCTTTATTAGCAGCCCATGCGTTGTATTTTGCTCTTTTCACAATCTGAAGCATACCTGGTTGCTTACCTTGCACATCACCTTCAGTTGCTTGTTTAAACAGACCATACATCTTAAGCTGCATATCTTGTGTTACTGCAGATGATGGTGGCGTGTTTTGGATGTGTTCAACTGCAACTTTAAATTTATCTTCTACTGTAGACATATTAAGCTTCCCTTTTGTATGTTTCTTATTAAGTGTAGCGGAGCGCAAATGAGCTCGGTGTAGATGCGAATAGAGCGATCACGACTCTCATCCTAACAAAGTCTTCTTGAATAGGTGTTCAAATATGATTGGTGCAATTCAAGCTGTGGAATGGTCATTTCGACAGCTGACGAACCGCAAAATTTTTGCTTCGATAATTATTCCTTGTGTGATTCATGTATCACTTTTATTGGGGCTGGGTTTTGCTTTGTTCACTTGGCTCAGCGGCTTTATGAGTTGGAGCCTTCCAGAACTACCTGCATGGTTGGCATGGGCGCAAGAAGGGCTTGGTGGTGCTTTAGATGTAATCCTATGGGTTTTGGCCTTTGTTATCGCTGTAGGTTTTGTCGCTTTCGGTTTAACGCTTATTACGACGATTGCTCACTTTATTGCATCACCATTTAATGGGTGGCTTTCAACGAACGTGGAAAATCAAATCCGACCTGTACAGCATCCTGAATTTACTCTTTGGCAGATGTTTAAAATGGGATTAAGCCGAGAGCTACAGCGCTTAAAATATTGGTTAGCACGAGCGGCGGTGCTTGCAGTTTTAAGCTTAATTTTTCTGTGGGTACCAGTTATCAACAGTATGGTCAGTTTTATGTGGATGATTTTTGGTGCCTGGATGATCGGTTTACAGGCTGTTGATTACGTTGCTGATAATAATGGCGTCGACTTTAAATCAACAGTAGCTGCTTGTAAAACAGCCAAAATGAGCGTTTTAAGTTTAGGTGCTATTCTCATGGGTATGATGCTTGTGCCATTCTTAAACTTAATTTCAATGGCAATTGGTGTCATTTCCGGTACTTATTTATGGAATCATGTTATAGATAAGAAACGGCTTAAGTAAAAACAGAAGCTCGCAGATGGAGCTTCTATAGGATAAGGAAAATCCGTGAAGCTCTATCAAATGCCAATCTCACATTATTGTGAAAAAGTTCGTTGGATGCTTGATCTTAAAAAGATTAAGCACAGTACGAAAAATCTTCTACCAGGCTTGCATATAGCTGTAATCCACAAGCTTATGCGCAAGCAGTCCTCTGGGTTTCCTTCCACAAGTGTTCCCGTTCTGAAAGATCAGGGCAAAATTATTCAGGGTTCTGACCACATTTTGGATCATCTTGATTTACTTTATCCACAGCCGTCGTTTATGCCTGTGGATAGCGAGTTGAAGCAGGAGGTTTTAAAGTGGGAAGAGTTTGCAGATCAAAAACTTGGACCACATGTGAGACGTTGCTGCTATTATTATTTATTAAGGGACCCAAGCGCCGTTATTCCTATGTTCACATATAAAGGGCCTTGGTATGGTCGGTTACTGATGAAGTTCATGTTTCCTCAGCTCCAAGCAGCTATGCGTAAGGGTATGCAGATTGATCAAGAAGGGTTTAATAAATCGAAAGCTGTTCTTGATGAAGCTGTACAGACCTTGGCCAGCCACTTATCCACAAGACAATATCTTGTAGATGAGCGATTAACACGAGCTGATATTGCAGTTGCATCGCTATTGGCTCCTTTAATCAGGCCTCAAGGCTACGATGTACCATGGCCGCAGACGCTCCCAGAAGAGCTGACGCAGTTAGAGCTTGAGTATCAACCAGTGTTGCAGTGGGTTGATAAAATGTATAAAAACCACCGAAAACCATAACATTGATAATGAGGTAACCATGACTTCATCTTTAAAGGAGTTTATGCACAGCCCTGCAGCAGGCGGTATTCTGCTCGGTATTTGTGCAATATTAGCTATCATAGTGGCAAACTCACCGCTTAAACATATTTATGATCTTCTCTTAGCAACGCCTGTTGTTGTACAGGTTGGCGCATTGGTTCTTGCCAAGCCATTATTGCTTTGGGTTAATGATGGTCTTATGGCTGTCTTCTTTTTTATGGTTGGCTTAGAGCTTAAACGTGAGTGTCTATACGGTGAGTTAGATCACTGGAAAAAAGCTGTATTACCAAGTATTGGTGCGTTAGGCGGTATGATTGTACCTGCGTTAGGTTATTTGCTTCTTAACTATGATGATCCTATGACTAGAGGTGGTTGGGCGATTCCAGCTGCAACTGATATTGCATTTGCACTTGGTGTGCTTTCTTTATTAGGTGATCGTGTTCCATTATCTTTAAAAATCTTTTTAACATCGCTTGCTATCTTTGATGATGTTGGCGCTATTCTTATCATTGCATTTTTCTACACATCTAAAATCTCTATCATTTCTTTGGTGATCTCTGCTCTTGCTGTTGTGATTTTGTGGGGCTTAAATAGAAAAGGTGTGAATACTAAATCACCTTATATTTTTGTCGGTATTATTATGTGGATTGCCGTATTAAAATCTGGTGTCCATGCAACATTAGCAGGTGTGGTTCTAGCACTCTTTATTCCAGCTCATAAATCTGCCAAATTTGAAGAGGGCAGTATGCTTCACCATATTGAATACAGACTTCATGGTGTTGTGACCTTTGCAATTTTACCGATTTTTGCATTTTGTAATTCTGGATTAACACTTATTGGTCTTACAGTGGATGATGTTTTCCATAAAGTACCAATGGGTATTGTGATTGGACTATTCCTTGGTAAGCAGATAGGTGTATTTAGCTTTAGCTGGTTGGCTATCAAAACAGGCCTTGCCGAACTACCGAAGGGTATGGGTACATTGCAGCTCTATGGCGTATCTGTATTAACTGGTATAGGTTTTACTATGAGTCTCTTTATTGGTTCCCTGGCCTTTGATGCAAGCAGTGTTGATCGTCTATTCGATGAACGACTTGGGATATTGATTGGTTCTCTCTTATCTGGTGTTGTTGGCTATTTAATTCTTAAAGTCGCGATTAAAAGAATCCCTGAAGAGGAGCATGAGCATCTAGAGGTGGATGGTGTGCCTAGCAAAAGCTAGGCATCCCGTTGGGTAATAATTGTAGGAATGTTGCCCAGTGAGTCTTGATTCAATGATGACTTCATATATTAAATTGAAGCCATGGTTGAAGTATGTTTAAAGCTTTATAACTTAAACCCAATAAAAAAGCCGCTTTAATAATGATAAAGCGGCTTTTTTATTGGGAGAAAGAAGAAATAATTTCTAGATTATTTAATAGAAATATCTTCACTCTCAGCGATTTGTGCAAGCTTTTGTTCAGCAGTCATATCACCTAGTTCTTTCTCTAATTCATACACAAGAATTTGCGTTTTCATATCTTTAGGATCAAGCGCAACTGCTTTGTGTAAGAATTCTAATGCTTGAGCGTTGTCACCGCCTTGTTGAAGCAGCACACCTTGAGCTTTCAGTACGTTTGTATCTTCTGTTTTGTTGCCCATGTACTTCGTTAAGAGGTTATAACGAGCTTGCCAATTTACATCTGTCATCTGGGCTAATGTTAATGCCCAACGTGTATCAAGGCCTCTGTGCACCTGTTCTTCAACAATTTGGTAGGCAAGATCATGCTTTTCAAGTTTCATGAGTGCATGGAATTTCACTTGTGCAATTTCAGAAATCTGACGACGTTTTGCTGGTAGTGATTTCCAGAACTCGTTAATCGTTTCTAAAGATTGGCCATCAGTCATTGCTGTGTAGCATTGCGATTCAAGTGCAATCAGTTCCTCATCACTAAAGAGCTTGTCTTGACGAATTTGCGGCAGAATAGAGTAGATTTGGTGCCATTCATTTTGTGCTTTCAGAATGCGAGCTTTAAGCTTCCAGAAAATACCTGTTTGCTGGTTAGCACTGACTTTATTAAGCGCTCGAAGAGCTCCTGCATAGTCGCCAGAGTGCATTGCAAATTGGGATTCAATAAAACAAATGTGGTGTCTGTTTTTATCACCATTTTTAATATCAATTTTGCGAGCAGATTCAAGGTAAGAGAAAGCTTTATCAAGCTGGCCTTGTTCATAGGCTGTGCGTGCTTGGCCAATTGTTGCAATTAAATTTAATGGGCTGCGACTAGAGACTTTTGAGAGAAGCTTCTGTGCTTTTTTCCAATCACCATCTGCAAGGTTAAGCATACCCTGCGTCAGCATGTAAGCGGTTTTATCCTGCTGTTTTGTATAGGCAACAGGTTTGAGCCAAGACCAAACAGGTTTGATTAGATTTAAAACAACTGCGCTAATAATGCCAAGGATTACAGCAAAAATAACAAGCACAAGTACGCTTGTTTCAATGATATAACTATGGAAGTTAATTAATATATAGCCTGGATCTGATCTACCGAGCTCAGCAACTGCAAGGGCAAGGAGAACAATAAAGGCAATTTTGAGCAAATTTTTTAACATAATTGTATGCCTTCCTGTAAGTCGTTGGAAAAGAGGTTCACTTTTCCAACGCTAGAGCGCAAATTAAGATTTTTTCTTTTCAAAAATAGTAATCAGATTACGAAGAGCTTGTTGGCTTTTCTCAATTGTCGTTGTTGGACGAGTAATCTGCACTTCTTTTAAGCGCTCCAATTCATTTACGAAGAACTGAGTTTGCTTCTGATTAGGATTAAAGGCTTCTTTAACAATCTTCACAAGTTGTGCAAGAGAGCTCTCATAACCAAGCTGGTTTTGACGCATCACATTCAGTTGCGCTTCTGTCAGTAACATAAAGATATGTTGTTCAACTTGCTTGCGAGTTGTGTCATCGAGCAGTGGTTTTACAGCAGAGTCAGTCTTCTGTACGCGAACTAAAGAGGAGAGAAGTTTATTCATACCTTCTGAAGACATAATGTCAGCAGTTGGTTTTTCGTCAAAATCTTCATGGTTATAAGAGGAAATACTTAAGTCATCAATTTTTTCAATAAGGGCATTAAGTTGAGCATGAATAAGCTCTGGCTGCCAATAACCCTCAATTTTCAAGTTAGCACGATCTTCACTTAGTGCCGTAAGGAGTGCTTGAGCATCAGGGGTACGAAGTTGTGCAGCAACAATGCTCGCTTGGTCCATGAGGAGTGCTGCACCTTGGTGATCACCTGTCAGCGCTAGACGGTATTGAGCCATTTCAAGAAAATATTCAATTTGAGAAATCATCCACTGTTGTTCATCACGTGGTGAAAGCTCTTTTAAGCGTTTATTAATAGCATTAACGTTTTGTTCAAATGTTTTAAAGTTAGCAAGAGTTGTATTCAACTCTTTTTGAAGGTCAGCTAGCTTGTCGCCAGAAATCTCTTTGACTTCAGCATCAACTTGACCAAGGGTCTTTTTCATTGCGTCTAAACGAGCATTGCTGTTGGCAGAAGTTGTTTTATATTCATTTTGTTGAACTTCTGCTGCTTTCATGACTTCTAAGTAATAGTAAGTACCAGCGGCAGCAAAGCCAATTAAAAGGACAAACTGTAATAACACCACAAGCCACACAGCTTTACCTGCGCCTGACTTTTGCACTGCTACAGGCGTAGGCTCTGCAGTTTTTGGCGTTTCTATTGTTGCCAGTTCTTGGTTTGGAGTATCTTTTGATTCTTCTGTCATATTGACGCCTCGTAAGTCATCAGAGAAGCGTGTTGCTATTTCAGTATTTTACTGAGTAGCCACAAGCGTATGCTGTAAGCATTCGATTAAGATTTGGTTTTTAGCACTGCCAGAGTTTACCACCTTCGTTGCGCCTGTGTTGCGCACAACTTCTGCAATTCTTTCACTGGCACAAATAAAAGAGCACATCTTATCAGATTTTATCAGATTTTCATGTGACTGAATAATATCCTCAGCGGCTTCAGTGCTGGTTAAAATAACAGCATCAAAAGCATCTGAGGGGCATGGAAGCTGGTTTTTCTGGCGCTCGTAAACTTCTAGTGTAGACGTAGAGACCCTAAGTTGATCTAGCTCTTTTTGAATTAAGCCTCGGCCATGTTTGCCAGCAATCACAAGTACATTTGGTGCACGATCTGGTGCATTCATTTCTTCATGTTCTACCCAACATTGCTGCAGGCTTTGAAGTAATGTTTCTGAGTTGGCAGTTTGGCTTTGATCAGGCTCAATTGCATCGATATTATAGCTGCTCATTGTTTGAGCTGTTGCTGCACCGATGCTCCACCAACGTGTTTCAGGCCACTGAGGCCAGTAGTTCATTAAAAAATCCAAGCCATGATCTGCCGCAAAATGGCTGGTAATAATGATATCGGTAAATTCATCTAAGCCAAGCGCCATGTTAATGCTGGAACGCTCAGATTCGAGAGTTTCAACTGCAACAATAGAGTAGGGGCAGTAAGAAATAACATCAAAACCAGCCGCTTTTAAGTTTTGTTCAAGCTCAATGCCTTTTGGTGCAGGTCTTGTGTTTAAAACCTTGAGGGGCTGCTTTTGTGTCATTAGAGTTGTACCCTTTAAGGATTATTTGCTAAATGTGAAGCAAGAATTTCTTTTGCACCGCTGGCAAATAAAACTTCTGAAAGCTTTAAACCAAGAGCTTTTGCTTCGTCTGCAGAGGTAACAGTGCCTGTGACAGTTTTGCGGCAAAGAACGCCTTCTAAGTTTCCGACCATACCTTCAAGGCTCATGTCTGATCCATTTAAAGTGCCATGTACAGCAATAGGTGCATGACAGCTACCGCCAAGTGCTTCATTGCACTGACGCTCTGCTGTTACAACTAAGGCTGTTGCTGTGTGTTGTAGCGTTAAAAGTGCTTTTCTAAGTTCAGTATCTTGAGTTCTGCATTGAATACCTACACAGCCTTGAGCAACCGCTGGGAGCATCACATCTTTAGGAATTTCAAGATCAATACGATCATTCAACTTAAGGCGCTTCAGGCCTGCAGTTGCAAGAATAGTGGCGTCGTATTCGCCAGCATCCAGCTTTGCTAGACGTGTATCAACATTACCGCGAATGGTTTTAATTTGAAGGTCAGGGCGCGCTGCAAGAATTTGTGCATGACGACGTAGGCTTGACGTTCCGACAACAGCACCTTGTTTAAGCTGGTCTATGCTTGTAACACCAACAAGTGCATCGGATGGGTTCTCTCTTTCGAGAAGCGCCGCTAACGTTAGCTCTTCTATCATGTCAGATGGAACATCTTTCATAGAATGAACTGCGATGTCAGCTTCGCCTCTAAGCATTGTGTCTTCAATTTCTTTTAAGAAAAGACCCTTGCCACCGATCTTAGAAAGAGCAATGCCAGCGCTTTGAGTTTTGTCACCTTCAGTGACAACTTTGACAAGCTCTGTTTTTAAACCGAGTTTGGTTTGGATTAAGTGAGCAACATGCTCTGCTTGCCAAAGTGCTAATTTGCTTTTACGAGTCGCGATTTTCACAGTAGATGGTAAGCTTGATTGAGAAGTGGACATATTTTTTTCCCACTGGTTTAAATAAATGAATTTGATATTTTCTAAATACGTATGGGCACGACGGTATCACTAAAGATACATATTATGGCTCTCACAGAGTGTAGAGTATAAAGAGTTACTGATTGTTTGGCGAGGGCTGAAACCCACCCTATAGACGTTAAAGAGGCAAGGATTGTGATAAGTCGATTGATCAAAGGGCTTAAAGCTCGAAAATCAATACGCATATTAAGTGTATTGATGATTGCAGGGGCGCTCTATAGCCCTGCTTATGCAGAAGCGACGGACGGCGAAAGTATCGGACAGGTGTCCGAATACACGCTTGATAATGGATTTAAAGTTCTCGTAAAACCAGATCACAGGGCACCAGTTGTGGTAAGCCAAGTGTGGTATCGCATTGGTTCGAGTTTTGAGCGCACAGGTCATACAGGCGTATCTCACGTACTTGAGCATATGATGTTTAAAGGAACAGATCGTTTTGGTCCTGGTGAGTTATCAAACCTTGTTGCCCGCTACGGTGGAAACGAAAATGCATTTACTGGCCGTGATTACACCGGTTACTACCAAATGTGGGAAAAAAGCCGTTTGCCTATCAGCCTTGCCATTGAAGCAAATCGCATGACAATGCTTAATATGGATGCTGAAGAATTTGAAAAAGAAAAACGAGTTGTCATGGAAGAGCGTCGCATGAGAACTGACGACTCACCAATTGGTACTGCTTACGAACGTTTATTTGCTGCAGCTTTTTTATCCAGCCCATATCAAAACCCAGTTATCGGCTGGAGACATGATCTTAAAAATTTAAGCCTTGAATATACTAAAAAATGGTACGAAAAATGGTACTCGCCAAATAATGCAACGCTCGTTGTTGTAGGGGATGTTGATCCTGATGAAGTGCATCAACTCGCTATTCAGCATTTTGGTGACTTAAAAGCAAAAACACTTCCTGAATTACCAGATTACACAGAGCAAGAACCAAAAGGTGAAAAGCGCATTACCATTAAAGATAAAGTCAAAGTACCTCAGTTGATGATGGGCTTCTTAGCGCCAAGTATTAAAACTGCTGAATCCATTGAAGACACCTATGCGCTTGCAATGCTTGCTTATGTGCTTGATGGTGGTTTGAGTGCTCGCTTTGAAACAAATCTTGTTCGTGGCCAACAGGTGGCTGCAAGTATAGGTACAGGTTACGATCCAATTGCTCGTGGTGATGTGCTCTTTAGTATTATGTCTGCACCAACACAGGGTACAGAATTAGATCAATTAGAATCTGCTATTTTTGAACAAATCCAAAAAATGAAAGAAACACCTCCAACTGCAGATGAGCTTCAAAGAGCGCTTGTGCAGCTCAAAGCCGGCGAAGTATTCGGTGAAGATTCTGTCTTTAATCAGGCTGATACGCTTGGTCGCTTAGCTGTGATAGATGAAGATTGGCGTTTGGCTGATAAGTGGATTGGTCATCTTGAAAAAGTAACCCCTAAAGATATTCAGCGAGTTGCTGAAAAATATATAGATCAAGATCGTATGACTTTAGTGAGTTTGGTGCCTGAAGATGAGGCCCCTGAAACTGCGCAAGCTCAGTCACAACAGCAGGGAGCAGTGCAATGAGCAGAAAACCTGTTTTTTCTCGAAAAGCTTTAAATATTCTTATTTTTATTACAGCAACTTTAATCCTTGTTTTTTCTCAGTTTGGTGATGAAACGTCTTTAGATGGTGTGAAGTCGTTCCATGGTGATAAAGAAGTTGCTGGACAAGATTCGTCATCTACAGATGAACCTTCTGACGATTACGAAACACCAAAGGTGAAGATTAAAGACTTCTTCCCTGAGTTGGCAGATATACCAGAAGTACCAAAAGCAGATATTGATTTTGATGTTCAACATTGGACGACCAAGTCTGGCTTAAAGGTGTATTTCGTTCCTGCGCCAGAAATTCCAATGGTGGATTTACGTCTCGTATTTAATGCTGGTAGTGCGCAAGACAAGCCTGAGGAAGCCGGCCTGGCCAGTATGACTTCTAACCTTGTTAAAGCTGGTACAGCAAATCTAGATGTAAACCAAGTAGCACTTGAACTTGAAAGAATAGGTGCTGACGTTGAAGTTGGTGCTTATCGTGATATGGCTGTTGCTGGCTTACGCGTTCTTGTTGACCCGCAATACTTTGATGATGCTTTAAAACTCTATTCTCAAATTATCAGTGAAATGAACTTTACTGATGAAGACCTAGCCCGTGAAAAAAATAGACAACTTGTTGGTATTACCCATAAGCAGCAAAGTCCGCAGGCTCAAATCAGCGATGCTGTGTTTGAAACGCTCTATGGTGCAGAGCACCCATACGGTCACCCAAGTTCAGGCACGCTAGAGTCGGTTACAGCGATTACTCGCCAAGATATTGAAGATTTCCATAACACATTCTATGTCACTGAAAATGCCAGCCTTGCTATGGTTGGCGATATTGATCGCAAGAAAGCAGAAGCCATTGCAGAAGAAGTTGCATCTCAATTAGGTCACGGCGAAGCAGCACCAAAACCTGATCAAGAGGTTCAAGCTGTTACTGGTGTGACTGAATTTATTCAATTTCCAAGTGAGCAAACCCATATAGCAATGGTTGGTCCTGGCGTAAAACGTGGTGATGAAGATTACTATGCACTGTTTTTAGCTGATCATATTCTTGGTGGCAGTGGTTTCGCTTCCTTGTTGAATAAAAAGATTCGTCAAGAAAAAGCCTTTGCATACTCTGTTGGTAGTGGTGTGTCACCGATGGCAGGTACAGGTCTTGTGACTATTCAAATGCAAACTCGTGGTGATCAAGCTGCTGCAGCTATTGAAGCAACACGACAGGTTATTGATGAATTAGCGCAAAATGGCCCTACAGAAGCAGAGATGGAAGACGCTAAGCAGCAGATTCTTTCTGAGTTTGCAATGCGTGCAGCGAGTAATTCAAGTCAGCTTGGATATCTTGGCAGCATTGGTTTTTACGACTTACCACTGAACTACCTCTCAGTTTTCAATGAAAAAATAGAGGCTGTGACAGCGGAAGACGTGAAAAAGATGGTTTCTCGCTACTTCAAGGACCTCGGCGTGGTGACTTTAGGGTATAATGACCCGCTTAATGACGCCTCAACTGAGGATCAAACTAATTAAGCCGAAGACACTTGCTTAAATCTCATAAGTAATGTGCCTCGGCACAGAGAAGAGAGCAATACTGTGGCTGTTCGAATCATTGGTGGTACTTTAAGAGGTCGTAAACTTGAAGTACCAAGTGCTTTAGGGTTACGACCAACTCCAGATAGAGTAAGAGAAACGCTTTTCAATTGGCTTCAGCGTTATTCTGCTGGAGCTCATTGCTTGGATTTGTTTGCTGGTTCTGGTGGGCTTGGTATCGAAGCCTACTCCAGAGGTGCAGGGTTAGTTGTTGCTATTGAGCAGAACTCAAAAGTATTCCAAGTGCTGCAAAAGCGAACAGTTGAATGGAACCTTGATAAGCATTATAAGGTTTTAAAAGCAGATGCACTCCAGTGGCTGAGTAACTGGTCTGGTGAGTCCTTCGACGTTATTTTCCTCGATCCTCCTTTCCAAAAGCAGTATCTCCCACGATTAATTTCACTTATCCAAGAAAAAGGCTGTTTAAAAGCTGATGGACTTCTGTATATTGAAAGACCATTGGAGCAGTCATTACCGGATTCCCTTGAGATGCTGAAAGAGCAGAAAGCTGGTGGGCTTTACTATGGGCTTTATAAATTGCGGGCTCTATAAATTTATTTAGAGCTTGCGTATAATCAGCACCCCAAAGGTGTTTATAAAAAGGCTTTGTTATGAACGAATTAGATTTAAACAGTGATGCGATGAAAGAAGTAGCAGAGCAGCAATCTGCATTCACGCAAACGCTTGAACAAACAGAAGATTTAAAAGCGCTTGAAGCGCTGCGTGTATCCACTTTGGGTCGTAAAGGTTGGGTCAAGAAAGCATTTGATCTTGTTAAAAAAGTACCTGGTGAGCAGCGTAAAGCAGTAGCACAGCATCTGAATGAGATGAAATCATCTGTTGAAGCTGCTCTTGATCAAGCTGAAGTGCGCATTGCAACTCAAGCAATCGAGAAGCAAGTCGAATCTGAGTGGATTGACTGGACAATGCCAAGCACAATGGATACTCAAGGTGCGCTTCATCCGCTGACAATTATTGAAAGAAACTGCATTAAAGTGCTTCAGCAACTTGGTTTTGAAGTTGTAGAAGGCCCTGAAGTTGAAACACCTTTCCATAACTTTGATGCATTAAATATTCCTGAGCATCATCCTGCTCGTGATATGCAAGATACATTCTGGCTGCAAGATAACTTCTTACTTCGTTCACATACATCCACAGTGCAAATTCGTGCTTTAGAAGCTGCAAAAGCTGAAGGCCGTGATCTGCCATTAAAGATTGTTGCGCCTGGTCGTGTGTATCGTAATGAAACAGTTGATGCGACTCACCTTGCATGCTTCCACCAATTTGAAGGCCTTTGGGTTGATCATGATGTGACATTCTCTGAACTGAAAGCTGTACTTGAGTTCACTGTAAGAGAGATCTTTGGCGATGCATGGGAGCTTCGCTTTAAACCTAAGTTCTACCCATACACAGAGCCATCCATTGGTATTGATATTCGTTTGAAAGATCAAGATGGACAAGGCGCTGGCAAGTGGTTGACGATTTTGGGGGCGGGCATGGTGCATGAGCATGTCTTTGAAAATACTGGATTCGATCCTAAAACAACAAAAGGTTTTGCTTTTGGCTTAGGTGTGTCTCGTATCGTTGCAATGGCTTATGGCGTTGAGTCCATGAGAAGCCTTTATGAAAGCGATTTGAGAGTGCATCAGCGTTTAAGCGTGCTAGGCAATGCTTAATTCACAAGCACCCAAAGCAAATGAATATTTAGGATTTATAGAGAGTCAGAAAAGTAAATGTAGCGATAAGAGTGGGCTTGAAAGCTCACCAACTCAAATACAGATGACTTTTCCGAAAAGGTAAAGAGAATGAAAGTCAGTTTAAACGCCTTACTTCAGTACATCACACCAACAAATCTAAGCCTTCCAGCAGACTGGGATGCATTGCATGACCTTCTTGAAGACATTGGTCTTGAGGTAAAGCGTGTTGATCGTGATGAAGAAGCAAACAATATTATTTTTACGCTTGAGCTATTAGCAAACCGTGGTGATCATCATTGCTATAAAGGTCTTGCACGTGAAATTCACCAGCGTACAGGCTGGCCTTTAAGCACGCCTGCAACACGTGATCTGCCAATCAGTCAAGATAAGCCTCTTGCTGATGTGACGAGTGAATATTGCATTGGCTATACGCTGACAGAATACAAGCGTGAACTAGCAGAAGTTGCACTTTCAGCAGATAAGCTTGAAATGATCGACCTTGCTGGCGCTAACCAAGTATCTCCAGCAGTTGATGTGACAAACTTTGTGAATGTTGAGCAAGGTCAGCCAATGCACGTATTTGATGCTGACAAGATTGTTGGTCGTGTTCAGGTTCGTGATTCCAAAGAGGGCGAAGCTGCTCAACTTCTAGGTGAAGAAAAGCTAACAACATTAACTGAAGGCACTCTTGTCATTGCTGATGACGTTAAAATTCTTGCTGTTGCAGGTGTTATGGGTTGTGAAACCTCTAAGCCAACAGAAGAAAGTACGCATCTTTATCTTGAAAGTGGTACTTTCGACCCAGTTAAGGTTAGAAAAGCAGCAAGAGCACTTGGTGTTCAAAGCTTGGCATCAGCTCGTTTTGAGCGTGGTGCTGATCCAGCTATGGCGGTTAAAGGTGTTTACCGTGCTCACGAACTACTTTGTGAAGCTGGTTGGCAAGTGCAAGGTGGTTTGAGCATTTGCAAGGCACATATTGAAAAGCCTGCAATTGTTGATGTTGACCTTGAACAGCTTAACCATTACTTCTCCACAACATTCTCAGTTGACGATATCAAACCTATCTATGAGCGTATGGGCAGTGAGTCTGTGGTTGTTGAAGGTAATGTGCTTCGAGTTGAAATTCCATCTCATCGTCAGTGGGATCTTAAAAACGCAACAGACCTTTATGAAGAAGTAGCTCGAGCTGTTGGTTACAACGCGCTTCCATCAAAAATGCCTGCTTCTGCCTCTGGTGCAAGAGCAAGTGCTTTTGAAACTCGTTTAAATCAAGTGGAAGATATTCTTGTGGCTGAAGGTTTCTATGAAATCTTCACCGACAGCTTCTACAGTGATCAAGATGTTGCAAGACTTGGTATTCAAGATGAAGCTCATCCACTTGCACAGCATGTTCGTATTAATAACTCTGAAACAAAAGCTTATTCATTGTTGAAAAACAACAACATCGTACAGGCTCTTGATGCTATTTCTGCAAACTTCAGAGTGAAAAGCCAAGAAATTCAAGTTTTTGAGCGTAATAAGCGTTTTGTGCCTGATCAAACGGCACCAAATGGTCTTTGTCATGAGCTAGAAGTGATTTGGGGGCTTGCAGTTGGTCAAGCTGTTGAGCGCAACTGGCAGAATCCTGGCCGTGATTTTGATGTGTTCTTCTTAAAAGGCATTATCGAGCGTATGGGGGTTAAGCTTGGTCTTGAGCTTCGTATTACACCTGAAGCAACTGAGCAAACCCATGCTTATTTCGATGTATTGCATCCAAAGAGAAGAGCGCTCGTTGAAGTTCAGCTTGCTGATGGTTGGAAAGTCTGTGGTGTGATTGGTGAAGTTCATCCTAAGTTGATGAAACCATTCGGCTTAAAGTCTGTAAGACCATATTTCTTTGAAATTGAGCAAGGCTTGTTGAAGCTTGAACCACAAACTCGCCCTTATAAAGCACCAAGTACAATCCTTCCTGTGAAGCGTGATTTGTGTTTTGGTCTTTATCAGCAGCAGGAGGCAGGGTATATTGCTGACTGGATGACTCAATCATCACCATGGTTGGATAGTGTTGAAATAGCTGATCTATTCATTCCAGCAGTAGAAGGTGGTGAAGAGCCTGTTCGTGCTGTCACCTTCTCGTTGATGCTAGACCCAGTCCTTGCAGGAAAGGACGTATTCAGTGGTGCTGAAATCAATGACGAGATCGAGCGTTTAGCGCAAGGTGTCATTGAACAGTTCGGTGAAGACAAGGTTAAACGTCGATAACGTTAGACATAGATAAGGCAGAAGGTATGCAGTATCCAGAGCATTTTAAAGTCATTGTTGTTGGTGGTGGACACGCAGGTACAGAAGCAGCTTTAGCTTCCGCCCGTACTGGTGCAAAAACACTACTTGTAACGCACAACATTGAAACATTGGGACAAATGTCCTGTAACCCATCGATTGGTGGTATTGGTAAGAGCCATTTGGTTCGTGAAGTAGATGCTCTGGGTGGTGCGATGGCACTTGCAACTGATGAGGCGGGGATTCAATTCCGTGTTCTTAACAGTCGTAAAGGCCCTGCGGTACGAGCGACACGAGCTCAAGCAGACCGTGTGCTTTATAAATCAGCGATCCGCAAAAAGCTTGAAAGACAGCCAAACCTTACTTTGTTCCAGCAATCTGTTGATGATTTGATTGTTGAGAATGGTCAGGTTAAAGGTGTTGTGACTTCTATGGGGTTAAACTTCAGCGCAGACGCTGTTGTATTAACTGCAGGTACATTCCTTGGTGGTCGTATTCATATTGGTTTGAATAACTATGCTGGCGGCCGTGCAGGTGATCAGCCATCGAACCCTTTGGCAGTTCGTCTAAGAGCATTACATCCACGTGTTGGCCGTCTTAAAACAGGTACGCCACCACGTATTGATTCTAATTCTGTAGATTTTTCCAAGATGATTGCACAGCCAGGTGATACGCCTTTACCTGTTATGTCATTCCTTGGTTCTGCAGATATGCATCCTGAGCAAGTGTCTTGCTATATCACTCATACAAATGAGCGTACTCACGATATTATCCGTGGCTCACTTGATCGCTCGCCAATGTTTACCGGTGTTATCGAAGGTGTAGGTCCAAGATATTGCCCATCGATTGAAGATAAAGTGACTCGTTTTGCTGACCGTGATCATCATCAGGTCTTTGTTGAGCCTGAGAGTTTAGATCACTTGGAGCTTTATCCGAACGGTATTTCCACAAGCCTACCTTTCGATACTCAGCTGCAAATTGTTCGCTCTATTGTCGGCTTCGAGAATGCTGTAATTACTCGTCCTGGTTATGCGATCGAGTATGATTATTTTGATCCGCGTGATTTGCATCCATCATTAGCAACACGTTGCATTGATGGTCTGTTCTTCGCTGGTCAAATTAACGGTACAACTGGTTATGAAGAAGCCGCAGCTCAAGGTCTTTTAGCTGGTCTTAACGCTGCGCGTTATGTTGCAGGGCAAACCCTTTGGGTTCCAACACGAGATCAAGCTTATCTTGGTGTGCTTGTTGATGACTTGAATACCCTTGGCACTAATGAACCATATCGTATGTTCACAAGCCGTGCCGAGTATCGTTTAATGCTTCGTGAAGATAATGCTGATCAACGTTTAACGCCAATTGGTCGTGAAATGGGCCTTGTTGATGATGAGCGTTGGAAGGCTTACGAAGATAAGATGAATGCAATCGAAGCAGAGCGTGCACGCTTAAAAGCAACGTGGATTCGTCCTTCAATGCCAGAAGCGGCTCGTTTAGAAGAGGCAAGTGGACAAGCCCTTGCTCGTGAATACAGCATGTACGATATTCTGAAAAGACCGGAAGTTGATCGTACAACGCTTGCTGCAGTCGAAGAAAAAGAACTTTCTCAATTTGATGATGTTGTGCTTCAACAAATCGAAATTGAATGTAAATATGATGGCTATATTCAGCGTCAGAAACTTGAAGTCGATCGAATGTCACGTTCCGAGACGACTGTAATTCCAGATTCATTCAAATTTGAAGGTATCTCTGGATTATCAAATGAAGTAATTCAAAAGTTGAATGAACATCGTCCATCAAGCCTTGGGCAAGCTTCACGTATTCCTGGTGTGACGCCAGCTGCCGTAAGCTTGCTTGCAATTGCACTGAAAAGAACGGTTCAGGTGGTATGATTCCAGAAACTTCAAAAAAAATCCTAGCTCGAGGTATCGAAGAGCTAGGTTTAGACATTAGTGAACAACAAATTGCACAGCTGCATCAGTATTTAAATCTACTGGCGCAGTGGAACAAAACCTTCAACTTAACAGCTATTCGTAATTACGACGACATGGTTGTGCATCATTTGCTGGATTCATTTGCCATCCAGCCATTTGTTGAATCTCATCTTAAAGAAACAACTGGCGAGCAATCTGTTTTTGGTGGAAACGGTGGTCAGTGTCTTGATATTGGGTCTGGAGCAGGCGTTCCAGGTATCCCCATGGCGATCCTAAACCCTTCATTACATTGGACTTTAGTTGATAGTAATGGTAAAAAGGCACGTTTTTTAAGACATGTTGTACGTGATGCACGTTTATCTAACGTAACTGTTGTGCAGGGTCGTATCGAAGAATTAGATTTAGGTGAGCCAAAGAGACCTTTAATGGTCACAGCTCGTGCATTGGCATCAACTGCTGAAATCGTAGAGTTGATTCGTCACTTCCTGCAGCCAAATGATCGTGTTCTTCTCATGAAAGGCTTAAATGCCGCAGATGAAATTAAAGAAGAGATGTCTGGTTTTGCACCTTTTAGCGTGCATGAAGTAAAAGTGCCATTTCTTGAAGCAACGCGTTATCTGCTTGCAACAGAGTTTGAAGGAAATGCTGAAGAAGAGTAGTGTAAAAGCTACCTCATGACGCAGTAAGAACAAGAAAAAACAGATGAGAATCTGTTTTTTTACGTTATATGAAGTAGTATTACGGTAATAGGTGATTAAGTCCCTTCAAAAACCGTATATAAAAATGGAAATCAAGGAGGTTGTTGTGGCAAAGGTAATCGCGATTGCCAACCAGAAAGGTGGCGTTGGAAAAACAACCACAAGTGTTAACTTAGCTGCCTCTATGGGCGCTACAGATCGTCGAGTTCTTCTTATAGATCTTGACCCGCAGGGTAACGCAACAATGGGTTGCGGTGTAAATAAAAATGATCTTGAGCTTTCATTGTTAGATGTAATGCTTTTAGAAGCTACAGCTGAAGAAGCAATTGTGTCCACAGATCATGGTTTTGATATTCTTGGCTCAAATGCTGATCTAACAGCTGCTGAAGTTGAATTGATGAAAGCAAGCCAGCGTGAATATCGCTTGCAAGAAATTTTAAAGCCTCTTCAAAGCAAATACGATTATGTTCTTATCGATTGTCCACCAGCACTTAACTCACTGACGTTAAATGCATTGGTTGCTTCTGATTCTGTGCTTGTACCTATGCAGTGTGAATACTATGCACTTGAAGGTCTTGCATCTCTTATGAACACTGTAGAGCAAATAGCAGAGCATCTAAACCCAAGACTTGAGATCGAAGGTCTTGTGCGTACAATGTTTGATCCACGTAATAGCTTAAGCAATGATGTTTCTCGTTATTTGATTGAGCATTTCGGTAATAAAGTGCTTCGAACAATTATTCCACGCAACGTTCGCTTGGCTGAAGCACCAAGTCACGGCTTGCCGGTGCTTCTATATGATAAGCGCTCCAGAGGTGCACTTGCGTATTTAGGTCTAGCTGGTGAAGTGATGCGTGCAGCAGAAAAAGCAGCTCAGGCTAAAGAATCTCAGCATGCCATGGAGGTATAATCGTGAGTCGTAAAAGAGGCTTAGGAAGAGGGATTAGCGCGCTTATGGGCGGCGGTGCAAGTGTTGAAGATATTATTAAGCCAAAAGTAAATATGGCTCAAGAATCTTCTGATGCACCAGAGAATGCTGAAGTAGATCAATCAACACGTGTGATGGACAGCGAATATCGCAAGCTACCTATTGAGTTTTTACAACCAGGTGCTTATCAACCAAGAAGATCAATTGCGCCAGAAGCACTTGAAGATCTTTCTAACTCGATTAGAACCCAAGGTGTTATGCAGCCACTGGTTGTTAGGCCAGTTGGTGAGCCAGGTGAATCTAAATACGAGATTATTGCTGGTGAAAGACGCTGGAGAGCTTCTCAGTTAGCAGGCTTAGAGCAAGTACCTTGTGTTATTCGTCAAGTTTCTGATGAGGCAGCTCTAGCGCTAGCGATTATTGAGAATATTCAGCGTGAAGATTTGTCCGCAATGGAGCAGGCTATTGGTCTTCAGCGCTTGAAAACTGAGTTTGATTTAACTCACCAACAAATCGCTGATGCTGTTGGTCGTTCAAGAGCTTCTATTACGAATTTGCTGCGTCTGCTTCATCTACATGAATCTGTTAAACAGATGCTTGATGTTGGTGATCTTGAAATTGGCCACGCAAAATGTCTTCTACCGCTTGAACCAGAGCTACAGGTTCAGTTGGCGAAGCAGATTATTGATGAAGCAATGTCTGTTCGTACTACTGAGGTATTCGTGAAGAAATTTATGGAAAACCAAGGTAAGCCAGAAGCTCAAAAGGCTGCGAAAGAAGCAATGAATCCAGATATTCGAGTTCTTCAAGACTCCCTTGCTCAAAGAGTTGGTGCTAATGTAAAAATTCACCATAGTTCGAATGGCAAAGGCAAGCTCGTGATCAAATATACATCTGTGGATGAGCTTGAAGGTATTCTTTCTCATATTAAGTAGGTGCCCAGCCTACGGCACAACACTAGGTAAAATTTACACAGATTTTACTTCACAGCGGTAAGAATGGCGTACTAGTATAGCTTCACGCCATTCACATACCGCTGACTTTAAGTCTCATATAATTTAATTCCTTTCTCAAATCCCCTAATAGAGCCATTATTGATACGCTATAAATATTTTGGGCTTGAAATATTGCGCCCGAAACCATATAATGCGCCGGAGTTTGGCGTATTTTGGTTCAGGCGGAGTCCACATAATTGCTATGCATATTGAAAAACTTCGTACTGTACGACAGTTCATTAAAGCACAGGCAAGTGTTTGTCTTACACTCGTCTTAATCTTTGCAATTAATAAGCATTTTGAATATATTGCTGCAATAGCTCTGGCTGTTGTTCTACAGTGGATTCAACTATATGCTTGGGCGAGACCAAATAGAGTTGCTTTAACAGGACAATGGCTCAAAGGCGTGTTTAGAGGTGTAGCACTTAAGTATTTGCTACTTACCATTGCATTAATTATGCTCTTTACTCTTATGCCTCATGATTACTATTTAAAATACCCAAAGCAGTTTTTTAAGACCGCGCTCGTATTTTTTGCGGCATATGCTCTTCCGTATTGGTATTTAGGTGTTTTATCATCCAAAACCAAAAAAAAGGAAAGCGATAGAAATTAATTTTAGGTTTTATGGTGTATTCTTTAAAGCTTAAAGTTATTGAGGGCCCTTCATGGGGATCTCCAAAATCCTAAGTTGAAAAAGTCTTTTGCTCTTTCGACTTAGCGTTGGAAGCAAATAAGATTTTTTACGGAGACTTGGAAGAAGAAATTCTTTTAGGTCTGTTTGCTTGAGTAATGATTAACGACGTGAATAGGTAAACTATGGCAGGGGCATCCTCATCTGATTATATACGTCACCATTTGACTAACTTAACGTTAGGCAAAATTGATGGCGAGTGGACGATTGCTCACTCTGCAGCAGAAGCAGCAGAAATGGGTTTTTGGCGTTTTCATATTGATACTCTTGGCTGGTCAATTGGTCTTGGTATGATTTTCTGCTTGATGTTTTGGGCTGCGGCTCGTAAAGCAAAAGTAGCAGGTGCATCAAGATTTCAGCTTGCAATTGAGATTGTTATTGATTTTATTCATAACGAAGTCAAACAAATATTTCACAAAAAGAATGCGTTAATTGCGCCTCTGTGCTTAACGATATTTGTTTGGGTTTTCCTAATGAATTTAATGGATTTAATTCCTGTTGATTGGTTCCCTCATTTATTCTATTTGGCTGGTGTGCCGTACATGAAAATTGTACCTTCTACTGATCCAAATATTACTCTAGGTCTTGGTTTCTCTGTATTTTTACTTATTATTGGTTTCTCTATTAAAGAAAAAGGTGTTGGCGGCTTCATGGGTGAGCTTACAATGATGCCTTTCTCTGCGAAGTCTCCAATTGGTAAGCTTTGTTTACTACCTGTTAACTTCCTTCTTGAAGTTGTAGGTTTGATTACAAAACCAATTTCCTTAGGATTCCGATTATTTGGAAACATGTACGCTGGTGAGATGATTTTCATCTTGATAGCATTACTACCAATGTGGGCTCAGTGGACATTATCTGTGCCATGGGCTATTTTCCACATTCTCGTAATCCTATTGCAAGCTTATATATTCATGGTTTTATCCCTTGTATATCTAAGCATGGCAGCGGAAGATCACTAGTTTTAAAAAAACTGGTTAAGCCTCTAACCTTCAATATAAAAAGTTTAGAGGTGCACGAAAAATATTTGAACTTGATAAAAGTTCTCAAGAATCTAAAGCCAAAAAAGTATTTCGTCACAACAAAATAACGAAATACTGGCTTGGTCTTAGGTAAACTTTTAGGCTGATTTGGTTTAATTTTGAAAAGGTGAAAGATAATGGTAGCAGCAATTATTATAATCGCGGCAGCAGTGATGATTGGTTTAGCAGCAATTAGTACAGCTTTTGGTTTCGCAATGCTTGGCGGTAAGCTTCTAGATAGCACAGCTCGTCAACCAGAAATGGCTCCAATGCTTCAAGGTAAGTTCTTCATCATCGCAGGTCTACTTGACGCTGTTCCAATGATCAGTGTTGGTCTTGCAATGTACCTCATCTTCGTAGTTGCAGCAGGTGCATAATTTAAGCATTTGAAGCCTTGTCTAAAGATATATAGGTAAGGCTTTAAGTTCCGATTTAAAGTCATGTGTCCAGCTAGGAAATTTCTATGGATATTAATGCAACAATAATTGGTCAAGCTATTTCGTTCGCCATCTTCGTATGGTTCACAATGAAGTTCGTATGGCCAGTCATTAGGGCTGCGATTGAAGAGCGTGAGCAAACAATTGCTGCTGGTTTGCAAAATGCAGAGCAGGCAAAAGTTTCTTTGGATCAAGCGCAAACAGAAGCCCAAAAGCTATTAAATGAAGCTAAGCAGCAAGCTGCAGAGCTAGTTGAGCAAGCTAATCGCAGAGCAAACCAAGTAGTTGAACAAGCAAGATCTGATGCGCAAGCAGCAGCAGAGAAAGAGAAACAAAAGGCAGCGGAAGAAATTCAGCGTCAAACTCTTTCTGCAAAAGAGCAGCTACGTAAGGATGTTGCTGAACTTGCCGTACTTGGCGCAGAACAAATTCTTCGTGCTCGCATCGATAAAAATGCACACGCTCAACTTCTTGATCAGCTTTCAGCTCAGCTCTAAAGGAGTTTATTGATGAGTTATGCTACTCAGGCTCGGCCTTATGCACTCGCTGCTTATGATGTAGCGCTAAAGAGCAATACAGTTGATAGCTGGTGGCAGTGTTTGCTTGCTCTTAAGCAGGCACTTGCCATCGATAAAATGAAAGATTACGTTGTTAATCCAACAGTAAGTCTTGAAGATAAACTTAAAGTTTTAGAAAGCGTTTGCCAAGATTGGATGACAGACGATACAAAGCGTTTTGTAAGACTCTTGGGTGAAAACTCAAGATTGCTGGCAATAGATGATATCTGTGCAATTTATTTACAGAAGAAGGAAGAGGCGTCACAGCAAGTGAGATCTTCGTTCGTAACAGCATTTGAGTTGGATGAAAGCCAGCAAAAATCGCTCGTTGACGCCATTTCTAAGAAAACAGGGCTTAATATTCAACCTGAGTTTTCCGTCGATCCAGATCTTATTGGCGGCGCCATTGTCCGATTTAATGGCAATGTTATTGATATTTCCGTGCGCAAACAATTGGCGCAGCTCAAAAACAATCTGATTCGTTAGCCAAGGGTGGTTTAGTATGCAACAGCTCAATCCTGCTGAAATTAGTCAAATTATTAAGGAGCGTATTGAAGGCCTCAATATCGAGCCTTCTACGAAAAACGAAGGTACTATCATCGCTCTATCTGATGGTATTGTGACTATACATGGTCTAGATGACATCATGTATGGTGAAATGATTCAGTTTGAACATGGGTTGTTCGGTCTGGCATTAAACCTTGAAAAAGACTCCGTTGGTGCAGTTGTATTAGGCGACTGTGTAAAACTTGCTGAAGGCCAAAAGTGTTATACAACTGGTCGTATCCTTGAAGTACCAGTAGGTCCAGAACTTCTAGGTCGCGTAGTTGATGCTCTAGGTAACCCAATTGATGGTAAAGGTGAAATTGCTGCTAAAGTAACTTCTCCAGTAGAGCAGGTAGCACCTGGTGTAATCACTCGTGAGCCAGTAGAACAACCAGTACAAACTGGTATTAAAGCTGTTGACGCAATGGTTCCAGTTGGTCGTGGTCAGCGTGAGCTTATCATTGGTGACCGTCAGATCGGTAAAACAGCTGTTGCTATTGATGCGATCATTAACCAAAAAGGTACAGGCATTAAGTGTATCTACGTTGCAATCGGTCAGAAGCAATCTTCTATCGCTGCAGTAGTACGCAAGCTTGAAGAGCACGGTGCAATGGATCACACGATCGTTGTTTCTGCATCTGCATCTGATCCTGCATCTATGCAATTCCTTGCTCCATTCGCTGGTTGCGCAATGGGTGAGTACTTCAGAGATCGTGGTCAAGACGCTCTTATCGTTTATGATGACCTTACAAAACAAGCTTGGGCTTACCGTCAAATTTCCTTGCTTCTTAAGAGACCACCAGGTCGTGAAGCATACCCAGGTGACGTATTCTATCTTCACTCCCGTCTTCTAGAGCGTGCTGCTCGTGTAAACGAAGAGTACGTAGAAAAGTTCACTAACGGTGAAGTTAAAGGCCAAACAGGTTCTCTAACAGCTCTACCAATTATCGAAACTCAAGCTGGTGACGTATCTGCGTTCGTACCAACTAACGTAATCTCGATTACTGATGGTCAGATCTTCCTAGAAACTAACCTATTTAACTCTGGTATCCGTCCTGCGATTAACGCTGGTCTATCTGTATCTCGTGTTGGTGGTGCAGCTCAGACTAAGATCGTTAAGAAGCTAGGTGGTGGTGTACGTCTAGCACTTGCACAGTACCGTGAACTTGCTGCTTTCGCTCAATTCGCTTCCGATCTAGATGCTACAACTCGTAAGCAACTACGTCATGGTCAGCGTGTAACTGAACTTATGAAGCAAAAGCAATACTCACCACTTTCTGTTGCTGAGCTTTCAGTTTCTCTGTTCATTGCAAACGAAGGCTTCCTTGATAGCGTTGAAATTGCACAAGTAAATGCTTTCGAAGAAAAACTTCTTGCATACATGAACACTGAGCACAAAGAGCTGATGGATAAAATCAACTCTAAGCCAGAGTACAGTGACGAAGTTAAAGCAGGACTCACAAAAGCAGTTGAGTCATTCAAGGCAACTCAAAGCTGGTAAGGTGAAAAACTATGGCTGGAGCTAAGGAAGTTCGCACTAAAATTGCGAGCGTCAAGAGTACTCAAAAAATTACCAAAGCCATGGAGCTTGTTGCTGCAAGTAAAATGAAAAAAGCGCAGGATAACATGCTGCGCTCTAAGCCTTACGCTACAAAAATTTTGCAGGTTATAACTCACTTAACAACTGCAAACCTTGATTTTGAACATGCTTATTTAACAGAGCAAGATGGCGAGAACGTTGGTGTTCTTGTCGTTTCTTCAGATCGAGGCCTTTGTGGCGGCCTAAACGTTAACCTTTTCAAAAAGGTTAACGTTTACGCTAAAGAAATCGCTGATCGCGGTGGTAAGGCTAAATTCAGCGTTGTTGGTAGCAAAGCACATGCTTTCTTCAAAAATGTTGGCGGCGACGTAGTTGCTTATACAAATGGCCTAGGTGATCATCCTTCAATGGAAAGCCTCCTTGGTAATGTAAAAGTTTTATTGGATCTGTATCTAGCAGGTGAAGTAAGTAAAGTTGTGGTTATTTACAATAAGTTCGTAAATACAATGACTCAAGCGCCTACTGTTGAGCAAATCCTCCCAATTACTAAAGAAACTTTTGCAGCAGAAGAAAAGAAACAAGGTTATTCCTGGGATTATATCTACGAACCAGCACCTGAAGCTCTACTTGAGCATCTTGTAAGCCGATTCATCGAATCACGTGCTTACCAAGCGTTGGTTGAAAATATTGCATGTGAGCAAGCTGCTCGAATGGTTGCAATGAAGTCTGCAACAGATAACGCAGGCGATATGATTAAAGAATTACAGTTAGTCTATAACAAAGCTCGTCAGGCATCGATTACACAAGAATTGGCGGAAATTGTTGGCGGAGCTAGCGCTGTTTAAAAGACTTTAAAGAGGATTGGTTATGAGTAAAGGTCGTATAGAGCAGATCATTGGCGCGGTTATTGACGTTGCCTTCGAAAGATCCGCTGTACCAAAAGTTTATGATGCATTAACAGTTGAAGCTACAGGCACAACTCTAGAAGTTCAGCAACAGCTGGGTGACGGTGTTGTTCGTACTATTGCAATGGGTAGTACAGAAGGTCTTAAGCGTAATCTAGACGTTGTTAACACTGGCGCACCAATCAGCGTTCCAGTTGGTAAGCAAACTCTAGGTCGTATTATGGACGTTCTAGGTAACCCAATTGACGAGTGTGGTCCAATTGGTGAAGAAGAAAGAATGCCTATTCACCGTAAAGCGCCTTCTTATGAAGAGCAAGCTGCAGCGAGTGAACTACTTGAAACAGGTATCAAGGTTATCGACCTTATCTGTCCATTCGCGAAGGGTGGTAAAGTAGGTCTATTCGGTGGTGCTGGTGTAGGTAAAACCGTTAACATGATGGAGCTTATCCGTAACATCGCGATCGAGCACTCTGGTTTCTCTGTATTCGCAGGTGTTGGTGAACGTACTCGTGAAGGTAATGACTTCTACCGTGAAATGACTGAATCCAAGGTACTTGATAAAGTAGCACTTGTTTATGGTCAGATGAATGAGCCACCAGGTAACAGACTACGTGTTGCTCTAACTGGTCTTACAATGGCAGAGAAATTCCGTGACGAAGGTCGTGACGTTCTTCTGTTCGTTGATAACATCTACCGTTACACACTTGCTGGTACTGAAGTATCTGCACTTCTAGGTCGTATGCCTTCTGCTGTAGGTTACCAGCCAACTCTTGCTGAAGAGATGGGTGTACTTCAGGAACGTATTACTTCCACGAAGACTGGTTCTATCACATCTATTCAAGCTGTATACGTACCTGCGGATGACTTAACAGATCCATCTCCAGCTACAACGTTTGCTCACTTGGATTCCACAGTTGTACTTTCTCGTCAAGTTGCAGAGCTTGGTATTTACCCAGCGGTAGATCCACTAGACTCTACTTCTCGTCAGTTAGATCCACTACTTGTTGGTGATGAGCATTATAAAGTTGCTCGTGGCGTTCAGTCTGTACTACAACGTTACAAAGAACTTAAAGATATCATCGCGATTCTAGGTATGGATGAGCTTTCTGAAGAAGATAAGCAAACTGTATCTCGTGCTCGTAAGATCGAAAGATTCCTTTCTCAGCCATTCTTCGTTGCTGAGATCTTCACTGGTGCACCTGGTAAATACGTATCTCTTAAAGATACTATTGCTGGCTTCCAAGGTATTCTTGCTGGTGAGTATGATGCTCTTCCAGAACAAGCATTCTACATGGTTGGCAACATTGAAGAAGCTAAAGCAAAAGCTAAGAAAATGGCAGCAGAGGCTTAATCTAAGGAAGAGGGCTTTTAGCCCTCTCTCTTTATGATTCACTATCGGTATTCAGAAAAGTAATCTGTCTTAAATGTAGGTAAAGTCTTATTTTTAAGACAGCTTGCTTTTCTGTAGAGATGTAAAGTGAGACTGAAATGGCAAAAACAATTGTTTGTGATGTAATCAGTGCTGAAGGTGAGATTTTCAGTGGTGAAGTAGAGTTAGTAGTTGCTCCAGGCGCTCAAGGCGAACTTGGTATTGCTCCTAATCACGCTCCACTTCTAACTCATCTAGTTGCAGGTCCTGTGCGTCTATTTGAAAATGATGAAGAAGGTGTTTTCTATGTTTCCGGTGGAATCATGGAAGTACAACCTAAAAGGGTAACTATCCTTGCAGACATGGCAATGCGTGCACATGATCTTGACGAAGTAGCTGCTCAAGAAGCTCGCAAGCGTGCTGAAGAAGCTCTGCTAGATCAGAAGTCTGAAATGCAGTTCTCAACAGCTTCAGCTCAACTTGCAGAAGCAGCTGCTCAGCTTCGCACGATTCAAGCTCTACGCAAAAAAATGGGTCGTCCAAGTTAATTTTTGGTTGCTCATAAAAAACCCTGGTCTTGTATCAGGGTTTTTTTTTGGTTGAAGTTTAGTGAAGGCGTTATTTCATATTAATGCTAATAACTTGGTTGAAGGCCTTTTTCACTAGTGTCAATTCTTCACTGGTTTTCGTTAAGCGTTCAGAAAGCATTGCTGTAATATGTTTGTAGAAATGGGCATAGAAGATCATATTTGTTGTGCAAAGCACTTCTTCCATAAGAACAGAGTCTATGCCCAAACATTCGCAGTCAGTTAACGCTATAACATCTGCTTTGCGCGCGGAGGTATCAATAAGCGCTGCTTCACCAAATAGTGCGCCTCTCGAGTGTATAACGGTGACCTCTATATCTTTAACAACAACTGAGGCTTTACCATCAAGCATGATGTATAGCCATGGGTCAGATTGCCCTGTTTTAATAATATGGTCTCCAGTTGAGAACTTCCGTAGCTGACACACGGAAAGTAAATTTTCAAGGTCATCTCGATGCAACTCTTGGAATACTGGTAACTTATCGAGCCCAAGCTTTTCAACATCGCTTGGAGAGAGGTATTTACTAGCTTGCATGTTTAGACCACTTATTTATTGAAAACATATGATTGTTTTTGCATAGTATTAGTTTAGTTGAGTAAACTTGGATGTGCTTGTAAGGATAAGTGTCTTATACTATTGGGATTAATCTAAGTGGCTATTTTTTAAATGAAATAATAAATTAATAATAATTTACATTATATAACTAATAAGCTATTTGTGCTGATTTAGCGTATTTGAATATGACTAATTTAACGGGAGAACTACATGGCTGATCACATAACTCAAGATATCTATGTGATAGTACTCGCTGCAGGAAAGGGCACGCGAATGAAGTCAAAATTACATAAGGTCCTTCATCCGCTGGCAGGTAAGCCAATGATAGGTCACGTCCTTGATAATGTTGAAGCACTTCAACCGAAAGGTATTTTTGTGATTGTGGGTCATGAAGCTCAACAGCTTAAAGATTGGGCAGCAGAAGATGGCCGCCAAATTACATGGGTTCATCAAGCTGAACAACTTGGTACAGCACATGCAGTTCAAACAGCACTGCCTTTCCTGAATGAGACAGGTGCAAAACCAAGCTCAAAAGTACTCATTATTTCTGGTGATGTACCTTTAACGCAAACGTCGACCTTCAAATCGCTATGCCAAGTACAAACAGAGTTCTCTCTTCTAACGCAAGTGATTGATAACCCTCATGGATATGGTCGTATTCTTCGTGATGAAAATGGTGTTGTTACAGGTATCGTTGAAGAAAAAGATGCAACTTCAGAGCAGCGAGCTGTCAAAGAGATCAACACAAACGTTATGGTCTTGAATAAGTCACTTTTAGAAGAGCTTCTTCCAAAGGTATCAAATAACAATGCACAGCAAGAATATTACTTGCCTGATTTGGTTGGTCTTGCTGCAGAAAAAAATGAGCCACAAAGCCGAGTCGAAGTCATCGTTGCTCCAAACGATTGGGAAGTTCAAGGCGTGAATGATCGCGTACAATTGGAAGCTTTGGAACGATTGTATCAGCGTAACTATGCTCGTGCCCTTATGGTTGAAGGGGTTACGATTGCTGATGCATCCCGCATTGATATCCGTGGTGAGCTGAAAGCAGGTGTTGATTGCACCTTGGATATTAACGTTGTAATTGAAGGCAAGGTTGTTCTTGGTGACAACGTTAAAATAGGCCAGAATGTGCGTTTAAAGAACGTTGTGATTGGCGATAATGTTGAAATCAATGCTTTTTGCGATATTGCTGATGCTGAGATCGCTCAAAACTGTAATGTTGGGCCATTTGCTCGTGTGAGACCAGGCAGTAAGCTTGCGGAAGGTGCTCGTCTAGGTAACTTCGTCGAAACTAAAAATGCTGTTATTGGCGAAGGTGCTAAGATCAATCATCTATCATATGCAGGTGATTGCGAAATAGGCAGAGAAACAAATATTGGTGCAGGGACTATCTTCTGTAACTACGATGGTGTAAATAAGCATAAGACCATTATTGGTGAAGGCGTTTTTATTGGTTCCAACTCAAGCTTAGTCGCACCGCTTAACATCGCTCAAGGTGCTACAGTGGGTGCTGGCTCTACGCTAACTCAAGATGTACCAGAAAGTGCTTTGGCTGTTGCTCGTGCGAAGCCTCGTATTATCAATGGTTGGAAACGTCCAACTAAGAAAAACTAAAAGGATTAATTATGTGCGGAATCGTTGGTGCCATTGCTGATCGTAATGTAACTCCTATTCTTCTTGAAGGCCTTCGTCGCCTTGAATACCGTGGTTATGACTCAGCTGGACTAGTTGTACGTTCAAATCAAGGCTCACTTGAACGTTTAAGATGCCTTGGTAAAGTTGCTGAGCTTGTAGCTGCTGAAGAAGCAACGCCTAAAACTGGTCATCTAGGTATTTCACATACTCGCTGGGCTACTCATGGTGCTCCAAGTGAAGACAATGCGCATCCTCATATTTCTCATAATGAGCTTGCCATTGTGCATAATGGTATTATTGAAAACTACGTGCCACTTCGTGATGAGCTCAAAGCAGCTGGCTATGAGTTTTCATCGCAAACAGATTCAGAAGCTGTTGCTCACCTTATTCACCGTGAACTGAAAAATCTTGAAGCAAACTCAGAAGCGTCTTCTGATCTATTAAGCAAGGCTGTTGCTCTTGCAATGCAGAAGCTTGAAGGCGCATATGCGATTGCTGTTATCAACACTCGTTATCCAGATCAATTAGTTGCTGGCCGTAAAGGCAGCCCACTTGTTATCGGTATTGGTATTGGCGAGCATTTTGTTGCTTCTGATCAGTTAGCACTATTACCTGTGACAAACCGCTTTATGCATCTTGAAGATGGTGATATGGCTTGTATCGAAGCGAAGAAAATAACTGTTGTCGATATCCAAGGTAATCCTGTAGAGCGTGCAATCAGTGAGCTTGAAGGCCAGCAAGACTCAGCAGAGAAGGGCGAATTCCGTCACTACATGCTGAAAGAAATCTACGAACAGCCACATGCTGTTCAGCAAACACTTGAAGGCCGTATCGATCATGAGAAGGTTCTTGAAAGTGCATTTGGCCCTAAAGCATCTGATATTTTCGATAAAGTAAAAAATATTCAGATTCTTGCTTGTGGTACAAGTTATCACGCAGGTGTTGTTGCTCGTTATTGGTTTGAAAGCATTGCTGGCATTCCTTGCCAAGTTGAAATTGCCAGTGAGTTCAGATACCGCAAAACAGTTGTGCCAGAAAATACGCTTTTAATCACAATTTCTCAAAGTGGTGAAACTGCAGATACTCTTGCAGCATTACGCAGCTCGAAAGATCGTTTTATCGGTTCACTTTGTGTGTGTAACGTGCCAACAAGTTCGCTTGTACGTGAAACAGAACTTAACTTGCTAACTCATGCAGGCCCAGAAGTTGGTGTTGCTTCCACAAAAGCATTTACGACACAGCTCACAGCGCTTTTCTTGCTTGTACTTGCAGTAGGTCGTCGCTTTGGTCTAACAGCTGAAAAAGAAGCTGGTTATGTACAAGAGCTTCGTGAACTGCCACAAATTTTAAAGACAGTTCTAGAGTCAGATAAAGATATCGAAGCACTTGCAGGTCATTTTGGTGATAAAAATCACAGCCTTTTCTTAGGCCGAGGTGTGCATTACCCTGTGGCGATGGAAGGTGCTTTAAAACTGAAAGAAATTTCTTATATTCACGCAGAAGCTTATGCTGCTGGTGAATTAAAGCATGGTCCACTTGCGCTTGTTGACCAAGACATGCCAGTTGTTGCAGTAGCACCAAACGATGAGCTTGTTGATAAGTTAAAGTCGAACTTACAAGAAGTTCGTGCACGTGGTGGCCAGCTATTTGTTTTTGCAGATGAAAACGTGAATGTATCTGAAGATGCAGCTCACGTTATCCATCTTCCTGCAAAAATTAAAACACTCTCTCCAATTGCATATTCTGTACCTTTACAGCTGTTGTCATACCATGTGGCACTTATTAAAGGAACGGATGTAGATCAGCCACGTAACCTCGCGAAGTCTGTTACTGTAGAGTAAAGCTGAAGACTTATACTTTGACTTTATTAAACTGAATAATCTAGGTAACTTGCTCCATTATAGAGTAAGTTACCATTTTAGGCAGAGTACTTTTAGATTTTCATTGTTGTAAATAGGCTAAATATTAGCTGCTTTTTCTTTTCTCAAATTTAATCATCTTTCTAATTTTAACCATCATAACATGGACTTTTGATGGCTAAATTATATCTAGGTTTAGTTGCCACCCTGTGTGTCGATTGATTACTTTGCTTTTGTTAGAACTTCATTTGAGCATATTTTAAAAATTGATAGTTTTCAAAATGAGTTACACTTATTCTGCATAAAGTCTTTCGCACCAATAGTATAAATTTCGGTGCTTATCTATAAAAAATTGGGCTTTGCAGTTTGCTTGATAAATATTGAAGAAGCTAGAAGTAGTGATTATTATTGAAATATTTACGACAATAGATGCTGGCTCTTCAATATTCTCTAAATTAGAATGTGGATAAACCAGCAGCCAGAAGAAAGTATAAAATGATTTCACCATACCACGCTAAATACTATGCCAATGAGCTTACATGTATACATGCTGCAGATAGTGTCGATCGCCTTTCACAGTCTTTGTTTGACGCGACTGTAGATCTGAATCCTCACCAAATTGAAGCTGCACTTTTTGCAATTAGAAACCCATTGCAGCAAGGTGTATTGCTAGCAGATGAGGTAGGTCTTGGCAAAACTATAGAGGCATCACTTGTTCTCTGTCAGTACTGGGCAGAGCGTCGACGTCGTCTGATTATTGTATGCCCTGCAGCATTACGAAAACAATGGTCCCAGGAATTGGCTGAAAAATTTGCACTACCTAGTATTGTGTTAGATTCAGCCACAGTTAAACGTATGGGACTTAGCGCTGGTGAATGTATTTCTGGTATGGCTGGAAAGCAAATCATTATTATGTCATATCACTTTGCAGCAAAGCTGGCAAATGAAATGGTTGCGATTCCTTGGCACTTAGTTGTGATTGATGAAGCCCACAAGTTAAGAAACTCTTACCGTGCAAGTAATCGCATGGGGCAAGCACTCAGATCAGCATTCAATGGTCGTCGCAAAGTGCTGCTTACCGCAACCCCTCTTCAGAATTCTCTGATGGAACTTTATGGTCTTGCTCAATTACTTGATGAACACATATTTGGTGATGAAAAAGCATTTCGTAAACAGTTTATCAGTGGTGAAAATGATTCAGATGCTTTGAAACAACGCCTGGCCGGTTTTGCTAAGCGCACATTGCGTAGTCAAGTTCTTGAGTATGTTCGTTATACCAAACGACAAGCTATTACCCAGCCATTTAAGCCTACAGATGCAGAGCATGAATTGTACGAACGCATTTCAGCTTTTTTGCAGCGTGAAATATCCTTTGCTCTTCCAAAGCGACAGCGTCATCTCACTGGATTAATTTTGCGTAAGCTTCTTGCTTCAAGCCCATATGCAATTACTGGCACATTACAAACAATACTTGAGCGCTTGCAAAAAAAATTAAACGGCCATGATATTTCTGATGAGGACCTAGCCGTAAATCTTGTGCAGCAAAACGAGCTTGAGGACGAATATCTAGATGCTGATGAATATTCTGATAAAGACATCCCAGAAGCTACCGATTATAAGGCGCTAAATGAAGAGCCGGCAAACCCATGCAATCAATTAGAAGCTAAAGAAAAAGAAATTAAAGAGCTACAGGTAGAAATAGCCGAAATTGAGTCATTCATCCAGCAAGCCCAGTATCTAACAACAGATACGAAGGCAGAAGCGCTTATTGCTGCACTTGATATTGGCTTTGCTAAGATGATAGAACACAATGGTCCACGCAAGGCTATCATTTTTACTGAATCCAAGCGAACTCAGCATTTTTTAGCCGATTATCTTTCTCGAAATGGCTACGAAAAAAAAATTGTTACCTTTAGTGGTACAAATTCTGGTACAGAGGCTAATGAAATTTATCAAAATTGGTTAAAGCAATATCAAGATAGTGATCGCATAACAGGCTCTACGCATGTGGACAAACGTACTGCATTAATTGATGAATTTCGAGAACGTGCTGAAATTATGATTGCCACTGAAGCTGCCGCAGAGGGTGTAAACCTACAATTCTGCGCATTACTAATCAATTACGATTTGCCATGGAATCCACAGCGTGTTGAACAACGTATTGGTCGCTGCCACCGTTATGGGCAAAAGCATGATGTAGTTGTTATTAATTTTCTAAATACTCGAAACCAGGCAGATCAACGAGTTCTCGAATTGCTAACAGAAAAGTTTCAGTTATTTTCAGGTGTATTTGGTGCATCGGATGAAGTCTTAGGGCGTATCGAGTCCGGAATTGATTTTGAAAAACGCATAGCTCGAATTTATGATACTTGTCGAAGGCCAGAAGATATCGAATTTGCATTTCAGGAATTGCAAAAAGAGCTTGAAGTCGATATTAATGACAAGCTTAAACAAACCCAAAGTCAGTTAATGGAACACTTTGATGAAGATGTTCACGCCAAATTAAAGTTTCAGCTTGACTCAGCTCAAGCAAGGTTAGACAAAGTTGGACGCTGGTTCTGGGGTGTCACTCGGTACTCGCTTGGTGGCTCCACATTAACTTCTGATGCCCATGCTCATTTTCAAGATCACGATTATAGTTTTCAATTAACTCATTCACCGATTGATACAGTGCCTATTGGGCGTTATCAGCTTGTTCGTGGTAAAGACAACCAGCAGTACCAACAGGGTTTCAAAGTTCACGCTTATCGTTTAAATCATCCACTCGGTGAGTGGTCATTAGATACCGCCAAAAATTGCGAAACTCCAGTTGCAAAACTGGTATTTGACTACAGCAATCATGAAACAAAATTAAGTGTAATTTCAGATCTAGTTGGCAAATCAGGCTGGTTGCAGCTTGATAAGCTCACAATTAGTGCTTTGGACACAGTTGAAAGTTTATTATTTTCAGTGATTACTGACGATGGCAAAGCTTTGGATCAAGAAGCCTGCGAAAAGTTATTTTCTGTTCAAGCTAAAGAAGTGCTCTCGATAACCGAGGTAGAATTACCGAGTTTATTAGTGAATAATCAACGACGACGTATTGAAGCCAGCATGGCGAAATTTATCGAAGAAAATCAACGCTTATTTCATTCCGAACGAGAAAAGTTGGAACGTTGGGCGGATGACAAAATACTGGCAAGTGAAGAGGCATTAAAAGAGACCAAAGCCAAAATTGCCCAAGTAAAACGCGATGCTCGAAAGGCGCCAACTTTAGAAGAACAATCCGAGCTGCAAAATCAGTTACGAGGGCTAGAGCGTCAGCAACGGCGACAGCGGCAGCAAATTTTTGAAGCGGAGGATGAGATTATGGCAAAGCGCGATGAGCTAATTGAGTCCTTGCAAGAGCGTCTTACTCAGACTTCAAAAACAGAACATTTATTTACTATTCGCTGGCAAGTTGCCTAAGCTCGTGCTAGTAAGCGAATAACAATTAATTTAAGAATACAGGAATATACATGAGCAAGTTTAATGAATTGGTTAATAAGCTAAGGGAAATTTTCCAAATTGATCGCCCCGAACTGGATTTTGGGGTATATCGCATCCTTAATGCTCGCGCCGATGAAATTAATGAATATTTGGAAAAGCGCCTCAAGGAAAAGGTAGAAAAGGCTTTAGCTAGCGGTAATAGCGCTAACGTTAACCAACTCAAAGACGATTTGAAAAAAGCTGAACAGGCGGCAACTGATGCAGGTTTTGACCCAACTGAGTCACCCAAGGTCAAAGAGCTAAAAGCCAAAATCGCCCAAGCTAGTAGTGGGAATGCCGAACATGAAAACGCAGTGTTCAGCCACTTATTGACCTTCTTCTCCCGCTATTACGACAACGGTGATTTTATCAGCCAGCGTCGCTATAAAGGTGATACTTATGCCATCCCTTATGCAGGCGAAGAAGTCATGCTGCACTGGGCTAATAAAGATCAGTACTACATCAAAAGTGGCGAAAATTTCTCCAATTACTCATTCAAATTAGAAGATGGTCGAGTAGTGCATTTCCGCCTAGTCGCCGCCGACACTGCCAAGGATAACCGTAAAGATAATGACAAAGAGCGCCGCTTTTTATTGGCAGAACAGAAAGTCGTTACTCGTGTTGATGACGAAGGTGACGAGTATGAAGAAGAAATTCTGCCGGTAGAGGAAGTTACCAAAAAGGATTTTGACGGCAACTACACCAAAGAACTGATTATCCGCTTTGAATACAAAGCCATGCCCAAGGGCAGCAAGCAGGATAAGTTAGTTGAAGCTGCGGTAAGTGCAGTGTTAGACGATGGCGCTGTAGCCAGCCGTTGGCTGGATTTAAGCAAGCGTGAACCCACCGAAAAGAACCCCAAGCGCACTCTTCTTGAAAAGCATTTAACTAACTATACCACCAAAAACACCGCTGACTATTTTATTCATAAAAAACTCGGTAAGTTTCTGAGTGGTGAACTGGATTTCTATATTAAAAACGAAGTGATGCATCTGGACGATGTGCAAAATGCTGAAGTCTTTAGTGATATTGAAAAGAACTTACGTATGATTCAGTGCTTGCGCAGCATAGCCTTGGATTTGATTAAATTTCTTGCACAGTTGGAAAACTTTCAAAGAAAACTGTGGACTAAGAAGAAATTTGTAGTGTCGGTAGATTATTGTATTACTCTCAATCGTATACCTAAAGAATTATGGCAGCAAATTTTGGAAAATGAGAAACAATGGCTGCAGTGGATATCACTTGGGATGTGGGAAGGGGATTTCTTGGAGGTTACAGATCAGCTGAGTGAATATCTGAACCTGATAGTAGATACTAGTTTGTTTTCTAAAGCTTTCAAACATTCATTAATAAAACATATTCCCGATATTGACGGTACTTTAACTGGCCTGCTGATTCATGGTGATAATTTTCAAGCACTTTCTCTTCTCAAAAATAAATACAGAAAAAAAGTTAACTATATCTATATAGATCCACCTTATAACACAAACTCAACTCCCATTTTGTATAAAAATGAGTACAAAAATTCATCATGGGCGAGTTTAATGAATGACCGACTGTCTATGAGTATGTCGCTTCTAAAGGAAGATGGTGTTAAAACTGTCGCAATTGACGACTCTGAAGTGACAAATCTTTCACTCATAATGGAAGAAGTGGCTCCAGAACATACTCTTTCACGGATAACAGTGATTCATAATCCTAAAGGTTCAATTACGCGTAACTTTAATAGAACACATGAGTACGCTCTATTCCTCACCCGAACTGGCTTATCCGGAAGTATAGCCAGAACATTAGAAGAAAATAAAACTCCCAGAAAAATGCGTCGATGGGGTGAGAATTCGAAGCGAATTGATCGTCCACTCTCCTTCTACCCCATATACATTAAAGGCGGAAAAGTTGTTGATGTAGGAAGTGTTCCTGATTCTGATTTTCATCCTGTCGCAAAGAACATTTTAACTTCAGATGGAGTTATTCAAGTTTGGCCAATAGATCAGGATGGTATTGAACGCCGATGGAACTTCGGCTTGGATTCAATCCGTGAAAACCTCGAGAGAATTGCAGCTATTGAAGCTAATGGCACTTGGGATTTATTTGTTACACATGAACAATCTGTTCCTAAAACCGTATGGAGTGGTGGCGAGTATGATGCCGGAAAATATGGTAATAGCCTTCTTATAGATCTACTAGGTGAAAAGCGTTTTGACTTTCCAAAGTCAATAAATTTAGTAAAAAAATGCATCTCATTAGCCACTCAGAATCAGAGTAATTCAGTTGTTCTTGACTATTTCGCAGGAAGCGGAACAACAGGCCATGCAGTAATAGATTTAATCAGACAAGCAGAAAGGGAAAATCAAGAAGCTAAGTTGAGTTTCATCTTGGTTGAACAAGGTGAATACTTTGCAACTGTAACAAAACCTAGAGTGTTGAAAGCAGCATTTTCAGACGAATGGAAAGGTGGCAAGTGTAAGAACTTAAATGCAGGAATATCTTCATGCTTTAAAGTTATGAAACTTGAAAGCTATGAAGACGCACTTAATAATCTTGAGTTCACACAGCACAAGACAGACCTCTTTGATAATACCCCCGAACTCAAAGACGACTACATGCTCAACTACATGCTCGACGTTGAAAGCCGTGGCTCCTTGCTTTCTACCGACGATTTTAAAAAACCCTTCGACTACACCATGAAAATTGCTGTGGATTCCGCCGGGGCATTCGAGGAACAAAAAGTCGATTTGGTGGAAACCTTTAACTATTTGATCGGCTTAACCGTGAAATATATCGATGCACAGCCCGAACGCGGCTTTGTTACGGTAACTGGCACCTTGCCCAGTAATGAGACCTGTTTGGTACTGTGGCGCGACTGCGAACGCATTGACTACGAAGACCTTAACAGGCTGTGCGACAAACTTGCTTTAAACCCGGCTGACAATGAGTTTGACGTGATCTATATCAATGGCGATCACAATATCCCAACTGTGCTCACACAAACGGCAGAGGAAGGTGGTAATACGCGAGTATTAAAACTACGCCAAATTGAACCAGAGTTTTTGGAGCGTATGTTCGCTGAGGAGAATGTGTAATGGCTCCCCCAAAAAAAACAGGAAAGAGCAAAGCTAAAAAGCGCAGCTTTCACCAGGAATTAGTGCTTAATCGTTGGGTGATGCGATTCTTCAAAGGTAATGAACTTGCCGCGCTAAAATTACGCCTGGGTGATGATCTGCACGAAGGTGTTGATGACGATGGGCAAACCCTATTTTTCCATGAACTGACTCGCAACCTGTTTGAAGTGGATTGGATTTCCGAGGCAGATTTACGCCGCTACGATTTGCATATCGTTGAGCACTGGCAGGACATTACCAAACACCGTAACCAACTGGAAGGCCATGTTTTGAACATGAAGTACTTTCAGTATTTGTCTTTGTTGTTTACTGAGATTTACTTGGACTGGTACTTTAACAAACCACAGGCTCTATTAGATGGGTTAAACGAAGAGCTTAAACGTTATAGCAAAGAAAAAGGTGCAGAAATTTTTCAGCCTTATATTGCCAGCGACTTGAATAAGATTGCATTTTGGAATGCGACTGGCAGTGGTAAAACCTTACTATTGCATGTAAACATAAAGCAATATTTGCATTACTTTCAAATGGGGAATAGCAGTCTATTCCCTGACAAAATCATTCTGTTAACACCGAATGAAGGTTTATCAAAGCAGCATCTGGAAGAGTTAGAGCTTTCGGGCTTTAGTTTTAGTCGCTTTTTCGACAAGAACCGGACAAATACCTTTAATGGTACCATTGATATCATTGATATCAATAAGCTCGGTGATAGCATGGGCGATAAAACCGTTGCAGTAGAAGCTTTTGAAGGTAATAATCTGGTACTAGTGGATGAAGGCCATCGAGGCACTGGTACCAAAGCCGGTACCTGGATGCAGAGGCGTGATGTCTTGGTACGAGGTGGTTTTGCATTTGAATATTCGGCTACCTTTGGTCAGGCGGTTGCCAAAGGTCATACCGTAGCCAAAGCTGAAGAAGATATTCGCAAGAAAAAAGCCAAAACTCTGTTTGAAACAGCAGCACTAAATAAGCTTGATGATGCTCAAAAAGCACAATTAACTTTAACACAAGAAGAGCAGCGTCAAGCTCGGGTGACAGCCATACGGGAAATCTACGCGAAGTGTATTCTCTTCGATTATTCTTATAAATATTTTTATGATGATGGCTATGGCAAGGAATCACTTATTCTGAATATGAATGGTGAAGCTTACGAACAAGCTGATAATGCTCTAAAGTATTTCACAGCCTGCTTGTTGAGTTTTTATCAGCAAACCTGGCTTTGGCATGTGCACAAAGGGAAGTTGAACGACTTCAATATTGCAAAACCTCTGTGGGTATTTGTTGGCAAGACCGTTGCTAACAATACTATTGCTAATGAAGATTCAGATATTCTTGAGGTAGTAAAGTTTTTAAGCTTTTTCCTTAATGAAGATAAAACCATAAAAATTTGGCTGAAAGAATTGATCGATGATAAAGCTCAGCTGTTGAATGCTAAGGGAAATAATATCTTTCAGGGGCGTTTTAGTCCGTTAATGAGCTTTAGCAATGATATTGATAGCCTTTATAATGATATTTTGCACAAGATTTTTAATGCTAATGCTCGTCAGCGTTTAAAGCTCGTAAACCTCAAAAACAGCAAAGGTGAGCTTGCTTTACGTGTTGGTGATGCTGAACCTTTTGGATTAATTAATATCGGTGACGATACAAAGTTTTATAAGCTTGCTGAGGATATAGATTATTTTGACAGTGAATCAGATGATTTTGGCGTTGCATTGTTTGGTACTTTGAATAATAAAGAGAGCAAATTAAATGTGTTGATTGGCTCTCGCAAATTTACTGAAGGCTGGAGCAGTTGGCGAGTATCCACTATGGGCCTCCTAAATATGGGCCAAGGGGAAGGTTCACAAATTATTCAGCTATTTGGTCGCGGTGTACGCCTCAAAGGTAAAGATTTTTCCTTAAAGCGCACTGAGCCAAATCAGCGCCCAAAAGGCCTGCACTTGGATAAGCTTGAGACTCTGAATATATTCGGAGTACGTGCTAGCTATATGGCGGCGTTTAAAGATTACCTTAAAGAAGAAGGTATCACTCCAAGTGATGAAATTATCGAACTTGATTTTCCCACTCGTCCAAACTTGCCATCAAAGAAGCTTAAAACATTGGCATTAAAGGATGGCTATAAAGATAACCAAAAATTGGGATTTAAGCGTACCCACTATCCTTGGTTGTATGAAATACCCACTGAGTTCGTGGGCAAGATCAAAACCCCACATATATCACTTGATTTGTATCCAAGACTGGAAGCTATCAGTACAGCGGAAGGCAATGCAGCACTTCAGTTGAATGTCCGAAATGAAGGTAAACTAAATCAGGCCCATTTTGCATTATTTGATTTCGACAGAATTTATCTGGTGCTGCAGGCTTTCAAGCAACAACGTAGCTGGAGTAACTTGCGTATAGACAAACAGCGGCTTATTGATTTCTGTGAAGGTGAGCAAAGTTGGTATACGTTGTATATGCCGAAGCCAGAGTTTGAAGCAAGAAACTTTGTTGATATCAAACGACTGGAAGACATACTGATTCGATTGCTGTGCGACTACACCGACCGTTTCTACAAGGCATTAAAAACTGGCTATGAGGGCCAGTTCTACGAAGTAATCCCGATGCATGATGAGCACGGCTCCATGCTTAAACTTTATCACTTCGAAATTGATGATAGCGATCATGGCCATGAATACCTTAAAAAGTTGGAGACACTAAAGGCCTTGGTGACAAAGGGGGACCTTGGTGAAAGTAGCAAATGGAATGCACCACATATGGTTGCAATCAGCTTTGATCGACACTTATTTTACCCACTTTTGTCACTCGAAGATAAAGATGCAGTACCTTTGAAAATGAGACCATTGGCATTTGATGCGCCAAGTGAAATCCAGTTTGTTCAGGATTTGCAGGCGTTCTATGATTCGCCAGCATTTCGTGAGGTAATAGGAGCACGAAGTCTGTATCTACTACGAAATGCCGACTCTAAAAACAAAGGTATAGGTTTTGCCACAGCAGGTAATTTTTACCCAGATTTTCTTTTGTGGCTTGTGGATGAAGAGTCTGGAGAACAATGGCTGTCTTTTGTTGATCCGAAGGGATTAAGGCATATGGATTTGGATCATCCCAAATTAGGGCTCTATACAGAAATTAAGAAAATCGAATCCGACTTAGCAAAGCAAGCTGCTGAAAACGAACCAAAGTTGACTCTTAATGCATTTGTTTTATCCCCAACGGAGTTTTCTGATTTGCTAAATGTAGGTGATAGGTTCAAAAAGCAAGATCTAGAAAGTCGGAATGTTTTGTTTATGTCAGATGGTGGCAGTGAGTATCTCACAAAAATGTTTGGAAAGATTTTAGGCGCTTCATAGCTGTCCCTTGTTTAGGAACAGCTAACATAATTTATTGTTTTACATTGACTGTTACTGAAGTGTCAGGATGGAGAGTAAATTCGTGGAGTTTATATTCTCCAGGTGTAAACCTTGGGAAGTAGTTCTGATCTAGGTTTTCATCAGCAAAGTTTTCGTATAGTTCATCAAGATTAAGATTATGGATTTTTTTAACAATCTCTTGAAAACACTTCTCCATTTTTGTTTTACATTTCTTTTGAAGATACTCTGAAATGCTTTTCAAATCATTGAGGTTTTCTGGTCCAATTCCGGATAACCTAAAGTAATGGGGTGCTGCAATTGTTAATATTTGTTTACATTTTTTATTCGGGTAGAGGCCAAAAATGTTGTAACTTGCTTCTCCTGCACCAGATGCATGAGCTATATACCTATTTCTAAATGCCATCACTCTATTGTGTGTTTCCAAATACTCGGCAGGGATATCTGATTGTTCTAATTGTGTTCTATTTCCATCCGTTGAAGTGAAGCATCTTCCGTATGTTATGATAAGAGCAGTGGTGACAGCCCAGGTTATGGTTGATGGATTTTTTTCATTTTCTTTCAAAAAATCAATACAGTCAGAACACTTTTGTAGATCAGATCTAATTGAATCCCATCCCCGATATCCTTTTGAATGATGACACTCATATCTAAGTGCAAAAATTGGTTTGCCATCAAATAAAAGCACATTTTTATTTTTGATAAAGTCGATTGGTGTTAGTTTTAATGTCATTATAGCTCCTCTTGTGGGAAATAAGAAAATATAATGAAGATGACAAATCAGATATAGGTTGTAAATAATATTGATTTGCCATTGTGTAGGAGTGCTAAATGAGTGATGCTAGAATACGAGCCTATATCTTGGCTCATAATAAGAGCTACTTGCCCAGAGTGATCTTAACAGTATTACTCTGACCAAATAAGATTGCTTTATTGCGACTTAATAGTTGGTGCCACTTGACCAGAACACTCCTCTTGGCAACAACTATGAAAAAGGGAATTCCGAGCTATGAGTCTACGAACAAATTTACATGGGCGTTTACGAAACACCTCGTTACCTAAGAGTCACGGTCTAATGCCTGTATTTGAGGCTGTTGTGAACTCCATTCATTCCATCGAAGAAAATGGAAATCCCGATAGTGGCAAGATTATTCTTCGTATCAATCGCGATACTCAGGGCAGCCTAGATTTGGATGCAAAGTTATTATCACCTATAACTGGCTTTACCATCTCCGATAATGGCTGCGGTTTTGATCAAGTTAATTTTAAGTCATTTGAAACCCTCGATTCCGATCATAAAATTGATAAGGGTTGTCGAGGTGTCGGCCGTCTAATGTGGCTTAAAGTCTTTGACCTGGTCGAAGTGGAAAGTCACTTTTTTGATCTTGATGGAAAGCTTAAAAAGCGCGAATTCCGCTTTGAAGATAAATTGGGTATTCATGAGGATCGGGTTGAAGAAGCTTCGAAGCAGCAGCCAGGTACGCTTATTAATCTAGTAGGGTTTGATGAAAACTTTCGAAAGCAAGTTCCAGCCAAAGGGCAGTCCATTGCCAATCAATTGCTTGAGCATGTGCTTTGGTACTTTGTTCGCCAAAGTAGTGCACCTAAGATACTTGTGGAAGATTCTGGCGAGGTATATGACTTGGATCACTTGCTCGAAGAACATATGCACTCCAGTGCGTTTATCGAAACCATTACCATCCGCGAGTATTCCTTTGACTTAACCCACATAAAGTTTCGTGCATCCGTCAATAAAAAGCATCAGTTGGCACTTTGTGCAGCCAACAGGTTGGTGAAGGAAGAATCCATTCAGGGGAAGCTACCTGGCCTGTACGGTAAAATTTCAGATTCTTCTGGTGAATTCACCTACACCTGCTATGTGACTTCCGATTACCTCAACCAACACGTACGTAGTGAACGGTGTTCCTTTGATATTGCTGAAGATGCTAAAGATATGTTCAGTGAAGTAAGCTTGAAAGATATTCGCGATGCTGTGCTGGCGCGCACTAAAATGTATCTACAGGATGTTCTAGAAGAAAATGTCTCAGCCGGCCGTAAACGAGTGGATGACTTTATTAACCATCATGCACCGCGCTATCGTCCTATTGTCAATTATATTGCGGAAGAACTTTTAATTGTTGACCCAGAAAAGTCTGACAAAGAGTTGGAACTATACCTGCATGCTCATTGGTATGAAGTGGAGCGCAAACTTGTCAGCGAAGGTCACGACATCATGCAACCTGAAAATGAGGAGCATGTAGAGGAATACAAGGAACGGCTGAGTGAATATTTACGTAAGGCGGAAGACCTTAAAAAATCAGACCTTGCAAATTACGTTTCACATCGCAAGGTGGTTATTGAGTTATTGCAAAAATCTATCGAGCGGCTAGAAGATGGTAAGTACGCCCGTGAAGATATGATTCATCAGCTGATCATGCCAATGCGCAAAGAGTCCAGTGAGGTTTTCCTAGACTCTTGCAACCTGTGGCTGATTGATGAGCGTTTGGCATTCCATAACTACCTTGCTTCCGACAAAACACTCAATTCGATGCCGATTACCGGCAATGATTCGGCAAAAGAGCCAGACTTACTTACCCTGAGAGTATTTGATAACCCCCTTCTTGTTAATGATCAGACCAGCTTTCCACTAGCTTCCATCACCGTTATTGAAATCAAACGTCCAATGCGTAATGACATGCGTGAAGGTGAAGACAAGGATCCAATTGATCAGGCTCTCAGTTACTTAGAGCGAATACGAGAGGGAAAGGTAACGACAAAATCCGGACGCCCTATTCCAGGCAATAACGATATCCCCGGCTATTGTTATGTCCTTTGTGACTTAACTGAATCCATGCACCGGCGCTGTCGTAGAGCTAACTTGCGAATTACATCTGATGGAATGGGCTATTTCGGTTACAATGAGCCGTCGCATGCTTATATCGAGGTAATTAGTTTCGACCAGTTAGTAAAGGCTGCAAAGGAGCGAAACCGAGCATTCTTTGATAAGCTTGGACTGGCATCTGCTTAGAATTGTGAATCTGGGTGGCCAGTAAAATGGGGAAAAATCTTTTGAAAGTAATTTGGGATTGAAGTGGTGTGAAAACGCTATATGACAGATGATAAAATGCAAGCTTACATTTTAAGCCATAAAAAGAGCTGCTTGTCCGGTGTCATTAGACCACTTCAACATCAACCTTATGTACATTAGTTTTGAGATGTAGTAATTATTGAGCAACTTCTATACAGCTGGCTCTATTTGCACTACGTCCATTTAGTGGCTGTACATTAAGCTGTCGCTAATAAGCGGAACATCTGTTATAGGTCTTGAAACAAGAAGGGTTGATAGAGCCAAAGGGGAAATCATGGCGAATGTCTAAATTCAATAGTTTAGACATTTCTAGACATTCTTACTTGACCAGAGCAAGCTCTACTGGTGTAATTTACCAACTTTATTATTACAAAATTGAGGCACTAACGGCCTAGTTCATCAGAAATTTACAAACTTTATTTATTTGCGAGGATTCATGTGTGCCGAAAAATGGGGCTTCTAGAGGGGAAAATTTACCAACTTTATTATCATCCCACAAGCATTATTTGCAACTAGCAAATATTTGCTCGCGTATCCATTCATGGGCAATACTTAATTGTGTCCTTTCATGCCAAACAAGCAATTTTGTAAAACCTGATATTTCAAATGGTAGATCAAAGGTTTTTAAATCTAAATTAATTTCAGCAATCTTTTTTGGAATGATGGCTGTGATATCACTTTTTTTTATGAGATTAATGAGGCTAGAGAAGCTTGGCATAGACATGCTTACATCACGCTTAAAGCCCAGTTGCATTAATACCTCATCAGTTTGAGTTCTAAATGAGCCCCCATCATACGAGACGATACCTTGTGGTTGTTCGCAAAATTCTTTGACGGAAATAGAACTTTGTTGCGATAGCCTGTGGCTTTTACTTATTGCAAAAACATACTCTTCTTTAAAAAGCGCTTTAGATACAGCAAATGCTGGTGCATCTTCCGGTGTCATGAAAGCAAAATCAATATTACCTTTACTCATTTCTAATCGGGTTTGATCTGCCGATAGGTTTAGAACAGCACATTTTATTTGCGGTGCAATTTGCCTGAGCTTTAAAAGGAATGGCTCTAATATGACTTGCTGAGTGTAATCTGTTGCTGCAAAAGTGAATTGCTGCTGGGCGGTAAGAGGGTCAAAGCTTTGATTATTGAAAATAATATTAAGTTGCTGCAACAGGTTTTTAATGGGAAGTGCTAATTCTTCAGCACGTTGTGTTGGGATTACACCATTGCGAGTCCGTATAAACAACTCATCGTCAAGGTGCTGTCGCAGTCGTTTAACCATACCGCTTACAGCAGGCTGTGTTACACACAGCCTCTCAGCAGCTCTGGAAATATGCCGCTCATCCATAATCGCATCAAAAACTTTAAGTAGGTTTAAATCCAAAGTATTTATGTTAATCATTCGATTGATCCTTAAAGCTATTGGTAGCAAATATGGATATCTTGAATTATTTTTTTGAGAGTTGAGCTGCTTTTACAAGCCCTTCAAGCCAATCTTGATGCCCATTGATCATAGGGTTTGGTTTTGTGCTGGCCAGTTCTATAGCAGGTAAGCCCTTTTGTGTTTCTTGCGTCAAAATACGAACACGGTTATGACTTAAGTCCTCAATCAACCAAGCATGATGTACATCAAGACGGCGATCACCTTCTCCAGTCCAGCCATGCCAGGCTATACGTCCAGGGTTTTCAGCCGTGGGTGGAACTCGCTCCACACATTGACATTCAACTGGAAAACCAAAAGTTTCAAAGTAAAACTGGTCGCCTAATGATAGCTCTGTTGGTGAATTAATATTTTGAGCATTATCGTAGTATGTTGGCCAAAGTTCAGGTTTGCAAAGAAAAGGCCATATATTCTGAGCTGTAAGTCCCTGAACTATAACCTCGTTAGAGCAAAAGTTATCTGTTAGTCCTGGTATATAGTCTTCTGGCCATTGTATAGAGTTCATAAAGTGCTCCAGTCATATGTGAATTGAAATAGATCAATATTAGTATTCATGAAGCAGAGATATAAAATCCAATGATAAAGTCTAATGTGTATTATTAGTATTACTAATATTATAGAAGCATTTAATGGTATTTAATGCCGTTAACGCTGATGATGCAGGATTTTGACCAGTTATAAGTTGACCATCTGTTACAACATGGGCTTCAAATGGAAGGGCAGAAGTATATTCAGCACCGTTTTGAATAAGCATATCTTGTATTGAAAAAGGGACGATATGTTGTAGGCCTGCTATTTCTTCCTCTTGATTAGAAAAGCCAGTTGCAGCTTTACCTGCTAAATAATGAGTATCATTAATGACTAGATTTTTAAATACAGCAAGACCATGGCAAACAGCAGCAATAACTTTATGTGCGTTGATAAACTGCTTGATAATCTGAGCTGTGTCGATATTTTCTGCAAGATCCCAGAGCGGACCATGTCCACCTGGAAAAAACAAAATATCAAACTCGCTTGGGTCTATTTCAGATAGTTTCTTTGTATGTGCAAGCTGGCTTTTAAGGTGAGTATCACGTTTAAAAGCAGAAATGCTGTCATGCTGTATATCTACACTTGCAGGGTCAATGGGGGCTTCTCCACCTAGAGGAGAGCTGATAACAATTGATGCGCCTTGTTCTTTAAAGATATAAAAAGGTGTTGCTAGCTCTTCAAGCCAAAGACCAGTTTTTTTATCGGAATTACCCAGTGTCGAGTGAGATGTGACGATCATTAAAACCTTCATAGCTTTACTCCTTGGACTCATTATAAGCACCACTCGAATATGTAAGCTCATAGCTGTGGCTATAAATTTCAAGAATATTGCCAAAAGGATCTTCCATGTAAATCATTCTGTAAGGCTTTTCACCAGGAAAATAATAGCGTGGCTTTTTCATACGACGCTTTCCGCCTGCTTTCTCTATTTTTTCTGCAAGCTCTTCTAAATTCGGATCTTGAACACAGAAATGAAAGACGCCAGTTTTCCAATATTCAAAATTGTTATCTGGATTACAGGCGTTTTTAAATTCAAAAATCTCAACACCAATTTTATCTCCAGTTGAAAGGTGGGCAATTTTAAAGCTATCCCAACCAGCACCAAAGACATCCGTACACATCTCGCCAATAGCACTCTTATCTTCTGTGATAACAGTCGGTGGCATAATCAAATACCAGCCAAGTACATCAGTATAAAATTCAACAGCTTTCTCGACATTAGGAACAGATATACCTATATGCGAGAAGTTTCTTGGGTATTGAGATGAAGCCATTTTTATCTCCTAATTAAAAAATAAGGTTTAAGCTCTAGATTTCAGTCTACCCATCATTTTAAGTAATAAAAAATTATGAATTTTTCTTATATTGATAATATAATTTTATGGATTCTAATGTTGAGGAGGCAATATGCTGCAGCCAGCTTGGCTCAAAACCTTTAAAAGTTTGGTCGAAATAGGCCATTTCACAAAAACAGCTGAATCACTTAACATGACTCAACCGGGTGTTAGTCAGCATGTTGCAAAGCTTGAGGAGCACTGTGGATATCCGCTAATCAAACGCTTTAAGAAAAGTTTTGAAGTGACTTTATACGGACAAAAAGTATATAAGTATGCCTGCCAATATTTTACAAATGAAGATTTGCTATTGCAGAGTTTAGGTGTCGATGAACTTTATTCAGGTAAATGCACCTTAGGTTGCTCTGGTACACTTGCTTGGCAGCTTTATGGGCACTTACTTAAGTTGCAAGCGCAGTATCAGGATTTATCGATTTGCGTTGAAGCAGCACCAAATAGGCGAGTTCTGCAGGCCATACAAGATGGAGCTCTCGATATAGGTTTAGTCACCAGTGAGCCAAGTACAAAACATTTTGAAACGAAAGTGGTCGGTGTCGAATCGATTGTGTTCGTTGTGCCGGTAAATACACCGAATATTTCACTGCAACAGCTGGTGACTGAATTTAAAGCAGTCGATCATCCAGATTTAAAGCATTATTTTGAGTTGTGTTGTCGGCATATTAATGTAGATGAGCTAGGAGCATATCGCTATGAGGATATACCTAAGGTAACTTACATTAATCAAATACATCAAATATTGCTTCCGGTTGCTCAAGGGCTTGGTTATACCATTATTCCACAAGGGTGTGTGGAGCTATTCGAAAACAAAGATCAATTAAGAGTTCTTTCCTTGGAAGATACAATCCAAGAAACAATATATCTAGTTCAGAAAAAGAATACTCAAATTGGGCGAAGGTATGACATGCTTATTAATGCCATATCAGCAGTATTAAATGCTCAAACCAAATTATAAAGAGGCTATAGCTATGGTAATCGCTATTCATCATAATCAAATCGAAACTCCGACGGTCACTTTTCCTGAAGGCAATACGCAGTGTGAGTCTCAAATCGCTTGGTTTACTACTTCAGAAAAGCATGGTGCTTGCTTTGTTGTGCTGAAGGAGTCTTGTTTTCACCCACGAGATTTTCGTTGGCCCGATCAGCCAGCAGACAAAGGCACGCTTCAAATCAATGGTAAAACCCTAGAAGTGCTTGATGTGGTTAAAATGCTTTCAGCACCAACAGTTGAGCCGCTATTTGATACTGATATTCCGTTTACTAAACGGGACTTGCCAGAAAACTCTCGTTTAATTGGTGCTATTAAAGTTGATATTCAATATGCAGCTCTTTTGGAAGAGGCTTTCACAGCTCAATCATCAGTTCTGGGGCAAGTTGATAAAGATTACCGACTAGTACTCTCAACAGGTCATGCAGCAGGCCACTTAGCCTCTTATGCATTGAATGAAGCCATTGCCCCTTATTGGCGTAAGACAGTACCACTTGATACTCGTGGTAACCCTGATTTTATTCGACAAACACAAGATAAATCGCAAGTGGTGCCTTATGGCTGTGAAGATGGTTTTCGACTCGGTAAATCAACTCGTAAAGCAGGCTTAAATGTGGCTGACCTTGCAACAGATTTAGAGGCTGTTGAAGCAAAAGCCAATGCAATTTTAAATAAATGGCTTGAGCTAAAACCGAGTATTTATTTTGAAAAAGACGGCCCAGCCCTTGATGAATCACGAGTTTGGCATTGCAAAGTAGGTGATGAAAACTTTTCTATGTTCTGCGGTGGAACGCATGTTAAAAATTTTGATCACGTTAATGCTTTCAAAATTAGTTTATCTTACGCTGATCAAGAAATGACATTTAGTGTAAAGGCAGAGATAAAATAAAGCTTTGCTGTCATCTCTCTATGCCATCTTTTAAATATGGCTGATTAATGTACTTTTTTAAGCCTTTGCGATTGTGAAGTGTAACAACTTTATGATTTCTCATTGTTTATAGCTTTTAATGCATCCTTGTTCTGAGCAAAGAAACTCTTTTTTGCTCTCACTTATTTCAACAAGGATAACGTCGGAGCTATAACAATGGGAAATGCCATGGGTGTATTATCAAGTTTTGGATTGCAAGATAAGCAATATCTACCACCAAATGATCAGGGTAAATCAAGAGTCTATAACCTGCCAGAGTCGCCAAAAAAGTTATTGGACTTCATGCGATTTATAAATCATGGTCAATCTCACTATCAGTTATCTGATCAATTCAATTCACAAATTCTTGTTTCAACTCGCCTATTGAAAGAAGGCTCTACACTCAAGCCATTAAATGATATTGAATACAAAAATGTGATATCAGGACGACTTGCTGAGTTTGCTGAAAAAGGTGTTCCAAACGATGACCATGCTACAAGTGATAAATTTAAGAGCGCAGCATTTTTCGAAGGCTTAGAGGCAGATAGCCTCGATATGGCAAATCAATTGCAGGATATATCGGTTCGAATCTATAACGACGAAATGTTTAGAACCGGCGTCAATTTCAACCAAGAAGACAAGAGTGTCACGATTAATACGGCAAACTTTGATTCCGGCCAAGCCTTTGTTTTCAGTAATGGTGTCACTATGACGATGGATCTGAAAAGCCTTGATGGATCCACGCTTTCAGATAAAGACTCTATTGCTGAAAGTAGCAGTGATTATGAAAGTGCAAAGCAAGAAATTTTAAATGAACCTGATACTGACTCAAATAGTTCAGAGCTAAACGAAGCTCAGCTTCAGTTTGAGCAAATTGATAAGATGCAAATTGAAAAATCAGCAACCTGTATTGAAAAAGCAATGGATTATTTTATGAAAGACGAGTCTCTTATGGGTAACTTTATGACGGCTTTTGATCATTATTCAAAGCTTCAAGAGTATCTAGTAGATGATTCTAAGGCCACTGAAATAAAGTAAAAAATAATACATTCAATTAATAAATATTTAAGAAACGCTTTGAAAAAATCCTTGTTAAGAACAGTGCAAAGTTTTACCTCTGCACGCGCTTTTTAAACAGGTCTTCCTCAAAGCTCTTCAAGCTCCTCTCGAATGCATCTGCAAGATCTTGCGCTTCAAAATGTGGGGAAGAGGTTGTAAAGGTAATGCATGTACTGTCTTGTTGAGCCCAGAAGCTGATGTGTAACCCTATATGAGGCAGTAGCGATGCAAAGCTCATGTCTTCAGTCTTGTTAAAGCCGTTTAGCTCATGGGCACCACTGACTCGTGGTTGCTCACTAATCACAAGGTTACAAAATGGTTTGTGCAGATGGTGTAAGCCAAGCTTCTCATAGGTATTAATCAATACCGAAAGAATAGGGCTTGGCATTCGGCCAATATGAGTGGTGTTATTAAAGAGCTTATTAAACTCCAGCGCTTTATGACGTCTGTTTAATAAAATCTGCAACTGTTCTTGTGGCGACGCTGTATTAGTTGGCAGCCTGAGTAGTTGATAGTCATCAAGAATTTCTTCACTTTCTAATTTACAGGGGTCGCTGCTCAAGGCATTTGATTGGATTAAAGCAACCAGTTCATCTTTTGTATGATGATCCAGCTGAGCCATAAATTCCTGCAGTGCTGTGGTAATCAGTGTGAGAATTAAATCTCGAATTTTGCAGTTTTTAAAAACACGAAGGAGCTGCCGCGACTGTTGTGGTGAGAGGCTGACATAAGCCAAACTTCTTTTTTGCCCTGTTGGCATATTAAAAAATGAAGCAGGAGCAGAAATCCACTGTGGTGGTAAATCTTGCTTTTCCACTAGGCTTGAAGCCATTTTACGTTTTGCCCATCGGCCGACCAGCATGCTACCAAAGGCTTTTGTTTGCTTTGGTATGGCAAGCCAATCAGATTTTGCGAAGTTTAATAACTCATTTCGACTTGGTAATGATTCTGGCAGCCAGTTATAGCCAAAGACAGAGCCTGTTTTAGGGCATTCAACAGTTAATGAATCTATTTTATTTTCGGTTAATTGGTCGATGTTATGTGGGAAGAGGCTATCAAAAAGTGTTCGCTCAAGCCTACACAATAAGGATCGGTGGGTTACACAAACAAAGGCAAAGCTTTCGCCATGGTTGAATGTAATGTAAAACACTTTCCATAAAGGGCTACTTCGATCAAGGTTATCAGCAGCTAAGTCAGCAGCAACTTCTAAAATGCCCTGCGTACTCATAAGATCGCAGCTTAATACTTTTTGCTGAACATGATGATGTATATCAAGATGAGGGTCGTCCAGCCATACAGGGTTGGCAAAGTGAAAAGGCGATTCAACAATGCGCTGCCGCAGGAGTTTATTGCGTATGACTTCTTGCATAGCAGCATATTTAACTGCATCTAGAGATGGTGCAACAGACTCTTTATTATTGCCTTTTTGAAATAGAACCACTTGGGTCATGTTCATTGGGCTTGAGTCTGTTTCAAGCTTAAAGTAGGCAAGGGGTAAACCCGCAACAATATCCATATGTTGAACCTAAAGATTGTCCTGTTTTAGGGGCCTTTTGTTATTAAGTGCTACGAACCCTAAATACTCTTTAATTTGACTGCCTTAAAATGAGATGTACAAAGTGCCATAATCCTTTTGACACTTTAAAGTGAATCAGGTTATCTCACACTCGTTGAGTTAAAATGTGAATGGAATAACCTTTCAAGTATAATCAGCATCTGTATTTCTACAATGATACTTTAACTTCCCCTTGGCCAGTCTTTTTCACTTGTGGCGCACAAATGATTAATCTTTTAGCTTTAATGTCCTGAGATTTAAAGAAATCTTTTAAAGATTGAGCTCGTTGTTGTGCAAGTATTTCAAGGGCTGTGTTTTTTTCGTCATCTGTAGCAGCTGCGAGCTCTTGCGCTTCTGCATAGGTCGCAACTGGGCAAAGTTTAACGCTCATGTCACCATTATCTTGCAGGAGTGATACCAGCTTCTCAGCGGGCTTTTCTTGATTTGGTCCAATCGTTGATGACATTGATTCAAAAGGAATATTGACCAGTTGCATTTCTTTCATCAGTTCGCCAGATTTTTCTGCCAGCATAATTAAGCTGCCATAAGGCTGTAATGCGAGCTTCAGATATGTCATAGAGGCGTTTTTTGTAGCTCTCGCAATAGCTTGTCGAATGACTGGTGCAATTTGAGTATTAATGCCATCTTCTTTCATCTCAATTGGAATATCTAAAATGATGACATCATTTTTATTTTTTAAGAGTGATAGAGACAGGTCTAAAGGCATTGTCAGCTCTTTGCTTAAAGACGCGATGACATTTTGATCCGCTGGGTCCATATCAAGCTTTTGCACTTCAACATGAACTTTACTATCACCACTGCCTGCTTGGGATTGCAGCTTAATTTGGCTGTCTAAAGAGCCTGTATTTATTTTATAGCCAAGCACAGGGGTAATATATGGTGAAAGGCTTGCCAGTGATAAACCTTCGATATCTGTTGTTAAATCAGTATTGGCTTGCAGGTCCGCAAGGGTAATGGTGCCTTGGCTTGTAATATCACCGTTATCATTTAATGACGCTGCTAACTTAAGCTTTGATGGTTGGCTCATGCTTAGGTCTTGCGCTTTAAATTCACTAATAGCAATGTCATGGCTAACATTATATGTATCACGCTTATCATTAATTAAAATACGGCTTGGCGCTTTAAGCTCAAATGATTCGACCAGCCACTCAAGTGAAGGTTTTTTTGGTGAAGTGCTTTCAGTTTCTTCTGATGAAGTAGTTGAGTCAGTAGAGCTACCAGTTAAAGCGCCAAGCTCTTTTTGCAATTGTTCAATTCGATTCACAATTTCAAGCTTGCCATCTTTATCCAAGTCCATAACTGCTGTGAGTTGGTTCAACTCAACTTGGCCAATTTGTAGAGCCTTATCACCAAGTTCATTACGGCCAACGGAAATTGAATCCAGTGAAATGCCTTTCAGTAGAGGTGCGTCTTCACGAAGGGCGTAGATATCTTCTAATGTTACTTGAGGAATGGAAATTGTTTTACCATTTAAGGATGCTGTTGTTGCGAAGTTTTTAAGATCAAGTAATGGATTAATAGATGCTGTGGCAGTGTGGAGTGAGCCTAGTGTCACATCTGTTTGGACATTGGCCTGAACTTGCTCTAGGGCTGTAATTTTACCCTGAGTATCGGTGATCTTCGTTTTAATACTGAGTTCGCCAAGATTTGCTTCAATGCCATTTTCAGTTTTTGCAACAGCTTTTTGCGCTTTAATCGATGAGTCGGCGTTTATTTTGAAATTAGCTTGATTCAACTCGACTTGCGCTTTTAAGTCTACGGCTAAGCCAGAAAGATAAAGGTCAGCAGGTACAGCGAGTGAACGAGATATTTCAGTTTGCAGCTCAGGAGCTTGCAAGCTAAAGCTTAAGTCAAGAGCTCGACCAGATGCTTTATTGTGATGATCAATTGCCAAGCTAAAACCTATATCACCATCGCCGGAAATCCCTTGCAGCACTTCTTTGTTTAACCAATGCTGAGCTTGTGCAAAAGGTCCAACTGGAAGAATAGTGATTTTGCCATCGATAGACTGTGTATCAGAAAGTGGTGCGGCATTGGTATTAATTTCAAATGCTAAATCATCAATCGCACCTTTAAAGACAAGGTTTGCTTTATCTTCAGGCTTGAGCGTTGAAAAGTCGGACAGCGTTAACTCATTAATCGAAAATTGATGGGCTTGTTGTACAAGAATGGCTGGTGTTGGTAAGCCTTCTAAATGAAAGTCCGTACCAGAGATACGAAGCGCTTCAACGGTGACATCCCAAGGTTGGCTTTCTGTTTCTGGGGCAATTGGTTCTTCAGTTTCTGAAGAGCCCTTTGGAATTTCAAAGCCAGCAATAAGGAGCTCTGGCGTTACTTGCACAGGTAGTTTTAAGCCTTCAATTTCAACTTGCTTCACAAGAACGTGGTGCTCCATAAGAGCAGACCAATCCAGCGTAACTAGGGCATGGTCAATATTCACTGTTTCATGACGCTGTGTTTTCCAGCCAAGATTTTTGATATTAAGAGCAGGTGTCCAAGGCTCCCAGCTGATTTCTTCAAAATGGACGTCTGCCATGCCTCGCTGTTCCAGCTGGTTGATCGTCAAGTAGCGCGCCACAGGCGGAATCAGTGCGTAGAGAAGAAGAATAAAACCGCAAAGTATAAAAAGAATCCATGCGACTTTAATAAGCCAAGTGGATTTTTGCGGCTGAGTCTGAGACGTGCCTGTCGAAGAAACCATGAAAAAGCCTTTTAAATTTTTTCTAAAAAATGATGTGAATAAGAGATGCTGCCGAATACACTGCTGTATTGAGGCTAGTAATTACTGATAACAGTATCATAAACTGTTATGGAAGGGGAGTAACTCCAATAAGCGAGTAATTTTAAAGAATACAAAGGAATAGGTACTATGACAGACACTTTAGAGTCAGTGGTAAAAGTGGTCACACTTGATGGTCCAAGTGGTGTTGGTAAAGGCACTATGGCACAAATATTAGCGAAAGACCTTGGGTACCATTTACTTGATAGTGGTGCTATTTACCGCTTAGCAGCTTTAGCATCTATTCAGCAGAATATTAGCCCTGAAGATGAAGATAAGCTTGTTGAGATGTGCACACAGTTGGATATTACATTTGATGCCTCTGATGAATCCAAAGTGCAGGTGATTTTGGGTGGTGAAAATGTTACATCTCGCATTCGCAATGAAGATATTGCACAGCGTGCATCACTGATTGCAGCTATTGGCCCTGTTCGCGCGGCTTTACTTCAGCGCCAGCGTGATTTTGCACAAGAGCCAGGCCTTGTTGCAGATGGTCGAGATATGGGCACTGTGGTTTTTCCAGAAGCACCTGTGAAGTTTTATCTTACAGCTGCCGCTCAAGTGAGAGCACAACGACGTTTTGATGAGCTGCAAGCGAATGGCTTGGATGTTGAGTTCAATGCGATTCTGCATGAGATTCAAGAACGTGATACTCGTGACTCACAACGTAAGGTTGCACCTTTGAAGCCCGCTGATGATGCAATTGTGATTGATACTTCTGATCTTTCTATTGATGCAGTTAAGCAAGAAATCCTTTCTCATCTGAATAAGAGCGTACTTGCCTAAGCAGCGTTCTGAATGCTGAATATCACTCTCTTAGAGCCATTATTTTGCCTAAAATGGCTCTAAGCCTCACTATTTCGAAGATTTTGGCTTGAATTTACGCCAAAAACATTCCTCTTTTGCCTTATGTTTGTTATCATTTGTCAACTTGTAAAAGGTGTTCAGGAAGGCTTATAGCCAGTTCAGCCTGATTGAACGAACAAAAACGAAAGAAATAGCCAAGCTGGCGAGGTTATTTAAATCAAGACAAGCAAATGTTATCGCTTAATAAAAAGCCAACATTATGCTCATTTATGGTGAATTTATATGTCCGAAAGTTTTGCAGAACTCTTTGAACTCAGCTTAAAAGAAACTGATATGACTCCTGGTGCTATCGTTACTGCTACTGTTGTAGCTATCGATAACGATTGGGTTACTGTTAACGCTGGTTTGAAATCTGAAGGTGTTATTCCTCGAGTTCAATTCTTAGATGAAAATGGTCAACTAGAAGTTTCTGTTAACGACGAAGTTGAAGTTGCAATTGAGTCCCTGGAAGATGGTTGGGGTGAGACTAAACTTTCTCGCGAAAAAGCGAAGAGAGCTCAAATGTGGCGCTCCCTTGAGAAGAGCTTCGAAGCAGACGAAACTGTTACTGGTATCATCAGTGGCAAGGTTAAAGGCGGCTTCACAGTTGATATCGACAACGTTCGTGCGTTCCTACCTGGTTCCCTTGTTGACGTTCGTCCTATCCGTGACACAGCTCACCTTGAAGGTAAAGAGCTTGAGTTTAAAGTTATCAAGCTTGACGCTAAGCGTAACAACGTTGTTGTTTCTCGTCGTTCAGTTCTTGAGCAAGAAAACTCAGTTGAGCGTGACGCTCTACTTGCTAACCTTGAAGAAGGTATGGAAGTTACTGGTGTTATCAAGAACCTTACAGACTACGGCGCGTTCGTTGATCTTGGCGGTATCGATGGTCTTCTGCATATCACAGACATGGCTTGGAAACGCATCAAGCACCCAAGTGAGATTGTAAATGTTGGTGACGAGCTTCAAGTTAAAGTTCTTAAGTTCGACAAAGAGCGTAACCGTGTTTCTCTTGGTCTTAAGCAGCTTGGCGAAGATCCATGGGTTGCTATCGCTCGCAACTACCAAGAAGGTACTAAAGTTAAGGCTCGCGTTACTAACCTTACAGACTACGGCTGTTTTGCTGAGCTGGAAGAAGGCGTTGAAGGTCTTGTTCACGTATCTGAAATGGATTGGACTAACAAAAACATCCACCCATCTAAGGTTGTTAGCGTAGGCGAAGAAATCGAAGTTATGGTTCTTGACGTAGATCAAGAGCGTCGTCGTATTTCTCTAGGTATCAAGCAATGTCGTTCTAATCCATGGGATGATTTCGCTACTCGCTTCGAGAAAGGTCAACGCATCAGCGGTAAGATCAAGTCTATCACTGACTTCGGTATCTTCATCGGTCTTGACGGCGGCATCGACGGTCTTGTTCACCTTTCCGACCTATCTTGGGACGAAGCAGGCGAAGAAGCTGTACGTAACTTCAAGAAAGGCGACGACGTTGAAGCAGTTATCCTTTCTATCGACCCAGAGCGTGAGCGTATCTCTCTTGGCATCAAGCAAATGCAACAAGATGCTTTCGGTGACTACGTAACTGCTAACGATAAAGGCGCAGTTGTTACTGGTAAAGTAACTGAAGTAGACAGCAAAGGTGCTGTTGTTGAGCTAGCTGAAGAAGTAACTGCTCTACTAAGAGCAAGCGAAATTTCTAAAGCTCGCGTTGACGACGCTTCTGCTCACCTAAACGTTGGTGAAGAAGTAGAAGTTAAGATCATCTCTATCGATCGTAAGAACAGAAGCATTCAAGTTTCTATCAAAGCTAAAGATGCTGACGAAGAGAAAGATGCGCTTAAAGAGCACGCTACTAAAGCACCAGCTTTCGATCAAGGTCCTAAGACAATCGGTGACCTTATCAAAGCTCAAATGAGCGACAAATCTTAATTTGTAGCTTATTGCATTAACTGAGGTGCTTCGGCGCTTCAGAAAAAAGGCTCCTTCGGGAGCCTTTTTTGTTTGCCCAGCAAAGCTGGCAAACCCGTCTGTTTGCAAGAGA
>TARA_B100000686_G_scaffold355398_1_pt1 | contig 104800 bp, 85 predicted proteins | sample TARA_B100000686 | Tara Oceans TARA_B100000686 (sample SAMEA2622733) | marine metagenome | biome: marine biome (ENVO:00000447); feature: marine epipelagic mixed layer (ENVO:xxxxxxxxx); material: "saline water (ENVO:00002010), including plankton (ENVO:xxxxxxxx)" | depth 150 m
ACATCCTGCTCCCAAAGCAGGCGCGCTACCAGACTGCGCTATACCCCGACATTGAAAAAAGCTTTTAAAGCGTACTTCTTAAGTCTTTTCAACCGCTTGGCTTGCTTTGTCGTTGTTGACATTGCCGCCTAACGTGAGCGCTATATTATTAAAGATTTGACGACTCGTCAACACCTTATTTGAAAAAAAATTAACTTTTTTGACTTATATTTGAGACATTTAGGCTACAAACCCCACCAATAGAGGGTTTTAGCTAATTCATTTTTTTAAACTTTTTTTTAATTTTTTTAACCTCCCCTCTTTACCCCCCATTCAATAATATCCTCCCACTCAAGTTCAAGGCAAAAAAAAACCTGCTACACGTGAGTGCAACAGGCTTTTTTATAGATCACGTGATAATTACACGCGACCAATACCTTCATAATGGAAGCCAAGGGACTTAACATACTCTGGCGAGTACTGGTTACGACCATCAAAGATGATAGGCGACTTAAGGCTTGACTTGATCTTTGTAAAGTCTGGCTGTCTGAAGAGCTTCCACTCTGTTAATAGAGAAAGAGCATCAGCACCTTCAAGAACTTCATACGGATCTTGATAGAAGTGAACTCGACTCATATCAATACCATTCATTTTAAAGGCGTCTGCAGCTGTTTCAGATGCAACAGGATCAAACACAGCAATCTCAGCACCAGCAGCAAGCAAACGCTGCGCAAGAACAATTGAAGGCGCTTCGCGCATATCATCTGTACCTGGTTTAAATGCAAGGCCCCAGAAAGCAAAACGCTTACCAGCAAGGTTACCGTCAAAATGCGCAAGCATCTTTTCAAACAAACGCTCTTTCTGCGCTTGGTTGCGACCTTCAACAGCTTCTAGAATTTGCGCATCGAAATCAACTTCACGACCCATACGGATAAGTGCTTTAACGTCTTTAGGGAAACAGGAACCACCGTAACCACAACCTGGGTAAATGAAGGAGTAACCAATACGCTGATCAGCACCAATACCTTGACGCACTCGCTCAACATCAACACCTAAATGCTCACAAAGGTTTGCAATTTCATTAATGAAAGAGATCTTCGTTGCAAGCATTGCGTTTGCAGCATATTTTGTCATTTCAGCATCACGCACACCCATTACGATCATTTTGTCGTGATTGCGGGAGAACGGCGCATAAAGCTCACGCATTACAACTTCAGCCTTTTCTGAATCTGTACCAATAACGATACGGTCAGGCTTCATGAAGTCATTAATAGCTGCACCTTCTTTTAAAAACTCTGGATTAGATACAACATCAAAATCTAAATCTGCACCACGAGCCTCTAAAGAAGCTTTAATTTGAGCTGAAACTTTGTCAGCAGTACCTACAGGAACTGTACTCTTATCAACTACAACAAGATAGTCTTCCATTACTTCGCCGATTTGCTTAGCAACGCCAAGTACATATTTTAAATCAGCAGAGCCATCTTCATTTGGTGGAGTACCAACAGCGATAAATGCCACGTCACAACCTTTTAACGCTTCTTGAAGATTGTCTGTAAAAGTCATGAAGCCCATTTTCTGAGCCTGATGCACAATACCTTCAAGACCAGGCTCATAAATTGGAATCTCACCAGCACGAAGGCGCGTTAATTTGGACTGATCAACATCAACACAAGTTACGTGGTTCCCCATGTCTGCAAAACAGGCACCTGTAACTAAACCAACGTAGCCACTTCCAATAACAGTAATTTTCACCGAAACATCTCCACAAATAAGGCTTCTACTAACCGAGTCCATCATTAAACTCAATCAAAACAACCTAAGCTTTTATTAATACTTGAATCAGGACGAGCCTAATTTAATTTTTTATGCAACTTGCAGCTTCTTAGAAAACACAAGTTACAAGCACCCCGATCATTTTATACGGGATACATAGAAGCAGCAACACCGAAATTCACTGAGAATTGGGATACTTAGCCCCTTACACAATGCAATAATAGTCAATTAGTTTTACTTAAAGGCTTATAGAAAGCCAAGTAAGACTTAAATTTGTTTAAAATCTTGCAAAGTTCGCATAAAATCGAGATTCATAATCCATGCTTGTGACATAAATTTCAATGGCGTGTTTTCAAATATTACAAAAAGCCACTATTTTGAGTAAATTTCACTCTAATCCACTCCATTTGTAATACGAACACCATTAAAATAAGGTGACTCTCTAGACTAGAGACGCAATACAAGCAGGAATATCAATCTGCAATGAACTATATTGCTGATACCATGAACACAGCGTCAATCAGCGCCATCTGGAGTAACCATGTCCACCACTAGCAAGACCAAGCCTCAACTCACAGCTTTTATTGTTGGCTCAGTTCTTTTCTCTTTGTTATGTTTTGCAATTATGCTTCCAAGTTGGACCACACTTTGGTCTATCTGGCACGAAAAAGGTTCCAGCTACTCTCATGGCACAATTGTTGTGCTTGTAGCAGCATGGTTAATCTACGATCAGTGGGGGCATCTGCAAAAGCAAAAGCCCTCCACTCACCTACAAACACTCTTTACTGTTGTTCTGGGACTTGGTGGTGCTTTGACTTGGTCGCTTGGTGAGCTGACCGGAATATCAATGCTTTACTGGCTCAGCATACCTGCGCTGACATGTGCACTTTTCTTGGCTTGTGCAAGCCAGAAAGCAAGCTTTAAGAGTATTGCCCCTTTTATTGCTCTGTATTTTGCTTTGCCTGTGTGGGAGCTATTAGTCCCATCATTGCAAATGCTTGCAGTTGCTGTTGTTCGTGTAGGCATTGAGATCATCGGCATACCTGCTTTTATACAGGGCATTAATGTCAACATTCCAGGGGGACGCTTTATTGTCGAGGGTGGATGCAGCGGTGTACGTTACCTTTTAGTTGCCGTTGCAATTACAAGCTTATGGGGCTACCTCTATATTCCATCAAAAAAGTACACAGCTCTTCTTATTTTCTTAGGTGCTGCCATCAGCATCATTACCAATTGGATTCGAATATTCTTAATTATTATCATTGGCTATGAAACTCAAATGAAGTCATCTATCGTATATGACCACGAATTTTTTGGCTGGATATTGTTTGCAATCGCGCTGATCCCAATTATGTTTATTGCAATGAAACTTGAGAAGAAAGCTGAAGTGTTGCCTCAGGCAGCTGCTATAAAAGAGAAACCAGAAATCACACCAAGCTGGAATCTTAAAAAAGGTATCCCACTTATTGTGGCACTTTCCGCTCTCCCTATTGGCAGTCAACTTATTGAGCATGCAATCCCATTAATTAACACACCATATATTTCTGGGGAAATAAAAAACAGTGCTTTTGAGAGCACCCAACAAGCATTGCGCACGCCTGAAGACATTTTAAGTCAAAGCAAAAAAACCTTTGGTGGCTGGCAACCAGATTATTCTGGCATTGAAATGTGGTCTACTTTTCAGCTTAAACCTTCTGGCATGCAGGTATTGCTTGGCCACATAAGCCAGCAGCGGGAAGGTCATGAGCTTTTCTCTTCCACTAACTTCATGGAAGCAGCAAACTCTTCTCAATGGACTGAAACCTTTAATGGAAACAAACTTTACTTACGTAATATCTATAGCCAAAAATGGGTAGGTCGTGTCTTCTATCGCGTTGGTGGTGAGATGACTACACCTGGTATAAAAGGGAAACTACAGCAGCTCTACAGTGTTCACAACATGAGAAATGATGCACAGCTCATTATTATAGGCTTTAAATGCCAATCCTCGTGCGCAGAAGCAGAGCGTCAACTTGAAGCCATTGAAAAAACAGATATTAACTCTTGGTTAAAAGAACCTTCAGCAGGATAATATATAAGGCAGTGCTCATGTTAAACATGAGCACTCGTGAACCAATACTTATAAATCAGCGCACCTACTCTATTTGTACCGCAATTGCCTGCTTATCTATTACAGAATCAACTTTTACAATACGACCATTATCAATTTCGTATATCACATTTTCTGAAAAAACAACTTCTCGACCATTAACAGCAAAACCGAACAACACTCCTACTGGTGAACATTTAAAAAGAAGCCTTGCTGCTATATAGGGTGGATCCGCAATAATTTTATCTATATTAAAGTTAAGATCTGGAATTGCTTGAAAGTCACGTTGAAGCATTTGAATATAGCCGTGAACACCTACAACCTCATCGTTATAAGTAACGTTTTCACTTAAAAGCGCTGGTAATAAAGTCCAATCTTGTTTATTAAGACAATGTATATACCGTTTATACAATTGAACCAAAGCTTCCTTATCCATAAACGATCCTATAAAAAATGAGACAAGTTAAGATAAAATTAATGCCAGTCTATTGAGCAATATAAAGCTTTAGCTTATACCCAAACATTATTTTCTGCTTTTAGATCACTCTCAGAGTCTCCAGTGTTAATCACACCTTTAGGCTCAATCAACATGACATGACACTCGTTTTCTGCAACAGGTTTATGCTCTACACCTTTTGGCACAACGTAAACCTGCCCCTCATGAAGCTCAACAACACCATCTCGAAGCTCTATTTTCATTTGACCTTTGACAACAAGAAAAAACTCATCGGTATCAGAGTGATTATGCCAAGTGAACTCCCCCTTAAACTTTGCCAATTTAACTTGGTAGTTATTAAGCTCAGTAACTACCTTTGGTGTCCAATACTCATTAAACTTTGTGAATTTTTGGGCTAGATCAATAGATTGAATCAATTTAAAGTGCTCCAAATTAGATTTAAATAAAACCAAACACCAAGCTGTGATAAAAAATCACTTATACTTGATATAACAATTGCATTTGAAGCATTATATTGCCTGCACTACTCAAGGAATAGCGAAAAGAATACTAACAACCTGTGAGATAAATTCACATGAGACACCTTAAGGCACTTCATATCTTTCATATAGCAGCTGAATCAGCCAGTTATAGCCAAGCAGCAGACAAGCTGCATATAACCCACGGTGCTGTAAGCAAACAAATCAAAACTTTAGAAGAGCACTTATCTCAAAAACTTTTTTATAAGCACGGGCGTTACATGCGATTAACGCCCGCAGGCGAGCTGCTCAAGCAGCATACATCGATCGCATTTGATGCCCTGCGAGTCGGCATACATAAAATTCAAAAGAATTCAAAGCCATACTTAGAAGTTTCATGCGAGCCTACCCTCACAATGCGCTGGCTTATGCCTAGACTTGCAGATTTTTATTTAAGCTCTGGTATCGATATACGCTTATCAACCGCTGGTGGACCAATTAATCTTGAAGAAAGAGGTTTATCAATGGCAATAAGACGTGATGACTTTAAAATTCCAGATGAATATCATCAAATAAAACTAGTAGAAGAATGGATAGGCCCTGTTTGCTCTCCTGAGTATTGGTCTCAAATTAACAAGGATCACGATAAAGTCACGCTGATTCATAGCAAGACGAGACCTAATGCCTGGCTTGACTGGATGAGCCAAAATCAGACACTGATAAACCAAGATAACCCAAGCCAAACCTATGACCATTTTTATTTTTGCATTCAAGCTGCCATTGATGGACTGGGCTCTGTTATCGGCTCATACCCTCTAATAGAAGATGACTTAAAGAATGGAAGATTAGTTGCACCTTTCGGCTTTCAGAAGTCAGGACACCACTATAGTATTCTCTGTACCGACAGCGAAATATCCAAGCAAGAACTAGAATTTCAACATTGGCTCACGCAGCAACTCTCGTTAAGCACCCCATCAAATTGACTCTGCACACTGAAAGGAACTGATGATTATTCTGAACAACAGAAACATTTGAAATACGATTAAACAAACCTATCGTTAACGAAGAAATTATATTCAAATGATGAAAGAGGTAGAATTAAGTCAACATACCTTTGATATGCACCAATGTGCACACCACCAAAGGGAATCCTTAGTAGCAAAACAAGACACAAAACACAGAACATTGCAAAACTATTCCGTAAACCACAAAGTAAAGCAGATATAGTCTACTCCAGATTATAATGGATCGTTTATTGCTCCGGCACAAAAATAAGCCACAATAAAACCATAAATCTCAGTGCAAAAATTTAAAACAAGAACAAGCTAGCAGTTTCTGCCCGTCCACAAACACATTATGCTTTTACCCATTTACCGTACTACTCCTTTGAGTTCAAGCATATTACTAATAATTACACTAACAAAACTTAAATTACTTTTCCCACAGGAAAACTAAACTACTTGATATTTTTTGAACAACCAGACTCTCAACAGCAATAAACAAAGCCAAACAAATAAAACAATATTATCCCTGGTATTTCTATAATTCCTTATAAGAAACTATTGACACCTCCTGATAAAGGCACTAATATCCAAAACACTAAAAACAACTCCAGGGATAAAATAAATGGAAGCATTAACTGATATAAATACTCAAAATACAGGCTCCTTAAGCGATTTACTTGAATCAGGTACAGGAAATGAACTTACCTTAAATACTCTTGTCGCCGACAACATGGGAAACAAAACCTTTTTATTTCAACTCCCCATGAAAACATTTTACGAACGCTCTGCTGTAGCAAATGAAAGAGATAAAAATAGTGAAACAATCGCACAAAGACCTCTAAATATTCCTCATGCATCAAAGCTTGCAAAATACATGCTTAAGGGTCTTATCCATGCAGCAAAAGTTAAACGACAAAAAGAGCGAAAACAACCATCAACCCAATTAGAGAAGCTTGAAAAGATTTTAGGAAGACAACCATACGTTTCGATTCAACCTATAGTCTGCAATTTGAGAAATATAAACCCAGACTTAAAAAATTTACGCGCAGAAAGAGTAATATCCTTAACATCCAATGAAACAGCATGTTTTAAGGTTTGGCTGCCAAGCTCACAGCTAATGTATGTCATAGATGGCCAACATAGAAGAAAAGCTATGCAATTACTTTTTGACTTTCTTCAAAATGCAATATCCAGCCATATGCTTAACTCAAAAAATAACTTACTTTTACCAAAAAAAGGTGAGCTCTCTCAAGACTTACTCTCAGCCTTAATTGAAATTCAAGATGTAGCTTCAACACTAGCAACAGTTCAAATTGAATGCCATATAGGACTAGACTCAGACCAAGAGCGTCAACTTTTTCATGACCTTAATAACTTAGGCAAAAAAGTCGAATCAAGTCTTGCACTACAGTTTGACAACTCAAACCCAATAAACGTCTATATTAAAGAAGTTTTAATTGATGATAATTCAATTTTAGACTGGAATATTTTGGAGCAAGATATTGTTGACTGGAAAAATGATGATGGTTCTATTTCGAGAAAAGATTTAGTCAGTATAAATGCAAGATTATTTTTGAACAAAACAAACATCAGTGGAGCCTCACCAAATCAAATTGAACCCAAAATTGATGAGATCAATAAATTCTGGGAAAGTATTTGTAAAATTCCATCATTAGGGAAAGAAGGAGCAAAACTTAATACAGTTGCAGCTCAACCAGTAATGTTAAAGGCACTTGCTAAACTTTTTTATGATTTTAGCTTTGGCAGAAAGGCTGAAGCAAATCTGCAATCAAAATTACTAGAAAATATCCCTCTAATAGATTTCTCTCATACAAATCCAATCTGGCGATACTATCAACTATCTCAGATCGAAATAATTGACTTCAATCTAGATAAATTAGAAGAATATTTGCCTTCGAATGATGAAGGAGTTAACAGGGATATAGGGCTATATGACAGCAATGCTCAAACTATGAGATTTGGTGCAAAATCCAATGATATTTACCCTATCCTGGGAGATATGATCCGCTGGTCAATCGGATTACCAAACCGCCATACAAAATAGTGTTTTAAGTGGTTACAATTCTCGCATAAAAAAGCAGCGTTTAAAGCTGCTTTTTTATGCGGTATACTATTTACCGTTTTGCGCCCGTTGACGTAATGCATGATCAAGCAAAGTAATTGCAAGCATTGCTTCAGCAATTGGAGTTGCTCGAACACCTACGCATGGATCATGACGACCTTTAGTCACAACTTCTGCTGGATTGCCTTCTTTATCAATACTCTTACCAGGAATTAACATACTTGATGTTGGTTTAAGAGCAATTTTCACCAAAATATCTTGGCCAGAAGAAATACCGCCAAGAACGCCACCAGAATGATTTGAAGTGAAACCATCTTCAGGTGTGATTTCATCACGGTGCTGCTCGCCACGTTGCTCAATCACTTCAAAGCCATCACCAATTTCAACACCTTTAACAGCATTGATACTCATCATGGCTTTAGCAATATCTGCATCAAGACGATCAAATACAGGCTCGCCCCAACCCACTGGTACACCAGTGGCTTGAACCATAACTCCAGCACCAATACTCGAACCCGCTTTACGAATTTCATGAATTAAAGCTTCAAGCTGAGGTACAAGCTCTGGGTCTGGACAAAAGAACGGGTTATTTGAAACTTCATCCCAGTTATACTGGCTTACTTTGAGCGAACCCATTTGGTACATACATCCACGAATTTCGACACCAAACTGCGCCTTAAGTACCTGCTTTGCAATAGCACCACCAGCAACACGCATTGCTGTTTCACGAGCAGATGAGCGCCCACCACCTCGATAGTCGCGATGACCGTACTTATGATGATAGGTATAGTCTGCATGACCTGGTCTAAAAGTATCTTTAATAGAAGAATAATCTTTTGACTTTTGATCTGTATTTTCAATGACAAGTGCAATTGGTGTACCAGTCGTTTTTCCTTCGAAAACACCTGACATAATTTTCACTTGGTCAGGCTCTTTACGCTGTGTTGCAAATTTCGAAGTTCCTGGACGACGACGATCAAGATCTTGTTGAATTAAAGCTTCATCAATCTCAATACCAGCTGGGCAACCATCAACGATAGCCACCAAACCAAGACCATGGCTCTCTCCTGCTGTTGTAATCGAGAAGTTAAGACCAAAGGTATTACCAGACATAGTTATTCCTCTATAAAGCCACACTTGTGGCTTTTAATTCAGGTTATTCAGATTCAGTTTCTTCTGATGCTTGTTTTGCTGCACCAATAATGCCAGAAATTTCAAGTGCATCGGCTTTGTTGATCAGAGTCATACCAACAGCACCACCTTCCACTTCTAGCCATGTGAAGTTAAAGCCTGGGCACGCTTCTTCAAGCGCTCGCCAAGAATAGCCAACTTCAAGAACCAAGATACCAGTATCACTCATATAGTGATGCACTTGGCTTAAGAAGTTACGCACAAAATCAAGGCCGTCATCGCCAGATTCAAGTGCTAGAGCAGGTTCAAAGCGGAATTCTGGTGGCAGATTGGCCATTTCGCCAGCATCAACATATGGAGGGTTACACACGATAAGATCGTATTGTAGACCTTCAGGGATCTGTGCAAGACCATCAGACTGTACAAGGCGTACACGATCTTCAAGGCCATGCTTGCCAATATTAAATGAAGCAAGCGTGAGTGCGTCTGCTGAAATATCAACAGCATCAACGTGCGACTGTGGGTATGCCATTGCAGATAGAATTGCAAGACAGCCTGAACCAGTGCACATATCAAGAATTCGGCTTGGCTCTGCTGACATCCAATTTTCAAAACCTTCAGCAAGAAGGTTACCAATCGGAGAGCGAGGAATAAGCACTCGTTGGTCTACATAAAACTCAACGCCCTGCTGCCAAGCTGTTTGAGTGATATAAGCAAGTGGCTCACGGTTTACAACACGACGCTGAATCCATTCAGCAACACGGTAACGCTCAGGCATTGTTAACTTCGCTTCTAGTAGGCGACCATCTGACTCAGGTGGAAGATGAAGCGCTTGCAATACGAGGAACACAGCCTCATCCCAGTAAGAGTCACTACCATGACCTAGTGCAATTTCACCTTCATAAAAACGGCTCGTTGTCCATCTCAACCAATCACCAATTGTGGTTAACTGACTGACTGCAGAATCTATATTGAGCTCCATGGCCATCTCCTTTAGGCGTAAAATCATTGATTTATGCGATCTTATTGCAAATATGCGGGCGATTATATCACTTTTTCACCTTGTAGAATGCATTTGATCACATTGATCTTTAAATATAACGATTTTTCAATAATTTAGATTTTATATAGCCATAATATGAAGCCTAAAAAAAAGCACCTTCACAGGTGCTTTGAAGTATTGCAATAGCAATACGAGGAAATATGATTTAAGAAGCCCGTAAAGGCCTCTTAAGAGAATTTACGACTCATTTCAGAATTACTGTTCGCAAGACTCGTCAATTCATTGCTTGTACGGCTAATATCTTCCACCATTACTTTAAAGCTTTCAGCCATCTCGGCTATACGATTTACATCGTGGCTAATAGAGTCGGCCGTTCGTGTTTGCTCATCAACTGCACGAGCTACATGAGTATTGAGACTGTTCAGCTCGCCAATAGAATTTCGAATTTCACCCAGCTGACCACCAGCATCACTGAAGAGGCCTGATGTTTCAGTTGTTAGAGCCTTGCTTGAATCAATAACTGAAGTAGCATTCTTGGCACCATTTTGGACGTTTTCAATGATTACTTGAATTTCTTGTGTGGATTCTTGCGTTTTCTGAGCAAGGGAGCGAACCTCATCCGCAACAACCGCGAAACCACGACCCTGCTCACCAGCACGAGCAGCCTCAATCGCCGCGTTAAGGGCAAGTAGATTGGTTTGCTCTGCAATGCCACGAATTACACTTAAAACTTTACCTACACTGCTTGAATCTTCAGCAAGCTTACGAACTGTATCTACGGCAAGATCCATTTGGCTTGAAAGCCGATCAATTGCACCAGTGGCATCACCCATGGATTTTTGACCAATATTAACGGCATCATTCATAGCGTGAGTTTGATCAGCAGCTCTGCTGGCATGACCTGAAACTTCTCGAGCAGTTGCAGACATCTCATCCATAGCCGTTGCAATTTGTGCAGCTAAAGCATTAGATTCTGTGATATTTTTGCCCATTTTACTGGCGCCACCAGTAATACCTGAGGAGGAACCCTGCAATTTAGTAGCAGCAGTATCCAGTTGAGAATGCAATTGCTTCATAAAGTTGACTAAATCTTTCATAGCAACAGAAAGTTCAGCCATTTCACCAGATAAATTGTCTGGCATACGAGTTGAAAGCTGGCCACTGCTCAAGCCTTTCATTGCCTTCACAATATCATTCATCGGCATGAAAACTTTGGATTTAAGGAAAGCTGACTGCGCAAGCCATCCACCAATAGCCACCACGGCAACACCTGTTAGAGCTAGGTTGCCCATAGTACCCATAGTTTCAGCCTGACTCCATGCTACACCAGCGAGTACGACTTGAGAAACTGCAATAGCGCCACCAGACATCATTGCCTTTTGAGATAAATTTGATCCTTGTTGTTCCATTCAACTTCTCCATAACGGTGTAGACATTCGTAAGATAGATTTATAAAAAGATCAGGTATTAGTGGGCATTTGATATAATCAAGCCCCTCTTATTAGGTCTAGACAATATTCCGTGAATTGACAAGCTTAACCATCATATAAAACTGTGGTAAATTAAACGCACTTTTATGAACACATTAAATACCCCTACACGGAGCCCACAATGTCCAACTCAAAACGGAAGATTCTCATTACGAGTGCACTACCATATGCAAATGGTGACCTGCATCTTGGCTATATGCTCGAAGCTATTCAAACGGATGTATGGACTCGCTTCCAAAAAGCGCAAGGTCATGAAGTCACTTATGTTTGCGCCGATGACGCTCACGGTGCCAGTATCATGCTTAAAGCGGCTGAACTTGGTAAAACTGAAGAAGAACATATTGGTGAAATCTGGAAGCGTCATAAAAAAGATCTTGAAGACTTCCGCATTGGCATTGACCATTACCACTCCACACACAGTGAAGAAAACCGTGCTCGTGCTGGCTCTATTTTTAAAGCACTCGAATCAGCTGGAATGATTACTAAAAAAGAAAAAGAACAGCTTTTTGACCCAGCTAAATCAATGTTCTTAGCTGACCGTTTTGTTAAAGGTGAGTGCCCTAAGTGTCATGCACTTGATCAATATGGCGATAACTGCGAAGTCTGCGGCACAACTTATGAGCCAAACGACCTTATTAACCCTGTTTCAGTGTTCTCTGGTGCAACACCTGAAATGAAAACAGTGGAACAGCTGTACTTTGATTTGCCACAAAAAGGCGAATTCCTGCAAACATGGCTTGATTCTGGCAGCATGCCTGCACCAGTAGCCAATAAACTTCGTGAATGGCTTAAAGACGGTCTTCGTCCGTGGGATATTTCCCGTGAAGCCCCTTATTTTGGCTTTGAAATTCCAGGCTACCCTGGCAAATACTTCTACGTATGGCTAGATGCACCAATTGGCTATATGGCGAGCTTTGAAGCTTACTGTAATACAGAAGAAGGTAAAGCACGTAATCTGAGCTTTGACGAATACTGGCAAGCAAACTCTGATGCTGAGCTTCACCATGTGATTGGTAAAGACATCATTAACTTCCACGGTCTCTTCTGGCCAGCAATGCTTGATGTTGCAGGCTACCGTCGTCCAACAAACATTATGGTTCACGGCTATGTGACGATTAATGGTGAAAAGATGTCCAAATCACGTGGTACATTCATCACTGCACGCCAGTACCTCGATCACTTCGATCCAGACCTACTGCGCTACTACTTCGCTACAAAACTCTCACCACATATTGATGATATCGACCTTAACCTTGAAGAATTCGCTCAAAAGATGAACTCAGACCTCGTCGGTAAAGTGGTCAATATCGCTAGCCGTTGTGCAAAATTCATTAACAAGAACTTCGATAATAAGCTGGCTGTTCTTAATGATGAAAACCAAACTCATTACAACGCTGCACTTGAAAAGCTACCTGCGATTCAAGAGGCTTTCAACAATTTTGAGCTCGGCAAAGGCTGTCGCTTAATCATGCAGATTGCTGATGAAGCAAACCGTCTTATCGACGAACTTAAGCCTTGGGTGACAATGAAAGAAGAAGGCGGCGCAGAAATCACGCACCAAACATGCAGCCTTGGTGTGAGACTCTTCAGAATTGTAATGACACTTCTTGCACCAATGACGCCAAGCCTGGCTCAGCGCACAGCGGAATTCTTCAATGTCGCCGAACTGAAGTGGGAAGACCTACAAGCAACAGACGAAATTCAGGTAGCAACATTCAAGCCTCTTCTTGGTCGTGTTGACATCAAAAAATTGCAGAGCAGCCTACTTTCACCAGCTGAAGCCGCTGCAAAACAAAAACCATCCAAATCAAAATCGGAGAAAAAAATGGAATCCAAACCAGAAGTTCAAGCAGATGCACCAGCAGCTGAAGCAGTAGAAGCACCAAAGGGTAACCTTAAGCCAGAAATCACGATTGAAGACTTTATGAAGCTCGACCTTCGTATTGTTAAAATTGTTGATGCTCAACCAGTTGAAGGCGCAGATAAGCTTATTCAAGTGACTGCTGATATTGGTGAAGGGGTTACTAAAAATATCTTCGCAGGTATGAAGTCTGCATATCAGCCAGAAGACCTTATTGGCCGTCAAGTGCTTGCACTTGTTAACCTTAAGCCACGTAAAATGCGCTTCGGCATGTCTGAAGGGATGATGCTGGCAGCTGGTCCTGGCGGTAGCGACATCTTCCTTCTAACACCAGACGAAGGTGCAGCAGCAGGCATGAACGTTAATTAATGTTCATGCTGTCAAAGGGCTGAAAACTCACATTTGTTGAACAGCCCTTTGGTCGTTTATTTAGGAATATTTACACTTGCAAATGTGTAAAAAAACTTGTGGCACCATATTGACCCAAGTAAAATAATGCGACTCATAACCAGAAAAAGAGAGATCAGCATGCAAGAAAACGCTATTCGAACATACCAAAACTCCGCCAATCAAATACAAACGCCTCCCCTCAGCGATCAAGCATATAAAGACTCTCTTTTCGCTCAAATCACACCAAAAAACTTTGGTGCTTTCTGCACAACACTCAATCAAATCAGCTTAAACATACCCTCTCATTCAACCTATCTAGCGCAAATAAAAACAGCACAGCTGCCAGAACGAGTTTCTCAAGTATTTCCAAAAGCATCAGACTTTCTGAAAGAGTATCCAGGTCATGTAATGCGTGTAAAAAGCGCATCTTCGTTTTTGCAAAAAGTCCCCGTGACCGAAATACTAGAAGCTGCGACACAACCGAAAAAAGCAGGCCGACACATTATCGAATCTTTTTTAAGAGCACTGAGCCTAAACCCGAACGCAGGTCAATCAGTTTTCTTACCTGAGCATCTAACCAAATTAAAAGAAACTGCAGACATTCTTGATCATGAATCCACAGGCAGAGGTGAAGCTCACTTACAGAATGCCTATAATACAATAAGTACCCAAGTCCAAAATGAAGGTTTTGCTGTTCTTAAAAATGAATTTACAGAAAAACCACGACCTGGCTACGAGCTTCCAAAAACGAATAAAAAAGCCATACAAAAAGCATTCGATCTTGCCTTAGATGAAACTCAACCATACCATAAAGAAGCTCGTATTTTCTTGAATTCCATGGCGGCTACAAGCCAGATAAGCCATCACTTCCCTGGACTTAATGGTTTAACAATTCTGAAACAGCTGAGCCGTGAGCTTGATTCAGAAGCAGGTTTTTTTGCAAAAGCCTATAATAGTCATCTAAAAACATTATCTAAAGAAGAAGTAGATCAAGGACTAGCAGATTCTAGCTATACCGATTTTCACTCTGATTTGAATCAGTGCAAGTAGACTAAGGAAATCTTAAACCATGGCACAACAATCTATTGAAGCGCTAGCACAACAACGCATTCTTATACTTGATGGCGCCATGGGCACCATGATTCAAGGCTATGGTCTAAAGGAAGAAGACTATCGTGGTGAGCTATTAGCTCATCATAGTTCTCCATTACAAGGTAATAACGACCTTCTTGTTCTCACTCGCCCCCATATTATTCGCGAAATTCATCAACTCTATTTCGAAGCTGGTGCTGATATCGTTGAAACAAACACATTCAACGCCACTGCTATTTCTCAAGGGGAATACCATTGCGAGCACTTGGTATACGACATTAACTTCCACGGCGCACGCTTGGCTCGTGAAGCTGCAGATATTGTTGAAAAAGCAACAGGGCAACCAAAATATGTTGCAGGTGTTTTAGGCCCAACATCTCGAACTGCCTCTATCTCACCAGATGTTAACGACCCAGCTGCTCGTAACGTGACATTCCAAGCACTTGTGGCCGACTATTCAGTTGCATTAAAAGGCTTAACAGAAGGTGGCGCAGATGTCCTTCTTGTTGAAACAATCTTTGACACCCTTAACGCAAAAGCGGCACTTTTTGCTATTGAGAAATTCTTCGAAGAGCAAGGTAAACGCTGGCCTGTTATGATCTCCGGCACAATCACTGATGCCAGTGGCCGTTTACTTTCAGGCCAAACACCAGAAGCATTCTGGAATTCCGTGCGCCATGTCAAACCATTCTCCATCGGTTTAAACTGTGCTCTTGGTGCTGAAGAGCTTCGCCCTCACCTTGCGGCCTTAAGCGCCTGTGCAGATACCTTTGTATCCGCTCATCCTAACGCTGGCTTGCCTAATGAGTTTGGTGAATATGATCAAGAACCAGCAGAAATGTGTGAGATCGTAAAAGAGTTCGCCACATCTGGTCTCATCAATATCATTGGTGGCTGTTGCGGTACAACGCCAGGCCATATTAAAGCAATTGCTGATGCAGTCCGTGGCGTTGAACGCCGTGAGATTCCAGTCATTGAACGCCGCATGCGTCTTTCTGGTCTTGAACCATTCACATTGGACGATAATATTACTTTCGTTAACGTTGGTGAAAGAACCAACGTAACAGGCTCTCGCAAATTTGCTCGTCTGATTCGCGATGAAGAATATGACGAAGCACTTTCAGTAGCACTACAGCAAGTTGATGCAGGTGCACAAGTCATCGATATCAACATGGACGAAGGCATGCTTGACTCAAAAGCAGCCATGATTCGTTTCTTAAATATGATTGCCACAGAGCCTGATATTTCTCGTGTGCCAATCATGGTTGACTCGTCAAAATGGGATGTTATCGAAGCTGGCCTTGAATGTATTCAAGGTAAAAGTATCGTGAACTCAATCTCTCTCAAAGAAGGCGAAGATATCTTCTTACACCACGCAAAAATGTGCCGCTGGTATGGTTCTGCAGTTGTGGTTATGGCCTTTGATGAAACAGGCCAAGCAGACACACTTGAGAAAAAAGTGAACATCTGTAAGCGCAGCTACGATCTCTTGGTCGCCAATGGCTTCCCACCTGAAGACATCATCTTCGACCCAAATATTTTTGCTGTTGCCACAGGTATCGAGGAACATGACCGTTATGGTTTAGATTTTATTGAAGCTTGTCGTGAAATCAGACGTCTCTGCCCTCACTCCAGTATTTCTGGCGGCGTGAGTAACGTTTCATTCTCCTTCCGTGGTAACGATCAAGTTCGTGAAGCGATTCATGCCGTATTCCTTTACCATGCCATTAATGCTGGTTTAAACATGGGCATTGTTAACGCTGGCCAGCTTGAAGTCTATGATGAAGTACCAAAAGATCTTCGTGATGCCATTGAAGATGTTGTCCTTTTCCGTCGTAGTGATGCGAGCGAGCGCCTTCTTGATATTGCAGAACAATACCGTGGTGCAAAAGAAGCAGGCAATGAAAAGAAAGACGAATGGCGTGAGCTTCCAGTCGCTGAGCGCCTTCAGCACGCACTGGTGAAAGGCTTAAATGCTTACATCCAAGAAGACACAGAAGAAATGCGTCAACTTGTGGATCGTCCTATTGAGGTTATCGAAGGCCCATTGATGGATGGCATGAACAAAGTTGGTGACCTGTTCGGTGCCGGTAAAATGTTTTTACCACAGGTTGTCAAAAGTGCTCGCGTTATGAAGCAAGCAGTTGCCTACTTAATTCCATTTATTGAAGAAGAAAAAGGTGACACAGGCGAAAGCTCTTCCAAGGGTAAAATCCTCATGGCCACAGTAAAAGGTGACGTGCACGATATAGGTAAAAACATCGTTGGCGTTGTGCTTCAGTGTAATGAGTTTGAAGTGATTGACCTTGGCGTTATGGTGCCTTGTGAGAAAATTCTTGCTGAAGCGAAAAAGCACAATGTCGATATTATTGGTCTTTCTGGCCTTATCACACCGTCTCTTGATGAAATGGTGCATGTGGCAAAAGAAATGAAGCGTCTTGGCATGAATCAACCACTGATGATTGGTGGTGCGACAACCTCTAAAGCCCATACTGCTGTAAAAATTTCGCCAAATCTTGCGAATACAGTTTATGTGACCGATGCCTCCAGAGCCGTAGGTGTTGCGTCCAAACTTCTATCTAAAGATAAGCAAAACTACCTTGATAATATTAACGCTGATTACGAAAAGGTTCGTGTACGTCATGCGAAAGGTCGTCAAAATAAAAAGCTTAAAGCCATTGAAGATGCTCGTGCAAACAAAGGTGTATTCAGCTTTGATGGTGATGCAGCTGCTGTTAAACCTCAGTTCCTTGGCACCAAAACAATTGAGCTTGATTTAAAAACATTAGTTGATTACATCGACTGGACGCCATTCTTCCTCACTTGGGAGCTAGCAGGTACTTATCCAAAAATCCTTGATGACGAAATCGTTGGTGAAGCAGCTCGAGATCTGTTTAAAGATGCACAAGCAATGCTGAAGCAAGTTGTTGATGAGAAATGGCTTGAAGCAAAAGCCGTTATTGGTTTCTGGCCAGCTAAATCTGATGGCGATGACACAATTCTTTATACAGATGATACATGTTCCGAAGAATTACACCGCATGTATCACCTAAGGCAGCAGATAGAACTACCAAGTGGCAAACCAAACCTTTGCCTTGCTGACTATATTCCAAGCGTTGATTCAGACAAGCATGACTATATCGGCGGCTTCGTTGTAACCGCCGGCCACGGCTGTGATGAAAAAGCCAAAGAGTTTGATGAAAACCATGATGATGTTAATTCTATTATGGTGAAAGCACTTGCTGATCGCTTAGCTGAAGCTGCTGCGGAATACATGCACCGTGAAGTCAGAACAAAACATTGGGGCTATATCAAAGAAGAAACACTTGATAATGAAGCTTTAATCAAAGAGAAATACCAAGGCATCCGCCCTGCGCCTGGTTACCCTGCATGCCCAGACCACCGTGAAAAAATTGGTCTGTTTAAATTGCTAGATGCGCAAAATGCTGTGGATGTTACTTTAACTGAACATATGGCCATGTGGCCAACAGCTGCAGTGAGTGGCTGGTATTTCAGCCACCCTGAAAGTAAATACTTTGCTATTGGCAAAATTGATGATGATCAAGTTCAAGATTATGCAGCTCGTCGTGAAGAGTCTGTTGACGAAAATGAGCGCTGGTTATCACCGTTGCTTTAATCAGATTTGTAAAGATAAATGCAGATGCATATTGAGGGATATCATGAGCAAAGAAAAGCAGCACAATAGATTCTTTAGAGTTATTCAAAGCACAATCGCTGGTCTGTTTGGAATTCAGTCAGAAAGAAACAGACAAGAAGACTTTAAAGAAAAATCACCATTTGATTATATTCTGGCAGGCATTATTGGCGTTATTGCCCTACTCGTCATTATGACCATTGTTGTAAAGAGTGTGCTGCCATGAAAGCAGCTCACCTTAAGTTTGATAACCAAGAACAGTATCATATTTTTAATAACATCTATTCATATGCTGAATCCGTAAACTATGCTGATAGCGCTCATGGTTTTGATCATGTCCTTCGAGTATTAAAAAACGCTCTAGATATTCAACGACAAGAAGGTGGAAATTTATTTACTGTCATTATCGCAGTTCTTCTGCATGATTGTGTATCCATACCTAAAAATCATCCGGACAGCAATATATCCTCTACACTCTCAGCCAATAAGGCCGTTGAGCTATTGCGGAAATATTATATTAATGGAACTGATCTTGAAGCTATCCATCACGCAATTGAAGCCCATAGCTATAGTCGCGGCATAACACCCAATACAATAGAAGCTGCTATTGTTCAAGATGCTGACAGACTAGATGCATTAGGCGCAATAGGTATAGCAAGAATGTTCTCTGTATCAGGCTCTCTAAAGAGATCTCTTTATGATTACCCAGATCCACTTGCAAAACATAGAAAGCTTGATGATAAAACCTACACTTTAGATCATATCGAAACTAAGCTTCTACAATTACCTGAACTTATGCAAACCTCAGCCGGAAAACATATGGCTTTTGAGCGAGCCAATTTTATAAACAGCTTTAAAGAGCAGCTTATTTCAGAGATTCGTACTTCCTAACCATTCAACACTTATTTAGCTTATATTATTAAGCAGCTTATGGGCTAATCGAGTGTGACGCCTTTCTCATTTAAACGCTCTAGCAGCTCCTCACTTAATCCAGAAAATTCAGATATTTTTTCCAAATCGAGCCCCAATAAAAGCTCGGCATCTTTAATAGATTCAAAGTTAATAAAACTCATTTGTTTCAAATGAGTCATTTTTTCTACACCAGATAATGAGCTCATATCAAACTCATCTCCTTCACCATCCCAGTTCGGCATAATCATGTGATGAACATGGCAAGCTTCGCCAGATAAAGTGGTTACTTTTTTAAGCTTGTCATCAGGTATTTCGATACTACTCAGTAGTGAGGCTATTTCCGGTATACAATCAAACCATTTGTATTTTGGATTATCACCATAGACCAACTGATGTAGCTCTAATGTATTTATTGCATCTATTTGTTCTTTAATCTCTTGATCCTTGTAATACAACTCTTCAAGAGCTAAAAATTTAAGGTTGATATCCATAATTACTCCCATAAGATAGCCTTCATTTACTCATTTTAAAGCTTTTCATTATATATACCCTTCATCATAACTTCTATTAGGCAAGCACCTAAAATCGTTTGAAGCACTGCTGCCATTGATTTTTATATTGAACAAGGAAAAAAGACGACAAAAGCACTTGCATTCATACAGCAACTCATTAATAATGAGAATCATTATCATTCGCATTAGAGAATCTAGAGAGTAAAGTTAAATGGATTTTAAAGACTAAAACAGGAGATGTTTTATGGTGGCACATACTAAGCGAGCACATTGGCAACACACCACGCGCCGAGCAAATATGTGTTTTGAAGCAGAGTCATTTACATTGGCACATAAGTACTACCATAAAGCACTCTCTCTTGCCTATGAACTATTTCATGTTCCTCATGAATATAAGCACAGCATTGTTGCAATAACGATTTCGCACCATAATCTGGCGGATTTATTTATACAAAAAAACAAACCGCAGCAAGCATCAAGACATTTGCATCAAGCTCATGACTTTATGCGCCAAGAGTTTTATCAAGTGAAATGTGACTATTCGAGACGAGAACTCTTGAGGCTGCTTAACATCACACAAATTGAGCTAAAAAAATTTCAACACCTATACGGATTTACACAACCAACTCATCTTGACTAAACTACATGGAGGTTTTTATGAAAAAACAATTACTCTTGCCAATGTGTTTGTTTCCAGCGTTAGCCACAGCACACCCTGGACATGATCACACTGCAGGCACAAGCACCCTACTTCATACATTAATGTTTATTAGTATTTTAGCGGTTGCCGCAGTTGGTATAAAGTTTTATCAAAATAAAAAAACGAAAACAAAAAAAGATCATAATGGAGATCAGTAACATGTTAAAAAAATTACTTTTAAAAATGGAAAGCACAATTAAAATTCCACAAGTACACGCTCACTGTGATATACCATGCAAAATATATGACCCTATGTCTGCACAGCTAGCGGCTCTTAGTGTTGTTCGATATATAGATCTTATTCAAGAAACTGCTCAAGATGAAAAATGCCTAGAGCATGATGCACAACTCATCCGCTTAATTGCATCAAAAGAAAAATCAGCAGAAGAAGCAAAACATGAAGTGCGAATTATTTGGGGTGATTATATAAAACAACCTCAACTTGATAAACACCCACAATTACACTCACTCGTACATCAAATTATGCAGGCAGGCTCAGCATGCAAGCAAGGTGTTGAACGGGCTAAAGGTGAAAAATTGGTTGAATTAATAAATCAATTTGCAGCAATCTTTTGGGATACGAAAGGTGTGCCAACCTATACCGCCAAATGCCCATACCCTCCCTCACTTAATGTTGTTTATCCCAAGCTACAGCCTTAAATAGAATTAATCCAGTTGAGTTCAATAATGCCAATTCGTGTTTTTAAAGTTTCAGGAGATAGTATGCTGCCAACCTTAAGGGATGGCAGTTATATTATGTGTTGGAAATCGCCATTTACGCAATTTAAAGCAGGACAAATACTCGTTATAAGGCATGAACAACTTGGGCTTATTATTAAAAGAGCTATCCAAAAAGACAAAGCAGGCTATTTCTACCTTGCAGGTGATAACCCCATGAGCACCTCGACAGACACAATTGGTGCCATACACCCTAAACAAGTCGTTGGAAAACTTTTCTACATATGTTATTGATTTTAGGTTACTGCCTACAGAGTACGAACGTTCCCTACACACGATTCATTGTAAACGTTTACACAAAAGACTTGCATAACTTGAATACAAGACCAATAATGAGAATAGTTATCATTTAGATTTAGGCTCTCAGTATTTCATGGTGGTATTGTATGGAGTTATTCACGCTAGAATTAAGCCCCTTAAGCTATACGCTTCTTTTTATTTTAAGTCTGGCCCTAGCTTCTATTGCACATAAAGGCTATCAAGTTAAAAAAAGTGAAAATAAACCCGACTAAAGACTTGAAAGATATTGGCGTATCCAGTGTGCAACGCCAGCCTCGTCATTGGTGCCAATAATATGATCACCCATCTCAAGTGCAAGATCATGACCTGATTTAATAGCACATGAGATATCAGACACAGCAAACATATCAACATCATTCACATTATCACCAAATGAAATGATATGTGTCGCACCTGTCATTTTAGCTATTTTTTTAACTGCAAAGCCTTTATTGGAATTTGGATGGGTCATTTGCACCCAATCAAATCCTGGGGAGTAAATATCTTCGCTGCGATAGACTTTAAGTTCCGGTGTTTCTAAAACATATTCAGTTGTGTGCTCTGTGATAAACATCACTTCCAGCACATCAAATTCAGCAGCCCGCTCAGCAATGGTTTCAGGGGTGCATAATATAAAACGCTTTGGGTCATGCTTTAACTTTTCACTAAAATAGTGTTTTTCACTCGCGTTTTCGGCACCAATATAAAGCACTCTATTTTCTTGATTTTTATTCAACACATGCACGATGGGGCGAAAACCTTGTGCACTTATTTCCGCAACACAAGCACTCATCGTCTCCACAGATAAATACTGCGCATGCAAATATGTCTCTTGAAGAGGGTCAAAGATTTGCGCGCCATTATAAAGGCCAATTGGTGTTTTAAGGTGTAGATTTTCAAGGAAACGAGAAGCCGAGTTATGAGAACGGGCTGTAGCAATGGTAAACAGGTGCCCTGCTTCTTCTACCATTCTCATGGTATCAATTGAGAACTGGCATATGGTTTTATCTGAACGTAGAAGCGTGCCATCGAGGTCTGATACGAAGAGAATTTTGTGTGGTTGGCTCATAAAACACCTTGAAAGTATATAATGCAGATGTTGGCATTATATACTTTCAAGACTGCACCTACAATTTTGACACAAGCTCAACTCTGCGATTATCAGCGGTTGACACGGTATTTGCTGCAGCTGGTGCAACAGGCCCTACACCAACAGCTTGAAGGCGACTTTTCTCAATACCAAAGTTGTTACTTAAGACTTGAACAACAGCTTGTGCTCTTTGAGCTGAAAGAGTCATATTGTATTCATAAGTACCAACATTATCCGTATGACCAACAACGTAGAACTGAGCCTCTGGGTTAGACACTAAATACGACTGTACTGTTTCAAGTGATGCTTTTGACTTTTCTAGATCAAGCTCGGTGGCATCATGAGCAAAATACAAGCCATCTAATACAACTCGCCCCTTTTCAGCCATCTCCTGTTGCATATTTTTTTCAGTGAATTCGAGAAGGCCAAGTTTTGGTTGTTGCTCTTCCATAATTTCAACAAACGTAAATGCAATATTTCTGGAACCTACAAGTGTAAACACTTGAATAAAAACATTCGTATCATTAATGCTTTTCTTAGCACTTATAAGTGACAAATTATTAATGCTTCCGTCATGTGCTTTAAACGTAGTATAAAATCGACTATTCCCATTTAAACCTTTTGCCCACATATTTCTGATCGAATTATAACCACATAAAAAAGGAGGGCAATCCACGAGGATTTCAAAATCAGCTTTAGACAATACATCAATATAGTTCTGATAAACATGTACATTAGAAATACGACTAGAGCCATGCTCATAAACTGTACCTTCATACTCCCCAGAAATCTTTTTTATTTTGATATTATTCTTATCCAAATTTGCTGCAAAATATAACTGTGTAGAATCAACATCACGCTGTGCAACTATTCTGGCACCAGGAAATCGAGATATATATGAAGAAGAGCGCGTCCCTTGCTTGTCTGGCTTTACTTGAGTCACAACACCGGCATTAGTTAAATTATCAAGATTAAACTTTAAATCTAAAGAAGGTTGATTTTTTTGCGTAACAATCTCTACGGTCGTACTTAAATTTGTGCCATTACTACCTAGGTAAAAATTAACATGCACAGTCTCACCCTCATTAGAATAAAAACCTGATAAATATGCACTTTGTTCATCACTAGTTCTATCAAATCTAAATCTACTGGTTTCTAAATATACATGTCGATTATGTGAGTGCATTTTATGGTACTTAAAATTGGTGAGATTCGACAAAATGCTAAAGGGACACTTCTGCTTAAATCCGCATTTAGATATTTCTGTGAATCTAGGTAATTTTGTTACCGCCTCATATACTGAAGATGTCATACTAAAAAAGTTCGAGTCTATTTTATTATAAGTGTATTGAAAAACCTCAAACCTCCCTACTAAAGAGCCTACTGTAAATTGATCCAAATTTATTGTCTCTGCATATAAACCTTGATCAAAATCAATTACATTTTGCCCTACTAATTCAAAGTCATCTGAATTACTCCATTCTATGACAGGCCTAGCATTACCTTCAGCATAAGCTGAAAAACTCATAGCCAAGCATAAGAGAATTAGCAAACGGCTCAACATAAACACCTCAAATAATTATCAGACAACAATCAAGGCAATACTACTAAGCCACACCTCACTGATCAATTTGAAAAACTGTGATACAGATCACAAAACCACCAATTTAAGCTTCACTTTGGCTTAGTGCAGTATTTGATCTTTGTGCATTCTGACCTTTTATCATCATCAATAAACCTATCAGCATTAATAATGCACTCGGCGCTAAAGCTTTTAATAAAGGCTCACCTAGCAAAATCGTTGCTACAGGTACACTGATAGCAGCACTAATAGTGCCTATTAAGCTTAAAAAAACTGGGCCGCCAGCTTTTTGTAATATAAACAGTAATAAATATTGTGCAGTAAAAACTAAACCCTGGAGTAAAATCAATCCAATATGAGTTTTAGATAATTCAAATTGAATTGATGTATCGGCATGAATTGCGCCAAATGCGAGCAACATAATACTGCCAAAAAGAATCATGCCAGGTGCTAAAGCCTCTGGTTTAGACCCTGCAGGCCAATGAAGTGTTCTATAGATATTCCCCATTGCCAAAAAGACAGGACCAAGCAAAGTGATAACTAACCATAATTGATTTGATACATTGAGTTTCCACTGGGCCGCCACTAAAATAAAGGCGCCGGTTAAAGCAAAAGCTACTCCACCTATTCGCCATGCACTCACCCTCTCAAGCCCCATCATCAAAGCGCCAAGATATGTTAGTAATGGTGGCAAACACATGGTCAAAGCAACAAAACTCACCCCAACCTTAGGTACTCCAAAGAAGAGAATTAAATTTGGCAAGGTGACAGACCAAACAGCAGACCAAAAATAATAGCGTAAAGCATTCATAGCCTTTGGCATTTTTTCTTGTTTTATCAGCATATTAAGTATTAATGCAATAGCCGATAAACATAAGGACCACAACATAAACGGCATTGGCTGAAGCCCGTTAATATTTGCCACCTTGGCAAGATTTGTTGTAAGAGAAATACAAATACTTGTGCCAAATAAAGTCCATAAAGCCACCTTGAGTTGGCTTTTTTTATTATTAATATCCATATTATGTCCAATCATTATCATTTTTACTGCTTAATAACAGCCGGTTCGCTACACTTAGGCCAAAGAGTATAACTAGATTTTCTATAAAAGGCAGAAGAAATGCGACTATTTCGAAAACGCTATCACCCACCAGGCACTGCTCCTGGTACTTTAAATGCATTTGAAGTTCAAGATGATCAACCTAGAAGTGTTCAGCTTATTGAATACTCTCAAGATCATATTAAAGAAATTCAAACACCCGAAATGTCAAAGCTAGGTGATAGCCTGCATTCAGATCATTTGACATGGCTCCGAGTGAACGGTTTACCAGACTCAGATTGGATGAAAGCACTTGGCGGTGCCATTGAAATACACCCACTTGCTCAAGAAGATATTCTTAATGGTGGCCAGCGCTCTAAAATAGAACCATACGATAGCCAGTTTTTTGTTGTTATCGATGTGCCAGACTTGAAAAATAAAACCCTTAGTATCGATCAACTCTATATTCTCTGGCATAAAAACTATCTCATTACATTTTATACAGGTCGTCGAGATATGTTTGACCCTGTATTAAAACGACTGCACAGTGAAGGCACACGAGCCCGGAAGTTTGGTTTAGATTACTTAATCTATGCCATATTAGATTTAGCCATTGACCAAGCCTTCCCGATATTAGAACACCTTGGTACACAGCTGGAGAATCTAGAAGAAGAATTAATGGATGGACCAGATGAAAATGTCCTTCATAAAATACATCAGATTAAAAGACAAATAATACACCTTAGACGAGCATTCTGGCCACAAAGAGATGTCATAAGCCAGCTAATGCGAGATGAAGATCATTGGTTCAGTCAATCTGTACGTCTCTATTTAAGGGACTGTTATGATCATACAATTCAAATTATGGAATTAATTGAATCCTATAGAGACACAAGCTCAAGTCTGCACGATTTATACCTTTCAAGTGCCAGTATGCGTATGAATGATATTATGAAAGTACTGGCCATTATCTCTACTGTTTTTATTCCACTCACCTTTATTGCTGGTATTTATGGCATGAATTTTCAAGCCAATAGCAAATGGGCAATGCCAGAGCTTTCTTGGGCTTATGGCTATCCAATGGTGTGGTGTTTATTTATTATAATAACCATTGGTATGCTCATTTGGTTTCGTAAAAAGCGCTGGATTTAAGCGCTTTGCAATGCTGCTTTTTTCTCTGTAAGACAGAAAAGAATTAAACCCATGCAAGGTATAACACCACCAACCGCAGCGGTTGTTGCCCAGCCCCATTGAGCATAGGCATAAGCACCTAGAGCAGAACCAATAGCGCCACCAGTAAAAATGGAAGCCACAAACATCGCATTCAATCGGCTTCTAATTTCAGGTGCCAGTGAAAAGACAACCTTCTGGCTAAAGACTAGGTTTGCAGATACACCAGCATCAATGAGAATCCCCGCAAGAAGTAAAAATACAAATGCTATACCATGGTTTTCAAAAGTCATCATGGATAAGAAAAAAGTACAAGCCACGACCAACTTTGCAACAAATGTCCCCTTACCTGCTAAGCCCTTGTCGCCTAAACGGCCAGCCATTGGCGCAACAATAGCACCACTTACTGCAACCAAAGAAAATAATGCTACATCTTTATGTGAATAACCAAGTTCATCAATTAAATAGAGTGGCGATGCCGTCCAAAACAAACAAAATGCAGAAAACATGCAAGCTTGGTAAAACGCACGACGACGTAAGATAGATTCAGCTTTAAAAATACCCCACATTGAATGTAATAATGCAGGATATGAATGTGTGGAAGTGCCTTTTTTATTCGGTAGATTGAGCATTAAAAGAAAAAAAGTGATCAACATAACAGCAGCAGAAAACCAAAAAACACTTGACCAAGGAAAGTACTCAGTTAATGCACTTGAGAGGGGTCTTGAAAGCATAATACCAAGCATCAAGCCACACATAAGCGTTCCCATTGCCTTACCACGCTCTTCTGGCTTAACCATTTGAGAAATATAAGGCACCATCACTTGCACACAAGAAGCACCAATACCAGTTAATAATGCAATAACAAAATAAAGCCAAGGCACATCTGCAAAGGCTAGACCAGCAACACCAAGTGTCGCAGCACCAACCATCCATAAGACAAGTGCCTTTATATTAACCGTATCACCCAAAGGCACTAATAAAAGTACGCCGATACCATATCCAGCTTGCATTAATGTTACAATTAGACCTGCGGACTCAATATTAAGCCCTATAGATTCAGCGATGTTTAATAGGATTGGCTGTGCATAGTATAAATTGGCAGCAATCGCACCTAACGCAAAGGCAACGATTAATATGAGACGCTGTGGGTATATATAACTCATAAGATATCCAAAAAGAGCTTAGTTAGATTAATATCTAACTATATCAGTTTGATAAGCTTCAAACAACTTACTTCTGCTTCCAGCCTAATCTTTAAGGTGGTAAACTAGGAGTCATTGTATTTTTTAGAACGATTAAGGCTATGAACGAAATTAAACCATTAACAGCAGAGCAGATTTTTAAACTCTTGAGCGATCCAGTACGATTAAGTGTGATGCAGCAATTAATTGATGCAGATAACAAAGAGATGACATGTGGCTCTTTTAAACATAACGTGCAAAAAGCAACATTTTCCCACCATATAAAGCTTTTAATTGAAGCTGGCATGCTTCAACGACGAGAAGAAGGTGTTCGTAAGTATCTTTCAATTCACAAGTCCATTTTTGATAATTTTCCCGAGCTTATTACATTGATCACTAAAGCAGATATTTCCCATTCATAAAAAGATTTCAGATATGATCATAAGAAAAAAGGATTATAGAGCACGCTATAATCCTTTTTGAGAGGCTACTAAACCTCAGAAAAGACAGCAGAATCCACAGATATATCAAGAGATTGATAGTGCTGCATGAGCGATGGAATTTTTGGTTTATTTGTTGAATTCAACAAATCATTATCTTGCGTCCACTGCTTTGCCAAAATAACATGACTTAATTTAGGCTCACCTTTTTCTCGACTTGCATTAAACGCCGTAATAGCAGTATTCAGCTGCCCTATTACCTTCTCCTTCAGAGAAGCATCATACTCTGGGCTTTTAGGGTTTAACCTTAAATAACCAAGCGGCGAAAGCTGTAAAGCAGCTGCTGGCTTATCAGCTTTTTTATCTAAGAAAATAAAAGCATCTTCAATATATGGTGCTGCCTTAGCCTTAATCTGTTGTTGAATTTCACCTGCATTTACAAATGTGCCATTTGCCGTTTTAAAGTTATTACTCATGCGGCCAAGAATTGAGACATAGCCTTTTTTATCAACCGAGGCCAAGTCTCCAGTTTTATAGAAACCATCGTGGGTCATAACTTCAGCTGTTTTTTCTGGTTGATTTCTATAACCACGCATCAGTGATTTCGTTTTAATTAAAAGCTCACCTTGAGACCTACCATTTTTCTCCTGAGCATTATCAAGTTTATACTCAACAGATTTTGAAAGTGGCCCTACAGTGCCATGCTTAATTTTCTGGCTTGGGTTATCTAAAGTGACATTGGCATAATTCTCGGTAGCGCCATAACCTTGCCCTATCCCATAACGCTTGGTGATATCTGCACCAATAGGCCCTGCACCGCTTAATAAAAGTCGTGCTTCCCCCAAGCCTGCTTTTTTAAGGGCTTCTGCTCTGACTTTTCTTCCAACTAAAGGGATACTCAGCAAGGCATCAAGTTTGGCATGAGGCGTTTTTTTACAGGCAACAAGTTTGCCAAGGGGCTTGCCTTCGACAGCTTCTGCTACTCCTTTTACAATCTTATCATCTAGAGATGCCCAAACTTTTGGCACAGTCATAAAGATCGTTGGTTTTGTTTTAATGAGATCATCTTTGAGGGTAGCAATCGTATCTGCAAAGTCGATTGTCATTGGTCTAAATAAAGAAGTTTCTACTGCTGCACGCTCAGCAACATGGGATAGCATCAAGTGAGAGAGCATGCGATCATCCGGTGAAACTTGAGCAGCTTGAGCCAAGGTTTTTAAGGCCGTCGCCATAGAACCATAAGTATGCTCTGCACCTTTAGGTTTTCCAGAGCTACCAGATGTGTATACGATTGTCGCAAGCTTATCTAAACCTGGCTTATACTTTCCTGCCAATGGAGAAGTTGTTTCTAAAATATCATCCCATTGCGAGCGCTTATGGGTATTATCAATACTGACATGCTCAGCTAAATTATCTGGACTCGTTGGCATTTGAATCTGATGAAGGTGCGTTACTTGATCTGCTTTTTTAAGGTTATTCACAAGACTCTGATCAAGCTTGCCAATAAAGATAGCTTTAGCATCACTGTCTTTTAATGCGTAGTTAATTTCATCAGGCTTCATCTCTGCATGCAAGGGTACAGAAACCATGCCTGCATGATTGATCGCCATGCTTGCTATTTGAAAATAGGCAGTATTACGAGAAAAAATAGCGACGGAGCTGCCCTTTTCTAAACCAAGATCATTCAAATGCTGAGCTATTTTACGTACGTCTTGCGCAAATTGTCCCCATGTCAATTGATCCACTTTGCCATTTGGCAAAGGCTGGTTCATATAAACTCGATTTGGGACTTGTTTCTCCCAATGGTAAAGGCCATCTAATGTAGTTGCATTAGGTTTACTCATATCTAAAGCTTCTAAATGATTTGTGCTACTTGCACTTCGAATACCTTTAGGAGCACTTGAGTCATGCTTTGGTGATTCATTTGCAAATAAGTCAGCTTGACTTAGTTCGCGAAGCCTTGCTGCTTTACTCTTTTGAAGTGGTGCTGATCCCTGCCCTGAAGATAAGTTCTGAGGGTGGCATACTGATGAAGAAGTTGCTTGCAGCATAAAACGTCCTTGCTCAAAATTTGAATAGAATGCCGGCAATCTTACAAAAAAACAGAATACTTATTTAAAAGTTGTTACATAAATGCTTAAATTTCAACATGATAGCCAACAGCTTTCTTTATCCTCCAACGAGAATGACACTTGTCTTCTTTAGCTCACCAAGATCATGCTCTACACGATCCCATTGATTCTCACTCACATTAATTGCTTTAAACCCTTGCTGATCTAACTGTCGGATATAAAGTCTATTGTACATAAAAGCAAATATTAAATTACTTACGCCAAAGCTCAATAGGAAACTCACAAGCATCCAAAATGCGCCCTTATAATCTTGCCGTACAAGAGGCGTTATAAACCCAAAAAAGAATACAGTCCAAGAAAAGCCAACTGGTGCAATTACAGTCGTCTGCTTAGCTTCATGACCAAAAGTGATTGTTGCGTATGCCATACCTACTCCCTGTTAGGTTTCAATTGAGTGGAGAGCCTAAAGCATACAATGAGATGCTGTATCAAGGAAAAAAAAAAGTGAGAACCAGTTCACACTTTTGAAAGTTAATACATGACAGGCAAAAGACCGATCATAAAAAAAGCAGTTGCCTTAAAATCTGCGTCATTCAACCCAGTATCTCACCTAACTGATTGACGTTAAATTAGCGTTAAATATTTATTTTTAAAATAGAAAAACACGCCAAAACATGATGTCTTGCTGCGTTAATTTAACCTTTAATCTGGCTTGCTAATAATTTAACCATTTTTTTACACTGCTCTTTTTTCTAATAAAATTATACCCTTAGTTTCATACAAAGCTTCAGCCTGTTTTCATACCATGACCAAGCACAAGACCATTCATTTCAAATTAACATTACAGGCATAAGCTTTCTAAACGGGCATTTTTTAAACACCAGTCCAGAGAAGTTAAAGAGTCGAATACCATGTCAAACACAGCATTACTGACACCGTCTCATCAGGATATTTTCCTACCGAAAGAACAGGTCACAATAAATTCAACAGCAGACTGGCTTGCCTTACGCTCCAGCCTTGTCTCAATGATTGAACATACAAAGCCAACTCAACCATTAAACCTTGCACATGAAGACCTGCGCCAACCGCCATTGCAATATAAATGGATTAAAAACTGGATTGAGCACCACGAACAGCAAAATGATCCAGTACACTTTTTAGGCTTTGCCGGTACAGATAGCAACTGCGAGTATCAAATTCATAATGCTGATAAGAATTCGAAGCTAGGCGCGGTTGATTCAATTATATACAAGCATGCCGGTAAGATTCATATGAAGCGATTAAATCATACCCCATCGCTTCGACAAAACTCGTTATTCAATACAGATATGAATTTTTATAACCAGGACTTTAGGAAGTTGCATCAAACGCTGGGATCAAAGCTGGTGTCACATGCAACGCCTCATCCACATGAGCAGCAAAATGAAGGTGTCGAAGTTCATGACCATCCTCTTCTCAATAAAGTCATGCACTACAAGCAGGTATTACTTGTTGAACGTACTGGTGGTCGATCTGCAGTTAATATGACGAGCGCCGTTGATGGTGCTAATTTTGAGTTACGCATACCTGGCTCCGATGAGATTGCAAACCTAAGTAAAGAATCTGTTAAAAACCTTGGCCATGGCGCTGTAGAAGGTTTAGACTCCCTTTAGCACAGCTTGGCATTATTGGTTTATTTTACCCGCTTGTCGCTCTAGGTGCTTCTGTCATGAAACATGAACTTCATGAAGCAAAAGAAGAGCTTCTTCATCTGCATGACAAATTTGAAGTCAAACGGGATAATTTAAAAGAAATCGCTAAAGAACTGGAATCAAAAATCCCTGACACTTCTGCAAAGCTTGAGCAATTTCTGACACAATATGAAAATCCAAAAAAAGTAAAGGTTAAAAAAATTCGAACAGATGTTCATCAACTTGCGGAAGAAATTTTCAGAAGTTTATCCATGCAAAATGATCCTGCCAGCCAAAAAACATTAGTCAAAGCGCTTTATAACTTAAATCATCTTGTTGAAATTCAGCTTGAGCGCAAACAAGTAAAACTTGAAAAGCAAGAATTTTGGCTTGATAAAACAGGGCTACAAGGCATGCTCACAGCCCTCAAGCTCTTTATTGCCTATGGCGCCACAAGTGTTGCAAAATATCTTGCACCAAAAGTTGCATATAAAGGTTTGAGTATTGCTGGCGATGTATTAAATGGTGCTGCACTGGGTGTTATGGGTATTTCACAAGTGGGTGTAATGCTGTCGGGGCTCTTTAAATCAGCCACAGGGCTTCTCAAATTTAAAACAATGCAAAGTAATCGCCAAAAAATTGAAGCCTTAGCAAATACAGTCGCTCATGAAGCGGCTCAAATTGCCTTAACACGCTACGCCATACTGCAAAAGAAACAAGCTTTTATTGAAATGCTTTCCAAGACAGTACCAGGTACGACTTTAAGTATTGGCCAAGCAGCGATGGCTACATGGTCTTTAGCGAGCTTTGGTTTTCTTGTATCTGGCATTGGAGCCCCTGCAGGTGCAGGCATGATGCTTGGCTTACTGATTCCAGGTGTTGTGCTCACCTTGGCAGCATCTGCTCCAAAAATTGGTTTAGGCTCAGTATTAAAGCATTATAAACATCGTCACTATGCGGAAGATACAAGCCTCTCAAAATCACAGTTAATGCACTTAAAATTACAAGACTATGTTGAGAAAAAACCTAATATCTCAACAGAAGAATTGCTCACACAGATGAGTCATGACTTTACAGTGTCTGATAAAAGAGCTCAATACATTGAATTGCTCCAAAAAAGCAAATCCATATCTGGGCGCAGACGCTTTAATGAGCTTGAAAATTCCATGGGCATAAGCAATTCAAAATCATTAATTGATGTTGTTGCAACACTTGATGAGAATAATGGCACATCTCAATTTGTAAGCAACCTATACAACAATCATAAAAAACAGCTAGATGTCTTTAAGAAAGATATTATTCATGCAAAAGTTGAAGCAAATAAAATCACAAAACGAAATTTTTATAAGCCAAAAGTCTTATGGCACTCAGAGTTAAGACATCGCAGTGGCTCTTATACCCGAACCCATAAAATAGTACAACTTGACTACCAACGTCTTGCAAAGTTAGATTCAATTGAAGATAAGCATTTAGTGTATAATCAAGCTTTTAAAGTTTTAGGCCAATCCGCCTTACAAAAATCAAGAAGTATGCGAGATGCGCTAGGCCAAGGCTTAGTTGCATTAAGTGAAATACATGAAATTCAAACTGAAAATACAAAATAGAGTCTCATAAATCTATTCACATCACTTTGATCACAACAAGCCTAAGATAATTAAAAATAATTAATTTTTGAGCTTACCGTGATCAAAGTGTGATCCCGCCCGCAAGCATTATGATCCAACCAACATCAAAAATTAACATTCGTATTTGTTGTTTAGATAGGCTTTTATGACAATATTTAAGAGAGGGATTATTCGTGAGTATCGATAACTACATCAACACATTAACTTCTAATTCAAAAAATTATGAATATATAGATTTGAAATCAATAGACACCTCAATCAATTTAAATGCATTACCATTTGCTCATAAAATTCTCCTCGAAAACCTCGTCAGAAATCAAAAATCCATCGAATTTACCCATGATGATTTCATTAAAGTTGCTCACGGTGAAGGCCAAGATATTCAAGTGGCATTTATACCTACACGTGTTGTATTGCAAGATTTTACAGGCGTACCAGCTGTGGTTGATTTAGCTGCAATGCGTGATGCTTTATCGAAGCTTGGTGGCGACCCTCAAAAAATTAATCCTCTTGTTCCAGTCGACCTTGTTATTGATCACTCTGTCATGGTTGATTATTTTGGTGAAGATGACGCCCTCGAAAAAAACACAAAAATCGAATTTGAGCGCAATCAAGAACGTTACAACTTTTTGCGCTGGGGCCAGCAAGCCTTTAATCAATTTAGAGTTGTACCACCAGGAACAGGTATCGTGCATCAAGTCAATCTCGAATACCTTGCAGATGTTGTTTCAATTCGCTCTCTTGAAGGCCGTGAGCTTGTCTGTCCTGACACCTTAGTAGGCACAGACTCACATACAACTATGGTAAACGGACTAGGTGTGCTTGGTTGGGGCGTCGGTGGTATTGAGGCTGAAGCTGCAATGCTTGGTCAACCTGTCACCATGGTGTTACCAGAAGTTGTTGGCTTCAAGCTTGAGGGTGAACTACCAGAAGGCACAACTGCAACCGATCTTGTGTTAACAGTCACGCAAATGCTGCGACAGCACGGTGTGGTTGGCAAATTTGTTGAATTTTATGGCCCTGGTGTTGGCCAACTGAGCCTTGCAGATAGAGCCACTATCGCAAATATGGCGCCAGAATATGGGGCTACAGTTGGCCTATTCCCTGTCGATGAAAAGACTATTGATTATCTTCGTTTAACTGGCCGAGAAGAAGAACACTTACAGCTTGTAGAAGATTATTGCAAAGCTCAAACGCTTTGGCGTGAAGATCATGTCGAAGCTGAATATAAAGATTCGCTTCAACTGAACTTAAAAGATGTTGTCCCAAGCATTGCTGGCCCTAAACGCCCACAAGATAGAGTACCACTCACTGAATCCCAACGTGCCTTCAATGACTTATTACAAGAAAGTCGCGATCTTAAAATGGTTGAAGCACCAGCTTCCGCAGAAGCTGATTTAGCAGCAGAAGGTGGCATGCCTTCAGGCTCCGAAGAAAATAACTCACCTTTTAAATATGTATCCACAAACTACAAAGACCATCAATTTGATCTAACTGATGGTGATATTGTGATTGCCGCCATTACATCATGCACAAATACATCAAATCCATCTGTGATGATTGCTGCCGGCTTATTGGCACGTAATGCTCGCCAAAAAGGGCTTATGACGAAACCATGGGTTAAAACTTCCCTCGCCCCCGGATCTCAAGTGGTGCCAGCCTATTTAGAGGCAGCGAATTTACAAGATGATTTAGATGCACTTGGCTTTCAACTTGTTGGCTTTGGCTGTACGACATGTATTGGTAACTCAGGCCCATTACCAGACGAAATCCATAATTCTATAATTGAAGGTGACCTCCTTGTTTCATCAGTGTTAAGTGGCAATAGAAACTTCGAAGGCCGAATTCATGCTGATGTAAAAGCAAATTATCTTGCGTCACCACCACTGGTTGTTGCTTATGCTCTTGCTGGCACCATGAATATTAATTTAATGGAAGAAGCGCTTGGCCAAGACCAAGATGGTAATCCTGTCTACTTGAAAGACATCTGGCCTAGCAGCGAAGAAGTACAAAAGCTTATTGCTGAATCTATTGATCAAAAACTTTTTAAATCTCGCTATGCAGATGTTTTTACAGGTACTGAGCAATGGCAAAAAATCAATGCGTCTAAGGGTAAAACCTACGACTGGCCAGAATCCACCTATATACATAACCCCCCATTTTTCGAAGGCATGACTGAAGAGGTTCAAGAACCAACTCAGATTAAAGGCGCTCGTTGTCTTGTCAAAGTTGGCGATTCAATTACAACTGATCATATTTCACCAGCTGGTTCGATTCACCCAGACAGCCCTGCAGGTCAATATTTACAAAGTCAAAATGTGTCTGTGTCTAATTTTAACAGTCTAGGCTCAAGGCGAGGTAACCACGAAGTCATGATGCGCGGTACATTTGCAAATGTTCGTTTGCAAAACCAGCTTGCTCAAGGCAGAAATGGTGGCTACACCCGACTACTGCCAAATGGTGACGTCATGCCAATTTTTGACGCTGCTATGGAATACAAGAAATCTAAAACATCGCTTGTTGTCTTAGCCGGCAAAGAATATGGCACAGGCTCCAGCCGTGACTGGGCAGCCAAAGGGACAAAACTACTCGGTGTCGAAGCAGTCATTGCAGAAAGCTTTGAACGTATTCACAGATCAAACCTTGTTGGTTTTGGCGTACTACCATTACAGTTTAAGCAAGGGGACTCCGCAGATAAGCTTGGGCTTACTGGTGAAGAGACTTTCACATTTGCTGCTGCGGTTAACAAGGGCATGAAAGAAGTTGAAGTAACAGCGACAGCGTCAGATGGCAAAACCACAACATTTTCCGTAGAGATCAGAATTGATACTTCTTCTGAATGGCAGTACTACCTCAACGGCGGCATTCTTCATGCCGTTCTCAGACAGCTTGCTGCTTAAGGACAGATTATGCGTATAGAAAAGGATGCTATTGGCAAAATAAACGTACCAGAGGATAAATATTGGGGTGCACAAACACAGCGTTCCCTTCACCATTTTCCTGCAGGACATCCATGGCCGGAAGTTGTTATCTCAAGTTTTGGTCTGCTTAAATCATGCTGCGCCAAAGCAAACACTTCACTGGACTTGCTTGAGACGAATACAAGTGCAGCTATTCAAAAAGCAGCTGACGAAGTCCGTCAAGGTAAATTAAACCAGCATTTCCCTGTTCGTGTATTTCAAACAGGCTCAGGTACTCATTCAAATATGAATGCCAATGAAGTCATTGCTAATCGTGCTAATGAAATTTTGGGACAGCCACTTGGCGAGAACCATCCAGTTCACCCAAATGACCATGTCAATATGGGGCAATCCTCAAATGATGTGTTTCCTACAGTAATGCATATTGCACTCTGCCGAGAGATTCATGGCAGACTTATTCCTACACTTGAACAAATTCACCTTGCTTTTGAACAAAAAATGTCTGAGTGGGACGGTATTGTCAAAACAGGCAGAACTCACTTGCAGGATGCAGCACCTCTTACACTCGCACAAGAAGTCAGTGGTTGGGCAGCTCAAATCCATTTTGCAATTCAACAGCTCAAAAATGCCGCAGAAACCTTGCTTCCCCTTGCACTTGGAGGAACAGCAGTAGGTACTGGCTTGAATGCTCATCCATCATTTGCAGAGCTGGTTTGTGATCAGCTTGCCTCTATCACTGAGCTGCAATTTCACCCAGCGCCAAATCGTTTTGCAGCACTTGCATCTCATGAGCCATTGCTGCAAGTTTCAAGTGCACTTAAAATTACAGCTTCAGCATTAATGAAAATAGCAAATGATGTTCGTTGGCTTGGTAGTGGCCCTTATTGTGGGCTTGGTGAACTAACACTCCCGGCTAATGAGCCAGGTTCTTCAATTATGCCAGGCAAAGTTAATCCAACCCAGTGCGAAGCGATCACCCAAATATGCGTTCAAATCTACGGTCATGATGCTGCGGTAGGCTTCGCTGCAAGCCAAGGCAATTTTGAGCTTAACGTGTACAAACCTGTTATGCTCCATAATATTCTTGAGCCGATAGAGTTGCTATGTACTGCTTTGCCGGCTTTTAAGAATTACTGTATAGATGGTTTAAAAGCCAATAAGAAAAAAATAAACGATGACTTGAACCGCAACCCCATGTTGGCAACAGCATTAAACCAACATATTGGCTATGAAAAAGCATCAGAGATAGTCAAGTATGCATTGAAAAATAATCTTCCTCTGAAAGAATCAGCTCAAGCCCTCGAATACGTAACAGAAGAAGAGTATGATGAGTGGGTTCAGCCACTAGCGATGACTCATCATTAACATGTTAAAAGAGTAATACTCTTTAGGGGGGCTCCCCCCCTACTCATTTCAAGCACTTACATCTATCCCCACATCGGGGCCTTATCAATTGAAAGATAAGACCCAAATCATCACTATTTCCAATTAGCATTCCAACCTAAGCTTGGGTATGATGACTGTGTTTTTTTTGCGCCACTATAGAGACACTAGATAAACTCATGCTTCAGCAAGTTGCACCAAGCTGCGCCGTCTGCCATCAAGAAACGGCAGCAACACCTTTATTAGAAACCAGATTTAGACGAATTCATATTTCGTGCAGCCCCGCTTTGCCTGCCTTTATCAATCATACAGCTGAATTCTCTCACCTTGGTCAAACGCCATTACAGCCATCTCAACATCTGGAAAAAATATCAGATGAACAAGATGCAAAGATTAATACTCATCTAGAACATTGGGTCAATCAAGGTATAGACCAGCAAGATAAGCACATACGAGCAGTCCTTGCGATTCAGTTTAAGGCAATGGGTGTCACCTTAAATAAAGACCAACTCATCTTACATAATTCACTAAGACTGGATAGACCATCGGGTCTAACAGGACTTCCCAAAAATCTTAAAATTATTGGCGACCTCGAAATCAGCTTCGGCAACGATATGCCACGTTTATGCGATAAACTAGAGGTCACCGGAGGCTTGAAAATCAAAGCATGTGCAGGCTTGGTGACTCTTGCAGATAAACTTGAAGTTCAAGGACTGGTTTATATTGAACGATCAACTCGAATAGCAACTCTTGCCAAGACCTTAAAGCTACACTCAAGCTTACATCTAGAAAGAGCACATAGTCTAGAATCTTTGCCAGACGACTTACATGTCCCTGGTAGTCTTATATTAAAGCAGTGCAAAAAGTTGATAACATTACCAAACAATTGCCAAATTGACGGTCACTTTTCAGCAACGCAATGCGAGCTCTTTGAAGCAATACCAGAGAGGGTCGTTATTGGTGAAGATATTCAAATCGATCAATGCGAAGCTTTTACTACCCTTCCATACCCATTGCAGTGCCAAGGGAATTTAAAAGTAAGATCATGCAAGGTTTTTTCTGCTATACCAGACCAAGGGGACATTGCAGGCGATATTCAACTTAATGAAAATCCATCACTGCAAGACTTGCCTGATTGGATATTTACCCTCGGCTCAAGGCAGATGAATGGCGATACAACCATGCGTCTCATTAATATTCAGGGCACAGGAATACCACAAGAGCAACTTCAATACATTGAGGACCATCAATATCTTGGAATTCAGTTTTTAACAGGCCTTCAAGCACAACAAAGTTCGCAGGATCACCGCAGAAATGTCTATCTAGATCATGGCAATGAAGCCCCAATTTTACTTGATATACTGCGTGAAACGCCTCAACAAACTATAGTCGTTTACTATAAAGGTGAAGATGGTATTGACCAAGGCGGCCCAACTCGGCAAGCTTTTACAAAAGCCTATAAAAGCCTTCTTAAAAATACTCAGCTTTTTAATCATTCAGATAATGGTATCAACATTAAGCCGCAATATAAAAGTGCAAGCCAAATTGAGTCTGCGGCTAAAGATTTTGGTCAAATTATTGGCCGTATTATGTTACAGCACATGGCTGTGGGGTATGACTTTCATCCAGATGTCTATCAAAAAATGGCCAAGGCATCGCAAATCTATCAAAGTATTCCTGAGCTTAAAACAAAAGCCTATACACTTGCAGGTTACATTGGCATTTGTAATCGAGAAGACTTGGTTGCTATTGAATGCGCAATGAACCCGACGACCTTTAATTCACAAGATAAACGGGACTATCTCCACTCTTTACCTCTCGAAGATATTCGCGATTATATTAATAAAAGCACCATGGCATATTTAGGCATTGCAGCTGGCATGAGTTCCTGCGGCTTATTTTCAGTTAGTAGAGTTGACTTTATAAAGGAACGCTTATGCGGCCCTGAAAATTTAAAGGCTTTTTTTCTGGAAAAACTTCATGTAAAAGTCAAAGAATATGTTCCTAAAATACAACATGCTCAAATTAAGTCTTGGATTAGACAGTTAATCATAGATGCAAATGCAAATGAATTAAAAAAAATATGCATGGAAATGACTGGTGCGGAATCACTCTATTCAGGGCAAAAACATATTACGATCTCAATGGGTGTTTATGAAAGCGATGCCTATTTGAGTGCTCACTCATGTTCTCGTAAACTAACCCTTAATTATCCTTTTTTTCAGACTTTTATTGAAAACAATCAATACGATCGCTTTAAAAGTTATATCATGCAAGATTTTATCAAACGATTTAATGATGCATAGCCAATAATAATATCGAAAACATAGCAAGGATGAATCATGCCGACCCAATCTATGAATGCAATCTGCAATTATTGCCATAGACCAGAGGCTCCTCATAGTAGCCGACGCCTTATTACTACAAATATGGGACGTCTTCATGTCAGCTGTGCGGCATCAATACAGGCGCAACAAGAGCATCGGCATAACAGAATTTTACAAATGCCCCAACCGATGTCAGCATCTGCTGAATCAAGCTTTTTACCCAACTGTATCAATGCAGAAGAAACAAAAATAATTAAACAATTTTTAAAGCCCTGGATACAAGACGCAAAAAACCCAAAAGATAAAGAAGCACGACTAGAGCTCATGGAAAAATTGCTGCAAATGAAACCTAAAGTCAGCAATAAAACACTTATTATCACTGGTAACCTAGAACTAATTGGTACACAGCATTTAACAGCACTACCACCAAATATGTACATTAATGGCAGCTTAGAGCTTGTTGGCTGTAACGATATTGAAAGTACGCCGGCTTATTTAAAGGTAGACGGCCACCTCGAAATAAATGGCTGTACTTCCCTTAAGACTATATCAAAGAATACCGAAGTTTTAAGAGAGTTCAGCATATTATCATGCCCTAAAATTGCGATGCTCTTCCAAATGAAGCTTCATGGTGATGCAGATATCATGGACTGCCAAAGACTTACAAACCTTGAGAAAGGCTTCTCTGTTGAAGGCAACTTAAGCATATCTGATAACCCTCTTCTGACTTACTTGCCAGAAGAGCTTCAAGTGGGTGGCGATTTAAGCCTTGAAGACTCGCTGAGCTTAACAGGCCTTCCTCAAAATGCATCTATTGGCGGCGATATTAATTTGGCTGGCTGTCGCGGTATTACAAGCTTGCCACAATGGATACTCGATTTAGGCGCAATTCAAGGTCACCAAAATGCCACCCGTCTCGTCGATATATCAGGAACAGGCATACCACACCAGACTTTAACTCAATTACAACAGATTCAATTTGCTGGTGTGCAATTTATTATTGGCCAAGGTGATATCACCCAAAAAAAGTTTATCGCTGTTGAAACACAAATCGATGCTGAATATAAAGATTTGCTCCCAGTTTTAATAACGCAACCACAACAACCACTTTTTATTAAATATAAAAATAGTCCAGGCATTGATCAGGGTGGCTTGAGCAATCAAGCATTCGAAAGCACATATCGCTTTTTTCTCCAGCCACAGCTTGGTTTATTTAAAAAAACACAAAATGAATATAACCTCAAGCCTGAAACATCTCAGCACAAGCAACTGCAAAAGCTTCAAACCGCTTATCAATTTGGATTAGTTTTAGGTCGGATACATGGATTATCAATGGGTGTTGGCCATGACTTTGATTCGAGCTTTTACCCAAAGCTCCAAAGAGCTATACCTCTTTTGGAGCAGTATTCTGTAGCAGATCTAAAGTCGATCTCAACACTAGGCAATACACTCAAAAACGCCGATATTAAATTAATTCTAAACAAGCTTGATCCAAAAACATATACAGCAGAGAACCTTAAAACCTTAGACACAGAAGATACCTTAGATGCATTTGCATTAAGTGCCTTACCTTTTTTGGCAATAGCACAGGGCTTAGTTGCAACAGGAGAAGTGAGCAAGAAAAACTTACCTCAACTGCAACTCAATATATGTGGCCCAAGTCATTTAAAAGAAGCCTTGCTCAGTAGAATTGAAGTTCGTCCTACCCCGGGTATGAACGACCAAGAACTTTCTAATGTAAACAACTGGATAACTAAAGCACTGGAAGATTCAACCCAACTTGAACAACAGTCGTTTTGTACATTGCTTACAGGGGCTTCATATCTTAACAACGCACCAAGCAAACTAATCATACAACCGTTCAAAATAGATGATGAGCTCTTATTGGTGAGCCACTCATGTGCTCAACTGCTTAATATCAATATGAATATGTTCAACCTTCTCCATAAATCAAATAAGTTTGCTTATTTCAAATTATGCCTGTTTGATCCTAGCAAAAGCTTCCCAACGGCATAGCAATATCTGTCTTCTGCTAAAACAACAATAAATAGCTGTTTTAGCTTATCTTTTTTTTGTTTTTTTTGAAAATTGGTTGAGAAACCCATTGGTTATCAGCTACTTTTATAAAGAGTGTTCTGCTAACGCGACCTTTTTCTCTGTTACACATAGTCACAGTTGGAAAAGTTTGAACTCTACAGTGACTTGATGGATAAAGTTATACTGTATTGTGTATTTCAAACTCTTTTTCTTATAATTTCAAACCTTTAATAGTTAAAGCAATTGATTATTGCAGCTCATGACATTTATGAATTAGGTCGATCAAAGCCATGTCGATGGAACTGTTCAAACTTAATTGAAATCAAATATAAAAGAGCTTTCATAACATATTAAATAGCCTTGTTTTAGATGGAGAAACCATGGCCTTTAAAAAGCACAAAGCCAAAAAGAGAAATTACGGCAAAAAAATGCCAATGCTTTTGCTTGGGCTTTTAATAACAACAGGTTTACAAGCTCAAGCACTTGCTAAAACAGCACCCTATAGCGATGAAACAAACAATCAAAATCGTCAAAAATACCAGATTGCGCTTAAGTCACTTAAGGCTGGTAAACAGACTGCTTTTAATCAATACAAATCTCAGCTTGAGGCTGATCTTTACCCCTTAGCACCATATTTAACCTATTATGACTACCGCAAAAATTTATCACGTGTTTCTGATGAAGAAATTATTACATTCATTGATAAAAACTGGGACTCACCGATCAGTGAGTCGCTTAAACAGCGTTGGTTAAAACAGCTTGCAAGTCAACAAAATTGGGATGCTTTCATTGAGCATTTTGTGCCAGAAGAAGATGCAAAAAATGATGAATTGCTCTGCTCTCAGGCCAATGCATGGCTTGAAAAAGGTAATTTTAAAAAAGCCTATGAAGCTGGTACAAAGCTCTGGCTTGTTGGCCGCTCACAAAATAAAAGCTGTGATACTATCTTTAATGCCATGAGAGATGCTGGCAGGCTTACTGATGATTTAATCTGGCAGCGCCTAGAGCTGTCAATGGATCGCAGCAACGTCAAACTTGCAAGATATCTGGCAAAGCAACTTAAATCAAATGAACTTAGAAAAGAGTTTATGCTTTGGGACAGCCTCTTCACTTCGCCGCACCACCTTGCAAATAAACTTAATGACTTTCAAGATATTCCACGGCATCGAAATATTATTTTGCATGCACTCACTCGCTGGGTTCGATCTGATAAAGAAAACACCCTTAAGTGGCTTGATCTTTATTCTGAACAATACAGCTTTACACAAGCAGAAAAAGACCAGCATATCAGCTATATAGCTCGCTATATTAGCTTCACCTTCAACCCACTATCGAAGTATTGGCTGTCTGAAGTTGATATGATGAACAAAGATGCCAAAGTCCAAGAAAAGCGGCTTGAAGTTGCACTTCGCAGTGAAGATTGGCCAGCTGTTATTTTATGGGCAAGCCAAGAGCCAGAAAATCAATGGGAAGCATCACGCTATAGCTACTGGAAAGCTCGTGCCAATGAGCAACTCTCTAAGCGTCAAAGCTATCGATTAATGACAAATAGATGGCCAAGCGTCAATCCTGACAGCCTCCTGTATATTCATCGTTTGCACCGCGCAGCCCTAAGTACAGAACTTGGCGCTGAATTCTTCGCATTAGGTGATCACTATCAACCATACCAAGCCTTAACCTATGCTCAAAAAACTTATGAGGACCTGAGTGGCCTACGAGACTTTTACGGATTCTTGAGCAGCAACAAACTCAGAAAAGATCTAAGTTTGAACCATCGTCTTAAACCTGTAAAACAAGCCCAGTTCAATGAAGTTGAGCAATCACCAGGCTTTAGACGTGCTAAAGAGCTTTATATGATGGACCAGAAAATTCAAGCTTTCCGTGAGTGGCGCCATACTTTAGATCGTCTTCCTCTTGAGCAAAAAGGCATTGCAGCACGTGTAGCAGAGTCATGGGGATGGAACTATCAGGCGATTGTGACAGCAGCACGCTCAGATGAAAAAGATAACCTTGAACTACGTTTTCCAAAAACCTACAAAGATGCAGTGGCATATCAAGCGCATAAAAATGCAATCGACACTGGCTGGGTGTTTGCTGTGATTCGCCAAGAAAGTGCTTTTAGAGCAGATGCACGCTCAGGTGTCGGTGCAATGGGCTTAATGCAACTTATGCCCGCAACAGCTCAACATGTCAGCCGAAATATTGGTATTCGCTCCACACCAACTCGCGCTCAACTTTTAACACCCGACTTTAATATTCGACTTGGAGCGAGCTATCTTAAAGAGTTAAGTGATCAGTTTGATGGCAGCATTGTTATGGCGACAGCTGCCTATAATGCTGGCCCACACCGTGTTAAAGAATGGCGCCCCCAAGATAGAGCAATGCCTGGCGACATTTGGATTGATACAATTCCATTTAGAGAAACCCGAGAGTATGTTAAAAATATTATGACGTATCAGGCTATCTATAAATACAGAATGGGTATGGTTGCTAAATTAAGTGATGATGTTCGAACAGTTAACCCACCAAATACAAAACCGATTATTCAAATGCCAACAACTATTGTCCGTAAATAATTCACCTTAAAGTGTCCTTAACTCCCACTTCCGAGCCCAGCGCGGCTCGGAAACAGCTAAACCAGCTACACTCCCCACTAGTTCGACACTTCAGCAACATTCACCCTCATTTCAAAGTGCTATACTACTTTAGGTTACTTTAAAAAACTTTCTGTTTTTATACCCAAGTGGATGGGTAATGATCTTGCAATGGAGCAGTTTTAAATGTCGGTATTTTATGTTGGTATAGCCGTAATCGTTGGCCTCATTCTACTTGGCGGTCTGTTTTATATTAGCTATATGCTTGAAACTCGTAAGAAAAGACAAGCAATGATCGTGTCTTCTGCCTACGATAAAATCACTAAATATCAACGTTTTCTCGATGTATTTCCTCAAGGTGTTCTTCCTAAAGAAATTCAGCTGTTGCTTATCGAAGAGATAATGAACCATATTAAAACGATCAAGAAAGCAAATTCTGATGATGCTCGCGCTCCACGCCTTGAAGAACAAGCACAGCAACAACATAAAGATATTATGAAGCTACCTAACAAGCCTCCAGTTGCCCCTATGGTGAAAGACCTTGCCGCGGCTAAAGAAGTACAAATGCAATTTAAAAACTTATTCAGACTCTTGAGCTTTATTGGCAAAACACGTAAACAACACCGCAAGACGATTAACAATAATATCAAGACATTGCATACATTATTTGTTGAGACAGGTGTAAATGTTCACCGAAATATTGCAGAACAAGCAGCTCAACAGAGTAAAGGAAAACTTGCTCTTCACCACCTAAATCAAGCCATTGGCGAGTATGCTCGCGTTGACCCTAAAAAGTATGCTGATAAAATCAAAGCCTTACGACAACAAATTGCTTCAATGGAAAAGCTTTACAAGAACCAACCTGTACAACAACCAGAACAACCAGCAGCGGCTAAACCGGAGAAAAAAGATCGTGGCCTTGATCGCATGTTTGACCAACAAGAAGCAATGAAAGCAAGGCGCAATATCAATTAGTGTAAAGCTGCAATGGCCTTCTCTCGTCGATGGAATCCATACACAAGTAATGCAGCAAAGAGCATAGAAGCAGCAGCTGCTGAAGTGTAGATGAGAGCAGCCTGCAGCTCAGTTTCTAGCAATAAGTTAACAATGACAAAGAAGATACCACTGCTCAATGAGCCTATGATGCCCCCCTTCAAACTCCCAAAAGCTGCATGCTTTTCACCGCAAGCATGAGCAACTGTGCCTAGTACAGCAAGAATAATAGGGAAAGAACCAAGCAAACCAACCCATTTTGAACTGACAAGCGTGGAAAGGTGCGTCATCGCTATTATTAGTGATGTGACTAAGATAATTTTCAAAGGCAGTTTCCAAGCATATTTAAAAGAGGTTAAATCCTTCTGAGGCTCATATTTAGACATAAGAAAGGCCAACGGAAACAACAGCAAATATGTAAAACCAAGAGCCACATCAAGCCTTGCAGGCATATATGACATGCCTAAAATAAAAGTCCCCCACCCCAAAAGCGCAAGACAAATTGTTTGCCAAGAACGTAAGCGCATGAAAAAGATATAAAGAAAGCAAAATACTGCTATAGCTGCCATACCATAGATAGATGCAACAGCAGACGCAGCAGCATATTCACGTCCTTGATCTTGAACAAGAAAATAAGATATGGGCCCAGAAGTAATTGGTAAGCCTGGCACAATACCACTAACAATAGAACCGAAGCGCTTTTGCAAAAAATGAATCAGGAGAATAAGAATAGGAGCAATGATAATCTTAGTGAGCATGAGATAACCTTTAGAAGCTTCAGCTAAATAAAGATCATTTCATTTTGTAGATGAATTGCTGGTTAATATGCAAGCAAACAAAACACAGATAAGTCAATATATCTTATTGATAAAATAGAGATTATTGCTAAACCTGCTTGAACAAAAATATCATCAGGACTTTTGTAAAGGAATATTGGTTTGCGTATATGAAAAAGGTAAAATTAAGTTACACGCTAAGGAGAAACATTCCAATCTGAAGTGTCTTTATTCCTCTCTCCTCAGAGTAAGGATGCAACAGATTGGAGTGCAAAACTCCTTCAACGTTCTACTCCAAATTTAACATTTGAAGTATCTCCTGTTCAGTCAAGACTTGGACCCCCAAGTCTTGTGCTTTTTTCAATTTAGAACCCGCAGCCTCACCAGCCAATAAGAAATCTGTCTTCTTCGACACACTTCCTGATACTTTCGCACCAGCTGCTTCTAAACGCTTTTTAGCTTCATCACGAGAAAAATGCGACAAAGTACCTGTAACAACAAAAGTTTTACCTTCAAAGATAGCATCTACAATTTCTACCTCTTCATGTGGCCATTGCACGCCAGCATCTTTCATACGTTGTATTTGCTCAATCATAGGTTCATCATGGAAAAACAAATAGATTGAGTCAGCTAATACTTCACCAACGCCATCAATCTTTTGTAAGTCTTCAGAACTTGCAGCAATTAAAGGTTCAAGCTGACCAAAATGCGAGGCTAATGTCTGCCCCATTGTTTCACCTACACCTTTAATACCAAGTGCAAAGATAAAGCGGCCAAGAGTAGTGTCTTTAGACTTTTCAATCGCAGCCAACAGATTATCTGTGGATTTCTGACCATAGCCTTCTAAAGACATGACCTGATCATTTGTAAGGTCATAAATATCAGCAAGGGTTGACACGAGTTGTCGAGCGACGAGCTGATCAGCAAGTTTTTCGCCAAAGCCATCAATATCCATAGCCTTACGGCTTGCAAAGTGGCGAATAGACTCACGAAGTTGTGCTGTGCAAGTTAAGCCACCAATACAACGAAGTGCGACCTCTTCTTTCTGGAGAGGACCGTCACAAACAGGGCATGCTTCAGGAATTGGAATATCTGTTACGCTTTCTCTTCGACTCACATTCACTTGAGAAATTTTAGGGATAACATCCCCTGCTCTTTGAACAATAACCCAGTCATTAATTTTAGCGTCTAAGCGAGCAATCTCATCAAGGTTATGCAGGGTTGCATTGCTCACAACAACACCACCCACATTGACAGGTGCCAAGCGAGCCACAGGTGTTAAAACCCCTGTTCGACCAACTTGAAACTCTACATCTAGAAGCTGAGTTTCAACTTCCTGTGCAGGGAACTTATAAGCGCTCGCCCAACGAGGTGTACGGGCGAGGAACCCCATGTAGTTTTGATCACGAATGGCATTAACCTTCATCACCATACCATCGATATCATAATCGAGCGTTGCTCGCTGTTGATTCATCGACTCGTAAGCTTGCTGGACTTCTTCTGCACCTGTCGCCAGTTTTACCAAATCAGAGACGGGCATACCAATGGATGCAAGCCAATGAAGCTGCGCTAAATGCTCAGGCAAGTTTTCATTAATCCAGGCTTGCGTTGTATCGTCACAAGCACCTAATGCATAACAGAACCATGCAAGTGGTCTTGTGGCAGTCACTTTTGGGTCTAGCTGACGCAGACTACCAGCAGCAGCATTACGCGGGTTTGCAAACACTTTTTGCCCAGCGTCTTCCAACTTTTGGTTCAAAGCAAAAAAGCCTTTACGAGACATGTAGACTTCGCCACGGACCTCAAGTAATGCAGGAACAGCATCGCCCTCTTTAAGCTTAAGCTTTAATGGTACAGATTTAATGGTTTTAACATTATGGGTAATATCTTCCCCTTGCTGTCCATCACCGCGAGTTGCAGCTCGAACCAACACACCATTCTCATAGATCAGAGAAACAGCTAAACCATCAATTTTAGGCTCAGTCACAAGCTCAATGCCTGTATCACGGTCAAGGTTTTTTTGCAGGCTTTCATGAAAGTGCTCAAGATCTTCAAAGCTAAAAAGGTTACCAAGCGACAGCATTGGCTTTAGATGCTCAACACTTGTGAGCCCTTCAACAGGCTTTGCCCCTACTCGCTGTGTCGGTGATTCTGGCTTTAATAAAGCTGGGTATTGCGCTTCGATTTTTGAAAGTTCTTGAAATAATGAATCATACTCGGCGTCAGTCATGATTGGATCATCAAGAGTGTAGTAAGCGTGTTCCGCATCACCTAGTTGCTTGTAGAGTTCCTCTACTCGTGTCAGCACCTGCTGAGGCACATCCTGTGTTTTGAGTTCTTTTACTTCAGTCATGAGATAAGTTTTTTAACCTTAATCTAAAAAAAGCCCCAGGGTGATGGGGCTTATGGCTTGGCTTCAATTATTCAAAAATTTTGCTTCTTTCACGTATTTGGCGAGTTTTCTCCATCATGCGCTGCTTACGCTCAAACTCCTGAACACGTTGACGATAATGCTCAACTGTTTGTGGCGTAATAATGCTTTGAGTCTCATCACGAAGCTCACCATCTAAGGCTTTAGATAGCTTGCGTGCAGTATCAATCATCAGGTCAAAAGCATAAAGCGCACCACCAGAACATGGTAGTGATAGGAAGAATGTCACCCCTGGTGTTTCAAATGCATTCATGTGATCAAGTTCGAAGAAACCTGGCTTCACAAGGTTTGCCATGCTGAAAAGATGGCCTTGATGTTGCTCTGGACGCTCATAACGGTGGAAAATTTTCATGTCGCCATGACGTAGATTCAACGCTAAGGCTTGATGCACAAGCACTTCCCCATCAAACACTTCATTTTCAGGCGCAACTACGTGCATGATAATGACTTCTTGCGGTTCTTGTGGTTGCGCTGGCGCTGCTTTTTTCAATTCAGGCTCAACTTTATCTTGTGTCTTTTGCTCTGCAGCTTTCTTTTCAGTCTGTGCTTGAAGCGCATTTCGAGCAGCAGCAGAGTTACGTCTGTTGGAATAGAAATCGCCGGCTTCTGGTGCTGAAGCAAGTGCTGGTTGCAGCAATGCTTTCATTGGCGTATCTGAGCGATTTGCCGATAGACCTGGAAATAAATCATCTTTAATTTTCTGACGAGCTGTAGATTTTGAAGTCTGAGTTGTTACTTGTTCAGAAGCGCTTTTACCATCACCCTTAGGCGCAGAAATACGAACACGAATTTGCTTAGGTGCGCTCGCTTTACCTCGTGCAGTTGCACGGGCAGTTACAGGGTCTTGTTTCTCTGCTGCTGGTGCTACAGACTCTCTTTTTTGCTGGCCTAGCTTACCGTGACCAATACGACCACTGCTTTGCCCAACAGGTCTTACAGGGGTGAGTTTATCTTCATCATCGAACATTTCATCGTCGTCGAAGCCATCAAGAGTCGCTGGAGCACTGGTTCTTGGTCTGTCGTTTAAACGGTGACCAAACTGGGAGCGGCGATGATCTCGAACCCGTCGATAAGCATCAAAAAAGAGTACGGCCATAATAATACAGCCCATTACAATTAAAATTTCACGCATCCCAATATCCATTATTTCACCCTCTTTTTAATCTCTGACGCCTATCGAGTTTAAGTTATACATTCATTTTTGAAATTATTTTACATTGCTGCCATTTTGCTTGCTTCACCAATATCAACAGATACAAGTCTGGAAACACCTGGTTCTTGCATAGTGACACCCATCAGTTGGTCAGCTTTTTCCATGGCAATCTTATTATGACTAATGTAAATAAATTGCACTTTTTCAGACATATGTTTCACCATATCTGCATAACGACCAACATTGGCATCGTCAAGTGGTGCATCAACTTCATCCAGCATACAAAATGGTGATGGATTCAGTTGGAAAATAGCGAAGACCAATGATATCGCAGTCAACGCTTTCTCACCACCGGACAGCATATGAATACTTGTATTTTTCTTGCCTGGTGGCCTTGCCATAATGGCAACGCCAGCAGTGAGTATGTCGTCCCCCACTAATTCAAGCTTGGCTTGACCGCCCCCAAATAAACGTGGGAATAATTCGCCCATACCTTCATTAATTTGATTAAATGTTGTGCTGAATCGCTCACGAGTTTCTTGATCGATTTTTTCGATTGCTTCTTCAAGCGTAAACAATGCATTTTCTAGGTCAGCATACTGCTCATCCATATACACCTTACGCTCTTTCTGAGTTTGAAACTCTTCAACTGCGGCCAGGTTAATCGCACCTAAGCCTTGCACTTTACGCTCTAAATCTGCAATAGCACGACGCCAGTGATTTTCCTCTGCATGCTCTGGAACTGCAAGCTCTAATTGATCTAAAGTTACATCAAATTCATTTAATTCATGCTGGATGTGCTCTAAATCACTTTGCTGTGCTTGAACTTGAATACGTAACCCTTCAAGAGCTGTGCGTAATTTATCAATAGCATCTTGTGCTTGGCTTTTATTTTTTTCATATTTCGATTGCAAACTTTGATGATGTTCCAAAAGATCTTTTGCTTTTGTCATTTCATCTTCTGCAGCTTTACGCTTTTCAAGTAATAGAGGTAAATTATCAATATTGACTTGTTCAGCCTCAGCTTCTGCTAAATCTTTTTCAAGCTGTGCCAAACGGTCTTGATGATGCTGACTTTGAGATGCAACACGATCAAGCTGACGATCAATGCCTTCGATAGATGTACTTGCAAAGCGAATGGACTCAGCTAAAAGTCGCGCACGATCTTGGTCTTGCGCTAATGAGTCTTGATTCATTGTGACTGCTTGCTGTAGCTCTTCTTGAGAGTCTTCAAGTTCGCGACGCTTATCTTCATACTCCGCCATAATTTGAACAGCGTCTTCCTGCTCTCCACGGCATTGTTGCAAATGATTTAATTCAGATTCAAGCTGGGTCTGGTTTTGACGTAAGTCTGCTTCCATCCGCTGCTTTTGCAAGAGAATCTGTTCAGCTTTGGCTTCGATTGCGCTGAGGGCTTTACCATCATGACCGAGCTTTTTTAACAGCTCTTGCAGCTGCATTTCACGCTCAACTTCTTGTGTTTTCATTTCATCAGCAGTGTATTTTAATTCACTGATGACCTCTTGCACTTGAGCAACCTGCTCTTGTAATGCATCGATTGATGTAGATAGATCATCTAAATCTTGTTGTACAACAAGTAAACCTGGTCGCTCATCCCCTTGCCCCATGAGGCACCAACCATAACCAGACCAACTGCCATCAGGCATAAGAATTGATTCGTGAGGTTTGAGATGAACACGAGCGTGACTTGCTTCAGCTGTATTTTGCGCTAAATACACACCTTGCACCCAAGCAGGTAATATTAGAGGTGCTTTTAATTGAATAACATCGGTTAACTTTTGCAGTTGAATCTCAGGATTTACATCAGTATTCGCTTGCTCAAAAGCAAATGTTTTCAACACATAGTTCGATTGCGGGCTTTGGTGTAAAAAGCAAGCTTCGAATTGATCACCATCTGCAACTAATCCTGTCAGTAAAGGCCCAAACAGCTTTTCAACAGCAGATTGCCAGTCACGCTGTACATCTAAATAAGTTGCCAATGGTTTTGAAGCATCTAGCCCCGTCTGTCGCAACCATTCCTCTTGTGCATTATCTGCAGGCTTGAGAATACGCTTTTGCATTTCCAATAAAGAATCATAACGACCTTGAGCCTGGTCGAGAGCAGCACGATACTGAGATAAGGATTGCCCTTGTTGATCACGTGCTTCCTGATTCAGCTTTAACTTTTCTCGAAGTTGGTCAAGCTCAGTCTCAACAAGGCTTATTTGCTCTTCAGTTTGTGCTTGTGTTATACGAAGCGCTTCCGCTTTGGCTACATCTTCAGAGTTATCGAGGGCTTCAAGATTTTCACGAAGATGCTGCTGTTGCTGATCAAGACGGGTTACAGACTTTTCAAATTGAATAATCTTAGCCTGGGCAACTTGTGAAGCTTCTCGAGATGCTGAGCTTTCTTGTACATATTTTTGCCATTGAAACTGCCATTCTTTATAGGCATCTTGAGCCATTTCTAAACGCTCTTGTGTTGCCTCGATACGCCCTTCAAGAATTTCTAGCTCAGGCTCATCACGCTCAAGCTGCTCTTCATAGTAAGATTTACGCTCAATATCTTCACCTTCATGGCCTTGCAAATAAGACAATGCTTCTTGAATCTGATTCTTTTCAGCATTCAAGCTGGCTTTACGTCTTTCTTGGTGTTTTTGCGCTTCTTCACACTGCGTAATTTCAGTGCCAACTTGATAAAAGACTTTTTGCTTTTCATAGAAATCGTCTTGGAAGCCATGCATTTCAACTTTAACTGCTTCTAAAGCAGTCTCAGACTCACGTCGTTGAGAGTATGAAGCTTCAAGCTGCACTTCCTCTTGACGAACTCTTTCATCAAGGGCATCTTTTTTTGCTTGAATTTTTTGACGACGGATATAAGCTAACTCAGCTTGCTTTTGACGTTTTTGCGCTTGCAAGGATTTAAAGGTTTCTGCATCTGCTGCTTGTTTTTCCAGCTTCTGCAACTGTCGATCAAGCTCTTCCCGAATATCATATAAACGCTCAAGATTTTCTCGAGTCCGCTTCATGCGCAGCTCTGTTTCTCGACGTCGTTCTTTGTATTTTGAAATGCCTGCAGCTTCTTCAAGAAAATGACGTAGTTCTTCTGGCTTTGCTGTAATGAGGTTGGAAATCATGCCCTGTTCAATGATGGCATAGCTTCGAGGGCCAAGCCCTGTCCCAAGAAATAACTCAGTCACATCACGCTTACGACATTTCGAATTATTGAGAAAATATTGTGATTGACCATCACGGGTCACAACACGTTTAACGGAAACTTCTGTGTACTGCGCATATTCACCAACAAGGGTTCTATCTGAGTTGTCAAAGAGCAGCTCTACACTAGCTTGGGATACAGGCTTACGACCACTGGAACCAGCAAAAATAACATCCGTTGTTGATTCACCACGAAGGTGCTTGGCAGAGCTTTCACCCATAACCCAGCGCACAGCATCAATTGTGTTGGACTTACCGCAGCCATTCGGGCCCACGATACATGTCATGTTTTGCGGTAGAATCAATGTTGTCGGGTCAACGAAGGATTTAAACCCTGCAACTTTAATATGCTTTAAACGCATTCTTTTCCCTAAGATAATTACATGTATTTTTGGCTATTTAAGACTCTTTATAGTCTCGTCAAGCTTGAAAGGCAAGAATATTACCATAGATTCGCCTGCTCATTGTACGGATTATTGGGGTATTGGCGATAAAAACAAGTGTCTTTACCAGGACAAAGAATTGACAAGCCTCTGAATACTATGTATATTCCCATGACCTTGTCATCTCAAAGATGGCAATACAGGGCACTTTCAGGAGGGATCACCCGCTTACTGTATGCTCTGTCAGATAGCTTCTTATTTAAAGCAAGCCTCTGAAAACTGGTCACTTATTCATTTTAAATAAGTGGTACATCACAGTTCAATTGCAGTGCAGCAGCACTCAAGCGAATTACATTTATTAAAGCTATTAGGAGTGTCTATCATGGCAAATACTAAGCAAGCTCGCAAAAGAGTAAAACAAAACGAAAAACGTCGTCTTCTACGTTCTAGCCAACGTGCTATGGTTCGTACATACATCAAGAAAGTATACGCTGCAATTGAAGCTAAAGATGTAGCTCAAGCAACTGCTGCTTTCCAAGCGATGACTCCAGTTATCGACCGTATGGCACAGAAAGGCGTTCTTCACAAGAACAAAGCTGCTCGTCATAAGAGCCGCCTTGCTAAGCACCTTAAAGCGCTAGCTACAGCTGCTTAATTCGTGCTTCTAAAAAAACCCGGTTTACCGGGTTTTTTTATGCCTAAGATTTCTCTTTTACCCAACCAGCCCAAGCCAAATGCAACGCTGCAATCACAGGCAACACCAAATAACGCTCTACACCAACCATTCCGATCATAATACAGCAAGCAAGACAGCCACACCCTATATATATAAGCGTCATCGGATAATAGTGATCAATATGCGCTTGCCATAAAAGCAACCGCATTACTCGATATAAACCATAAAGCCCAATACCTGCCAACACCAAGATAAGCACCATTAAAATGCCATCCAACGAAAGTTCCGCCAAGGACTTTAGAAGCAAGAACGGCGAAAACAAACCGCCAAGAATAAAAAGCAAAAGCACTGGTACAAAACAAACAAGACACTCAACAACATAAGCAACTTTAATTAAAACCTGCTTCACACCCTCACCTACTTTCAAGAACCTATGACTTAAAAATCCAAATACCGAGCATAAAAAAACCCAGCTAAAGCTGGGTTTAGTGTAAGACACTTTTCAGAGATTAACCGAAAACATCTTCAACACTGTTTAATGGATAATGCGCTGGGTATGGTAGACGCGCAACACCAGAATCAACTGCTGCTTGAGCAACTGCTGCTGGTACTCGCTGGATTAAACGAGCATCCATTGGCTTAGGAATAATATACTCAGGACCGAAGGAAAGCTCCATACCGTCATAAGCAGCACGAACTTCTTCTGGAACAGGCTCTTTTGCAATTTGACGAATCGCTTCAACAGCTGCAGCCATCATTGCATCATTAATTGTCGTTGCACGCACATCAAGCGCACCACGGAAAATAAATGGGAAGCAAAGAACGTTGTTAACCTGGTTTGGATAATCGCTACGACCAGTTGCAATGATTAGATCATCACGAACTTGACGTGCAAACTCAGGGCGAATTTCAGGGTCTGGATTTGCAAGTGCAAAGATAACAGACTTAGGTGCCATCTTCTTAAGAAGCTCAGGACCAAGAAGGTTTGCACTGGAAACACCAATAAACACGTCAGCACCGTCAAGCGCATCTGCTAGGGTACGCTTTGTTGTGTTGTTAGCAAAAGCAGCTTTATATTGGTTAAGATCATTACGCTGAGTATGGATAACACCATTACGGTCAAGCATATAGATGTTTTCGTTGCGAGCACCAAGAGACAGAAGTAGCTTAATAGAAGCTACACCCGCAGCACCAGCACCTACACACACGATTTTAGCATCTTCAAGCTTCTTACCTTGAAGGTCTAAAGCATTAAGAAGACCTGCAGCTGTGATAATAGCAGTACCGTGTTGATCATCATGGAATACAGGAATGTCGCAACGCTCTTTCAAGATGCGCTCAACTTCAAAACACTCAGGTGCTTTGATATCTTCAAGGTTAATACCACCAAATGTCTTTGCAATATTCTGTACTGTTTGTACAAACTGAAGAGGATCTTGAGTTTCAACTTCGATGTCAAATACATCAATACCAGCAAAGCGCTTAAAGAGAACGCCTTTACCTTCCATTACTGGCTTACTTGCAAGACCACCAAGATTACCAAGACCTAGGATCGCGGAGCCATCACTGATTACACCTACGAGGTTACCTTTGTTTGTGTAGTTAAAGGCAGCTTGAGGATCTGCAGCAATAGCTCTTACAGGCTCGGCTACGCCTGGGCTATATGCAAGAGATAGATCTCGAGCACTTTCAGTGGATTTTGTAATACAAACTTCGAGTTTTCCAGGACGAGGCTTTAAATGGTATTCCAAAGCATCTGCATAAAGCTGCTTTGCCTTCTCCTCATGGTTATCAGAATTTGAATTCTTTAGCTCTTCTTGAGAGTCAGTTGGATTCATGTTTGACATATTGTAGTCATCCTCATGGTGTGATCTTTGAATGAGAATTTAGGGCTAATGAGTCAGCACTAGCTCAAAAGAGAAGGCGAAAGGGGTACATCCAACAATGGATATAAAACTTGCGCGAACCACTTTTCATTCATTAGCTTATTTAAAATAACTCTATAGGTGGTTAGAAAGATAATCTGTCTTGAAACGATTATGAAATCAGTATTTCACACATACTTTCACAGATTTTCCAATATAGGGCCACAAGTGTAAATGTTTAGACTTGAATATAAGCTTAAGAGTCAGTGGCTTATGAAGTACTCAGTCTCAATATATAATAGACTGAAACTGAGTATTCCGTATATGCAAAAAAAGTAGCCTGTTATCAACAGACTACTTTCTTAAGAGCATACAAGTTGAATGCGAAATTATTCGCCGCCTTTAACGGAAAGACCGCCAAAACGCTTCTTGAAGCGATCGATACGACCACCACGATCAGACATAGATTTTTGCTGACCTGTGTAGAATGGGTGACAAGCTGAACAGATATCAAGATGGATATCTTTGCAAAGTGTAGAACGTGTAGCGATAACGTTACCACAGCTGCACTTCATTTCAACGTTTTGATACTCTGGGTGAATGTCTTTTTGCATTTTAAAAGCTCCTATAAAAAGACCGCTACCTTTCAACGAGAGGTTTTTTTGCTCCCTCTGATCAGCGCACCTAAATTTTTTTATGCTGATCGGTTAAAGGCACGGCCCGGATAACAAAATTCAGGCTCCAGAAGCTTATCAACAATTATTTATAAACACAAGGTAAAGTCACCGCATTCGCTTCATTTATTCAATTAAAAGTAAGCCCATATACACTAAGGCGCACGAGCGCTTATTTCAAGGCAATATTTCACTAGTAAACCCAGTTACTTGAAACTGGGTAATATGGTTTCCCAAAATCCAACTCTTGAGAAGTGTAAGATGACCCACCACCTTTCACCCCCATATAAAGAGCTGAACCTTCGAAGTAATATAGCTCCTCTCGACGTGACTGAACCGTAGTCAACAGTAAACGCCCTGCAGTAAGTCCAGATGATAAAACCTCAGCATTTTCGATGCTAAAACGCTCCATCAATGTTTGCTGAATATCCAACCGAGGCTCTACACAGTTTACATCTGCATAAGTCACTGTTGTTGAAAGCATAAATTCAGCGGTAAATTCAAGCTTGGTTTTTTGATTTAAACGGCAATCACTTACCCATATATTCGCTTGTAACGCCTGAGTATCCGCTCTTTTTTCTTGCGCGCTTAAGTTAACAACAAGAGAAGGCTGATTTGGCGCGGCAATACCATTATTAGCACCGCTTTCATTGCTTGTATTTGCATGACCAATCACTTCAATGGAAGGATCACCACCACAAGCCGTTAATAATAAAGCTAAAGTAAACCACCCTATTCTTTTTTTCATTTTCCGAGTACCAAACAGTTTTTTAAGAAATCTATATATTTCAAGACAATAGCATGCAGCAACAGAAAATACGCCACAAGCACCACTGGGTGGACATCTTAGCCGTTTCAACCATCGCCAACAAGTGAAATAACAATAACACCATTACAATCCACAGAATCAAAATGGACACACTCTACTTAGTCATGTATATTCGCATATCCACATATACACTTATCCTGTAGGACTATTTATATGCTCGAGCCAACCCTTTTCTTTAAATGCCTATCAGACCCCACTCGATTAAAAAGCCTTTTACTCATTAACAAGCATAAAGAGCTTTGCGTCTGTGACCTCATCACTGCCACCGGCGAGAACCAATCAAAAATATCACGACACTTATCACAACTTCGTACAAACGGTTTACTAAAAGACAGACGGCATAATCAATGGGTATATTACTCATTACACCCAACACTGCCTCAATGGGCACTTGATGTAATTAACATCACCGCAACCCAAGAAACAGATGCTATTTCAAAGTTAAGTCACACACTTGCCCAGTCCAAAAATTGTTGCAATTAATTTTTAAAAGGAGCTTTTATGTTTCGCATTCTTTTTATATGCACCCATAATCGCTGCAGAAGCATTCTCAGCGAAGCAATAACCCAACAAAAATCTCAAGGGCAGATTCAAGCCTTTAGCGCAGGTAGCCAACCAAGCGGTGTAGTTCACCCTCTCTCTTTGAAATATCTTAAAGAAGCCGGATACAACACCGAAGGCCTACAAAGCCAGTCATGGGATGAATTTAAAGACGATAATATAGACTTAGCCATTACAGTGTGTGACTCAGCAGCAGCAGAACCCTGCCCACTCTGGATGGGCAATACAACACAGCTGCATTGGGGCCTTGCTGACCCGTCAAAAATAGAAGGCTCAGAAGAAACAAAAAAAGAAGCCTTTTTAAATACGATTCAAATTATTGAAAAACGAGTTGAAGCTCTTCTCACTGTATTGAAAGACAAACCTACTCAAGAAGAACTTGCTAAACGCATCAAAGCATTATCCAAGGAGCTATAAATGGGTTTATTTGAACGTTTTTTAAGCCTCTGGGTCGCATTAGCAATTGCAGCAGGTCTCATCTTAGGCACAAGTCTAACTGCTACAATAGGCTTTATTGCAAAGCTTGAATTTGCGCAAGTCAATATTCCCATTGCAATTCTCATTTGGGTCATGATCTACCCAATGATGGTTCAAGTGAATTTTAGCGCTATTAAAGAAGCAGGTAAAAAACCAAAAGGACTTGCGCTCACACTAGTCATAAACTGGCTTATCAAGCCTTTCTCAATGGCATTTATTGGCTGGCTTTTCTTTAAAATTGTGTTTGCACCTTTTGTAGACCCTCAAACTGCATCAGAGTACATAGCCGGCATGATTCTACTTGGTGTTGCACCTTGCACTGCCATGGTTTTTGTTTGGAGCCATCTCACTAAAGGCGACGCAAATTACACACTCGTCCAAGTGTCCGTCAACGATATTATTATGGTGTTTGCTTTTGCACCAATTGCTGGATACCTGCTTGGCATGAGTGATGTAACTGTCCCATGGAACACCCTCTTTTTATCAGTTGCGCTCTACGTCATCACTCCTCTTGTTGCTGGCATAATCACTCGTAAAGCCTTAAAAGAAAACGAAAACAGCATTAGCGGCCTTACACAAAAACTGAAACCTTTTTCTATTATTGGACTTCTTGGCACTGTAACACTTCTTTTTGCTTTTCAAGCTGAGACTATTTTGGCACAACCGCAAGATATTCTTTTAATTGCAATTCCACTCCTGATTCAAACCTATGGCATTTTTGCTCTCGCCTATTGGTTTGCACTGAAATTAAAGCTACCTCATACCATTGCAGCACCAGCCTGCATGATTGGCACATCAAACTTCTTTGAATTAGCAGTGGCTGTTGCTATAGCCCTCTTCGGTCTAAATTCTGGCGCATCTTTAGCAACAGTTGTGGGTGTCCTTGTTGAAGTGCCAGTCATGCTGACACTTGTTGCTTTTGCGAACCGTACAAGGCACTGGTTCATACAACACCCCGAGTAAAGCATAAATTTAAAGGGTTAAAACTATTGAAGTTGATATTTAACCGAAACTAGTCGATAATGCTTGCAATCTTTCTGCGAGAACGCAATTGGTGGCAGTCTTAGCGATGTCAAAATAGAGAAAATAGAGAAAACAGAGGTTTTACAATGTCCCGTGAAGACCATATCGAAATGGAAGGCGTAGTTCTTGACGCGCTACCGAACACAATGTTCCGAGTTGAGCTAGAAAATGGCCATGTTGTGACAGCTCACATCTCCGGTAAAATGCGCAAAAACTACATCCGTATCCTTACAGGTGACAAGGTGAAGGTTGAACTTACACCTTACGATCTAAGCAAAGGCCGTATCACTTTCCGTGTACGTTAATTGCTTTGCAGTGTAGCTCTTATGCTACACCCAATAAAAAAGGGCGTTTAAACGCCCTTTTTTATTGCCGTTAAGAGAGATAAGTCACCCTTAATATTGAGCCCTATTCAGGCTCAACATCAAACATCAGTTCATCGTTCTCACGACGAACGGAAATCTTACCACCACCACTCAAGTCACCAAACAGAAGTCTATGAGCAAGAGGTTTCTTAATAAGATCCTGAATTACACGGCTCATTGGACGTGCACCCATCTTATCATCGTAACCTTTAACTGCAAGAAGCTCTTTTGCATCCTGACTAATCGCAAGCTCAACCTTCTTATCTTGCAGCTGACCTTGAAGCTGAGATAGGAACTTCTCAACAACACTTTGGATAACATCCATATTAAGAGGCTGGAATTGAACAATAGCGTCAAGTCTGTTTCTAAATTCAGGCGTGAATGCTTTCTTAATGTATTCCATACCATCAGTAGAATGATCTTGCTGCGTGAAACCAATACCACGACGACTTACAATTTCTGCACCAGCGTTCGTTGTCATAATCAGAATAATATTTCTGAAGTCTGCCTTACGACCGTTATTATCAGTTAGCGTGCCGTGATCCATAACCTGCAGTAGAAGGTTAAAGACATCAGGATGCGCTTTTTCAATTTCATCAAGTAGAAGCACAGCATGTGGATGCTTATTAATTTGCTCTGTTAACAAACCACCTTGGTCAAAACCAACATAACCTGGAGGCGCACCAATCAAGCGAGAAACTGTATGGGCTTCCATGTACTCAGACATATCAAAGCGAATCAGCTCAATACCCATTTCGTCTGCAAGCTGCTTGGTAATCTCTGTTTTACCAACACCTGTTGGGCCAGCAAACAGGAATGAACCTACAGGCTTATCTGGAGAAGCCAGACCTGCACGAGACATACGAATTGCAGCAGTAATTGTGTCGATCGCTAAATCTTGACCAAATACTTTTGCTTTTAGGTTTTCATCAAGCTTCAGAAGAATATCTTTATCTGAAGAAGATACTGTCTTCGATGGTACGCGAGCAATTTTCGCCACGATAGCTTCAATATCACTTACACCAATAACCTTCTTACGCTTACTTTGTGGTGCAAGACGCTGTAAAGCACCAGCTTCGTCAATCACATCAATCGCCTTATCTGGAAGATGGCGATCATTGATATAACGGTTTGCAAGCTCAGCAGCACAGTGAAGCGACTTATCTGTATAGCGAATAGCATGATGCTCTTCAAATTTAGACTTTAAGCCTTTCAAAATTTGATAAGTTTCTTCAACAGAAGGCTCTTCAACATCAACTTTCTGGAAGCGACGGGCAAGCGCTCTATCCTTCTCGAAGATACCGCGGTATTCTTGGTAAGTTGTAGAGCCAACACATTTAATATCACCAGATGCTAACAGTGGCTTTAATAGATTCGAAGCATCCATTACACCACCAGATGCAGCACCTGCACCGATAATTGTATGAATCTCATCGATAAAGAGGATGGCACCCTCTTGTCTTTTCAACTCAGACAGTAGTGATTTAAAGCGTTTCTCAAAATCACCGCGATACTTAGTACCTGCAAGCAAAGCACCAAGATCAAGCGAATATACAACAGAGCCTTTCATGACTGGCGGCACTTTGTCATTCACGATAAGCAGCGCAAGGCCTTCTGCAATTGCAGTTTTACCAACACCTGGCTCACCCACAAGCAGTGGATTGTTTTTACGACGACGGCAAAGCACCTGCACACAGCGCTGAATTTCTTCATCACGACCAATCAATGGATCGATACGACCTTGCTGAGCCTGTGTATTTAGATTGATTGCATATGCCTCAAGGGGCTTCTTACCGCTTGATACCTCAGCTTCTTCTTCCATACTTTGAGATTCGTTTTGATCTTCTTGGAACTCGTCTGGAAGTTTCGTTATACCGTGAGCAATAAAGTTAACAACATCAATACGGTTGATGTTTTGCTTCTTCAAGAAGTACACTGCTTGGCTTTCTTGTTCACTAAAGATAGCAACTAGAACATTTGCACCTGTCACTTCTTTCTTACCAGAACTTTGCACATGAAATACTGCACGCTGTAGCACACGCTGAAAACCAAGTGTTGGTTGTGTTTCTCGCTCAAGATCATGAGCCGGAATAAGCGGTGTTGTCTCGTCAACAAAGCCGCGCAAGTCGTTGCGAATGACTTCAAGATCTGCACCACAGGCACGCAAAACTGTTGCCGCAGATTCATTATCGATCAGTGCCAACAACAAGTGTTCCACAGTCATATACTCATGACGCTTACCGCGAGCTTCACGGAATGCCAAATTCAATGTGACTTCAAGTTCTTTACTTAACATAGCTTGGATCCACCTTTAGTTGAACGTCAAATGACGAGTTTTATTCTTCCTGAGGTTCTGCGCGACAAAACAGAGGATGCTGGTGCTCACGTGCATAATCTAGCACCTGAGCAGCTTTCGTTTCTGCAACGTCTCTTGTAAATATACCGCAGACTGCATATCCCTGATTGTGAACTTTAAGCATAGTTTCTGTGGCCTTTTCTCTCGAAAAGCCGAAGAACTGCTGTAATGCGTCTACTACAAAATCCATTGGGGTAAAGTCATCGTCCAGCATGACAACTCGATACATTGGTGGCGGCTTAACTGCGAGCTTTTCTCTTTCAAGGACGAGCTCACCATCCCCGCCATGATCATGCTCTAGATCATCTGATTGGTTACGTATAACAAAACCAGGGTGATCAACATGAACATGAATAACATCTAGGCTGTCAACAATATTTTCTGAATACTGCATAGCTGTATGACATTTACCCTTCATTTGTCTTTAACCTCTTTTTATTTTAGTCGAGTTTCTTCAATGGAACAGTCATTTTTTGAAACCCATCACTAATAAATGAATGAAGTATGCTTTTAAACACTAACCAATTGTCTTAATTGAGATATAAGGTTATTAGGCGATTGCCCTTTCACCCCTCTCAAAGTGCCCAGATATTCACGACTTCAGAACGCCATCAATACAGTCAACACAATCGATCCCAGTTCCAAACAAGCAAAAAATTTTTTTTGAAAAATTGTAATTTAAGCGGACATATAGTGAGGCCAACTTAGAAAAAAACAACCCCTTTCAGCTATTTTAGTCGCTGTTAACAAAAAGCACACATGCTCAAGGAATTTAGTTATAGAAAATTGATGAATTTAAAATTGCTTTACATCTTTTCAACCATGAGCCTTATGATATCAAAATTAAGTTGCATTTGCAGTGGCAATTGATACACCCTTAAACATGAATAAAACAGTTCAACCAAATGTCTACAGCGATGAACGTGTCAAAGGTTTTAATTCATAAATGATACTTGCCCACACGCCAAAAATACGGGCTCCTAGCCATTAAAAGCCAAATACCAGCAATGCCTATTTGCCTTCTTTTTTCACTCTAAAATCATAAATGTAAGTGTTTTTTTTACACTCCTGAAACGCTGTGAACAAAATAGCAGCTCTTTTTACAATAGTCACTCACAAAAAAGCACTTTTTAACCTCTTGTCACTTGACTATTTTTCCCGAATCGCTCAAATTGTTTGTAACAGTTGCTCATAACTCAGGACGTTTAAGTTTCTGTTGCAGGAGTAAAAAGTAAGATTTATTCAGCGAAGAAACGCATTACTTACTTTTTATGTAGATTCAGTTTGCTAGTCAACATTGGCTAGGGTTAACCCAGAGGGAAGGTATATGGCTCAGGGGAAAGTTAAATGGTTCAATAATGCCAAAGGATATGGCTTTATCAGGCCGGACACTGGTGGCGATGATTTATTTGTTCATTATTCCTATATCACAATGGATGGCTACAAAAGCTTAAAAGCTGGCGAACCAGTGGAATACGATATTCGTGAGGCTCCAAAAGGTCTCCACGCTATTAATGTTGTTTGCCTTGAAGAGCGCAGCGACAACGAAGAGATCGAAGATCTCACTGCTGAGCGTGAAGCTTATGCAGCAAAAGCTGGTCATAAAATTCTAAAGCCAGCCTATGATCAGCAAAACCAAGACTCAAAAGAAGAGTCAAAAGAGTCTGCAGAGTACTACTAAAAAAGCGCCTGCAAAGCTTACTCTTGCAAAAGTGAATCACAACCCATTCTTTTAGAGTGGGTTCACTTTTTTCTACACACCACTACTTGCCACAATATGACCAATTCCCTCTCTTAAAAGCAAAAAAAACGCCGCATAAAGCGACGCTTTCTTTAAACCCTAAACAACTTACATTGACTGATTACATCTTTTCAATCATTGCATCGCCAAAGGCTGAGCAAGAAAGAAGCTGTGCATCATCCATTAAGCGCTCAAAGTCATAGGTCACCGTTTTGGCTGCAATAGCACCTTCCATACCTTTGATAATCAAATCTGCAGCTTCCACCCAGCCAAGATGACGAAGCATCATCTCTGCAGAAAGAATCAATGAGCCAGGGTTCACCTTATCTTGGCCAGCATACTTTGGTGCTGTACCATGAGTTGCTTCAAACATAGCAATATCGCTACTCAGGTTTGCACCAGGCGCAATACCAATACCGCCAACTTGCGCAGCAAGTGCATCAGAGATGTAATCACCATTCAAGTTTAGAGTAGCAATAACCGAGTACTCTTCAGGTCTCATCAAGATTTGTTGCAAGAAGGCATCAGCAATTGCATCCTTCACAACAATTTCTTTACCAGTATTTGGGTTCTTAAATGTTTTCCATGGACCACCATCGAGAGGCTGCGCACCAAATTCTTCAGCAGCAAGCTCATAACCCCAATCTTTAAAAGACCCTTCTGTGAACTTCATAATATTACCTTTATGAACAAGAGTCACAGATGGCAAGTCATTATCAATCGCATATTGAATGGACTTACGTACAAGACGCTGCGTCCCTTCTTTTGAAACTGGCTTAACACCAATGCCACAGTCTTCAGGGAAACGGATTTTCTTAACACCCATCTCATTTTGCAAGAACTCAATGACTTTTTTTGCTTCAGCTGAATCAGCTTTCCATTCAATACCAGCATAGATGTCCTCAGAGTTTTCACGGAAGATCACCATATCTGTTTTTTCTGGATGCTTAACAGGACTTGGAACCCCTTCAAACCAACGCACAGGTCTTTGGCATACAAACAAGTCAAGTTGCTGACGAAGGGCAACGTTAAGGGAACGAATACCACCGCCTACGGGTGTCGTTAGTGGACCTTTAATAGAAACTGTATACTCTTTGAGTGCTTCCATTGTCTCTTCAGGCAACCATGTATCTTTATCATAAACACTTGTTGCTTTTTCACCACAATAGACTTCCATCCAAACAACACCACGATCTTCGCCATAGGCTTTTTTAACCGCAGCATCAACAACCTTTTTCATGACAGGTGTAATATCAGCACCGATACCATCACCTTCAATAAAAGGAATAACAGGGAAGTTTGGGACATTTAATGAAGCATCTTTATTGACTGTAATTTTTTCGCCAGTTGTTGGCACTTGAATCTTTTGGTAACCCATGAGCGTCTCCCTTGTCATGTTTTTTATGAACCTTTAAATCAATGGCAAAAAACCACCAAGACCTAATACACCCTGTTCATTATTTTGATCGTTCCTCAGTATATACCCTATTATTCATGCCTTTCAAACCAAATTAGCTAAACACCTCCAAGTGTTATTGGAAAAAGCCCAACCGAACATTTTTTAAGCACCTCTCTTTTTTATTCAACTATTCTTAAAAAAATTAATCTCTAAATTAAAGCGTGTTAAATCAAACATATTTTGTTTCCTTTTATTACAGTTATTCACGAAAAAAACAAAATTAAAAATCAACCACTTACCAGAAAAATAAACATAAAAGCTAAAACGTGATTTTCTTCGGACTTAAATTGTAAATTAATATCGCTATACTAACTGAGAGAAGCGATTATTTTGATATAACTCATTTTTCACTAGACGCTTTAGCTATTTTTAAAACACGAATCAATACTAAGGGTGTATTCGTTGCAAACTCATAGAAACAAAACAGCTTTATCTTTCAAACAGACACTCAAAGGTATGTCGCTTGTTGAGTTTATTACTGTTATCGCAATTGTTGGCGTTCTAACAACTGTTGCAGCACCTTTCTTAGGTGATTTAATTGCGCGATACCAAGCGGAAGCTGCAGGCAACCATGTTCTATCAACATTGAAATATTGCAGAGTTGAAGCCCTTAAAAGAGAGAATAATGTTATCTGTGAAATTAACGCATCCACTGAAAATAAAAATGTGACTTCACGAATTTACGCAGACACAAATAATTCTGGCAGCTATGAAGCAAATGCTGACCAACTCTTAAATTCAAGCGTTATGAGCAATACAAGTTTTTTAAAAGTATCTCCAGCAGAAAGCACATGGACTTACAACAGAACAGGTACTGCTGACAACACAGCACTTCAACAAATAGTATTTTGCTCTGTTATTGAAGATAAATCACTTCATCTAGAAACAATTTATATTGATCCACGTGGTGTTATTTATATGAAGGAGGCAGAAAACAATGCAAACTGCCCGGCATAATAACCATTTTTTATTACCATCCAAAAACCAAGGCTTTGCCCTTATGACAGAGCTTGCATCACTCGTGATATTTGGATTTGGCATGCTCGCACTTTCTACTCTCTCCGAAAAAACGGTCAGTGCAAGCTCTGAGTCACTGCAAAGAACTCATGCAAGCTGGATGGTTAACAGCCTCATTTCTAGAATGAGCATGAATGTAGAAGAAGCTCGAAAGCTCGCCTACACCAAAAATAAAGTCAACTGTAATAACGCAAATCCAAATGACCGCACTGTTGCTGATTTAAATAGTATTTTTTGTAAAGGGGCTAACACAGGCGAACAAGGTATGGCTCAAACAAAACCAATTGATGTGATGGGTGATGTTGACTGGGAAATAACCTGCACTGATAGTGATGGCTCTGATGCCCTCGCCTGTTCAAAAAATTCTGTCTTCAATATTACTGTGTCTTGGGAAGCTGCGGGAATAGGCACTTTAAACAGTCGCAAAAGCATTAGTTATGACTACAACCTCTAATAAAATAAAAGTCAGCGTGTAATTCGAATTGTGATGAGAGCATTTATGAAGCATAAGAATCTACAAAACATTGAAAAAATACAGCAACAAAAAGGCATATCTCTTGCAATTGTTGTTGCTTTAATTGCAATTATCTCTGCTATTGTCTTACCAATGGCCAGAACAACGATTCTTGAAGAAAAAATCACACAAAATCATGATTGGCTCAACCTTATTTATAATGAGGCACGCGGCGAAGTCTATCGCCAATCAAGCTCTGAAACCACAGAAATTCAAGAGCTCCTTCAAGCTATGGAAAACCAGTTTTCAGTCAAAGTTGATAACTTACCAGATCACATGACAGAAATTCGATACCGGGATCAAAACGGTATTCCTTACGGTTATTCAATTGACCGATTTCGCGGATTCCAGTTTGACGTAGTAACTGAAGCAGATAGAACCGCAACTGGCGGCTACAACCAGCAAAACATAGGTATTACTTATGTAGCTCGAGGCAATTAACCAATGAAGCAAAGACATTTTAATCAGCCCTTCTCTCCAATATCGCCCTGGAAAAGCCGGGGTATTTCTTTAATAGAGCTTATGATTGCAACAGCAATTGGCTTGGTTATTACTGTTCTTGCGATTAACTATTTAACTTCGAATTTAAAAACACGTAATGTGAATGCCGCTTATGCGACAATGAAAGATAACGGTGCACTAAGCTTGTACTTTTTAGCAAGATACACCCGAGGTGCAGGTATAGAAACAATTCCTATTAACGGCTCTACAAACGTCTCTTCAGGCAACTGTGAAGAAAATCAACCTTGGTGCACTCAAGATTTAACTGCAGCATCAGATCGCCTTGCAATACGGAAAGTGTTTCCTGATGATATGGAAGCCTGCAATGGCGAAATATCCCCCAAGGGCGATGAGCTTGTAGAAATCTTTAGTGTTCTTGAGACCAATGATTATAAAGCACTTGTATGCCAAAGCTACTCCCTTTCAAATAACGATTGGCTCGGAACAGATGCAAAACGAGTATTGCAAACAGGTATCGATGATTTTCAGGTGATGTACTTTGAAACAGGACAAGCATCCCCTGTCAGTGCTGCCAACGTTACGAACTGGGGCAATATACATGGCATTGAAGTGGCCTTTATTGCTAACAGTGAAATTCCAGCACACCTTGAAGCACTCAATCAAAACCTCACCATATTAAATGCAGGTACTCGTACATTCAATGATCGACTTGCTCGACATATTTTCCAAACTTCAATTGCATTCAATAATATGCTCTTAACGGAGACAACCATAGAATGAGAATTCCAAATCAAGGGGTGAGTAGCCAAAGGGTAAATATTAAAGGGATGACACTCATTGAGTTACTCGTCGTGCTTGCGATAGCAGCAGTTTTAATGTCGATAGCAGCGCCAAGCTACTATTCAATGATTCAGGACAAAAGACACCTCCAAGGTGAAACTGTATTACTGGACCTCGTACAACGACAAGAACAATATTTTAGCGACAACCTCACTTACACCCTCACGATGTCGGATATTGGTTACACCACCGGTTCTGCAAGCGTAGACAACGAAATATTTTATGAAATACAGTCAGCAAACTGCCCTAACCAAACAATAGAACAATGTGTTCGCCTTATAGGTGTTCCAGTGGTCGATGGCGATGATTACTTATCGATCAGCACTATTTCCAGCGAAGTAATTCATACAACAGGTATGCCTTAAATTTACAACTCTATGAAGGGTATCATATGACTTTTACAGCACGAAGCTTCCACTCGAAGTCACAGACCCTAGCTTCGGATTCCATCAGCGGCTTTACACTAATCGAGCTCCTCTTCGTGGTCACTATTATTGGAATTGTAATGGCTGTAGGTACAGCAGCTTATGGCAATTATTCAAAACAAATCAATGATGAATATGGCAAGATCTTGGTTGAAGATGTTATTGCTCGCGAAAAAGCATATTATATTCATAATAGAACTTACAGCCTATCCCCCCAAGCACTCGGCTATCCTGCTGGTGCCTTAAGAAGCGAACAAGACTTTTTTGAAATTGCCATTCGTGTTTGTAATGGCGATACCATTACTCGATGTGTTGAGGTGACAGCAAGACCTCTTACAGAGAGTACAACGGGTACAACTTTTGTTCGCGACACAAGAGGCAATAGATCACCTCTTGATGAGTGGTAACCCCATTATTAGCGATTAAACAATACCCCTAAAGTGATTACGAGCCCTGTTGCGAATGAAAATAAGGCAACTGTAACGCTTCTTGAGCGCTTATTCTTTTTTCAGGGCTTGCATCAAGTAGCTTTGCAATAATTTCATCCAAAGTATGCCCCCTTAACATTTGCGTGTTTAAAAATCCAATGCAATTATTATTCTCATCAAACTGCAACGGCGGCATTTTAACAGGCAAATGTAAGTGATGACCTCTGTAAACTGGGTTAGCAGGCTCATCTCTCAGCTTAAGCATTAAGAGCGTCATACCCAAGGCAAAACTATCATGTTTTTCTGCAGAATATTCAAATTGGAGGTTAAACACTTCTGGTGGAAAGTAGCCACTTGTCCCTGGAGGAAAAGAGCCTGGATCAATTGTCTTATCTTCTGTCACAAAACCATAATCAATAAGCTTAACTAAAAAGTTCAGTATGGAAAAATTTTCAGGCTTTATATCCCTATGGTACAGATTTTTTGAGTTCAACTCTGCAACAGCTTTAATGCATTGTTGAGATAAGCTTTCAGTAGTTGCAGCTCGCTCAACAGGATCAGATATTTCATCTAAATCAGTAATAATTTCCAAGCAGTTTTTATCACCAGCCAAAGGCATAAATACATATGACTTTTCATCATCTTCATGCTTTCGCCCCTTATCACTTGTGTGCACATAATCATTTCGAAGATGCGCAAAATCAACCTCACCTAGTAAATAACGCCCACCACCAATCTTATTAAATTGTTTAACTTCTTCAATAGCTGCTTGGCGTGGCGACACATTTGGACGCTTAAGAGCATATTTTTTAACAGCAACAATTTCACCTGTTTCAGTATCAAGTGCGAGACGAACTTTTCCGAAGCCACCCTCGCCTAAAACACCATGAAAAGATTTATTGACACCATATTTTTCAAGAATTTCTTTTTGCTGCTGTCGCGTCAAATTATGAAGTAAAGCATAAATCTTACCACTATCAGCACGAATTAAGCTTGCTTCGAGTTTGGCTCCTGATATTTTTTTGTGCGCCTTAAAGCGCCCACCCTCAAGATGATTAAATACCGTGCCGAAGGAATCATTTATTGCACTGCGAAGCATATTGAGAGTCACCAAGTGATTCTCACGAACATAGGGATTATTATTCATAAGCTGATGATAAATTTCGTCATGCACTTGCTCAGACTTCATTTCATCCCAAGTTTCACCCTTGGCAAAACAAAGAAACTGTTGAGTTAAAATCTGATTATCAATATCATTTTTAATATTATTTAATTGAATATTTTGATGATCGCTATGATTTTGCATGATGCTCAGTGCAACCAATTCTGCGTAGTGCTGCGCCATAGCGGAATGATCGACTACTTTTTCTTGCAGCAATGCTGCAAGAGAGGCCACATTTTGGGTGCCACTTGGCAGTTGAGAACGGTTCGCAATTTTTTCACCTGCAGATGCCAGCTGCTGCGTAAGCTGATTCACTCTATATTCTTGTCGCTGTTCTTGGGATAAGCCCGTACGAGCCTCGTTAAAAGCATTTTTTGCCAGTGATAACTTATTCTGCCAAGATGATTCATATTTAATGTACGGTACCTGACGAATAGATGTCAGTAAATTTTGAGCATTTAAAATTGAATCAGTCATTTTTTTGAGCTTGATGCCTTCAGCTGCACCATATTGATATGAAGGTATCTGATGCTGAACTTGATGTAACAATGAATCCGGTGGAATGGGCAAAGCTGGTAGGGGTCTGTGCTGGAATGAATGGGACTGAATTTGAGCTTCAAAGGAAAAATGACGGACCATAATAAAAACCTACACTTACTGACTTCAATAGAAGTGTAGGTAAAAGCAGGCTTATGCGGAAGTGAAAGTTACCGTTAATTCATTCGAAATAACTGGATGACGGCCTCGTTTTATCGACGTGGCCCTAGCATATCTCGAATAGCATCTGGGTTTGAATATTGTTCATGCATACGATTTTCATTTTGAATCGCATTTAACTGCCAAGGCAAACTATCAGCCAAGCCATCTTCATCCCTTTCAAAGAGCCACACTCTCACAAGCCCACGAGACCATTCCTCTATTGGCAACACATAAGGCACGAGCCAAGAGTTACGCCACGTAGGTGTATTATTGAAGAACCCGCCCCAGTTAGAGATACCAATAACAACAACGATGATGATAAGCCCTCGAGCAAAGCCAAAAACTGTACCAAGCAATCGATCGATGAGCTCTAATCCTCCAAACTTAATGAGCATGGAAACTGCACGCATAATCAGCCCGCCAACAAGAATACTCATCGCAAACAAACCACCATATGCAACAATAGCTCGAATGGCCGGCTGCTGAATAGAGTCTGACAATAAGCCTGCAAATTGCGGTGAAAAATAGCGCGCCACGAGGAAGGCGACGAAGAAATTAATAAGCGACAGTATTTCGCGCCCAAAACCTCTGAGCAAACTGATAGATGTTGAGCCCACAATGACAAGGACTATGGCTAAATCTAACCAATTTATTGTGAAAGGCTCATTCATCTATACACCTCATTTTCTAATCCATTAAATCTGAGCAAACTTATTCGGCTCAACTGCTTCAACGCCAACATACCCAAATCAATCAGTTTTCACAACTTCTAGCATTAAGCCAAATCGCAATAACGTGTCTTACACGTAAATTTAGTGTATGCTCTCATCGGTGAAAGACATCTGAATACTAGGGCTAAACAGCTCAAATATAAAAAGCCAATAAAGAGATGACTAGAGGGTTTAGATCAATACCCAACAGAAAATACTCGACAACCTTGGCTCCGTTTTTATTTGAATGTTTATATAATCAGCAATCGAAACAACGGCCTATGATTCCTGAGTATAGCCCGATCCGGCCGCACTGTAAGGAGAAAATACCGATGAACAGAATCAAGCACACCCTAATTGCAACTCTGACTTGTTGTTCATTATTAGCAGGATGCGAAAATTTAGATTCAACAATGGCAACTACAGCCGCTATGGAAGGCTTACAGGCCGCAACTCTAAGTGATGAGGATATTCGCTCCGTAAGCAAACAAGCTGCAGAAAAAATGGACTCTCAAAACAAAGTTGCGCCAGCCTCTTCTGCTTATACTCAACGCTTAAATAAACTAGTTGCACCATTTCCTGTTATTGACGGCATTCAAATGAACTACGCAGTATATCAATCAGACACTGTCAACGCATTTGCCATGGCCGATGGTACTGTACGTGTTTATTCAGGCCTAATGGACATCCTTACTGATGACGAGCTGCTTTTCGTTATTGGTCACGAGATTGGTCACGTCATGCTTGAACACTCTAAGCGCCAAACACAACTTGCAATGTCGACATCAGCAATACGCAAAGGCACCGCGGCTGTTGGTGGTACTGTTGGTCAAATCGCGCAATCCGACCTCACAACACTTGCAGAAAACATTGTTCATGCTCAATTCTCTCAACGTGAAGAGAAACAAGCTGACGATTATGGTTATGCTTTCTTGGGCCGTAACAATAAGAACCAAGCCGCAGCTATTACCGCACTAAGAAAGCTTGGTAATGAAGGTGGCGGTCTTCTTTCAAGCCACCCTAACCCTCAGGATCGTGCTGACAGACTTGCTAACAAATAAAATAGGCTATTGAAATGTTACCAACACCCATTTTTCGTCGAATAGGCGCTATGACTTATGACTTTCTTCTACATGCAGCGCTATGGATGATTGTCTCTGGCATATTTACAGGCGTGGTGCTTAAAGGACAAGAACTCGATAATGAGCACCAGTACATGCTGAGTTTTACACTCTTCCCGTTACTTGTACTGGTGAGCTTTAGCTTTGTCTCTTACTTTTGGCGTAAAAATCAGCAAACACTTGGCATGCAAGCTTGGCGCCTTAAAATAGTCAATAAGGAAGGCAAAACACCAAGCATGGCACAAATCGCAATACGCTTTGCGATTGGCTTTGTAACACTTGGTGCTGGCATTATTTGGTGCCTGTTTGATAGAGAAAAGCGCAGCTTACAAGACGTGCTTTCGCCTACAAATATTGTATACATCCCAAAAAGCATCTAGGAAGCTATCCTCCTTTTCAACAAACACAAGGGGTTACAGCACCAGCAAAAGCCAGTGCTGTTGACTCTTGTAATGCCTTATTGAAAACCTGCCAAGGCTTATCTACTTTTATACATATCCCTTTTAAGCTCAAGCGATAGCTATCGCTTTTTTTGCGCTCATCATAGGTTATGTTATGAAGTATTTAACACTATTGTTTGGTGTGTTAAGCCTACTCACATCAAGTTTGACCTTCGCCCAAAAAGCCCAAAACAAACAAGAGCCAACTCATAGGTTATTACTTATTGGCGATAGCCTTAGTAGTGATTTCAGTGTTAATGCTAATGAAACCTGGATTCATTATATTGAAACCAATTTAAGCCAATATAATCCAGAATGGCAGCTCACGAATTATAGCCTGCCACACTATACTGTTAATCATGCAGCACGAATGATTGACTATATGCTTAAGAATGAAAAACCTGATGCTGTAGCAATACAGCTCGGCTTAAATGATGCGCTCAGTGCTGCACCTGTAAGGGAAATAAAAGCAAAACTTGAAAAATTAATTGCTCAAATACAAGAATTTAACATACCTATTATTGTTATTGGCACCAGCATGAGACCTGAATTTGGCGAAAATTACGTGAAACGTTATCTCGAAATGTTTCCAGAACTAGCAGTACAAAATCAAACAGCGCTTATTCCTGACATGATGGCTCATATTACTGTATCCCCAACGCTCTTAGAAAATGATCTAGTGCATGCGAACAAAGAGGGGCATAAACAAATTCTCACAAACGTTTGGCCAGAGCTTCAAGTCTTTCTTAATTGCGTTAAAGCCCAAAAAATATGTTACATCCAACCTCCAGAAGAAGAAGAGAACAATAAAGATAAAAAGAAAAAGAGAAAGAAGTAATAGCAAGATAATACACTGAACACTAATCTTTCAGACAAGCTAAAAAAAGGTCATGCATGATTAAAAAAACAGCTCTTTTAAGCATCTTATTTTTATCTACTTTATCTCATGCAGAGCTTTTTAAATACCAAGACCAAAATGGCAACTGGCATTTTACAGACAAGGTCCCTACAAGCCATCAAAGCGCTGCTGAACAAGTTAATTATGAACATACACCTCTAGAATCATTCGAAAATACAGATGTAAACATACCTGAAATATTAAGTCATCATTTCTTACCTAAAAATGCAATAGAGGAAGCATCTCTTGCGGTTGTAGGGATAGAATCTAAACTAGGTGTTGGTTCAGGCTTTTTCATTACAAATACTGGATTTATTATTACCAATAAACATGTAATAAAACCAAGCGCTAAAACTGATGAGCACATGAAAACCCTACAAAGCCAAAAAGATAAACTGGATGACTGGGAATCAAACTTAAAACAACGAAAAAATAAACTTACAAAGGTTCAAAAAGAATTATCTGACTATAAAAGCCATATCGATAAAAGTGCCACAAAACTTACCAACACTGACTTGGCAGACTATGAATACCGTATGAGCGAATTTAACACCTATAAAAAACGATTCGAAGAAGATGAAGCGCGTTTCAATGAGAACAAATCCAAGCATACAAAATCATACCGTGAATTTAGTATGTTACTGAATCAAGCACAACTTGCAAAAACATTTAGAGTATTCACAAAGGATCAAAGAGAATACACAGCAAGGCTTATAGAGGTCAGTAATAACTATGATCTTGCACTTCTTAAACTTGATGTAAAAGAAAGTCCGCTACTGCCCCCGGGCCAAACCAAGACACTGTCTCAAGGTGAAAGAGTTTTTGCCATCGGTAGCCCTCTTGGCCAAAGAGACTCCGTCACTTCGGGCGTTATCACCCGTGTATCTCGCAATGTCGTGATTACAGATACTCAAATTTTACCTGGAAACTCTGGCGGACCGCTGATAACAGAAACAGGAAAAGTTGTTGCTGTAAATACACTTAAAGTATCCCAGCAAAAAGGTTCAGAAGGCTTTGGCCACTCAATTCCTATTGAAGTGGTTACCAAAGAGTTCAAACAATGGCTTAATCCAAACATTTAGCTTGCACACCTATACCCATGACTTTAAAGATTAAAAACGTCTTAAAAAGTGCACTCTTTTCCCGCATTTTATAAAAAATACCCGACTGACTCACAAGGACATTATGTCCTTTTTTTATACTTTAAATAAATTGTTGAGCTTTACAGCATTTTAATATTGACAACTTGTTTACACGAGCAGTACATTGAACTTCCCCATTAGAAAAAATACTTCTCCCAAAAGGAGACAATAAAAAAGTATGGAGTCTTTTTATTTCAGTGTACTTTCTAAAAAAACCAAGGGGAATTGTAAATTATTTATTATGGAGATTTAAACAATGTCAATAATCGAAAGACGTCAAAATGCACTACCACGTGGTGTTGGACAGATTACTCAATGTGTAGCAGATCATGCAAGCAAGGGGCAGATTACTGACGTTGAGGGTGAACGCTGGATAGACTTCGCTGGCGGTATAGGGACATTAAATGCTGGGCATTGTCCACCATCAGTTGTAGAAGCCATTCAAGCGCAAGCTGCAAAATTAATCCATACTTGTATTCACGTGGCAACTTACGAGCCATACATTGCTTTAGCAGAAAAATTAAATGCAATTACGCCTGGCTCTTTTGCAAAAAAATCATTGCTTTTAAATTCAGGTGCAGAAGCTGTCGAAAATGCAATTAAAATTGCAAAGCATGCCACTGGTCGCAATGGCATTGTATGCTTTGACAACAGTTTTCATGGTAGAACATATTTAGGTATGTCTCTTACATCAAAAGTCGAGCCTTACAAAAAAGGCTTTGGAAGTCCTGCGAATGAAATTCATCGTGTGCCATTTCCGTTTGCCTATCGTTTAGCAGACGGTGATCAAAAGAAAGCCAATCAAATGGCATTAAATGCAATTAAAGAAGCATTCATTAATCGTTTTGACCCAAGCCAAATTGCTGCCATTATTTTCGAACCAGTGCTTGGTGAAGGCGGCTTTATTAGTGCTGATGCAGAATTTTATGCAGAGCTTCGCCAAGTGACACAATCCTATGGCATTTTAACAATTTGCGATGAAATTCAAACTGGTTTTGGCCGTACAGGCCACTTCTATGCAGCAGAGCACTTTAAAATTGATTACGACATGATTATTTCAGCAAAATCTTTAGGTTCAGGCATGCCTATCAGTGCAGTCACTGGTCGTGCTGAAGTAATGGATTCACCTCAGCCCGGCGGCCTTGGTGGCACCTATGGCGGCAATCCAGTTTCTTGTGCGGCAGCACTTGCAACCATTGATTTATTTGAGACAACAGATTTGTTTGAAAAAGGTCAAAAACAAGCTACTGTCGTACGTAATGCTTTACTTGATATGGCAGAAAAATACGACATTATTGGCGACGTTCGCGGTGTAGGCTCAATGCTTGCTCTAGAAATAGTGTCTGATAAAGAAACAAAAAAAGCCTCAAAAGCCCTCACAAATGAAATTGTGCAATATTGCTTAGGCCAAAAGCTACTTGTGTTGACGGCTGGCACACAGGGCAATGTTATACGCTTACTTGCACCGCTTGTGATGGATGAAGACATGATGGAGTCAGGCCTTCAGATTCTGGATAAAGCAATAGCACACGCAGCAAAGGCATAATCAATAAACTTGGAGTAGCACGGCTGCTCCACCCTATTCTCATAGGTGACAAACGTGAATACAATTCAAGATTTAAAAAGCTGTTTTATTGACGGCACATTTCAAAATGGTCAAGCACCAAACACACTAACAGTCACTGACAAATACACAAGTGAAACGCTTGCAACGCTTCAGTATGCAGACGAAAAACAACTTAAGCTTGCGCTCTCATCAGCATCTCAAGCATTCCAATCTTTCAAAAAGACAAGCGCTGGTGATAGATCAAACGCACTCCTTAAGCTTGCATCTCTTATTCAAAATGATAAAGCAACCATTGCGCAAATTATTATCCAAGAAGCAGGTAAACCTCGTAGCTATGCTGAAGCTGAGGTTGACCGATCTGTTGCAACCATTGAAGCAGCAGCACATGAAGCACTTCGATTCACAGGCGAAATGATCAATATTGATCATCATAACGGCATTGGTCGACAAGCCATGACAAAACGTTTTGCTAAAGGTGTAGTTGCTGCTATTTCTCCTTTTAATTTTCCTTTAAATTTAGCACTCCATAAAATCGCACCAGCTATTGCTGTTGGCTGCCCTGTTCTTTTAAAACCATCACCATTTACGCCATTAACAGCTTTATATTTAGCGGCGCTTGTTGCCAAACTTGATTTACCTAAAGGCACACTTCAAGTCATCAACTGTGATAACTCACTTGCGCAGGAACTTGTATCGGCAGATGAAGTGGCCATGATTTCATTCACTGGTAGTGATAAAATTGGCTGGCACATTAAGCAAAGCGTGCCTAAAAAACCAGTTGCTTTAGAGCTTGGCGGCAATGCTGCTCTTATTATTGATGAAAATGCAGATATAAAAGCAATCGCTCAAAAACTCATCCCTGGCGCATTTTTATATGCAGGCCAAATTTGCATCTCAACACAACGAGTTTATGTGCATGAAAGCCAATATGAAGACTTAATTGATGAAGTAAGATCTGCTTTAGAGAATTTACACGTAGGTAACCCTGATGATGTAAATGTGCTTTGCGGCCCTGTGATCGATAAAAAAGCGTTTGATCGAATTGCTGCAATGGTGACAGAAGCATGCGATAATGGTGCAGAAATCATTGCACAGTCAGCATCTCGCGATGACCAGCGTCATATTTATCCACCAACAGTACTCACTTGCACGAAACCTAATGACAGGGTTATACAAGAAGAAATATTTGGCCCAGTTGTTTCTATTGAGCCATTTAAATCATTCAAAGATGCAATAGAGCTTGTGAATAATTCTCGTTATGGGCTCCAAGCTGGCGTATACACAAGTTCAATTGAGCACATGAAACTGGCATTCGACCAACTTGAAGTGGGCGGCGTTATTATGAACGATATTCCTGGCTTTAGAGTTGATGCCATGCCCTATGGTGGCGTGAAAGATTCAGGCACCGGCAGAGAAGGCCCTTACTATACAATGTTAGAAATGACAGAGCCTCGTTTACTCGTCTACTAAACAATAAATAACAAGCAGCTGTTTATTATAAAGATTGCAGCTGCTTGTTATGCCACTGACTTAACGTCAGTAATGCGATCAGGGCACCAGCTAAACAATAGGCCATATCAGACTGCGTGTCCCACACATAACCTTGAGTTCCTAAGAATGAATCTGCCCCTTCGCCACTAGCAACAGCGACGCCCCACTCAATAAGCTCATAAACAGCACTCAATGCTAAACAAAAGCAGGTAATAAAAAAGGCTTGCCAAATACTGCCATTAATAATACGCTGACGTATCACAATCTCCCGTGCAATCATTGCTGGTACAAACCCTTGTATAAAGTGCCCAACTTTATCGTAATTATTTCGCGCTAGATTAAATTCATCTTTAAGCCAGTTAAATAAAGGCACCTCAGCATATGTGTAATGACCACCAATCATGAGAACACACATATGCAATAAAATCAGACAATACACTAATGTCGTTAATGGGCTTTTTTGGCGCGTCAATGCAAGGATAATAAAACCAATAACAGCAGGTATTACTTCTAAAAACCAGGTGAAGTAATTATGAGGCTGAATCGCAGACCATATAAAGACACTCATAAAAAGCACAAACCAAATTATTGGAGCTGCACTTGCATAGGACCTATTCATAAAAATACCACTCAATCCAGTTGATTTATTTAAGACGAGTCTATTGCATTTCATGAAACAAAAGCGCATACAAAAGGTCATTTCTGTTCAAGTATTCGATACATTGCTTATTTAGCAACCACAATAGTGTCAATTTGTAATGAACCTACCTTTTACTATTGAATAGACATCAAACCACAAATACTATTTCTGACTTTAAAAATCGACTAATAATAAAGGGTTATATTATGCCAAGTCCGAGTAATACAACAGCGCCAACCACACAAACATGCTATTTAGATATGATGCATGGCCAATTTCACGGAAATGAGTTACTCCAACATCTAAAAGTAAAGATAAACGATTTGAACCCTTCAAAGATGAAGCATAGCTACTCCCTTGGGAGCAAAAATCTATCAAAAATAAAGCACAGCTATTCAGTTAGCGGCCAAAGGCTGTCACACAAAATAAGTTTTAATGTTAAAAATATTCAACAACGGGTCAATTCAAATCATAGACCAATGATATCAGTCTATACATTTAATCAGGAATCTACATTACCTCGACAGCATCAAAGACCGAGCAACCTTTATAACCACCCGCTTTTAAATGTGCATCGAGAACAATATGCGCTACCACTGCATAAAAAATACGCAGCTCGAACACTAAACCCATTTACAGGCCGCCGAGTTATCCTTAGAAAGGATTTATTTGATCAAAGCATTAATGTGCAGTACCAAAAAACAATTCTTGGCATTCCTTTTAACGTCAGTGCGGAGAACATAGACTTAGACCGAAATTTAAACCGGCCATTACACCCAGGGGTTCACTCGGGAGTGCCTCAAAATAGAATAGAAGATATACATCTGGTAAAGGTAGCGCGGCCCATAGAGCCAAGAGCAACCCAACCTCAGCACCCTATGCGCTCATAATGACAACATTCTTGTACAACTGATGTAACTTTCAATATTCTTTTTTTAGAGATAAGAGTAGGATCCCAATTTATGCCCATCCCATTGGGTATCCAGCTTATCTCAATTTATACCCTCGAGGCATACATGAACAGACCCATCGCTCGCAAAAGATCACTTAAAGAGTCTCTTTGCTTATTGCAATCTCGCTACTTATCAAATACATCGTATACAGTTGGCGCACTTAAGCACGAGCAAATGCTTCATAACCGCTTCTGGGAATGGTTTTATAAAGCTGATACTTATGGACTTATCGATCAAGATATTCCCGATGGCAACCGCTATGAGCCAATGCCTTACCTCCTTATGGCAGAGATTCTCAACCGCCTCGAGCTCAAACCAAATGACGTTTATGCTGACATTGGCAGTGGTAAAGGGCGCTCATTGATACTTGCATCTCAACGAAACGTCTCAAAAGTGATTGGCATCGAGTACTCAAAAGAACTTGTAGATGTAGCTCGAGTCAATGTAGCTCGTCTTAAACAGAAAAAAGCACAAGTAGAACACTACTGTGGCTTAGCGCAAGAGTTTGACTATTCGGAAGTAACATGTATTTATTTCTACAATTCCTTTGGAGAAGAAACACTAAGAGAAGTCATGGCCTCTTTAGAGAAGTCCCTAGAAGAAAACCCAAGAGAACTTCGTATTGCTTATGCAAACCCACAGTGCAAACAGGTCTTTGAAGAGTCAAAGTACTTTGAGCAGTATGATGTGTGGGAAGGCCAAGATTTTCCAGATTTTTGGATTTACCCACCACAGCCTATTGCCGTTTCATTTTGGCGCACCTATTAAGCCTTAGCAAATCCTCCCACAGATTCTCAAAAATGATGGCCAAGAGCCCTATTTTATAGCCTGGCCATCTATCATACTTTTGTAAATTTCTAGAGTAGAAACTCTAAAAAAATAAAGACTAAAAAGGGCTTAGAGCCCCGCCCATCCCATTGAATTTTATAGCTTTTTCAGCACAAAACTCGCACTATGGCTGCAACAAGAAAACTTATAGAACTCAATTACTTGCAACTTGCGATTAAACAGGTCAAACTCTCAAAAAAAAGAACGTAGAGTCACTTAGGCAACGTCCCTAATACTACGACCACGTTTCTTGCATAGGGTTCAGGCTATTGAGCAACTCGATCATCTCAAAGCTTTGAATCATAGATTCACTGTTTAATACATGTAAAAAGAATTATGACACTTGCCCCGCACTCTCAATCTCATATCGATAGACCAAGCACTGCTGTTGATAATGTTATCTTCAGTGTTATTGATAACGACCTACACGTACTTCTTGTCAAACGTGGTGAAGTTCCATTCCCTAAAGAATGGTCAATCGTTGGTGGGTTTGTTGATACTCATAAAGATAACGACCTTGAAGCCACAGCTCAACGTAAGCTTATTGAAAAAACTGGTATCTCCGCACCGTACTTAGAACAGTTTAAAACAATTGGAAGTGCTAACCGTGACCCACGCTGTTGGTCGATTACAACAATCTATTTCTCCCTGCTTCCATTTAGTGAACTCAAACCTACAGATGAGCACGTCGAAGCAGCGCAGTGGTTTAAGCTTGAAGAAGCGATCAACATGCCACTCGCGTTTGACCATGCTGAAATATTAAAAGATTGTGCTGATCGCTTGAGAAGCAAAGTGCTCTATACGTCCCTACCTGTTCACTTAATGCCAGAGACGTTCACCCTTAGTGAACTGCAAAAAGTCTATGAAACCATAATTGGCGAAACTATAGATCAAAAATCATTTAGAAGACGTATTCTGAATACGGATATTCTGATTGAAACCGATATGACAAAACAAACAAGTAAACGCCCAGCAAAACTTTATATTCGTAACCCTGAGCTTGATACTCACTTCTTCACTCGAAATATTGAAGGCCCTAACCGTCAAAATTAAAGTGATTTACAGTTTAAGCATATTGGAAAAGGCACTTTAAAATAAAGTGCCTTTTTTATTTCTTTTGCATACCTATCCAGCTATTTATTTCTTAATAACACCCAAAACTTGAAGTTATTTTAACCAAAAGAAACATTTGCGTTACAAAATATCGACAGAGTTTTAAAGCCTCTTTAGAATCCATACCAGTCAATATCAAATTACAACTAACGATATTTAAAGGATATCTCCTATGGGTTTTTCAGCAAATTTTCCAAAAACAGGCGGTTCATCTTATCAACCTCATGAGTTTATGAGTGATAGCCAAGCAACCCAATTCTCCCCTGCAAAGGAGAAAGAAAAAGGTAATCAATACCAGCAACAAGCTGCTGCACCACTTCCACCAACACCAACATACGAATCATTATTTCCTGAAGCTCGTATTCCTCGTGCACTTTTCACACTTGGCGAAAAATTTGGTGGCCCTCAAATGCTTTCTAAAGCAAACGAAGCAAGCGCGCCAAGTCCTGTAGCAAAAGTCTATGAAGATCTTTTCGACATTATTAACAGCTGGGATAAGCTGACTGTATTTGTTGATGATTCTGGTTCTATGGGTGGTAGCGGCTCAATTGTGTACTTCCCAGGTTTAGATATGGAACCACAAAACCCAGACCGTATGGGCGAAGGTCAAATGCTTATGGGTCATTTGCTTGATTTCATCATTGCTGCACGAGACCCTGCACGAGCACTGCCAATTGAAATGGTGAGTATCCATAACCGTTTAGGCGAAGACAATACAGACCCACAACGCCTTGAAGTCTATGGTGTCACTACACCTCGCGACTTAAAAAGATTTTTCGATGATCATAAACCAGGGGCAGGCACTCCAGGGGCAAATCTATTCGTGCCTATTGCACGGCAGCAGAAGCAGAGCCTAACAGCAAGATTATTAAACGTAAATTTATGGCACTTGGTGATGGCGAAGATAATCATGATTCAAGCCGCAAACTTGCAAGCTCCGTGGTAAGCCTATGGAAAAACTTTAATGCAACAGTCACGCTTTTCCCATTAACACCTTCTGGCGGCCGTGGCTTAAAGTGGATGGACAAATCAGACTCAGCAAGCCCTAAAGGCAAAGTTGACACAACTGATGACTTCCTTTCTGAATACATTCAAATTTTAACAACTACTGTTAAAAACCAATATGGTCGTATGAGCCCTAAACGTGATGCAGCACTTAAAGAAATTAAAGCTGTTGAAAAACAAATCGAAGCAATTGAAAAAGACCTGAAATATTCTTTTGGTTTTTCATTTGGTCGCCCAAACCCTCTTCTAAAAGTGCCAGCACTGTTTGATCAGCTACAAAAGGTTGAGCAAAAGTATGAGCTTCGCACAAAAGATTCTCGTGGTCTTTACTCACCATTTGACTATTTTGCAAAAGCACTTCTTTCCGAACTGCCAAAGTATGATTCTGTTGATGAACGCGACTCTAATACACATAAAGTCATGAATGCAATGAGCCGCAGCTTTAATAGCATGATGGTTTAAGCATCCACATCATTTGGTATATAAAGGGCAGCTTCTCGCAAGTAACGAGGGGCTGCCCTTTTTTATTTTGCATCGACTGCCGACTTATCGAGCTAACTGATGTAAAACACTATTGAAACAAGATTAAAGTCAATCTATTATGACATCCTTTATTGCAATAACAAAAAACAGGAATGAATTATGCAGTTGGGCACAGGAATCGGCATCCTCAAGCCACTCACAATATTAACCGCTTTATCAGCCAGCCCTCTTCGCGTATTTGGAGCAGTACAACCTGTTGCAAGCTCATCAAGGTCATTAAGCGGCTTTCAGTCAATGCCAAGCTCTGCTCTTACAGAGCATATGCCAACGATTAATGATGATGTCATTAAATCAATGGAACCACGTGTAGCCCTTGATAAAAAAGCAGCGGCAGCAAACACATTTCATACAACAACAGCAGCTTCAAGTGTTGAAACTGCTGTTGTTGACGATGCAGCAGTCAACGACGACGATGATGACGATGACGACAATGGCTCAACTGGTGGTGGCGGTGGTGCTGTTGTGGGCGGCGGTAGCACTTCCTCAACCGGTAAAACTGGCTGCTTTTCACTCGAATCAAGCTTTTTAGCTCTGCACAGGACAAAAAACAAGCACATTTAATCGCCAAGAGTCCTCCTTTCAAAACCTAGGCTATCTTGGTGGTGTAAAAGCACAAATACTCGCAAACAATCCTAGAGCTATTGTTTTTGGTGACTGTGCAGGTCATATTCGAAATGTAACTATTCATTCAGGCAGCATTTTTCACTTAGAAGATAGCCGCAAAACTCTCGAAATAGTCGATTCAACCATTTATCCGAAAGCTCAGGTGTTTGCAGGCTCAAATATTGATGATGCAAAAGTCCGTGGCACTATGCGTGGTGGCATTATAAAAAATACTTATTTAAGGGCTTATGGTGAAATGAACGATGGCCTAGCAACAGATGCTGATATCTATGGGCTGATGAATGGTGGATACATACATAAAAGCACTATATGCCCAGATGGAATAGTGAGCAAGGGCGACTCGTTTAACAACCAAAATATTGGTATTAAAGTCCCTTTTCATCGCATGGTAAAAGATACGGTTCGATCTGGCGTTTATGGCTTCTTTAACACAACCCAAATAGGCAAAGGCAAGATGCCGGAAGCCTTACCAGCTTACGACAATTCAATGTCAGATGTAGCCACCTCATCTCAAGCACCAGAAAAGAAACCTCTTCTTAAGAGAGAGGACTCCGAGGACTATTCTGCAGACAAGGTTGATAGATCATCCCAAGATGAGCTCCTTCCTGCATACGAGGGCCAACAAACAGCGCCTACAACAACAGAAAAAAGCATAGAGAAAAACACTTCAAAAAATCCTTTTGATCAACTTTAAAAGAACTTGAAGTCGCAATGCAATGCCTTGATCACGAGCTCTGCATTGCGGTTTTTTATTGCGCCGCTGAGCGCGGAACGAACTCAAGCACCGTTGCATTTATACAATATCTTGGCATACCATCTGGACCATCAGGAAACACATGCCCTAAATGGATACCTGAGCTTGCAGACTTAATCTCAACTCTATCCATACCGTAGCTTTTATCTTCATGCTCCGTTACAGCACCATCAATAGGTTTTGTAAATGAGAGCCAACCGGTACCAGAGTCAAATCGATCTCGTGTGTCAAATAATGGCTGACCACTTAATTTGTCAATAAATACACCATCTGGAGTGTTTTTAAAAATTTCATATTGTTTGCAAAAACGGCCATCCGTCCCTTTTTGAAAGGCCACATTATAAGCTTCAGTATCACCAAGTTTAAAGCTGCCTAAGGCTTTGTAAAACGCTTCTGGTGTCATGTACCCTTGTTGACCAAAAACTTCTTTTCCATCTTCAACAAACAGAATTGTAGGTGTCGCCCACGTTGGTGTTTTAATTTCGAGTTTATCTAATTGTGATGCAAGGCGACTTACGACCGGAATTGTACCCTTATAATCATTGAGCACATTTTCTTTAAACTTTTCACAATAGGGGCAATATTGCTCTGATTCAATCACAACAACATGCTTCCCTTTCAAAAGCGCAGTATTATCAACTTCTGTTTTCTTTTTCTCTTTAAAAGTCACGCCTGTTGAATGATCTGGACAGTAGCCATTTGGATTTTTCTTTAAGTAATCTTGATGATACTCTTCTGCGACATAAAAGTTCTCAAGTGGCTCTATGAGAGTTTTAATATCACCATACCCAGCTTCAGTTAATTTGACTTGATATTCATCTAACACCTTCTTCGCAACTGTTGCTTGCTCACTTGTTGTTGTCAAAATAACTGACCGATACTGGGTTCCAATATCATTGCCTTGACGATTGAGCTGAGTCGGATCATGGCTTTCAAAATAGTGTTGCAAAAGCATTTCTAAATTGAGCTTATTAGCGTTGTATTTCACTTTGACAACTTCTGCAAAATTATCAGGATTCATTTTATTTTCTGATTTTATAATTTCTTTATATTCTGGTTTTACACCATGACCATTAGCATAGCCAGACACAACATCCATAACCCCATCGAGTGCTGCTGTACGCTTTTCAACACCCCAAAAACAACCTGCACCAAAAACAATGGTTTCTACATGATTACTTGAGTTATTTGCAAGATTAGCTTCAGGGCTGTTATTCAAGAGCGACCGAGCAGAGGCGAAGCTTGAAAGCGTTAATAGCAAAATACATAAACTTTTAATATAAGGGATATTTTTCACAAAACGACTCCAAAACTAGCATAAAAAATAAAGTCTCTAGAATTTAATAGTAAAACAGAACCTTATCATAGATATCACAAAAGCATCATAATTAGAAAACATCTAGCGACTTTAAGTGCGCTCACTATACCCATAGCGATTGAATTTTAGGAGTAAAAAGCGCCTCATGAAGTTGCTTAGCAAGGCGCGACAACGCTGCATAGCAATTCTATGTAAGGGGTCGCAACAACGCTAAGCAGCTTCATGTGGTGAGAGAGACGCCTAAAATTCAAACGCTATGGGTATATAGTAATCAACTCTGGCGAGAATAGTTTGAGAAAACAAAAAAGCCCTTTTGACTAAAAGGGCTTTTTAAAGAAGTGAAATAACTGCCTAACTCTGGTCTACATAAATAAGTTTTTCTGTATCAAAACCAGCAGCTTTTGCTTTAAGCACAAGGGTATCGAGCTCATCTTGGCTTAAAGATTTATGACGAGATAAGATCCAAAAGTAAGAGTGATCAGGACCCGAAATTAATGCCGTTTCATAATTGTCATCTAAATAGAAAACGATATACGACGCATAGAATGGGCCAAAAAAAGACACTTTTAAATGAGCAACATCTGAAGATTCAACAAAGTATGCCTTACCTTCCGCTTCATCCCATTCTCCCTCTTCTGCATTAAAGCCTCTATTGATCACTTTAATGCCGCCATCAGGTTTCAGTGAGTATTCTGCAGTGACATGATCGAGACCTTCCTCAAAAGAATGGTCAAGACGTGCTATTTCATACCAAGTGCCAAGGTACGGTGAAATTTCAAAGCCGGCAACAGGTTTTACCTGCTCTGGCACATTGATGCTACACCCTGCAACGAGTATCGCAAGACAAGCAAACCATTTTTTCATACATCATCCCTGAATAATAAATTGTCTAGAAAAGCAAGAGGTCTTAAGACTGACCATATGAGTCTTGGTATTTCTTTTCGCTTTCAAGTTTAAGCGCACGACCTTCAACAATTTTATCGTTACCTTCTTGGATTTTCTTTTGACCTTTATTGATACGCTCATTGCCTTTGTCAATCAATTTATTGCCTTTAACAACATCAGCGTCGCCATCCTTCCAGTTTGATGCTACTTCTTTCAGCTTTTCTGCTTCTTTAGAAATAGCAGCTGCATCACGAGATTGGCCAGCTTTCGTGCTTAACTGTCTATAAGCTTGACGGCTTGCTTCAACCTGAGCTGTACCTTCACGGACAAGCTCACTGCCTTGATTAATTTCTTTTTGGCCTTTAGCAATTGCTTTTTCACCATCTTTAAGGAGATCTTCACCATCTTCAATAAGTTCAGCACCTTTTTTCCATTCTTCGCTATACCCTTCTATAGAAGATGCTTTTGACGACATCATATCACCAAATGATGGGCCTGATGCACAACCAGTCAATTGAAATAGAGCAAGTGCAGCAGCAGAAACAAGAACTTTTTTAGTACCAAACTTCATTTTTGTCATGAATTTTTTCTCTCTTTTAAGTCAGTTTTTGGATTACTGGAACGCATAGTACAAATTGCAATATGAACATCATGCGAACAATTTTTAGCCCAAAATAGAAATAGCATGCGTTATCTTAATATATTCTGAATACTACAAGCCAAAATACTAGCCTTATTTTATAGCAGTCTCAGCAAACCGTGGGTTAAAAAATTGATCCACAGCAGGCGCAGAAACTGGATGCACTTTAAAAAAATCAACACCTTTAATATACTGATTCACTTTTTTCAGCAAACCAAATGGCAGAAGTGTTGTCACTATTTTAAGAGCCTTATAATTGCCATCTTTATTGCCTTTATTAGGGAAATAATCCTTGTCATGGATTTGCTGCAAGCGTGTAGGTTGTCCCTCTGCCATTGATTGTAATGATAAAACTCGGTTTTCCATTATTTTAATAAGCTTTGCATTCTTTTTATCATTTTCTAAATTGAGTCTCATAGAAATAACTTTAGCTTGATCAATTGCCGCCATAAATTCAGGGTGATGCGTATCTTGTAAATAATGCACTAATTCGTGATACAAAGAAGATTTAACATCATCACTTGTCCCTATTGCATTAACACCATGGTCAGCCAAACAGAGCTCTTTTAAATGAGGCATATACACAGCTTCAACCAAATTCATCTGCGCACGAACAGCATCAAGATCTTCTTTATCAAAAATTTCACGGATCTTAGCAAAGTCTTCTGTTTTAAAGTGAATATTAAATGTAGCAGCCCTTTCACTGTCGATTTTATTCATAAGCGCATCGACATCTGGGGTACAAATATGAAGCCGTCCACTGAGTTTCCAGCCTGTATCTTTCTCAACAAGCTTGGCTATTCGTGGTAAGTCTGACAATGCATCTTTGATCTGAGGTGAAGTTGTATGAGTAGAATGAATAATAAACTCTGCTTTACCAATATTTTGTGTTGAAATCATACGTCCACCTTATTGTTTTGTTTTCCTTATATAATGCAAAACTAAACTAAGTAATGAACTTTATGACTCAATGACACAGTTACAAAAAAAGTGATTTAGATGCTTTCCTGTTCACCTTTAAATGTAGGTAAATGAAGATGATAGCGTACAGCCACGACACGCAAGATCAAAATAAAGAGAATTGTAATCGGTACAAGATATAAACTTGGTAGATATTTTTCGAGGCCCCAATAGAGAATGCCTCCAGCCAAACAGGCGGTAGCATAAATTTCTTGACGGAATATTAATGGAATCTCGTTACAGAGAATATCCCGTATAACGCCACCAAAAACAGCCGATAATATCCCCATCATAATGGCAATAACTGGTGATAAGCCAAGCCCTAAGGCTTTTTCCATGCCCAATATCGTAAAGACTGCTAAGCCCATAGCATCAAATACAAACAGTGTACGACGAAGACTTTCTAAAGTACGACGAAACAAGTAAGCAAAGACTGCCCCGAATAATACAATAAGGAGGTACTCAGTATTAAGCATCCAGCCAACAGGTTGCTGCCCCATCAAGAGATCTCTCAGCGTGCCGCCACCAAGTGCCGTAACAAATGCAACAACAAGAACACCAAAGATATCAAGCCTCTTATAACTTGCAGCTAAAGCCCCACTAATCGCAAAGGCAAAGGTACCAACAAGGTCTAAAAGTGTTATAAGTGAAATATCCAATGGGCATACCTCTTATGAATTGCAGGACCACTCAGTGACTGAAACAAGTGCTTCCATCACTTAAGAATAGAAGCGATGGCGAATGATACACAATCAATCATGTCAACAAAGTGAACAAAAAGTGTACGTCTCTTGCCTTTTTGCCCTTCAAGACGTATAGTGCCACCTTTATTACATCTTACCCGCGGCTATCGGGTTGTGTGTGGCCTTGCCCCGACCCGTGCGATAAGTCTCACATACAAAGGAAACCTGACATGCCATTTGCACTCCTCAGTGTCTCAGACAAATCAAACATCATTGAATTTGCTCAAAAACTTATTGCTAAAAACTACAAAATTCTTAGCTCTGGCGGTACTTTCAAGTGCCTACAAGAAGCTGGTGTTGAAGCAACAGAAGTTGGTCAATACACAGGCTTCGAGCAAATCATGGGCGGTCGTGTTAAAACACTTCACCCTAAAGTTCATGGTGGTATCCTAGGTCGTCGTGATGTAGACCAAGAAGTGATGGCAAAGCATGAAATCGAGTGCATCGACCTTGTATGTGTAAACCTGTACCCATTCAAAGCAACAATCGAAAAGCCAGATGCAACGTACGAAATGGCAATTGAGAACATCGACATTGGTGGTCCAGCAATGATTCGTGCTGCAGCTAAAAACCACAAGTGGGTTTCTGTTGTTGTTGACCCAACTGACTACGACAATGTTATCGATACAATGAACGATGCAGGCGAAGTTGAATTTGCAACAAAACAGCGTCTTGCTCAAAAAGCATTTGCTCATACAGCTGAGTATGATGCTCGCATCCAAGCTTATCTTCTAAATGAAGTTGAAGCTGAAAAAGAAACCCTTCCAGAAACGCTAAACCTACTTGCCGACAAGATCCAAGACCTACGTTACGGTGAAAACAGCCATCAAAAAGCAGCTTTCTACAAAGATAGCCAAGCACCTAAAGGCACTATCGCTGGTGCAGAGCTTGTTCAAGGTAAGCCAATGTCTTACAACAACATCGCTGATGCTGATGCAGCTCTAGCATGTGTTCGTGAACTTGCTGGTACTGGTTGCGTTATCGTGAAGCATGCTAACCCATGTGGTGCTGCAACAGGCTCTAGCCTTCTTGAAGCTTATGAAAAAGCCTATGCAACTGATCCAACAGCGGCATTCGGTGGCATTATTGCTTTCAACAAGCCACTTGATCTTGAAACCACTCAAACAATTCTTGACCGTCAGTTCGTTGAAGTTATCCTTGCGCCAGCGATCTCTGATGATGCAGTACAAGTATTAACTAAAAAGCCTAACCTTCGTGTTCTTATCACAGGTGAGCTTGAAGCATCTGCAGCAACTGCTATGACAATAAAGAGTGTGAGCGGTGGCTTCCTTGTTCAAGAAGACGACGTACCAAGCCTTCTAGCCGAAGAAGTGAAATTCGAAGTTGTGACTGAGCGTCAACCAACTGAAAAAGAACTTGAAGACCTTAAGTTTGCATGGACACTTGTTAAATACGTGAAGTCTAACGCTATCGTATTTGCAAAAGATGGTTCAAGCACAGGTATTGGCGCTGGCCAAATGAGCCGTGTATTTGCTGCTCAAATTGCACAACAAAAAGCTGGTATTGAAGGTCTTTCCCTTGAAAATACAGTTGTAGCGTCTGATGCATTCTTCCCATTCAGAGATGGTGTTGATGCTGTTGTTGCTGCTGGTGCAACTGCAATCGTTCAACCAGGTGGTAGCGTTCGTGATGAAGAAGTTATCGCAGCTGCAAATGAAGCTGGTGTTGCGATGGTCTTTACTGGCAATCGCCACTTTAGGCATTAAAAAGGCTGGGCTTGCAAAGTCTTTGTTGAAAATGGCCTCAAAATGCTCATGTAGCTAACATGAGTGCCAATGGCACGCAGGATTAAGTACACTGCGCTTTCTCGAACATTTTCGCCTCGACTTTGCATCGCTCGCTCTTTTTCTCTAGGTAAGTACCGCCTACTTAAAGTACACTTAGACACACTTTCTTTCTGACTTTGCAAAGCAAGGAGCTTTGAAATGAATATTCTTATTCTTGGTAATGGCGGTCGTGAACATGCACTTGCATGGAAAGCTGCACAATCTCCACTAGCTGAAACAGTATTCGTAGCACCAGGCAATGGTGGTACAGCTCAAGAAGCAAACATCAAAAACGTTGATATTTCTGCGACTGACATCCCTGCTCTTATTACTTTCGCAAAAGAAAATAATGTTGGCTTAACAATTGTTGGCCCAGAAGCACCGCTTGTGATTGGTGTAGTTGATGCATTCCAAGAAGCTGGTCTTAAAATCTTTGGACCAAGCAAAGGTGCAGCACAGCTTGAAGGCTCTAAAGCATTCTCAAAAGACTTCTTCAAAAAGTACAACATCCCTACTGCTGCCTATGGCGTTTTCACTGATACGCAAGAAGCCATTGCGTTTCTTGATTCCCAGTCTTACCCAATCGTGATCAAGGCTGACGGCCTTGCTGCAGGTAAAGGCGTTATTATTGCTCAAGACCGTGAAGAAGCAGTTGCTACAATTCAAAACATGCTTGAAGGTAACCAATTTGGTAATGCTGGTAGCCGTGTTGTTATCGAAGAGTTCCTTGAAGGCGAAGAAGCAAGCTACATTGCAATGCTAGACGGCAAAACAATCCGTGCTTTTGCAAGCTCGCAAGACCATAAAGCTGCACTTGATGGCGATAAAGGTCCTAACACTGGCGGTATGGGTGCATACTCACCTGCTCCAGTTGTAACACCAGAACTTGAAGCTCGTATTCTAAAAGAAGTTATGCAGCCTACTCTTGATGGTATGGAAAAAGAAGGCTTCCCATACACTGGCTTCCTTTATGCAGGTGTTATGGTTGATGCGAATGGGGTTCCTAAGGTTCTTGAATTTAACTGCCGTTTTGGTGACCCAGAAACACAACCAATTATGATGCGTTTAGAGTCTGACCTTGTTGCTGCATGTCTTGCTGCAACAGAGCAAAAACTTGATGAAGTTGAACTCAAGTTCTGCAATCAAGCTGCTGTTGGTGTTGTTATGGCTGCTGGCGGTTACCCAGATGCATACGAAAAAGGCAAAGTGATTTCAGGAATTCCTGCAGAAGGCACTGATACTCTTAAAGTATTCCAAGCTGGTACTGAACTTAAAGATGGCCAGATTTTAACGAATGGTGGTCGAGTTCTTTGCGTAACAGCATTAGCTGATACAGTTACTGCTGCTCAAGCAAAAGCATATTCTCTTGTAAAAGATATTACATGGGAAAATGTGTACTACAGAACAGATATTGCTCACCGTGCAATCAAGCGCGAACAGTAATCACTGTTTTATGAAAAGCCCTGGCCTCTAAAGCTGGGGCTTTTTTTTGCCCAAAAGTTTAGGCTTCAAAGAATAGAAGTTTAAAGAAACTGAGTTTATGATAAGGTTAAACTTAAATGATCTTGCCCTATCAAGGATACATGAATGACTCAGAATTATAATCATGAACACTATATGGCGCTGGCTCTTGAGCTTGCTGAACAAGGTCGATACACCTGCGACCCAAATCCTATGGTTGGCTGTGTCATTGTGCGTGATAATGAAATATTAGGCCGTGGCTATCACATTAAAGCAGGTGAAGGCCATGCAGAAGTCAATGCTATTGCAGATGCACTGACCAATACAGACACGCTTGATGGTGCAGATATTTATGTGACTTTAGAGCCTTGCAGTCATACAGGCCGTACACCGCCATGCTGTGAAGCAATTGAACGACATAATTTCAAACGTGTCATCGTTGCCTGCCAAGACCCAAACCCTCTTGTAGGGGGCAAAGGTATTGCAAGGCTCAGCGCAAAGTATGAAATTATTAAAGGTATCCTTGAAGAGCAAGCTTTAGAGCTTAATCATGCCTTTTTTTACCGAATGGAGCATCAGCGCCCTTGGGTTCAAATTAAAATGGGCGCAAGCCTTGATGCACGCACAGCTCTTGCCAATGGCAAAAGTAAATGGATTACCTGCCAAGCTGCACGAAATGATGTTCATAAATTACGATTGGCAGCCAGCGCTATTCTCACAGGTAAAAAAACAATGCTCTTGGATAATGCTCAGCTTGATGCACGAGAAAGTAACCTAGGCTTTGCACCACAGCGCCAACCGTTACGCATTATTCTAGACACAAATGCAGAATCATTAGATATTGTGACAGAGCAAATCAAAAGTAAAAAGTCACCACTGCAACGCACCTTGATGATTTCAAAAAAACCATTGACTGAAACTCAAAACGCCATTGGTCTTCTCGACACATTAGACCTGAACACAAAAGACATTCAAACACTTCTACACCAACTTAACCCACTTCAATTAAATACACTCATGGTGGAAGCAGGCGCAGCTTTGACAAGTAGTTTTTTAAAAGCTGATGCTGTCAATGAGATTGTACTGTATTTGGCACCAAAATTCTTAGGGCCAACGGCTCGTGGCTTATTTGATTTACCCGAATTAAAAGATTTACCTCTTCAAAACGAATGGTACTTCCATCACATTGAAATAATGGATACCGACTTAAAAATTATTTTAAGACGCTGCTAAATTTTTTGCACAAAGGAGCACAGAATGGATTCAATTTGGTTTAGAGACTACTCACTTGAAGAACTCAATGGCGATCGCCTTAAAAATATGACCACTCATGTCGGCATTAAATACACAGAGCTAACCCATAATAGCCTCAGCGCAACAATGCCAGTTGATGAGAAAACAACTCAGCCATTTGGTATTTTACATGGTGGTGCGTCCTGTGTACTCGCGGAATCACTGGGCAGTGTATGTGCATGGATGACAATTGACCCTACACAATACAGCGCTGTTGGCCTAGAAATTAATGCCAATCATATTCGAGGCGTGAAGAGTGGCGGAGAAGTTAAAGGGACATGCACCCCACTCCATGTGGGACGACGCACACAAGTCTGGAATATTCAAATACACGATACAGCATCAGACAAACTTGTCTGCACATCCCGATTAACAGTTGCTGTTATTGAGAAATAAACCTAAGAAGCCGCTCTTTATTGTAATGAGCGGCGATTTACTAGATTAATAACAACACGTCTATTTTGTTTTTTGCCTTCCGCGCTATCATTTGATGCAACTGGCTTCGTTTCACCATAACCTTGGGCCCACATTCTATCTTCATCAAGCTGGTGATACTCTGATAAAAATAAGGCTACACTTTCTGCACGGGCTTGCGAGAGCTTCAAATTATACTCAGCAGCACCATCACTATCGGTGTGCCCTTCAATATGAAGCAATAAGTCTGGATCAGACTCAAGTCGTGCTACCAGCGATGATATATCTGGCATACTTGATTGATTTAAAATTGCTGAGTTACTTTCAAACTGAACATGAAGTGTCTGCGTCTCAACAACTTCAGCACAATCAATAACATCTTGAGACGAGCACTCATCTTGCTTCACCTCTTCTACAGAGTTAGCGTCAATTTGAGGTGCTAAAGGCTTCACTTGCGGTCTTTGTGGGGGCTGAGATATTGGCACAAAGGAGTTTGAATCTTGTTTCGACCAAAAGTAATAGCGTATTCCCGTTTGAATACTCAAAGCAGAACGATCATCAATATCTGTTTCTGATAGGTATATATCAATATCAACTGCTGACGTAAAAGAATGCTTACCTCCGATTCTGTAAAGAATACTTTCGTCATCTGAGCGGTCATCTTCTCCAATCCAGCGCATATAGCCAACTGAAGCGTATAAACTAAAAACATCGGTTACGGGGATATAACCAGTTAAAGCAGTAAAGTACCCCTTATCATACATAGGTAGAACTGGATCCAGGGCAGCTTCCGCTAAAGGAAAGTTTGTATTATCCGCACCAATTCTCAACTCACCATCGCTTAAGTCCATATACCCAACATCTAATCCTACGAACCGATGAAACTGAATACCACCACCAAACGACCACCCATAGCGATCTTCATCAAAATCAAGGATTGTTGCAGTTACACCTTCATTATCAAGTATCGATTGATAACGAGCAGATTGATCGTCAATATTGACATACTGAAATCCCGTATGAAGATAGGGAACACCAACTCGGTCATACGCATTTACAGACGATGTAAAAAGTACACCAACTAACGAAAGTAGTAAAACTTTTTCATTTTTATAAAACATGAACAATTCCTTTTGTTTATCAATTTTTTCAGCACAAGCTTTTTAAAAATTAAAGTAATGCTAAACCCGCTAAAAGCTTGACTCCTGCCGCCAAAGACGAATAAGACCACGATATAAACGTTGGATAACTGATTCAGGCACAGTCTGAAATAATGCTTGACCTACATCAACCCTACTCGGATAAGACTGCATTATCTTTACTGTTACCCTGTACGTATTTTCAAGAGGACGTAATCGATCAGGCATACGCTCATCCTGTAAAGTTAAAAGTTCACCCCCATAGGTAGAAGCTACGTAAGGCTCTTCAATATAATTAATGCTTGAGGTATCAACCTGATCAACCTGACCTGTCAGCTGTTTATCCTGCATAGTAAGAAATACAACATCAGATTCTAAATCAATTCGCTGTAAATCTGTTTCATTAATATAGGCTTGAATTTCAGATTCATCACCAAAAGTGACCTGCCCTATTTTTTGCCCTTTTTGAATCCAGTCGCCAATGCCAAAATCATCTCGCAAACCGTGTATCTCACCGCCACTAGGCGCTATAAGTTGGCTCTGTTGCAATTCAGTTTCAATCGCTTCTTTTTTTGCAAGTGCATCAACAAGTTTAGCTTCAATGCTTTGACCATCAATATGAAGTACACCTTGGAGCTGATATTGCAATTGCAACTCTTCAATTTCATGATGAACCATAGCTAACTCTTGCAAACGTTCGTCAGCATTAATGGCAAGCAATACATCATTTTCTGAAAAAGATTGTTGCTGTTGAGGATAGTAGGCAATCTGTCCACTCACACGGGCGTACAAAGATACACTTTCTTTGGCATTGTGTGTAGCTGGCACCACCACAGTGCCCCCCCAAGGTATAAAAAGAAGTCCTGTAAAAAATGCTATAAATGCTAAGATTCCTAATTTACGACTTAAATTATCGTGTAACGAAGAATGATTCATAGCATATCTCACCTCATTATAGATTGGACGAATTACAGACTGAAAAATATAAAGGCACACTAAAGCAACTGCTAATAATTTAAACATAAAAACATAAAGCATAAATGCAATACTAAACACCAGCACGATTCGATAAAGCCATGCAGCATAACAGTACGCATAGAGTGATAATCTTGGCGGCTCTGGCGGGATATCCTGAAGATTAAATATTAATTCTCGTAACTTCCATCGACCAAGCGCATAAGACCTTGACTGCAAATTATCAATTTTAAGTGCATCAGATAGAACATAATAGCCGTCAAACTTCATAAGTGGGTTTGCATTGATTAAAACACTTAAAACCCAAGTACTCGTCGCCATTAAAAACAAGGCATTTTTAAGGACTTGATCGTATGTCAAATGCCAAGCCAACAAACATACAATTGCAAACAAGAATTCAGCAGTAACACCAGCTAATGCAATTTTAATTCTTTTTGCTCTCGATGACTGTCGCCAAGCGACTGTAGTATCGGTGTACAAGATTGGAATAAATACCATTAATGCAACACCAACCTGTGTGACAGGAACACCATAGTATGAAGCAACAACAGCATGAGCCAATTCATGAAGAAACTTACCGCACACGAGTAAAACAAAGAAATAGCTTAACCCAATTGGTGTCATCACACTTGAGATAACGCTAAAAAAAGACTGTACATCTCTAGCGGTCAAGTAAAGAAGACCACAGGTAAGAAGAACTATAAAAAAAAGAAAAGGTGTTTTTGAAAAAAGACCAACAAAAGGCTGAAAAACCCTAAAGAACTGAGGATTAACAGCTATTGATTTTTTAAAAAAAAGATAACCAGAACTCGACACCCAAGTCAAAAAAGACTTCTTTTTTGACTTACAACGACTATATAAACTATCTCTATTACCAGAACGAAGGCTTAAAATTTCATTTTCTTTTAAGAAATCCAATAAATCTTCAGGAATATCCTTCTGATCAATTGCAGTCGATTGCATTTTTTTCAGGAGTAGACTCACAGGCTGTGTCACTTGATAGAAAACATTTCTTTTAAGGTCATGCAAGGTCCAAAAATCATCTTCAGCACCTTGATAGAACACGATATCCTTTCGTATTTGCATGGGCATTCCCTGTATGTGTTTATACACCAAGTCGCTGTCGGAGTGATGAAATAGGTTTTCTAAAGAGGTAATACCCCAAACTCACTTTTTCCCCTAAGACTTTCACCATGCCTCTTTGTCCAATAGCAGGCAAATGCGTATCATCTGCAAATGAAGCTTTAATTGGGAATACATATTGTCCATCATGCATTTCAGCATAGTAATGTACTTGAGTTAAATGGCCTTGAAGAGCTTGCTCTGGAGTCGCAGCTGGGTAGAAATACACCCTATTTCCGACTGAAAAATCAACATTATCTTGAACAGATAAATAACCTTTTATATCAACGCCAGATGAGACGGCAATTTGAAAGAGAGACTCACCAATACTCACATGTTTACCAAGAAGTTGTTGACTATTTTCTATCAGAGCAACACCATCTCTAGGTGCAACTAATGTGGTCTTAGCAAGTTGCTGTTGTAAATATTCAACTTGGAGATTCTGTTTTTTAACATTAAGCTGTAGTAACGGGAGTTGTGCTTTAGCATCTCTATCTTGAAAAGCTGCTTGTTGAGCTTGGCGCCAATTTTCTTGTGCTATACGTAGAGACTGAAGTGCCACTTGGTAACGTGTTTGTAGTTCACTATCATCAAATGTAACAAGCACATCACCTGCTTTTACATGCTGATTATCCTTAATGTGTATTTCAGTAATAACCCCAGTCAAAGCTGAACGCATAACTTGTGAATCAGAAGGAATTATTTCAGCAGGTGCAAGCACAGATAAGGGTACGGGAATAAAGAGTAAAGCAGCACTCACTACTGAAGCCAAAGCTGTTTTAAAAAAAGGAAATTCTTTTTTTCGTTTTGTATGCAGATGACGATCAATAACACCCAAGAGATACGGCTGCAATTCATTTATAATCGCTTTTTCTTGCAACGTCCAAGACTCACTCCTCATAAAAAATGCACCTGCAACCACACGTTTTTTATTTAAATCTAAAGCGCAGGGAATTGATAATAATTCACTTTTAATAAAGCCAACTGAATGAATTTGCTCTGATTCGAGTTCAGCATTAAAAAACTCATCTGCAGAATACGCTTCAATAGCAAGCGGGTTGGCTTGTTCCATCACTTGTCGTTTAAGCGCTTTTAACCCAGGTTGAAGCATGTATCCTAATAAACTATTCGACTCAACTTGACTTACATCATTTGACGCAATAATTTCAACTTTATGACCAATGACTGTTTTTGTTTCGATCCAAAAATAAGCCATGTCATATGGAATTATCTCTTGTAACTCATTCGCCAATACAACTGCACATTCTTTGAGTGTATTCGTTTCTCCTAGGCGCAACATTAATGTTACCATGCTTGCGAAACCAGCAACTTGCTGTTCAAGCTGATCACTAATGGATGAGTGTTGATGTCTATTAAGACTCATCAGCCTGCTCCTCTTGTTGCTGCCCAATGGTAACCCAACCACTCATACCAGGTTTAAGAGGAACCCTCTGGTTTAGCATATTAATTTCACCAGTCATTTCTATACTACGATTGACTGGATCAACCTCTCCACCAATTCTTCGAATAAAGCCAGTAACAACAGTATCAATATCATCAATATGCATTGAAAATGATGTTTCACCTTCTTTTACTCGACTAACCCATTGCGAAGGCACCATCCAGTGTACATCCATTGATACAGGAGAATAAACTCGCACCAAAGGCTCACCTATACTGACAGTCTGGTATTCATTCACAAAAAGCTCTGCAATGACCAGATCAAAAGGTGCTTTTAAACGACAATCTTTTCGATTTATTTCAGCTGCGCGTAGTTCGGCTTTTGCTTTCTCATATTCAGATCGCGTCACTTCTAATTCTAACTCACCAACTGAATCAAGTTGATATAGTTTTTCAGTTGACTCCACACGTGCTTTTTGCCCAATAGAATGCGCTTGAGCATACTCGTAAGCCGCGTTAATACGGCTGCATTGAAACTCAGCAATCCATGCGTCCTTAGCTAGCATTTCCCCTTCTTCTGCAGCTAATTTTGCGATTGTTCCGTTTATACCTGCAGATATAACCGTGTTATATCTGCTAATGACCTGACCTCGTATTTGTTGCTCCTGTGCTTGCACTACTCCGGAAAAACACAGCAGTACAATAGATACTATATGGAATACATTAGTTTTTATATTCATATACACCTCAAACAATAGGCGATTATGCCGCCAATCTAACCTTAACCTTATTGATGCATATTATCGACTTGATAACGTGCAGCTTGATCAAGTAAAACTACCTGTTGAGGTGTATTCAATGCGGAGTCTGCTGAATACCACTGGTGAATATTTGTTTCAATTGCAACAGATAATTCATCCAAATTAAGCCCTAAGTAGTTTTCAGGAACAGGACTTAAACCTAATGAAGAAAAAACAGCACTTTCAGCTTCTCGCACACTTGTTTGAACTGAGTTAAAACCCATTGTACTTTGTAGTGCAGCTACTTGAACTTGTACCTTTTCAACAAGGCTTTTTGTCTGATTTTCTGTATTATTAGTCATACTATTAATTTGCTCATCTATATCTTTTAGAGTCTCCACTTGTTTCATTTTACGTACAGATGATTCATATTGATTCATAGCTAAATTCATGCGTGTAATAACAGCCATATTCAGCGCTAATCTTTTTTGTTTCACAAGAGCTTCTCTTAATTCGGCGGTTTCTAAAGTATCTTTACTACTAGCGAGTTTTAGGAGATTAAATGACACCTGCAAGCCAGCTTCACCCCAATGATTATTGTAAATAAAGCTATTACTGTCATAATGATTATTAAATGAGAGTTCAATGCCTGGCAACATTCGAGCAAATGCTTTTTTCGTTTCATTGTATTCAATTCGAGCATTGTACATTTGATTTTGAACATCAAGGGATTGCTCTAAAGCTAATAACTCTAAGCGCTCGCGATTATCGAATATTGCTGGAAGCTTGCTTTCAATATTGAACCCTTTAAGCTCTAGGTGAGCAACTGAACGTGCATTAATAAGGCTTTTAAGAGCTGCTGTTGACTTACCTAATACATCATTAATTGATTCCAAGGCATTAATTGATTCAACAAGTTGCTTTTTAAGCTTTAATGCATCAACTGGTGACGGGTATGCTTTTGCTGCCAGACCAGTATCTATATTCCTAACGGCTTTTCTAGCATCAATGAGTGTTGAATCGACCTTTGGTTTTAATTCTTGAGCTAAATAGGCATTCCAATAAGCTGACATTGCCTGCTGCATTATACTATTTAGAACTTTTTTTCTTGAATTAATTGCTATGAGTGCCCTATCAGCTTCTTGCTTCGCTTGGAAGTAACTCACACCAAAATCCAGTATATTCCACGAAAATTTTAATTTTGAAATAATATGATCACGATCTTGTGATGTTGAAGGCTCTAAAGTTTCGTTGTTTGTAAATATACTGACACTTCTAGATGCACTTACATTGCTTCGGCTTACATAGCCCGCATCAGCAGCCAAAGAAGGCAGCATGTCATATTTTGCAAGCTCATACTGTTTATGGCTTATTGAATTATTGAGCATCTCAGCTCTGTACTCTAAGTTATAATGTATGGCGCGCGCTAAAACATCACCAAGAGTCAAACTTCCCTCAATTGGAGCTTGATTTTCATACATTGCCACTCGATCTTGCCTGATAATTGAAGCTATTTCTTCCATGGTCAATTTATCTGGCGTAATACTGCATCCTGTTAAAATACATGAAAAACCAATTACCAAACTTTTGTTAAATGTTAGACATGTTTTTAGTCTTAGTGTCTTCATCCTTGAACCACCATTGATTATTGAACATTCTTAACTGATGAGCTTTTTCATCAAATCCATTAAACTCTCTTTTCTTTTCGCATAGCTATCGGCTGCACTTTCACTGTTTGCAGCCTCATTAGCGTCACTATCATCGACATCGTCTACCGGAGCTGTGCTTTCATTCGTGTTATTATCATCTTCTGACTCAATCACATCCTGTGATTCGTCACCATCATTTTGATCTTGTGTTTCTTTAAACGCTATTGTGAAAGTGGAGGTTGCACTGTTCCCTTGAGAATCTTTGGCAATAACTCTTATTACGATCGAATCTTGCCCAGATAAAGAGGCCCCCCTACCATCAACTTCAAAGCTCATATTACTTTCATCAAACTTGATATAATCAGGCAACTGACTTCCATCAGAAAGCCTAACTTCAAGAGTGATCACTTCTGAAGGATTGGTATGCTCAAAGGCATTAGGCGGTAGTGTAAACTGCTCCACAATTCCAAAATCAAGCACTTGATCTTCTAATGCTAACGACAAGGAAACAGGACTAAGCAACTCAGGGTTAAGGGCTGTATTTTCACTGAATTGCGTTAACACCTCGACATTGCGCTGGACTTGCTGCTGTGTAGTCGCACTTGCGCTTGTATCATTTGAATCAGCACTTGTTGAAGTATCGCTAGCGCTTTCACCAGCATCACCAGCCACAGGCGCCAATGCTCTTCGTCCTTGTCGGGCGGGCGTCTCTGCTGGGTCTTCAGCAGCCACACTTTCTTCAAGTACAGGCTCATTAGAGTCAATTAATGGTTCATTTTGGCCTTGAATTGTGACTATAAATTGCGCAGTTGCTACAGCACCATCAGCATCAATAATCTGGTAAAAGAAACGGTCATTTACAACTTCATCCTGGGCTAAAGCTTGAACTTGAGTCGCGCTGTTTTTTAGCTCATATTGGTACTCACCATTACTTGCAACACTTAAGACGCCATAATCTGATTCAACCTGTGCTGTTGGCGAACCATTTTCATTGTTATAAACACCCACAAGCACAAGAGTATCTCCATCTGGATCATAATCGAGACCACTTGATGAAGTATCCGTAAGTAAGTTGCCCTGCGAGCTTAAAACTCGTTCTTCCGTTACCGTATCAGTGTTATTAAAAGCGATAGGAACAGGGTTAATTACAGTCCAAGTGTAAGTTTGCGTATTAGTTGCTCCAGACTTATCAGTTGCTGTTAGTACTAATTCGTATGGGCCTGCCACTGATGCAGAAGAAACCACTTGTCCAGTAATAATGCCCGTAGACTCATTAAGCACGAGGCCTTCAGGTAAGTTCTCAACTGAATACGTTAATTCATCCGTACCATCAATCTCACCAAAAAACCCTTCGATAGAAACATCTATTTGCTGGGAATCCTCAATTGGCGCCAAATACCCTTCTCGTGCTTCTGGAGCATCATTTATGCCAGTGACCTCAACTGTAAGCGTTGCTAACGAGGTTGCTCCATGCTGATCTGTCATTTGGTAAGTTACTTGTGTAGTTCGTGCTTCATTTACCCCTAGATCAATGAAATCATCACCTGGTTCAAACCTGAATTGACCATCCTCCTCAAGGGTAAACACACCACCTTGGGAACCTCTGAGACTAGATCCAACGGCGACTTGCCCTTCACCTTGCACGATAGTGACTACCTGATGCTCATCAGATAAATCACGATCAATATCGTTAGCAAGCACACCATTTGAAGCACTTACTAATAATTCAGTCTGCTCATCCGTCGTATAACTATCAGCAAGTGCCTCAGGCGCATCATTCTCACCTTGAATAGTCACTCTTAAATACCCTTGAGCTTCACCACCTTGCTGATCAGTAATACTGTACGAAATTTCATCTACGAGCACTTCACCAACAGCCAAACTTTGCACGGCAGCAAGAGTGTTATTAACTTGATAGGAATATTGCCCCGATTCATCTACATCAATTTCACCATACTGAGTAGCAACAACGACAGAGCCATTACTACCAATGCCAATAGTGTTAACCGCTAAAACAAAGAGCTGATCCTGATCGCTGTCTGTATCCCCCGTTAGACCACTCACCAAGTGCCCAGTAATAGGTGTCACAGTCTCTTCCAGCGTTCTATTTTCATCATCGACGACCACAGGTACTGTATTTGCCACTGAAAATAAAACTGTCTGATTGACTTGAACACCAGCACTATCATGGGCAGTTACAACAAAACTGTAAGGGCCATTTACAGATGCATTAGATTCAAGCTGACCAGTAATGACGCCACTGGAGGTATTTAGGGTTAACCCTGCAGGTAGTTCATCAACGCTATATGTAAACTGATTACTTGTATCTATATCAGAGAAGTATGGCGAAGTATCAAATTGAACAACGTCAAAATCTTGGTAGTTTTGCGTGGGTACAGTTCCGTTTTGAGTTGGTGCAGTATTAATACCTGTTACATTCACAGAGAGTACGGCTTGAGCTTCATCAATACCATCACTCATGCTGTAAGTGACTTGCGTAATACGTTGCTCACCAGGCGATAAATCTAAAAAGTCACTTTGTGGATTAAAGCTATAACCACCATCAGCTAAAACCGTAAACACACCACCTTGAGTACCTTGAATAGTTTCACCTGCAAGAACGCTTGCAGTGCCATTCGATATCGAGGTTACAGCAAGTGTGTTAGATGCGTCTGCATCAGAATCATTAACGAGCACTCCTTGACTCGAGCCAACCTGCAAGCCAATATTTTCCGATGTTGTCACGTTATCAGCCTGACCAACTGGTACATCGTTCACACCTGTTACAGTCATTTCGAGCCGCTGTACTGAGCTGCCGCCCTGGCCGTCGGTCACCTCATATTCAACAAAGGTATTTTCTGCTTCACCGAGTGCGAGATAATCAAAATCATTATTCGAACTAAAGGTATAGCTTCCATCACTTTGAATAACAAATAAACCTCCTTGACTGCCAGCAATGCCTGTCCCTGCTGCAACTGTGTCCGAGCCATTGGTAATTTGAGAAACACTCAACACATCCGTTGTGTCTGGATCTGTATCATTTGCCAGTACACCTGTTGCTGCCGTTTGAGAAATGCTTGTGTCTTCATTCACCGTGCCTGTATTAGCTGTAGCAACCGGACTATTATTAACGCCCGTCACTGTCATGGTCAGTACAGCTGTATCAGTACCGCCAT